>Ga0265342_10000059_pt1 | contig 118337 bp, 115 predicted proteins | sample 4CB327metaG_FD_203125 | JGI IMG/M metagenome (GOLD analysis project Ga0265342, IMG submission 203125) | Rhizosphere microbial communities from Carex aquatilis grown in University of Washington, Seatle, WA, United States - 4-CB3-27 metaG | ecosystem: Host-associated > Plants > Roots >...
CGTAATTGACGAGGCCGTTGCCGATACCGAGCGGGATGTAGGCCGACCCGACGGTCAAAGCGAGCAGCAGCATCAACGCCAGCCAGATCAGCGACGGCTTGCGCCAGAGCTTGAGGGTGCTGCGGCCGGCTTCGTTCATGAGCGCCCTATGAGATAGAGCATCGGCAACAGGAAGATCCAGATCGTGTCGACGAGATGCCAGTAGAGCGCCACGGCTTCGAAGCGCGTCGCCTCAACCGGCAATGTTCTGCGCTTGAGCTCGATAATGACCACTGCGACGATGCCGATGCCGATGCCGATGCCGATGCCGACGGTGAGGTGGATCGCGTAGGGGCCAGCATCTGCGCTTTCGTATAAAGCTGCGAATGGCAGGTCATGCAGGTCGAGGTCGGCGGCACCGAGGCGACCGGCGACGTCTCGACGCCGGCGTGGCAGTAGCGGCAGTCGAGCCCGAGCGCGCCGACATGGTGCTGGTGCGAGAACGGCACCGGCTGCGTCAGCACGGTGTCCTGCCCGGTGATGTAGGGTGACCGCATCACCGCATAGGCCCCCGCGATCGCCGCGACCGGCACGATCGCTATGGCGAGCAGCGCCACGCGCAGCACCGTATCCGCCCATGGCCGGAAGATCTGAGCCATCGCCCCGCGCGCGAATTTGTGAACGCCCCAGCGGTTGAACTCCGCCTCGACGCACAAGGTTCCGGCGCGGAACGCGCTCGCGCGCGGCCGGTTAACGCCGCAAGGGCGTCGACAATCCTCCGCTCAAGGACGGCCGACAGGTGATCTCATGAACGTCTCCGACTTTTTCTGGAAGCGCATGTCCGATTGGGGCATTCGCCGCATCTACGGTTTTCCGGGCGACGGCATCAACGGGCTGATGGGCGGGCTCGCGCGCGCCAAGGACAAGATCGAGTTCATCCAGGCGCGGCACGAGGAGATGGCGGCGTTCATGGCCTGCGCGCACGCCAAGTTCACCGGCGAGGTCGGCGTCTGCCTCGCCACCTCCGGCCCCGGCGCGATCCACCTCCTCAACGGCCTCTACGACGCGCGGCTCGACCACCAGCCGGTCGTCGCCATCGTCGGCCAGCAGGCGCGCACCGCGCTCGGCGGCCATTACCAGCAGGAGGTCGATCTCCACACCCTGTTCAAGGACGTCGCCGGCGAATTCGTCGAGATGGCGACCGAGCCGGCGCAGGTGCGCCACATCATCGACCGCGCGCTGCGCATCGCCATCGCGAACCGCGCCGTCACCTGCATCATCATGCCGAACGACCTCCAGGAGCTCGCCGCGGTCGATCCGCCGCCGCGCGCGCACGGCACCGTGCATTCCGGCCTCGGCTATTCGGCGCCGCGCGTGATCCCGACCGACGCCGATCTCGCCCGCGCCGCCGACGCGCTCAACGCCGGCAAGAAGGTGGCCATGCTGGTCGGCGCCGGCGCGCTCAAGGCGACCGACGAGGTGATCGAGATCGCCGACCTGCTCGGCGCCGGCATCGCCAAGGCGCTGCTCGGCAAGGCGGCGGTGCCGGACGACCTGCCTTACGTCACCGGCTCAATCGGCCTGCTCGGCACGCGGCCGAGCTACGAGATGATGATCGAGTGCGACACGCTGCTGATGGTCGGCTCCGGCTTCCCCTATTCCGAATTCCTGCCCGAGGAAGGCCAGGCGCGCGGCGTGCAGATCGATATCGACCCGAAGATGCTGTCGATCCGCTATCCGATGGAGGTCAACCTCGTCGGCGACAGCGCCGCGACCTTGCGCGCGCTGATCCCGCTCCTCAAGCGCAAGACCGACCGCAAATGGCGCGACAGAATCGAAGGCAACGTCAAGGAATGGTGGAAGACGCTCGAGGCGATCGCGCACCAGGACGGCGAGCCGATCAATCCGCAGCGCGTGTTCTGGGAATTGTCGCCGAAATTGCCCGACCGCTGCATCCTCGTCGGCGATTCCGGCTCCGGCACCAACTGGTATGCGCGCGACATCAAGATGCGCCGCGGCATGATGGGCACGGTGTCCGGCAGCCTCGCGACGATGGGCTGCGGCGTGCCCTACGCGATCGGCGCCAAGTTCGCGCATCCCGACCGGCCGGTGATCGCCATGGTCGGCGACGGTGCCATGCAGATGAACGGCATGAACGGCCTCATCACCATCGCCAAATACTGGGAGAAGTGGGCCGACCCGCGGCTCATCGTGCTCGTGCTCAACAACGAGGACCTGAACCAGGTCACCTGGGAGATGCGCGCCATGGCCGGCGATCCGAAGTTCGAGGCGTCGCAGGACCTGCCGAACGTGCATTACGCGCGCTATGCCGAGCTGGTCGGCCTGAAAGGCATCTTCTGCGACGATCCGGACAAGATCGCGTCGGCGTGGGACGAGGCGCTCTCCGCGCGCAAGCCGGTCGTGCTCGAGATGAAGACCGATCCGGACATCCCGCCGCTGCCGCCGCACATCACGCTCAAGCAGGCGAAGGCCTTTGCCTCGACGCTGTGGCAGGGCGACCCGAACGAAGCCGGCATCATCAAGAAGACCATCAAGGAGTTCGCGGCCGAGCTGCTGCCGCATTGATCTCGTCGTTGTGCCCTCTCCCCACCGGGGGAGAGGGCATCCGCAGAACTCGAACGACAAAGAATGGGTGAGGGAGCTTCTCCAATTTGTCACCCTCACCCAACAGAGTGTTTTGAAGCCCCAAAGCGGGGGCGGCCGGTCGTAATGCCGGCGGGCGGCTGTGCGGGGCCTCCCGAGCGCGGGGTTACAAATCCCGCCCGCGGGCGCCGCCGTCCACCTCACGTTCGGCAGTGTCCTGCAGAACGCCCCTCGCGAGGGAGTAGACGTAGGATAGAAGTCAATGAGGTAGATTTGGAAGAGCGAACACCACGTCCCCTGCCGCCTGACGGAGAAAATCTAGGTAGGCCGGATAACGATCTTCGCCCGGCCGGAAGTACCCTATTTCCTCCTCCAGAATCCTGTCGCGTTTGACGAACACGACGGGCGCAGCCGCTGGCGTATAGGCATTCCCTTTGGGATTATACAAACTCAGCAGAATGCCCGTCATTCGCCCTTTATCAGGTACTGATGCGATCGAGGCGCGCAGGCGGCCGTCACCATAAGCAGATACGAGATACAAATATTGGCCCCCAGGCATCCAGACCTGCCCGCGATGTGTGTATTTGGCGTCGAGCCGACGCTCCTCACGAAAGACAAGACCGTGCCCGTCGATTTTGGGCTTCTGAACGAGCTGACCATCGAAGATGTGCGCGTGCTCAATCGTGGACCATTCGATCGTTGTGACATAAGCGCAAATAGCAGTCGGATCTTTGAAGTCGTTTCTGACTGTTAGATACGATCCAGCGATCTCCGCAGTGCCTTCCTTCGTATATCCGCCCCACTCCACCGGCGCGGTTGCTGAATTCGGCCCAAACCGCTTTTGCAATACGTGCTCAATCTTCGTCAGCAGCTTGCGGGAGAAATCACCAGCGAAGAAGTGATCGACCGTGCTCTGGCTTCGATCGATCATTTCCTCGAATCTCGGGCGGCTTATCCCGACGTCTTCGAGGTGTAGCCGCACCTTGTCGGCAATATCTTTTCGCGTCTGCCGATCAAGCGCGTCCCGATCACGGGCGAGACCTGTCGGCTGCTGAGATTTGCGAATTTTTGCAGGTTTCATGGCAAAGAATTGCAACATATTGCAACCTTTGCGGCAATCCGCAATTTTGTCAGTTGTGGTCGGGGAAAAATAGCAAGTAAAAACAGTGGCACGAATCGGTGCGGTTCCCCATTTGGGTTGTGCAACCGAGCCCATATAGCGGCCTGGTTCCCCGGAGCACTACGCAAATGACTCGGCCGATCGGTTTTTCCGCGTTCTTAAAACTGCTTGAGCTTTCTGATGCACTCAGAAGGTCCGAACTCCGGAAGAAGCTAGGAGGTGGCCGAGGATTCCAGTACTGGCGACCGGTTCAATTAGCTGCCGCGAAGGCCATCGCCTCGCGAGCTGATGTCGAGCAGTTGAAGCGTCAAATCGACAGTATGTGCTCGGGCCATCAGCGCGAATACAACAAGCGCGCTCTCGTGGTCTTTTGTAACTGGATAAATGGAAAGTCGATCCGACCGGTCGAGATCCTTCCGACCGTCGATGTACCGTTTGGAAACTCCGGCTTGGTGATCCGCATCAAACCTGAAGTCGCTTTCGAGCTCGATGGTGAGCGCTTTTCCATGAACCTCTGGGCGACGACCCGTCCCACCCTAACCCTGAACACGCTGTCTATCGGCTTGGCGTTCTGCGCCAATGCCTATAGGGCACGCGGACACGATGGCTGCGGGCACCTGATCTTCGACACCGTTAGTAACCGATTGTTTCGGGAGTCGGACATCGCGTCGAACGTCCTCCATCTGCTGAAGGATAAAGTAGATGCGTTCAAGAAAGATTGGGCCGCATTGAATCCTGCGGCGCCCGGTTCGCCCGAGGGGCCAAGCGATCATCCGCCTGCGCTCGACCACCCACGATAGCCACACTGAAGGAGTGAATACGTGACCGATAAGCGACTGTTTGTGGAGCGGCGCCCCCAGGGCGATTATGCGGTGCGCCGCCCCAATTCGGACCGCGCTAGCGATGTCCTTCCGACGCAACAGAAGGCGATCGATCGCGCACGCGAATTGAATCCTGGGCAAGCTCCCCATGTTGAGCGGGTGCGCCATACAAACCGCGGCCATCCGGATCAATGGCGTAAGCCGTAGGAGGGACAGTCTTGTCGACCTTGCTGAAGATTAATGCAATTTACATCGCGCTGGTCTTTATCGTGCCAGGGTACATATTCTTGTCGCTGCGAAATAAATTCGTCGCTGGACAGGAGCGGCTCGGTACGGAGCAGGTAATACCTTTCGTGATTTATAGCGCGCTAAATTTCGCGCTGTTCGGTTGGATTGTCTATTTTGCAATTTCATACCAAGCACCACCATACGTGCAAGTGGGGGCGTGGATACTGACATTGGTGATATTGCCTGTTGTCTTTGGCATCGTCGCGGGATTCGGCTCCCAAAAGGAATGCGTTGCTCGCATATATCGATCGCTTGGACTCAACCCGGTACATAGTACTCCACGGGCCTGGGAGTATGTGTTCTTCAATTCGCCGCCGTCGTGGGTGTTTATTACGCTAAAGAACGGGACAGAATTTGCTGGATTCTGGGGCGGAAATTCATTCGCTTCGTCGGACTCGAAAGAACGCGATTTGTTTATCTCGGAAGTGTTCGATTTTTCGGGAGAGGGGCCATGGCGGCCCACCGGAAAGAGCTTATTTATCGGAGCAGGAGAAATCCGAACGATTGAGTTCACACCTATCAACAATGGAGAGAAGTCGTGAAGGGCGGTCCGAAAATACCTAGTCGGCCGGGCTTGGGGCAGGACGGATTTACGCCTGCCGGTCCCAAAATCATCACGGAAGGTTTCAAGCCGAATCCGCAAGGCGGCTATGTCGCGCCGACTCAGAGCGCGCCGGCCAACCCGCCTAGCGGAGGAAGTAGTGGTAAGCCCGCTGCAAATCCGGGTGGGTCAGAAAAATAAATCGTCGAATAGCGTCATTTGCGAAAGGGCCGTAACAACCGATCCGCGACATGCGGCGGATTGGATGGATCGCTTTCACCCCGCGAAACGGACTAGCCAGCCACCTCCACGTTGTTTCCGCTCACGCCGAAAACGATCGCGGCGGCTGCTCTTTCACGGCTCGAAATGGAAGAAGCATAGCTGTCGCGTTGTTTCCCCTCATGCCTTTCCCTGCCATCATCGCCGGCAGGGACGACGCCTGAACAAGAACTCGTACAACAAACCTGACTTGGGGGAGACACGACAATGCGCATCATCACACGCGCGGCCGCGGCCGCCGCGCTCGCCTTCGCGCTCTCAGCCGGCCTCGCACAGGCCGAGGACTATCCCGCCCGGACCATCAGCCTGATCGTGCCGTATCCCGCCGGCGGCGGCGTCGACACCGTCGGCCGCGTCATCGCCAACAAGCTCTCCGACGGGCTCGGCCAGCAGGTCATCGTCGTCAACAAGCCCGGCGCCGGCTCCGTCATCGGCGTGCGCGACGCCGCGCGCTCGGCGCCCGACGGCTACACCATCCTGATGCTGGTGACCGGCGCCTCGCTGCCGGCCAATCCCGGCTACGACCTTGAAAAGGACTTCGAGCCGATCGGCCTCGTCGCCTCGATCCCGATCGTCATCATGGCTCATCCCTCGCTGCCGGTGAAAACGATGACCGACATCGTCGCGCTGGCGAAGAAGGAGCCGGGCAAATACAACATCGGCACGCCGCCGTCGCCGACGCTGAATTATTTCGGCGCCGAGATGTTCAAGTCGATGACCGGCGCCGACGTCGTCGTCGTGCCGTACAAGGGCACCGGGCCGCTCACCACCGACCTGCTCGGCGGCCACGTCAAGCTCGCCTTCAACACGCTGCCGCCCGCGATCGGCAACATCAAGGCCGGCGGCATCCGCGCCATCGCGGTCGCAGCGCCCGAGCGGCTCGCCGCCATCCCCGACGTGCCGACGACGAAGGAGGCCGGGCTCGCGCTCGACATCGTGCAGTATTACGGCCTGGTCGCGCCGGCCAAGACGCCGAAGGAGATCGTCGCGCGGCTCAACAAGGAGCTGAACAAGGTGCTGGCCATGCCGGACATCAAGGAGCGGCTGATCGGCGATGGCGGCGCGGCGATGCCGTCGACGCCGGAGGCCTATGCCGCCAACATCAGGGACAACGAGAGCAAGTGGGCGGCGCTGATCAAGAAGCTCGGGCTGGTGGTGAAGTGAGCGCCATCGTCGGGGTGTGGCGGCTGGCGGAGACGTCGGCGAAGGGCGACGACGGGGCGCCGATGCATCCGCCCTATGGCGAGGACCCGCGCGGGCTGCTCGTGTTCTACGCCGACGGGCGGATGATGTCGGTGCTGTGCGACTCGCGCAAAGCATTGCCGCCGGGCGAGACCGTGCGCGAGTACATGTCGTACTGCGGCAACTACAGTTGGGACGGCAAGACCCTGGTGACGCGCGTCGATGCGTCGGCCGAGGCGAAGCGCGTCGGCGGCGAGCAGACGCGGTTCACGGCGTTTCGCGACGGGCAGCTGGTTCTGACGCAAAAGCCGCGCGAATGGCAGGGCAAGACGCAGCACCGCGAGCTGGTGTGGGAGAAGATCGCCGAGGCGAAGTAGGGGCGCTTATCCCCGTGTGCTGTCTCCCTCCCCCTTTCAGGGGGAGGTAAGGCGAACTCACGCCACGCGGTGTTTGATCTCGCCGCCCTTGAGCACCGCCCGGCAATTGCCCAGCACCGCGGCGACCTCGTCGATGATGCCGACGCGCGAGCCGCCGGCGATGTGCGGCGTCAGGATGATGTTCGTCAGGCCGGTGAGCGGCGAGGGCAGCGGCAGCGGCTCCTCGAAGAACACGTCGATGCCGGCGCCGGCGATGACGCCGCGCTTCAAGGCGTCGGCGAGCGCCGCCTCGTCGACCATGCGGCCGCGGCTGGTGTTGACGAAATAGGCCGTGCGCTTCATCGCCGCGAAGAACTTCGCGTCGATCATGCCCTTGTTGTCCGGCAGGTTCGAGGCGTGCAGCGACACGAAATCGCTGTCCGCCAGCAGCGCGGGCAGCGGCCGGTAGGCGACGCCGAGCGCGCGCTCCTTCTCGGGGGACAGCCGCGTGCGGTTGCAGTACAGGACGCGCGCGGAGAAGCCTTGCGCCATGCGCGCGGCCATGACGCCGACCTCGCCCATGCCGACGATGCCGACGGTCTTGCCATAGAGGCCGGCGAGCGGCGCCTGCGCCGTCCAGTTATAGGCGACGCCGTGATCGGGATGGACGCGGCTCGCGTCGAACGCGCCGGCGCGCAGTGCGGCATCGGCCGGGAGGAGCCTTTTTCCCAGCGCCAGCATCAGCATGATGGCGTGCTCGGCGGTGAGCTGGAGCGAGGGCCGCGGCACGCACGACACCGCGATGTTGCGCGCTTTCGCCGCGGCGAGATCGATCGCGTCGGCGCGCTCGCCGATGCGCTGGATCAGCTTGAGCTTCGGATGCGCGTCCATCAGCGCGGCGTCGATTGCGCCGCGGCGGAAGATCAGCGCGTCGAGGTCGCCACCCTTGCGCACGTCGGCGCCGAGCGGCAGCAGCGTCACGCCGTCGGCGGCATGCAATCCGTCGCCGGCCGCCGTCACGCGTGCGAGGTCGGCCGCCTCGGGCAGGAAGAAGCCTTCGGCCCAGTCACGCGTCACCTCGCCCGGGCCGGCAATGGCGTAGCGCATCAGCCGCAGGATGTGGTCGTCGTCGAGAATGGCGATGTTGGCCATGGGGCTACCGCGGGATGACGGGAAGGAGGAGGTAGGACTCGTATTCGCCACCGGCATGGATGGTGTTGGCGCCGGTGTTGTAGTCGGCATGATAGTGCATGTAGCCCTGGCTGCCGACGCCGTCGCGCGGCTGCACGTCGAGGCGCAGGCGATGGCCCTTGGCGAACACCATCGAGGTCGGCCAGATCTCGACGTCGACCTTCACGATCTCGCCGGGCTTGAGATAGAGCCGCCTTTTGTGCGCGTGATAGGGCCGCCACGGCGTCGATTTGTCCGGATCGAGCTCGCGGTGCGACACGCGCAGCCAGCCCTTCGCGACCGGCACCGGCGCGCCCTGCTGTCCGGTCTCCATGATCTCGTTGCCCTGCGCGTCGAAGTGGCGGAGCGTGAGGAACAGGTCCATGTCCTCGCTCGCGCTCGACACCCAGAAGCTTGCGGCGAGGGGGCCGGTCACCTCCATGTCGGCATCCATCGGCGGCGTCTCCAGCGCCACGCCCATGTTCGGGCGGATGCCGCCGCCGCCCATCACCTGCGACGAGGCCGCCGAGGTCGACCCCATCGTGCCGAGATGCGAGGTGACGTAGCTGCGCGCGCTCGCCTGCTTCGGATTCTCGCGCACCAGCCTGGCGCTGTACTCCGGCGCGCCGTCCTCTTTCGACAGGTCGAAATAGAACTTCGTCCACTGCGTGCGCTTGAGCGGCCATTCCTGCTCGTGCCGCCATTCGATCTTGTCGGCGCCGTGCCGGATCGCGAGCTTGACCGGCGGCTCGTCCATGACGCCGTTGTCGACACCTTTCAGCCAGTGGTCGAAGAAGCGGAGCTGATCCTGCCGGCCTTCCTCGGTGTAGAATGGATGCACGTGGCTGCCGGTGTGGATGCGCAGCTTCTTGTGCTTCGACGCCGCGCGCATGAAGGCTTCGGTGTTGCCGCGCAGATGCAGGCCGAAGCCGGTCCAGTTGCCGACCGAGAGGAACGGCACGGTGATCCTGTCCCAGTCGGCCTGCGCGCCGCACAAGGCGCCGCTGTCGAGATTGTTCGACAGCCAGAGATCGAGCGTGTTCACCTTCCAGCGATCCGGCATGGTTTGCGACGCGCGCCCAAGCTTGTGGTGCATCAGGTGCGCGGTGAACCAGTTGGTCATGAACACGTTGAGGATGCCGCCGTGGTAGAGCGCGTCGCGGTAGATGTCGGCGAAGCCTTCCCACGGGATCATCGCCTTCAGTGACGGCGGCTGGTGATTGGCGACGAACCACTGGTTGATGGCGAAGTAGGAGATGCCCGAGAGGCCCACCTTGCCGTTGCACCAGGGCTGCGCCGCCGCCCATTCGATGGCGTCGTAGAAGTCGATCGACTCGGCGAAGGACCACGGCTCGCACTGTCCCTGCGACTTGCCGGTGCCGCGGCCGTCGACGCGCACGCAGGCATAGCCGCGCGGCACCCACCATTCCGGGTTCACCGTCTCCCAGTTCATCCAGTCGTTCTGCTTCTCCTCAAGCGCCGGCGGCACGACCCAGAGCTTGTCCTTCTGGTACGGCCCGAGATTAAGGATGGCGGGCACGCGTTCGCCGCTTGCCTCCGGGCGAAAGACGTCGGCCATCAGCTCGGCGCCGTCGCGCATCGGCACGGCGACATCCTTCTCGACCAGTATTGCACGTGCCGTCATGTCGTTTCGTACTCCCTTATGGTGCCTCGAAGGCGGCGCACGTTATCGTGCCCTCTCACCTTGTGGGAGAGGGCAGCCGCAGCGCTCGAAACGAAAAAGATGGGTGAGGGGGCTTCCCCATCACCCATCATCATCTTTGGTGAGTCCCTCAATGCCCTCTCCCGGTCGAAGTCGGATTTATCCCACTTCGACGACCTTTAGTGCCGGACTCCGGGCAAGCCCGAGTTCGGTTGGGGAGAGGGCATGTCGACGAGCGCCGCGTTCGCGGAAAGGCCCGCCTCACTCCACCTTCGCGCCGGACAGCGCGACGACGTCCTTCCACTTGGCGGCCTCGCGCGCGGCATAGGCGCGGGCGTCCTCCATCGTCGATGAGATGCAGCGCGCGCCGGCGACCTGGAAGCGCTTCTGCACGGCCTCGTCGGCGGCGATCGTCTTCATCATCGCGGCGACCTTGTCGATGATCGGCCGCGGCGTGCCCTTCGGAAACACGAAGGCCGCCCAGGAGGTGACGACGAAATCCTTCACGCCGGCCTCTTCCATGGTCGGCACGTCCGGCATGGTCGGCCAGCGCTTGGCCGACGTGACGGCGAGCGCGCGCATCTGCCCGGACTGGATGGTGCCGACGTAGGAGGCGAGATTGTCGATGGCGAAGGTGACGTCGCCCGACAGCATGGCGGGGATCGTCTGCGCCGCGCCGCGGAACGGCACGTGCGTGGCGTTGATACCGGCGGTCTTGGCGAACAATACGCCCGAGAGATGGGGCGAGGTGCCGACGCCGGGGCTGCCGAAGGTGACGTTGCCCTTCTGCTTGGCGTAGGCAATGAACTCGGCGACCGACTTGACCGGCACGCGGTCCGACGCCACGACGAACACGTTCGGCAATTCCCAGGTCAGCGACGCCGGCATCAGATCCTTCTCGGCGTCGAACGGCATCGTCTTGTAGAGATACTGGTTGATGGCGAAGTGGCCGATGGTCGCCGCGCCCATCGTGTAGCCGTCGCCCGGCGCACCGGAGACCACGGCGATGCCGATATTGCCGCCGGCGCCGCCGCGGTTCTCCACCACGAAGCTCTGGCCGAGCATGTCCTTGAAACGGTCCATCAGGATGCGGGTCAGGACGTCGGTCGAGCCGCCGGGCGGGTAGGGCACGATCACGCGCACCGGATGCGTCGGCCAGGTGTCGTCGGCACGCGCGGGCAGCGCGAGCGCGAGGCCGGCGGCGGCGCTGCTCGTCAGGAAGGCACGGCGGTCGAGCGATGACGTGAAAATCGGCATGTTTCCCCCTTCGGCGCCTCGTTTTGATGTGCGCCCGTCGCGTCATCCTAGCCCGGAAACGCCAGATCGCACCACGGCTGGAACGCTCCGGTCCGTCGCCCGTTGTCGGCGGGGGCTGCAGCAGGATGGTACGGTAATGATATCCACGAAGCCTTGGTTCGAAGCTTGGCAGTTTGCGGCCGAGGCACAGCAGGTCATTGCGCTGCGCATGATGCGGTTCTTGCAGGGCGACGCCTCATCCGGCCCCGAGGCCGCGCTGATGGTGACCGAGAAGATGGCCGCGGCCGCCGAGGCGCATGGCGCCGCGGCAGCAGCGTTGATGGGCGGGCAGAGCCTGCACACAGCGCTCCAGCGCGCGGCGACGCCCTACCGGCGGCGCGTTCGCGCCAACCGCCGGCGGCTGTCATAATTTTCTTTACTGCAATCTTATGGTTTTTTGACACCGGCTTGGCAGGCGCCTTGCATAGGATGGGTCCGGGCAGCGTGCCCATTGGAGTGGGAGATGCCGACCGACCTGTTGGCGGCGATCGAGGATCGCGCGGCGCTCAAGAGGCAGGAGAGCGCCGTGGTGCTGCTGCTGCCGCTCTTCATGTGCATCGCGACGGTGATCGCGGCGCTGGAGAGCCCGGCGCTCGTCGCGGGCTTCAGGCTGTACGGGCTGTTTTGATGCGCATCGGGCGGGCGCTGACTGCGGGCGTCCGCTCCCATGACTCCACCGCAAAGGCAGATGGACGAGTTAAATGAAAACGCTCTGCAATCTGTTGTGCCGTTTGCGCGGCGGTGTAGTCCGTCGGTCGTCCGTTGATGCCGTCATCGATACCGAAGCCGACCGGCCAAGAAACCTCGACGACCCGTTCAGCGACCCCAAAACGCAGGCCCGCGTGGCGCGGGTGATCGCAGAAAAAGGGGCGGTCAAGCCGCCAAAGCCATAGACCCACCGCCGACCGCTTGAACTGCTCGCCTGCCTCCATAAGAAAGAGGCCCCGGTTTCCCGAGGCCTCTGTTTTCGCGTCTCAAGCTTAGCGGCAGCGGCGAATTCGCCTGGTCATGCCGTCTTCGCGGACGATGATCGTCCGGCACTCAAGATGGCGCTCACGAACCACGATCCGGCCGCGATCGTAGTCGCGGTCCCGGTAATAGCCGTGGTTATAGTTGTCCACGCCAACGCCAACCCCGCCGGGGCCTGCGCCGAAATAGACGCCCTGAGCGGCGGCGGGACCGGCAAGCGCGATGCCGGCAGCAGCGATAATTCCCAGTGCAAGCATACGCATGTGATAACTCCTGTTGCCTTCAGGAGGAAACAGGAACCGGGCACTCTTCGTTCCGGGCCGCATGTACAAGGCGCCCACGTAGTACGACAAGGAGACCGGCCGTTTTTCAATATTTCGACGACTTGCAGCGTCTTCCTCCAGCGTCATTCATCTCGCGGTCATCGGCCGTTCCGTATTCAACGGCGATGACAAGGAATAAGACGATCGTCGCCAGCGGAGGGTCACCGGGCCTATACCTGAGCAATTCGATACAGATTTACGGTGGGCGGCGTCCTAGGCTGGGCGCGCCGGGACAGGCAGGGCGTAGGTAGAAAGTGATGCAGATGACCAATTTCAGGGAGCAGTTTACCGACGTCGCCGACGCATGTGCGCTCGCTCAAAGCATCGTCGACACTGTCCGCGAGCCGGTCCTGGTGCTCGACAAAGGACTTCGCGTGATCGCCGCCAGCTGTTCGTTTTATGCGAACTTCAAGGTCAGGCCCGAGGACACCCAAGGCAGGCTGCTCTACACCTTGGGCGATGGACAATGGGATATCCCGAAGCTTCGCGTCTTGCTCGAGCAGATCATTCCCAGGCACGGCGTCATGGACGGTTACGAGGTCGAGCACGAGTTTCCCGATCTTGGACAGCGCACGATGGTCTTGAACGCGCGCCAGGTGGTCTATAAGGCGGGCGCGGAAGACTCCATTCTCCTGGGCATCGAGGATGTCACCGAGCGGCGGATCCTGGAGCGCGAGAAGGACGAGTTGCTGCGGCAAAAGGACGTGATGCTGGAGGAGTTGCAGCACCGCGTCGCCAATAGCCTGCAGATCATCGCCGGCATCATTTTGATGAAAGCCGCACGCGTGGAATCCGAAGAGACGCGCGCGCATCTGCAGGACGCCCACAAGCGCGTCATGTCGATTGCCGCCGTCCAGGCACAGCTTCATGCGTCCGGAGCCGTCGGACCTATCGATGTCGTGCCTTACCTCTCGAAGCTATGCAGCACTCTCGCGACCTCGATGATCAGCGACAACCGGCCGATCACGATCAAGGTCGTCGGCGAAGGCGGGATGGCGACTCCACGTGAGGCCGAAAGCATCGGCTTGATCGCCACCGAACTTGTCATGAACGCGATAAAGCATGCGTTCCCGACCGACCAGGCCGACGGCCGGATCGTCATCGCCTATGAGGTCGATGGGCCGAACTGGAAGCTTTCGGTCGCCGACAATGGGTGCGGCAGGCCGGACGGGATATTCGCTCAAACGAAAACCGGTCTCGGCACCGGTATCGTCAAGGCGCTCGCGCAGCAGCTTGGCGCGAAGGTCGAGACTCTCGCCGACCCGGAGGGCACGACAGTCTCGATCACCCACGCGACGTTCCTGACCCGGGAAAATCGCGCCGCCTAGGCAAGAGTGGAGTGCGGCTGACGCCTTACTCGCCCTTCCACTGGGGGGCGCGCTTGTTCAAGAACGCGTCCATGCCTTCGCGGAAGTCCTTGCTCATATAGCACATAAGGATGAGGTCTTCGCCTTCCTCGCGCGTCAGGCGCTGCATCAGGCGGGCGAGCCCCTGCTTGATCGCGGTCATGGTGAGCGGCGCATGGTTGGCGATGAGCGCGGCCATCTCGGCGGCGCGGGTCTGCAAGGCGGCGCCGTCCTCGACCACCTCGGTCAGGAGGCCGATGGCGGCGGCTTCCGGCGCCTCGACGAGGCGGGCGGTGAAGATGAGATCCTTCACCCGCGCAGGTCCGACCAGCGCGGTCAGCCGCGACAGGTTCGACATGGACAGGCAGTTGCCGAGCGTGCGCGCGATCGGGAAGCCGAGGCGCGCCGTCTTCGTGCCGATGCGGAGGTCGCAGCAGGCGGCGATGCCGGCGCCGCCGCCGGTGCAGGCGCCGTTGATGGCGGCGATGGTCGGCACGCGGCAGGTTTCTAGCACGCCGAGCACGCGGTCGATGCGGCTTTCATATTCGAGCGCGTCGTCCGGCGACTTGAAGGCGCGGAACTGGTTGATGTCGGTGCCCGAGGCGAAGGCCTTGTCGCCGGCGCCCTGGAAGACCAGCACCTTGATCGACTTGTCCTCGTTCGCCTGCTTGGCGATCTCGGACAGGCGCTCGTACATCGCGAAGGTGAAGGCGTTACGCGCCTGCGGACGGTTGAAGGTCACCCAGCCGATGCCGTCCTTGATTTCATAGAGCATGTCCTGGGAGGTGCTGGCGTCCACGGGCATTGTCCTTTCAAGTTCGCGACAGGCCGCCTTTCGCCGCGGCCGTCCGGGTGATAAGCCGGGCGTGCGGCTCGTGTCCAGCGGGCACAGGAGTCTGCCGGCGGACACGTTCAATGCGAAACCGCCGGCGGTCCTTGCCGGCATGCCGGTACGGAGGTGTTCGATGCTGAGACTCATCGCAATGCTGGCGGTCGCGGGCGGCGCGGCGCTGGTCCTGCAGCCGGCGCCGGCCCGGGCCGAGATCCAGTATCCCTGGTGCGCGAGCTATACCGGCGGCGAAAACGGCATTGGCGCGACGGTGTGCAGCTTCGTCAGCCGCCAGCAATGCATGGCGACGGTGCAGGGCATGGGCGCGATGTGCCAGGAGAACCCGGCCTATCCGGAGGCGACCGCGCCGCGGCCGCACCGCCGCGCCAAGCAGCGGTGAATTCGCCCCGGCTCATATAGACGCTTCGCCCGGCGCCGCTAGAATGCGCGGCAAAGCGAGCCGGGGAATGCCATGACCGAAACAGTCGTCACCGCGCCGGGCGCCGCCACCGCGCCCGGGACAATCGCCTCGCCGCTCAAGCCGCTCTACCTGATCCCGGCGGTCGTGGCGCTCGGCGTCATGGTGTTCGCCATCAACGGCGACAGCGTCTGGTTCCTCAATTTCGTGCACGTAATGGCCGGCGTCCTGTGGACCGGCATCGACCTGTTCATGGGCTTCGTCGTCGGCCCGGTCTTGCGGCGCGTGTCGCCGGAGACGCGCAAGACAATGATGTCCGGCATCATCCCGCGCACCTTGATCCTGATGCCGACCCTGTCGACCATCACCTCGACCGCCGGCTGGTTCCTCGCCAAGCGGCTCGGCTTCCTCGATCTCGGCTATCCGGAGTTCTGGTGGGTGATCGCGGCGCTGGCCATCGTCACCGTCCTGACGGTGCAGGGGCTCGGCTATCTCTTGCCGGTCAACCTGCGGCTCTATTTCGAGATGCAGAAGCCGCAGCCCGACGGCGCCAAGATCGGCCGCTGGATGAAGACCTATGTGCGCGTCGTTGCCGTGCAGGGCACGATGCAGGTCGCGATAATCGTGGTGATGTCGAAGTTCGCGACGGGATTTTAAGAAGGCGCTTGAGTCAGGGCGCAGTCTCGAATCCAATGCGATTTGAGACTTGCGGGGTGCAATGCAGGATATTGCAGAATGGCTCGGAAGGCTGGGCATGTCGGAATACGCCCCGCGCTTTGCCGAGAATCGAATTGATTTCGCCGTTCTCGGCGACCTTACCGATCAGGATTTGAAGGAACTCGGCGTCGTCCTGGGCGATCGCCGTAAGCTGCTTCGCGCGATTGGGGAACTGCGCGAGCCGGAGCCTGGCCAGTTCGATGAGCCGGCAAAAGCGGCGACCGCCGAGCGCCGTCAGCTCACCGTGATGTTCTGCGACCTGGTCGGCTCGACCAGCCTGTCGACCCGTCTCGATCCCGAAGACTTGCGCGACATCATCGGCGCCTATCATCGCCGCTCTGCGGAGATCATTCAGCAGAATGGCGGATTTGTCGCAAAGTACATGGGCGACGGCGTGCTCGCCTATTTCGGCTATCCCGAAGCGCGCGAAAACGACGCCGAACGTGCCGTGCAGGCCGGCCTCGATCTCGTCGCCGCCGCCCCGAACCTTGCGACGCCGTCCGGAACGCCGCTGCAAATTCGCATTGGAATTGCGACCGGATTGGTCGTCGTGGGCGACCTCACCGGCTCGGGTGAAGCGCAGGAGCGCGGGATCGTCGGCGACACTCCCAACCTTGCGGCGCGGTTGCAGGGCGTCGCCGAGCCGAACATGGTCGTTATCGCCGAAGGGACGCGGCGGTTGATCGGCAATCTTTTCGAGCTTCGCGATCTGGGTTCAAGAGAGCTCAAGGGAATCGCTGGCCCAGTGCCCGCCTGGGAGGCCGTGCGGGCCAACGTCGTCGAAAGCCGCTTCGATGCGCTACGGACGGGACCGGTCGAACTGGTCGGGCGCGAGGAAGAACTCGACCGGATTCTGCGGTGCTGGACACGGGCGAAAGGCGGCGAGGGCGGGGTGGTGCTGCTGTCCGGCGAGGCCGGCATCGGCAAATCCGGGCTGACGGCCAAATTGCTGGGAAAGACTGCCGCCGAGCCGCAGGTGCGCATTCGCACCTTCTGCTCGCCGCAACATACCGACAGCGCTTTCTATCCGATTATCGGTCATATGGAGCGCGCCGCAGGATTGGCGCGCGAGGACTCCGCGAAAGCCAGGCTCGACAAGCTCGACGCCATGTTCAGGGAGACAGCGACGCCGCTTCAGGACGTCGGACTGTTCGCGGAAATGATGTCGCTGCCGAGCGACGGCCGTTACCAGATGCCCAATCTGACGCCACAGCAGCGTCGACAAAGAACCCTCGAAGCCCTTCCGGCCCAGATCGAGGCGCTGGCGCGCATCAATCCGGTGATGATGATCTTCGAGGATGTGCACTGGATCGACCCGACCAGTCTCGAAGTGCTCGACCGAATTATTGCCCGGATCGCTTCCCACCGCATTCTCCTGATCCTGACGTTCCGGCCGGAATTCCGGCCGCACTGGCCGGCGCAGCCCTATGTCGTGCCGATCAACATCAGCAGGCTCGCGGCGCGGGATGTCGAGACGATGATCGGCCGCCTCGCCGGAAATCGAAGCCTGCCGGCCGGTCTCCGCCAGGACATCGTCGAACGCGCCGACGGAATACCTTTGTTCATTGAAGAGATGACGAAAGCGGTGCTGGAGGCCGGGGGCGACCACCAGGCGCGGCGTGTCGTCGCCGCGGTCCCGTCGCCCGTTGTGGCCGTTCCGGACTCCTTGCACGCATCCCTGATGTCGCGCCTCGACCGGCTCGGTTCCGCCAAGGCGGTGGCGCAGATCGGGGCGGCGATCGGCCGGGAATTTTCGCACGCCTTGCTTGCGTCCGTCGCGGGCAAATCCGAAGCGGAACTCAATGCGGCGCTGGAGCGGCTCGTTGCCGCCGGCCTGTTATTTCGCCAGGGCGTCGCGCCAAACGCGACCTATCAATTCAATCATGCCTTGGTGCAGGACGCCGCTTACGGCGCCTTGTTGCGCGATCAGCGCAGGGCAATTCACGCGCGTATCGCCGAAACGCTCGAGGGCCAGTTCGCGGAGATCGCGGACAGCAGGCCCGAACTGCTGGCGCGGCACACAACGCAAGCGGGCCTGCCCGACAAGGCCGCCGGCCTTTGGGCGAAGGCCGGACGACGCTCGCTGGCACGCTCGGCATTGATCGAGGCGGCAGAGCAGCTGTCGCGCGCTCTCGCCCAACTGGCCTTGCTGCCTCGCACGAAATCCGTCCGCCACGAGCAGATCAAGATTCAAATCGATCTGTCGAACGCGCTTATCCATACCAAGGGCCACGCTTCGCCTGAAACGAAGGCGTCGTTCCAAACTGCGCGTTCATGGATCGAGGAAGCGGAGGCGGCCGGGGAGCCGGTCGACGATCCGCTGGTTCTGTTTTCCGTACTCTACGGTTTCTGGGTCGGAAATCGCATGGCGTTCAAAGGCGACGTCGCGAACGATCTTGCACGGCAGTTTTACGATCTCGCCGAGGCGCACGGCGCGACTGTTCCGCGCATGATCGCGCACCTGATCATGGGAATATCCCTGGCGCTGGTCGGCAACAGCGCCGACGGCCGGACCCATCTCGACCAGGTCGTGGCGATGTACGAACCATCCCAGCACAGATCGCTCGCGACGCGTTTCGGTCACGACGTCAGGATGACCGCATATAGCTGGCGCGCCCTGGCGTTGTGGATGCTCGGCTGTGCCGATGGCGCGGCGGACGACGTCAGGCGCGCGCTCGAGGACGCGCATGAGATCGAGCACGCGGCGACGTCGATGTTCGCGCTGTCGCACGGCTCGCTGGCGCATGTTCTGCGGAGGGATGCCGCGTCGGCTGCAAAGTTGGCTGACGATCTCGTCGCACTCGCGCAGGAAAAGGGAAGCCTGTACTGGAAATCGTACGGGCTCATGCTTCAGGCCTGGCTCATGGCGGACGGCGGCTCGGTTGCGGAGGCAATTCCGAACGTGATTTCGGCGACCGACGCCATGCGATCCACCGGAGCGACGGCTTATGCGCCTTGGTATCTTGCGTTTCTGGCGCAGGCCCATGCCGATCGCGGCGAGCTCGCCGAGGCCCGGCGGCGCATCGCCGAGGCGCTCGCGATAGCCGAAACCACCGGCGAAACCTGGTGCGAGGCCGATATCCACCGGATCGCCGGAGAGATCGCGCTGGCGCCGCCCGACCGGAATCCGGAGACTGCGGAAGCTCATTTCGAGCGAGCCCTGCGCGTGGCGCGGCAGCAGAAAGCGACCTCGTTCGAATTGAGAGCGGCGACCGCCATCGCGCGGCTTCGGCACGACTCGGGCAGGGGCCGCGAGGGGCGGAATCTGCTTGGTGACGTGCTCGGCCGGTTCACGGAAGGGTTCGGCACGCGCGACCTGATCGAAGCTAAAAATCTCTTCGACATGCTACCGCAATCGTGACGTTCACCCCGGCTCAAAATGGTCAAGAGGATGGCAGCGCCATGAGCACGAACACCACCAACGTTCCCGACACGCCGCGAGTCGACAAGACAGCGGTGCTCAATGCGCTGCATTCCTATCTCGGCAGCAGGATCGACTCGATCGGCCGCCGCGCCTCTTTCATGATGGCTTTGCTCGGCTCGTTCCTCGGGATTGCCGCTGGCGCGATCATGCACCAGCAGGCGGCGACGCTGGGCGACAAGCTGGTGTATTTCATCAGGCACCCGTCGATCGTGGTCGGAATCGTGGCAATGGCTATGCTGCTGGCCGGCGAGACCGCCAAGATCAAGAATTCGAGCGATCTGTACTCACGGATCGCATTTTCCGACGAGCCGGTCGCCGATCTTCATCAGACGTTCGTCGGCACGCCCATCAACGATCTCTTCGCCGAGATGATGCAGAACATACGGATCGTCGGCGGCTTCCTGAAGAAGAAGGTGTGGTTCTATAATTGCGGATCGATCCTGTTCGTGATCGGCGTCACACTGTTCGTCTGCGGATTTTGATGCGCCGGCGCCTAACGCGCGGCGGCGCGCGCTATTGCGCGATAACCTTGGCGATCTCGGGCGTCAGATCGCCAGCCTTGCATTTGTGACCGGCGCGGATCTCGGTGATGTAGTAGCTCGGCACGCTCTCGGCCTCGGACAGGCGATCGAACACCGAGGCATCGACATTGCAATGCGCGTAATAGCGGCCGGCGACCTCGGCGACGAGCGTGCGGCGCGCCTCGTCGTAGCAGAGGCGCTTCAAAAGCTTGCTCTGCGTCACGTCGGTGCAATCATAGGCGGACAGGTCGGGATCCGGCTGTCCGCGCACCGGCGTCAGACGCATTTGCAGGATTGCCGTTACTGCGATCAGCACGGCCGCGATCCAAAGGCGGTGCATCGCGCGCTCCTCTGACTGACGCTCCCATTATCCGTCGAAACGTCCGGATTCGCGTGCTCGAATGTTCGGCGCGCTGCCCGCGAAAACGGCGGCGGTTTGATGATTCAACGCGCGGATCGGCGCTTCCGGCGTAAAATGACCATATAAAAAGCCAGCGAATTGGTTGCTGGCGGCAACTGTCGCGGTGCGGCGCGCGACACGGATCGAATTGCTATGCGCAAAGAAAAGGAGCGGGTGAGGGGATCGCCCCCACCCGCGCCGCCCTCACGTCTTCGCCGTTGGCAGCCGCATGTCGGCGCCGGTGACGCGCTTGACCTCGGTGATGGAGTCGTAGGTCATGTGCACGGCTTCGTGCGCCTTGCGGATCGACTCTTCGTCGGGCCCGCACATGAAGCAGAAGGCCTTGCCATCCTTGAGATTGACGTGGGCCGCGTGCGCGCCGGCGCCGAATTGCGGCGCGACTTTCTCGAGCGCGTCGAACTGCGCGAAGAACTCGGCCTCGGTCAATTCGCCCTGCGGGAAGCTGCCCTTGGTCTTGTCGTGGGTGTCGATGAAGTACTTCACAATCGGTCTCCGTGATCGGTTTTTGTCGTGTATATGCACATAATGAGGTGAGACGAACGCTTACAGGGCCATGTTGTGTCCTCCGTGGAAGGGGGGTGTGGCGGGGCCGCACGTAGCCGGTCAGGGCGGCGCGGTCAGCTTGCCGGCGAGGTGATCGATGCTGGCCCAGCGGCCTTCGCCGAGCTTCGCCCGCAGCGCTTCCTGCGCGCGCCGCCACAGCGGCAGCGCGGCGCGCATGCGGCGGCGGCCTTCCGGCGTGATCCGCACCATGCGGCTGCGGTGGCGGCCCTCATTGCCGACGGCGATCAGGCCTTCCGTTTCCAGCGGCGCGAGATTGCGGGTCAGCGTCGAGCGTTCGAGGCCCATCGCGGCGGCGAGCTCGGTGATCGAGATCGCTTCCTTGACCGCCGCGGCCGCCAGCACCGACAATTGCGTGGCGCGCAGACCCGTCGGCCGCAGCGCGTCGTCATAGGCGCGGGTCACCGCGCGCGAGGCCACCTTCAGGCGGTGGCAGGCGCAATTGGCGAACATCTCCTGTTCCGGCGTCATCGCGGGCGCTCCAACGTTTCGTGCATATACACGAGATGGGAGGCGGGTCAAGCCGGGCGTTCGTCCGCCGTGGCATGCGTCCGTTACCGACATTTTTTATGGAGACTGGTCACATGCTGCCCGTCCGCGCCGTCATGGGGTCGTAGGCCGAACGAAAGGAACAAGGAACCTCGACCATGACAACCAAACTCAACCCGTTTGCCGCCGCGCCGCAGGTCATGAAGAGCTGGGCCAAGGCCTCGATGGACGTCGCCGGCAGCCTCGATCCGGGCCTCGTCGCGCTCGTGGAAATCCGCGCCTCGCAGATCAACGGCTGTGCCAACTGCATCAACATGCACACCGTCGACGCCCGGGCGAAAGGCGAGACCGAACAGCGCATCTATCTGTTGTCGGCCTGGCGCGAGGCGCCGGTCTACAGCGAGCGCGAGCGCGCGGCGCTGGCCTGGACCGAGGCGCTGACGCGCATCTCCGAAGGCCATACGCACGAGGCCGCCTACGCGGCGCTGAAAGAGCAGTTCTCCGAGGAGGAGCAGGTCAAGCTCACGCTGATGATCAACATCATCAACGGCTGGAACCGCCTCGCCGTCGGCTTCGGGCTGTGGGCCGAATGGACCGACCCGGTGGCGGCGAAGGCGGCGCGGGCCATAGCCGCGACCTGACCGCGTTCGCTCTAGCGCCCCTGATAGGACGGAGTGTAGACGATCAGGCCGTCGAGCGCTTCGGTGACCTTGATCTGGCAGGAGAGGCGGGACGTCGGCTTCAGCTCGAAGGCGGCGTCGAGCATCTGGTCTTCTTCCGGGTGCGGCGGGCCGACGATCGGGCTCCAAGCTTCGTCGACGTGGACGAGACAGGTGGCGCAAGTGCATGAGCCGCCGCATTCGGCGACGATGCCGCCGATGTCGTTCTTGAGCGCCGCTTCCATGACGGTCGAGCCGACCTCGGCCTCGATGTCGTGCTGCGTGCCGTCGTGCTCGATGAAGGTGATCTTGGGCATCGGTTACTACGCTCTCCGTCGTCCTGAGGCGCGAGGCGGCATAGCCGCCGAGCCTCGAAGGACCTCTGACTTTCAATTGGCGCCCAGATCCTTCGAGGCCCGCGCGTACCGCGCGGGCTCCTCAGGATGACGGGCGGGACCGTTCACGCCACGCCGAGCTTCTTCTGCAGATTGGTCGACGAGGTCGTGTACTGGAACACCAGCCGCTTGTCCGGATAGACGTAGTGATAGACCTTCTGCGCCATCAGCGCGCCTTCGTGGAAGCCGGACAGGATGAGTTTCAATTTTCCGGCATAGGTGTTGATGTCGCCGATGGCGAAAATGCCGGGGATGTTGGTCTCGAACGCCGCAGTGTCGACCGGGATCAGCTCGTCTTCCATCTTGATGCCCCATTCGGCGACCGGTCCGAGCTTCATGGTGAGGCCGAAGAAGGGGAGCATGGCGTCGCATGCGATGCGGTCGCTCGTGTCCTTGCCCTTGACGGTGGCGGCGACGAGCTGGCCGTCCGAGCCTTCGAGCGCGGTGACCTGACCGATCTTCAAATCCATGTCGCCGGACGCGACAAGCGCGCGCATCTTGTTGACGCTGTCGGGTGCGCCGCGGAATTCGTCGCGCCGGTGCACGAGCGTCAGCCGCTTGGCGATGGGCTGGAGGTTGAGCGTCCAGTCGAGCGCCGAGTCACCGCCGCCGACGATCACCAGGTTCTTGCCGCGGAACGATTCCATCTTGCGCACGGCGTAGAACACCGACTTCTCTTCGTAGGGCTCGATGCCGGCGATCGGCGGCCGCTTCGGCTGGAACGAGCCGCCGCCGGCGGCGATCACCACGCATTTGCATTCGAAGGTCTTGTCGCGGTCGGTCGTGACGCGGAACGAGGCGTCGCCGAGCTTCTCGACCTTCAGCACCATTTCGCCGAGGTGGAAGGCCGGGTGGAACGGCTTGATCTGCTCCATCAGCGCTTCGGTCAGGCCGTGGCCGGTGACCATCGGGATGCCGGGAATGTCGTAGATCGGCTTCTCCGGATAGAGCTCGGCGCACTGGCCGCCGACCTTGTCGAGGATGTCGATCAGGTGCGCCTTGATGTCGAGGAGGCCGAGCTCGAACACGGCGAAGAGGCCGCAGGGGCCGGCGCCGATGATGACAACGTCGGTCTTGATCGTCTCGCTCATGCCTTGCCCGGCTTGTCGCCGGCTCCTTGGTCGGAATTGCAGGGGTGCCTCTACGCCGAACGGCGCGAGATGCGATTATCGGGAACCGCGACGGCGCGCAACAGGTCCGCCGCGGCCTCGTCCGGCGTCTTCCCGGTGGTCGAGACCGCGAGGTCGGCCTTGGCGTAGAGCGGCTTGCGGCTGTCGAGAATTGAGTTGAGGTCGGCCATGGCGCGGGGTGAGCCGGCCATGGGCCGCATGTCGCCCTGGCTCATGACGCGCTGCATGTGCTCGGCCGGTTCCGCCTTGACCCAGACGGTGAGGCAGGAGGAGAGCAGGCGCTCCAGCGTCGCTGCTTCGGTGACGATCGAGCCGGATGTCGCCATCACGAAGGCCGGGTGCTTGGCGAGCACGTCCTCGAGCGCCTCGCGCTCGGCGCGGCGGAAGGTCTGCTGGCCGAACATGTCGAAGATCTCGGACAGCGAGGCGCCGGCGCGGCGCTCGATCTCACGGTCAAGCTCGATGAAGGGCACGCCGAGCGCCTGGGCCGCCAGCGGCCCGAGCGTCGATTTGCCGCCGCCGCGCAAGCCAATCAGCGCGATGCGGCGCGAGCGGTCGGCCTCGGCCGACGAGCGGAAGCGCTCGGTGACGAGTTGGCGCACCTCGCCGAGCGTCTCAGGCGGCAGGCGCTCGAGATACTGCGTGAGCAATGTCAGCTCGATCGCCGGCTCCGGGCCCTCGCGCACGAGTTCCGCGACCGAGGTGCCGATGGCGCGGGCGACGCGGCGGAGCAGCACGATGGAGCCATTGCCCTTACCGGCCTCGAGCTGGGCGAGGTAGCGCTCCGACACTTTCGCGTGGAGGGACAGGGCCTTGCGCGTCATGCCGCGCTGGCTGCGCAGCAGGCGCACGCGCTCGCCGAGTTTCGCCAGGTAGGCCTCGGAGTCGCGGACGCCGGGTGTGGAGAGCGGATTGGTCATCGTCATGTGCATTATATTTCCAAGCACTATGGCGGCTCGCGATAGCGAAAGCAACATGTTTTGTGGGACTTTTGCGCGTCTTTCCTGCTTTGGCCGTTGCCGGCATCGCAGCACGGTGATAGGTCATCTGCATAATAATGCATAGGGCCTCAGGCCCATCCGGCAGGACACACTCAAGGACTGGGATCGGGGATGAGCACGATCGACTTCCGCACCGAGCCGTCCCGCTACCGCCACTGGCGGATCGAGACCGATGGCGAGATCGCGTACCTGATCATGGACGTCGATCCCGCCGGCGGGCTGTCGAGCGACTATGAGCTCAAGCTCAACTCCTACGACCTCGCCGTCGACATCGAATTGAACGATGCGATCCAGCGGCTGCGCTTCGAGCACCCGGAAGTGCGCTGCGTGGTGCTGAAGTCCGGCAAGGACAACGTGTTCTGCGCCGGCGCCAACATCCGCATGCTCGGCAAGGCGACGCACGGCCACAAGGTGAACTTCTGCAAGTTCACCAACGAGACGCGGCTCGCCATGGAAGACGCGAGCGAGAACTCGCGGCAGATCTACATGAGTGCGGTGAACGGCTCCTGCGCCGGCGGCGGCTACGAACTGGCGCTCGCCACCGACCACATCATGCTGATCGACGACCGCCGCTCGACCGTGTCGCTCCCCGAGACGCCCTTGCTCGGCGTGCTGCCCGGCACCGGCGGGCTGACGCGCGTCACCGACAAGAGAAAAGTGCGGCGTGACCGCGCCGACGTGTTTTGCTCGACCGAAGAGGGCCTGCGCGGCGCCAAGGCGCGCGACTGGCGTCTCGTCGACGAGGTCGTGCCGCCGTCGAAATGGGACGAGGCGGTGCGCGCCCGCGCGCATGAGCTCGCCGCGCGCTCCGACCGGCCGAAGGATGCCAAGGGCATCGCGCTGACGTCGTTGCAAAGGAGCAATGGCGGCGACCGCACCGCCTGGTCGCATGTCGAGGTCGAGATCGACCGCGCGCGCACCGTCGCGACGCTCACGGTGCGCGGGCCGTCGCAAGCCGTGCCGGCGTCGAAGGAAGCCGCGCATGCGCTCGGCGCGTCGTTCTGGCCGCTCGCCGTGGCGCGCGAGCTCGAGGACGCGATCCTGCACCTGCGCACCAACGAGGCTTCGATCGGCGTCGTGCTGCTCAAGACCGACGGCGAGGCGAAAGCCGTGCTCGACCACGACGCCTTCCTCATCGCCGGCCAGGACGACTGGCTGCTGCGCGAGGTGCGGCATTATTTGAAGCGCGTCCTCAAGCGCATCGATGTGACACCGAAGACCTTCATCGCGCTGATCGAGCCGGGCTCGTGCTTTGCCGGCACTTTGGCCGAGCTCGCCTTCGCGTCCGACCGCGCCATGATGCTGATCGGCACGCGCGAAGGCGACAACCGGCCGCCGGCGGCGATCGTGCTCGGCGAGGCGAATTTCGGCCTCTATCCGATGGGCAACGGCTTAACGCGTTTGCAGGCGCGCTTCCTCGGCGAGCCGGAGACGCTCGAGAGCCTGAAGGGCCGCATCGGCGAACCGCTCGAAGCCGAAGAGGCCGACGAGGCGGGCCTCGTCACCTTCGCGCGCGAGGATTTCGACTGGGACGACGAGCTGCGCCAGATGGTCGAGGAGCGCGCCAGCCAGTCGCCGGACGCGCTGACCGGCATGGAAGCGAACCTGCGCTTCGCCGGCCCCGAGACGATGGAAACGAAGATCTTCGGGCGGCTTACCGCCTGGCAGAACTGGATATTCCAGCGCCCGAACGCCGTCGGCGAGCAGGGCGCGCTGAAGCTCTACGGGTCGGGCGTCAAGCCGACCTACGGGAAAGACAGAATTTGATCGTCAAAGGATGGATGCCATGAACGTCGCCACCAGCATCGGCAAGGTCGATTACGACGGGCTGATCCCGAACAATGTCGGCTTGGGCGAGGACGTGCGCGTCAAGCGCGCGCTGGAGAAGTGGCATCCCGGCTACATCGACTGGTGGAAGGACATGGGGCCGGAAGGCTTCCAGGAATCGCTCGTCTATCTGCGCACGGCGGTGAGCGTCGATCCGAAGGGCTGGGCCAAGTTCGATTACGTGAAGATGCCCGATTACAAATGGGGCATCCTGCTGGCGCCGCAGGCCGAAGGCCGCACCATTCCGTTCGGCGCGCATGCCGGCGAGCCGGCCTGGCAGGAAGTGCCGGGCGAGTACCGCGCCATGCTGCGGCGGCTGATCGTCATCCAGGGCGACACCGAGCCGGCCTCCGTCGAGCAGCAGCGCCATCTCGGCAAGACTGCGCCGTCGCTTTACGACCTGCGCAACCTGTTCCAGGTCAACGTCGAGGAGGGCCGCCATCTCTGGGCGATGGTCTATTTGCTCCAGAAATATTTCGGCACTGACGGCCGCGAGGAAGCGGAAGCGCTGCTGCAGCGCCGCTCGGGCGACGCCGACTCGCCGCGCATGCTGGGCGCGTTCAACGAGAAGACGCCGGACTGGCTGTCCTTCTTCATGTTCACCTATTTCACCGACCGCGACGGCAAGATGCAGCTCGAGGCCCTGGCGCAGTCCGGCTTCGACCCCTTGTCGCGCACCTGCCGCTTCATGCTGACGGAAGAAGCGCATCACATGTTCGTCGGCGAGACCGGCGTGACGCGCGTCATTCAGCGGACGTGCGAGGCGATGAAGGAGGCGGGCATCACCGACCCCGACGACATCCCGCGCGTGCGCAAGCTCGGCGTCATCGACCTGCCGACCATCCAGAAGAAGGCGAACCTGCACTTCTCGCTGACGCTCGACCTGTTCGGCAACGAGATCTCGACCAATGCGGCGAACGCATTCCACGCGGGACTCAAGGGCCGCTATCGCGAGAACCGGCTGACCGACGACCACAAGCTCGAGACCTCGACCTATCCGGTGCTGCGGCTCATCGACGGCAAGATCCAGAACGAGGATGCGCCGGCGCTCTCGGCGCTCAACATGCGGCTGCGCGACGACTACGTGAACGACGCCAATGTCGGCGTCGGCCGCTGGAACAAGGTGATCGAGAGCTTCGGCATCCCGTTCCAGATCAAGCTGCCGCACGTGGCGTTCAACCGGAACATCGGCGAGTTCTCCAAGGTCAAGGCCGACGTCGACGGCCGGCAGATGAGCGAGGCCGAGTGGGCGAGCCATCGCAGCGACTTCCTGCCGAACGAGCAGGACAAGGACTTCATCGAGAGCCTGATGCAGCCGCAATACGAGGCGGGCAAGTTCGCGTCGTGGATCGCGCCGCCCAAGGTCGGCATCGACAACAAGCCGGGCGAATTCGAGTACGTGAAGATCGCCTGAGGTTCCTTACCTCCCCCTGAAAGGGGGAGGTCGGCGCGCGCTTTGCGCGCCGGGTGGGGGTCCACCTCGGGGCGCGGGGATCAATCTTAAGGCGACCCCCTCCCTGACCCTCCCCCTTTCAGGGGGAGGGGACATGAACGCTGTGCTTCATTCTCCGTAAGTCTCCGCGAAAGCGGGCACCCAGTTGTGAGTCAGAACTGGATTCCTGCTTTCGTGGGGATGAACGGAGAGTGGGGCTCGGCCTCCCATTCGTCATGCCCGGGCTTGACCCGGGCATCCATGATGAGCGGCCGCGAGCCACATCAGAACTGTTTTCTAAATGGGCCAGCCTCATGGATTGCCGGGTCAAGTCCGGCAATGACCGTGGCGAGATGCTGCGGCGAGAACTTGTCACCCGAACTTCGCGATCACCTCGGGCGGGATCGGCGCGGTGGTGATCTTGTCGGGATCGTCCTTGCGCGGCACGGCCCAGACGCGGCTTTCCTGGCCTTCGACCATGAGCTCGCCGCCCTTCATGATTTTGTGCTCGACGTCGAAGGACGAGCGGCGGAATTCCGTCACGCGCGAGACGATCTCGACGGTGTCGCCGAAGGCGATCGGCTTCATGAAGTTGCCGCGCGCATCTACCAGCGCGATGCCGACGATGCCGTAGGTCTTGGCGAAGTCGTGCTGATTGATGCCAAGAGCGGCTTCGAACAGGCCCCAGCTATTGGTGTCGAAGAACTCGAAGAAGCGCGGGTTGAAGACGATGCCTGCAGGATCGCAATGCGCCCAGGCGATCCTGATCTCGCGCGTGTAGGTGAAGGTGGTCATCGGCCCCTGGTCTCGTTGTAAGGCAACCAAGCCCGCGGCCTGCACGGATGTCAACGCCTTGGGTCAGCGCACCTTGCGCGGCATCCTGCGGCCCCTGCGCGGCCGTTCCCATTCGGTCAGCCCCTGCGCCTCAATCTCGATCTTCGCCGAGCGGCGCTGCTTCACGCGCTTGGGCGCGACGTCCTCGTGCGGCGAATTATCGAGCGCGTCCATCAGCCAGTGCAACTCGTCGTCGGCGGTGACCCAGCGCGCCGGCGCGTAGCGGGCAAGCGAGAACGGCCGCGAGAAGGCGAGCAGAGACTTGGCGCCGCTAGGCAGGCAATATTCGTGCGCGTAACTCATCGCCAGCTCGCGCACGCTTTTGTAGATCGGGTCGCGCCAGCGCAGGATCGAATGGTTGGTCTTGCTGATCGCGCCCCACAGGCCGCGCTCCCTGAACACGGCGACGACGTGGTCGTGGTCGGTCGGCCGCGCGCGCAGGTCGACGAGCCAGACCGGCTTGCGGTGAAACATCATGACGGCGGCGGCGAACAGCGCGCCCTCGGCGCAATGCGCGGCGCGCGCTTGCAGCATGCGACGCGGCGACATGACGGTGTCGCCGTCCGGCTCGAAGTTCACCGGCAGGCGGTCGAGCCAGTCCTGGATCTTCTGCGGCGCATCGAGGCGTGCGAACAGTCGCCGCTCGGCCGGGGTCAGCAGGTCGTTCAACGCTTTCGGCGGCATTCCTCAGCGACTCGTCATCACGGCTCAATGTGACCTGTCTGCCACGGTCCGGGGCGCCGGACACGCGGGACCGGCGTTCTCCACAGAGCGGGTTCCGCAGGAGGGGCGTTTCCTCCGCGACGCAAGGAGGGCAGATATCTTCTTATTTTCCAGGACTTATTGCCGGTCGAAGAGGGCGGCTTCTATCTAAGGCTCCTAATGTCCGTTGGAGCGTGCCGCGATGACCGATTTTCCCTATGAGCCGCACGGCCTCGAGCCGCAGCAGTCGGTGGAAAGCTGGCTGATCGCCATCGCCTCGGCGCTGGTGGCGCTGATCGCCATCGGCGTACTGCCGCGCGTGTTGCTGGGGTAATCATGTCCTCTTTCGCACTGCCCAAGACCGCGCCCTTCTCCGAGGAGGACGTCGACCTTCTGAACCGCGTCGTCGGTCCGGCGACGCCGATCCAGCGCGCCTGGCTTGCCGGCTTCCTCGCAGGCGTCGAGGCCGCGCATTCCGGCGAGGGCGCCGCTGCAGGCGCGGAAGCCGCGGCGCCGCCGCGCGCGGCCGAGCCGCTGACGATCGTCTATGCGAGCGAATCCGGTAATTCCGAGAAGCTCGCCGGCGACATGGCGAAGTCGGCGCGCAAGCTCGGCTTCAAGCCGAGCGTCGTCGACATGGCCGATCTCGAGCTCGCGAGCCTGACGAAGGCGAGGCGCGTCGTCGTCATTGCCGCCACCTGGGGCGAGGGCGAGCCTCCGGGCCGCGCCGCGCGCGTCTACAATGAATTGATGGGCGAGGGCGCGCCGCGCCTCGACGGCGTCGAGTTCGGCGTGCTGGCGCTGGGCGACACCGCCTACGTCGAGTTCTGCGCCATCGGCAAAAAGATCGACGAGCGCCTCGAGGCGCTTGGCGCAAAGCGTGTCGCCGATCGCGTCGACTGCGACCTCGATTTCGCCGAGCCGGCGGGCAAGTGGATCGACGGTGCGCTGAAGGCGCTGGCGCCGGCCGATCTTGGCCGCGCCAAGGTGATCTCCGTCGACTTCGGCGGCAAGCCGGCCGCATCGCCCAACACCGACATCGTCGAGGCGGAGGTGACGGAGCACGTCAACCTCAACTCGTCGCGCTCCGAGAAGGAGACGATCCATCTCGCGCTCGGCTTCGACAACGGCGCGCCCGCCTACGAGCCCGGTGCGGCGCTCGACGTCTATCCGGAGAACGATCCGACCTATGTCGACGATCTGCTCAAGCTCGCCGGCGTCTCGGACGACGCGCTGCGCCAGGACTTCCTGACCGCGCGCGACGTGACGACCCTGTCGGTCAAGGCGATCGAGACCTACGCCGCCTCGACCGGTCATCAATACGTCAAGCAACTCATCGCCGACGGCCATGCCCGCGACTGGACAAACGGCCGTCAGCTCATCGACCTGATCGGCACTTTCCCCGTGTCGCTCGACGCCGAGCGTCTGCGCGCGCTGACGCGGCCGCTCGCGCCGCGCGCCTATTCGATCGCATCGTCGCGCAAGGAAGTCGGCGACGAGGCGCATCTCCTCGTCTCCGCCGTGCGCTATGCGAGCCACGGCCGCGACCGCAAGGGCGTCGCGTCGAATTACATCGCCGAGCGGCTGAAGAAGGGCGCGCACCTGCGCGTCAAGCTCAAGCCCAACAAGCATTTCGCCCTGCCGGCCGCCGACAAGGACATCATCATGGTCGGCCCCGGCACCGGCGTGGCGCCGTTCCGCGCCTTCGTGCAGGAGCGCCGCGCCATCGAAGCCAGCGGCAGGAGCTGGCTGTTCTTCGGCGATCGGTCCTTCACGCACGACTTCCTTTACCAGCTCGACTGGCAGGACGCGCTCAAGGATGGTTCGCTCGCCCGTATGGACGTCGCCTTCTCGCGCGACCGGCTCGACAAGGTCTACGTCCAGCACAGGATCTGGGAGCAGCGGCAGGACCTGGTCGACTGGCTGGAGAACGGCGCGCACTTCTATGTCTGCGGCGACGCCAAGAGCATGGCCAAGGACGTCCGCGCAATGCTGGTCAATGCCTATGCTGACGTGAAGACATTGTCGGCGGAGGGGGCCGAGCATGCGGTGAGTGCGCTCGAGCGCGACAAGCGCTATCTTCAGGACGTGTATTGAGCCCCGTGTCGAGGAGCTGCGCGAGCTGCGAGCGGCGCGCGGCAGGCCCGGGATCGCACAAATTCCGAGTTCTTGACGGTCCCGGCTCTGCGGTGCATCGCTAGCGCGCTGCACCGCGTCCGGGACAAGCGAGCGCATGATGGCTGACAAAAAAGAACTGACGGCGATGGAGCACCTGAAGGCGCGGAGCCGCTATCTGCGCGGCAACCTCGCCGAGGACATGGCCGATCCGATGACCGGCGGCGTTTCGGAGGACAGCCAGCAGCTCCTCAAGTTCCACGGCATGTATCTCCAGGACGATCGCGATCTCCGACCCGAGCGCGCGAAGAAGATGCTGGAGAAGGCGTTCGGCTTCATGATCCGCGTCCGCCTGCCCGGCGGCGTCATCACGCCGAAGCAGTGGCTGGCGCTCGACGACATCGCGCAGACCTATGCCGGCGACACGCTGCGGCTCACCACGCGTCAGACGTTTCAGCTGCACGGCGTGCTGAAGTTCAACGTCAAGACGGCGCTGAAGGCGATCAACGCGGTGGCGCTCGACACCATCGCCGCCTGCGGCGACGACAATCGCGGCGTCATGTCGGTGTCGAATCCGCATCAGTCGAAAGTGCACGCCGAAGCGTTTGAACTCGCCTGCCGCGCCTCGGCGCATTTCAAGCCGCAGACGCACGCCTATTACGAGATCTTCCTCGACGGCGAGAAGGTCGCGGGCGAAGGCGAGCGCGACGATGTCGAGCCGATCTACGGCAAGACCTACTTGCCGCGGAAGTTCAAGATCGGCTTCGCCGTGCCGCCGTCGAACGACATCGACGTGTTCGCGCAGGATCTCGGCTTCATAGCCATTATCGGCAAGAAAGACGTCATCGAAGGCTGGAACGTCTCGGTCGGCGGCGGCATGGGCATGACCCACGGCGAGCCGGAGACCTATCCGCGCACCGGCGACGTGCTCGGCTTCTGCCGTCCCGAGGACCTGATGAAGGTCGCGGAGGCGATCGTCACCATCCAGCGCGACTGGGGCGATCGCACCAACCGCAAGCACGCGCGGCTCAAATACACGCTCGACGACAACGGCGCCGACGCCTTCCGCGCCGAGATCGCCAAGCGCGCCGGCAAGCCGCTCGAGAAGGCGCGGCCCTATAAATTCACCTCGAACGGCGACCGCTACGGCTGGACCCAAGGCGACGACGGCAAGCACCATCTCACATTGTTCATCGAGAACGGCCGGCTGCGCGACTTCGCCGACGGGCGCAGACTGCTCACCGGCATGCGCCGCATCGCGCAGGTGCATGAGGGCGAGATCCGCATCACGCCGAACCAGAATCTGATCATCGCTAACATTGCCGACGGCAAGCGCGCCGAGATCGAGGCGCTCGCGGCCGAGCACGGCCTGAGCGGGCAGGCGGGTGCGCTCCGCCGCAACGCCATGGCTTGCGTCGCGCTGCCGACCTGCGCGCTCGCGCTGGCCGAGAGCGAGCGCTATCTGCCGAGCCTCATTACGCAGCTCGAGGCGCGGCTGGTTGCGCACGGCCTGGCGGAGAAAGACATCACGCTGCGCATGACCGGCTGCCCGAACGGCTGCGCGCGGCCCTACATCGCCGAGATCGGCTTGGTCGGGAAAGGGCCCGGACGCTACAATTTGTATCTCGGCGCTGCGCATGACGGCTCGCGCCTGTCGAAGCTCTATGCCGAGGATCTGGATGACGCCGGCATCGTCGCCGCGCTCGATCCGATCTTCGCCGGCTATGCGGCGAACCGCGAGAAGGGCGAGCACTTCGGCGACTTCTGCATCCGCGCCGGCCACGTGGCGAAGACGGTGAACGGCCTCGACTTTCATGCCAATGTGCGGCTGCCGGCGGCGGCCGCTGGTTGAATTCTGGGCACTTGCGGGCAGTGCACAAGATTTCGACCGTGGCCGCTTATTTTCCCGCCAGATGGCGGCAAGTCGAATCGGCTCCGCATAAATACATCTATTGGATCAGCGGCTTCCTAGCTGGCACGCTCCTTGCTGCTTTGCAGCATGCCGGAGCTGAGCATAGGGAGTGGACAGATGGATTACGTGAAGCCGGTCGATGTGGCCTCGGCCATGGTCAGTGCGGGCCGCAGCAAGCTCGCAGTGTCGCCGATCGACCTGATCATCCGGGGTGCGCTTGCCGGTGCGATTTTGGCGGCGGCGACCAGTCTCGCCTTCACCGCGATGGTGCAGACGAACCAGCCGCTGATCGGCGCCATCGTCTTCCCGGTCGGCCTCATCATCATCGTTCTGCTCGGCCTCGATCTGGTGACCGGCAGCTTCGGCATCCTGCCGCTGCCGTGGATCGAGAACGACGCCAGCGCGCGAACGATGATCGGCAATTGGGGCTTCGTCTTCTTCGGCAACCTGATCGGGAGCATGGCGTATGGCGCTCTGTTGGCGATCGCGCTCACCAATTTCGGCACCGCGGCGCCGGCGGGCGTGGCGGCGAAGATCGTCGCCGTGGCGCTGGCCAAGACCACGGGTTACGAGGCGCTCGGCTTCGCGGGCCTGATCACGGTCTTCGTCAAGGCGATGCTGTGCAACTGGATGGTCTGCCTCGCCATCGTCACGGCCATGACGACCACCTCGACGCTCGGCAAGATCGCCTGCGCCTACATGCCGGTGTTCATCTTCTTCGCACAGGGCTTCGAGCACTCGGTAGTCAATATGTTCGTCATTCCGACGGGCATGATGATGGGCGCCAAGATTTCTCTGGCCGAATGGTGGCTGTGGAATCAGATTCCGGTGACGCTGGGCAATCTGGTCGGTGGCTTCATCTTCACCGGGCTCGCGCTCTACATCACGCACAAACCCAAGATTTCCGCACCGGCGCCGCTCACCGCGCCGAGTCAGGTGCCGGCGGAATGAGCGAGACCGAACTCAAGCCCGCCGCCGTGGCGGCGGGCGACTTCGAGCCCGAGCAGAAGCGCTATCTCGAAGGCTTCGTCGCCGGCATCCAGATCGCCAAGGCTGCGAAGAGCGTGGCCGTCGCCGGGACTGCTCTCGGCGCCGCCGCGCCCGCAGCTACGTCGGAGCCGGTCGGTCCCGACGCCGCGGCGCTGAAGGCGCAAGACCGCGTCGTCGCCGCCGGCGGCAAGCTCGCCGACCAGGAGAAGGTCAAGCGCGAGCAGCATCCCTTCGACGCCTACGAGAAACTGAAAGGGCAGGCGGCGGCGAATGAATATCCCAAGCCGCCGGACAATTTCCGCTGGCGCTATTACGGACTTTTTTATGTGGCACCGAACCAGAACTCCTATATGTGCCGGCTGCGCATCCCGAACGGGATCGTCAAGGCGCAGCAGTTCTCGGGGCTCGCCGATCTCGCCGCGCGCTACGGCGGCGGCTATGCGCATGTGACGACGCGCGCCAACATCCAGATCCGCGAGATCGAGGCGAAGAACGCGATCGACGTGGTCGAGGCGATCCAGGACCTCGGCCTGTGCTCGCGCGGCTCGGGCGCCGATAACATCCGCAACGTCACCGGCACGCCGACCGCGGGTATCGACCCGCAGGAGCTGATCGACACGCGGCCTTATGCGCGCGAATGGCACTTCCACATCCTCAACGATCGCTCGCTCACCGGCCTGCCGCGCAAGTTCAACGTCGCTTTCGACGGGGCGGGGACCATCCCGGTGCTCGAGGACACCAACGACATCGGCTTCCAGGCGGTCGCGGTGAAGGACGGCTTCGGCCTTGCGCCCGGCGTATGGTTCAAGCTCTGCCTCGGCGGCATCACCGGGCACTTCGATTTCGCGCGCGACACCGGCGTGCTGGTGAAGCCGCAGGACGCCTGCATGGTGGCGGACGCGGTGGTGCGCGTCTTCGTCGATCACGGCAACCGCACCGACCGCACCAAGGCGAGGCTGAAATACGTGCTCGACGCCATCGGCATCGAGACATTCGTCGCGCTCACCGAGGAGAAGTTCGGCCGCAAGTTCGACCGCGCCGTGCCCGGCGCCGTTGCCGCGCGGCCCGCCTTCAGCCGCACCGCGCATATCGGCGTGCACAAGCAGAAGCAGGCGGGGCTGAACTGGATCGGCGTTGTCACGCCCACCGGAAAACTGACCGTCGAACAAATGCGCGGCCTGGCGCTGATCGCGTCCGATCTCGGCGACGGCGACTTGCGGCTGACGGTGTGGCAGAACCTGCTGATCTCCGGCGTGGCGGATGAGAACGTCGCGCGCGCCTGCGACCGCATCGCCTCGCTCGGGCTGACGACGGAGGCGAGCGCGGTGCGCGCCGGTCTCGTCGCCTGCACCGGAAATACCGGCTGCAAGTTCGCAGCCTCCGACACCAAGAAGCATGCCGAGGACATCGCTGCCTGGTGCGAGGACCGCGTCGCGCTCGACGCGCCGGTCAACATCCATCTCACCGGCTGCCATCACTCCTGCGCGCAGCATGCGATCAGCGAGATCGGCCTCATCGCCTGCAAGGTGCAGGCCGACGACGACGCCGATCCGGTCGAGGGCTATCACGTGCTGATCGGCGGCGGCTTCGGCCCGCACGCGGCGATCGGCCGCGAGCTGTTCCGCGATGTCACGGCGGACGAGACGCCGCGCATGGTCGAACGCATCCTCAAGGCCTATCTCGCGCATCGTGCCGCGCCCGACGAGAGCTTCCTCGTTTTTGCGCGGCGGCACGAGATCGATGCGCTCAAGGCGATGACCGCGACGGAGGCCGCAGCATGAGCATGTCGCCCCGGCCGCCGATCCCGTCCTTCATCCCGGAATCCGCGCCGTTCACGGTCGAGCAGCGCACCTGGCTCAACGGCTTGTTCGCCGGCCTGTTCGGCCTGCAGGAGAGCATCACGGCCTTGTCGCCGGCGGAAGCGGCCAAGCTCCTGCCGGGCCTGCTCGATGCGCCGGCCGCGCCCGCGGAGGCCGACGACGACGCGCCCTGGCACGATCCGGCGATGCCGATCGGCGACCGCATGAAAATCGCCGAGGGCAGACCGCTGCCGCGGCGCATGATGGCGGCGATGGCGCAGCAGGACTGCGGCCAATGCGGCTACAATTGCAAGGACTACGCCGACAAGATTTTCGCCAAGTCGGAGACGCGGCTGAACCTGTGCGTGCCGGGCGGCAAGGACACCGCGCGCATGCTCAAGCAGCTTCATGCCGAGCTTGATGGCGGGGTGGTTGCGCCCGCTGTCGAGGCGGCGACGCCAGAACCGGTGCGCATCGCCGCCGCGCCGACGGGCCGCTCGCGCGACAATCCGGTCTACGCGACCTTCCTCACGCGCCGCCGGCTGAACAAACCGGGCTCCGAGAAGGAGACGTGGCACATCGAGATCGATCTCGGCGGCACCGATCTCGATTACGAGGTCGGCGATTCCTTCGGCATCTTCCCGGCCAATGAGCCGGCGCTGGTCGAAGGCGTCATTGAGGCGCTCGGCGCGCCGCCGGATTTCCCGATCGGCGACCGCACGCTCAAGGAGGTGCTGACCGACGGCGTGTCGCTGTCGCCGGCGCCGGACATGCTGTTCCAGTTGATCTCCTACGTCACCGGCGGCGAGCGCAAGGCGAAGGCCAAGGCGCTCGGCGGGGGTAAGGATCCGGATGGCGATGCGGCGACGCTCGACGTGCTGGCGGCATTGCACAAGTTTCCCGGCCTGCGCATCGACCCGGAAGCGTTCATCGAATGCCTCGACGTCCTCCAGCCGAGGGTCTATTCGATCTCGTCGTCGCTGAAGACGTCACCCGGCCGCGTCACGCTCACCGTCGATGTCGTGCGCTACGAGGTCGACAAGCGCATGCGCTACGGCGTCTGCTCGACATTCCTCGGCAATCGCGTCAATCCGGGCGAGCGCCTGCGCGTCTACGTGCAGAAGGCGCACGGCTTCGCACTGCCGGTGGATACGGGCAAGCCGGTCATCATGATCGGCCCCGGCACCGGCATCGCGCCGTTCCGCGCCTTCCTGCACGAGCGGCAGGCGATCAAGGCGCCGGGCCGCAACTGGCTGTTCTTCGGCCACCAGCGCAGCGATCACGACTTCTTTTACGAGGAGGAGTTGACGGCGATGCGCGCTGCGGGTCACCTGACCCGGCTGACGCTCGCCTGGTCGCGTGACGGCAAGGAGAAGATCTACGTGCAGCACCGCATGCGCGAGGTCGGCCGCGACATCTGGGCTTGGCTCAATGACGGGGCGCATATCTATGTCTGCGGCGACGCTTTGCGCATGGCCAAGGACGTCGAGGCGGCGCTGGTCGACATCGTCGCGCAGCACGGCGGCTGCTCGCCGGCCGACGCCAAGGATTTCGTCGCCGAACTGAAGAGCAAAGGCCGCTACCAGGCGGACGTGTATTGAGAAGGAAGCCGGGACGTGAGCAAAGAGCGTAATCCCTCCGAAACGCGGCCCGGCCGCATGGAGCCGCTGGCGCGGCTCCCGGTGTTCTTCGCGCTCGATGGCAAACGTGTCGTTCTTGCCGGCGGCAGCGGCGCCGCGGCGTGGAAGGCGGAGCTCTTGTCCGCCGCCGGCGCGCGGGTCGACGTCTATGCCACCGACGTGTCCGACGACATGGCGGCGATCGTCGCCGATCCGCCGCGCGGCCCGGTCACGGTACATGCGCGGGGTTGGGGCGAGGATGACCTGAAGGGCGCAGCGATGGCCATCGGCGCCTTCGACGACGATGCCTCCGCCGCCGATTTCGCGGCGGCGGCGCGTGGCGCGGGCGTACCGGTCAACGTCATCGACCGGCCGGTCTTCTGCGACTTCGCCTTCGGCGCCATCGTCAACCGCTCGCCGCTGGTCATCGGCATCTCGACCGACGGCGCAGCGCCCGTTTTCGCGCAAGCGATCCGCGCCAAGCTCGAGGCGATGCTGCCGCAGGGCTTCGCCGCCTGGGCCGCGGCGGCGCAGCGTTGGCGCGCGGCTGTGAAGGCGTCGGGCCTGCCTTTCGCCGGCCGGCGCAAGTTTTGGCAGCTATTCACCGCGCATGCGGTGAAGAACCCCGACGTCGCACCGAGCGACGCAGATTTCGAACGCTTCATCGCCGAGGTGCAGGGGCAGAGCGCCGCCGTCGAGGCAGGTACCGTGACGCTCGTCGGCGCGGGCCCCGGCGATCCGGAGTTGCTGACCTTGCGCGCGGTGCGCGCGCTGCAATCGGCCGACGTCATCCTGTTCGACGATCTCGTCTCGCGCGACGTGCTCGATTTCGCCCGCCGCGAGGCCCGCAAGATGCTGGTCGGCAAGACCGGTTTCGGCCCCTCGTGCAAGCAGGAGGACATCAACGCGCTGATGGTGGCCTTGGCCAAGCAGGGCAAGCGCGTGGTGCGCCTGAAAGGCGGCGACCCGCTGATCTTCGGCCGCGCCGCGGAAGAGCTGGATGCTTGCGATAAGGCCGGCATCGTGGTGGAGGTCGTGCCCGGCATCACGGCGGCGCAAGGCGCGGCGGCGAGCCTCGGCCTCACCCTGACCGGACGCGGCCATGCGCGGCGGCTCCAATACGTCACCGGCCATTCGCGCGACGGCCGGCTGCCCGAGAACATCGATTGGAAGGCGCTCGCCGACGCCGCCACCACGACGGCGATCTACATGCCGACGCGGACGCTGTCGGAGCTGGTGACGAAGGGGGTCGCCGAAGGTCTCGATCCGGCGACCCCGGCGATCGCGATTGCGCGCGCGACGCGCCCCGACCAGCAGGCGGTGCATGCGCCGGTCGGCGAGCTGGCGCGCAAGATCGCGACAGCCAACCTGCCGGGGCCGGTGCTGGTGATGCTCGGGGCGACTATTGGCCGAACAGCGAGCCGAACGTCCCGCGACGCTCACGCCGCTCGACAGCAGCGCGGCTGAGCGCGGCGCCCTGCGGCACGATGACCCGACGCGGCTGCGAGACGCGCGGGTTGCGCTGCGGTGTCACATGCTCCGGACGATGCTGCTGCGACACGCGGTCCTGGCGGCGCTGCGCCCGATGCGGTGACGGCGCCGGCATCGGTGGATGCTTGGCCGGGCGCACAGTTGCAGCCTCGTGCGCGGGCGGCTTGCGTTTCACCGGCTCCGGCGTCGCAGCCTTCTGGTTCGCTTTCGGCTCCGGATGCTCGGCCGGCGTCGGCGGCGGCACGTGCGCAGCGGCGGGCACGGGCGCCAACGGCCGCGGCGCCTCAACCTGCGCCGAAGCGAGCAGCACCGGATAGGCCGGCGGGAAGGTGTCGGGCGAATAGGCGAGCGCGTTGTACTGCGTGTTGCGGACCGGTGCGCTCGCCTCCTGGATGATGCGGTCGCCCTCGCGGCGGTTCTCGTAGCTCGCGCCGCGGCCGCCGAACGAGACGGCATAGCCGGGGCGCGCGACGATCGAGGCGTCGGGGCCAAGCACGGCGCGGTCGTAGTCGTGCTTGTCGTAGAAGACGATGCCGCGGTCCATGAACGCTGCCGAGAAGTTCGGGTTGAGCTTGATCGCCTGGTTCATGTCGCGCTGGGCGTGCTCGAAGTCGCGTTTGTCGTAATAGGCGATGCCGCGATTGTAGAGCGCGAGCGCGTAGCTCGAATTCAGCGTCAGCGCCTGATTGTAGTCGGCGATCGCCTTGTCGATGTCGCCGCGGTTGCGGAAGGCGAAGCCGCGGTTGTTGTAGGCGCGCGCGTTTTTCGGATCGAGCCTGATCGCCTGGCCGAAGTCGGCGATCGCCTCATCGAACCGGCCCTTGTTGTCGAAGGCGACACCGCGGGCATTGTAAGCCTCGGCGAAATTCGAATTGAGCTTGATCGCGGACTCGAAGTCGGCGATGGCGTGGTCATAGTCGTGTTTGTCGTAGAAGGCGGTGGCGCGGTTGAACCAGGCGACGGTGTATTTGGGATCGAGCTTGATCGCCTCGCTGAAGTCGGCGATGGCCTTGTCGAGCTCGTTCTTGTTGCGGTAGGCGAAGCCGCGATTGTTGAGCGCGATGGCGTTCTTCGGGTCGAGCTTGAGCGCGGCGGAGAGATCGGCGATGGCGCGGTCGGCGTCGCCGCGCATGCCGTAGCTGGTGCCGCGGTCGTGGTAGGCGGCGGCGAGCTTCGGATCGAGCTTGATCGCCTGGTCGAAGTCGGCAATTGCCTTCTCGAGGTCGCCCTTCATGCGCCAGGCCAGCCCGCGGTTGTCGAAGAGCACGGCGTCCCTGGCCGAAAGCCGGATCGCCTGGCTGAAATCGTTGACGGCGCGGTCGTAGTCGCCCTTTTCGCGGAAGGCGAGGGCGCGGCGCGTATAGGCCGCGTCGTCATTCGGATTGTAGCGCACCGCCTCGGTCAGGTCGGCGATGGCGCGGTCGAGGTCGCGCTTCTCGAAGAACGCGTTGCCGCGCTGCGCATAGGCGAGCGCGAACTTCGGATCGAGCTTCACCGCCTCGCCGAAATCGGCAATGGCCTTGTCGATGTCGCCCTTGATGCGCCAGGCAATGGCGCGGTTGTAATAGGCGAAGGGGTCCTTGCCGTCGCGTTTGATGCTCTCGGAAAGATCGGCGATGGCGCGGTCGGCGTCGCCCTTGGCGCCCCAGGAGAGGCCGCGGTCGTACCAGGCGAGCGCGAGATCCGGCTTGAGCTTGACCGCCTGGTTGAAGTCGGCGATGGCCGCGTCGTAGTCGCGCTTGAACTCGAGCGCGTTGCCGCGGCTGTACCAGGCGGCGGCGTAATTCGGGTTGAGCTTTACAGCTTCGGCGAAGCTCTGGATGGCGCGATCGGTGTCGCGGCGGTCGCGGAAGGCGAGACCGCGATTGTACCAGGCGATGGCGTTCTTCGGGTCGATCTTCACCGCCTGCTCGAAATCGGCGAGCGCGCGGTCGATATCGCCCTTGGCGGCGAGGACGACGCCCCGGTCGTTGTGGCCTTGCGCATAATCGGGCCGTACCTTCAGGGCCTGCGTCAAGTCGGCAATGGAGCGGTCGTAGTCGTGGCGCGCGGCAAAGGCGTTGGCGCGGTTGTTGAGCGCCTGCGCGTCGCCCGCGTCAAGCTTGATGGCGCCGTCATAGTCGGCGATGGCGCCGGCATAGTCGCCCTTGTCGTATTTGACGTTGGCGCGGTTGTACCAGGCAGCGGCGTAGCGGCCGTTGAGCGCGATCGCCTGCCCGTAGTCCTGGACGGCGCGGTCAGCCTCGCCCTTGGCCGCGTAGACGATGCCGCGGTTGTTGTAGGTCGGCGCGAACTTGGCGTCGAGCGACACGGCCTGATTGTAGTCGGCGACCGCGCGGTCGGCGTCGCCCTTGAGCCCGTAGGCGATGCCGCGGTCGTTGAAGGCGGCGGCGACGCTGCCGTCGAGCTTCGTCGCCTGCGTCAGGTCGGCAATGGCGCGGTCGAACTGGCCGATCGCGGCGAGCGCCTTGCCGCGGGCGGCGTAGGCGGCCGCGAATTTCGGATCGAGCTTGATCGCCTGATCGAGATCGGCCACGGCGCGTTCTCCGTCGCGCTTCTCCTGCCAGGCGATGCCGCGATTGTACCAGGCGGCCGCGTTCTTGCCGTCGAGCCTGATCGACTGGTCGAGATCGGCGATGGCGTGGTCGAAGTCGTCGCGCTCGTAATGGGCGACGCCGCGGTCGTAATAGGCCAGCGCGTCCTTCGGATTGAGCTTGATCGCCTGATCGTAGCTGGCGATGGCTCGGACGAGATCCTGCTTCTGCATCAACGCATTGCCGCGGTTGAAATAGGCGGCGGACAGGTTCGGGTTGATCTTGAGCGCGCCGTCGAAATCGGCGACCGCCTGGTCGAGCTCGTGCTTGGCCGCGTGCGCGACGCCGCGGTCGTCATAGGCGAGCGCGAACAACGGCGAGAACTTCAGGCCCGGCGCGCCGTCGGCGGCGTCGCGGTCGTAGCCGCGCTGGTTGCGCAGGCCCTTCGGCGTCGCGGCGATCGCATAATTCGGGTTGAGCTTGGTGGCGGTCTCGAAGTCGGCGATGGCACGGGCGATGTCGCGCTTCTCGAAATAGGCGAGCCCGCGGTCGTGATAGGCGATGGCGTCCTTGTCATTGAGCTTGATCGCCGCGTCGAAGTCGGCGATGGCGCGATCGGGATCGCTGCGGTCGAGATACGTGTTGGCGCGGTTGTAAAACGCGAGGGCGTAGTTCGGGTTGATCTTGATCGCTTCGCCGAAATCGGCGACTGCGCGGTCGCCGTCGCCCTTGCTGCGCCAGGCGGTGCCGCGGTTGTTGAGCGCGATGGCGTTCTTCGGGTCGAGCTTGAGCGCCTGATCGAAGTCGGCGATGGCGTGGTCCGGCTCGCCCTTGGCGCCGTAGGCGACGCCGCGGTCGTAATAGCCGCGCACGTAGTTCGGATTGAGCTTGACCGCCTGGTTCAGGTCGGCGATGGCGCGGTCGTATTCGCGCTTGTCGACATAGGCGTTGCCGCGGTTCGAATAGGCCATCGCGTAGTTCGGGTCGATCCGCGCCGCCATGCTGAAGTCGGCGATGGCGCGGTCGTTGTCGTTCTTGGCGCGATAGGCGAGGCCGCGATTGTTGTAGGCGGCGGCAAAGTTGCCGTCGAGGCGGATCGCCTGGGCGAAGTCGGCGAGTGCCCGGTCGAAGTCGCGCTTGTTGGCGAGCGCCTCGCCGCGTGCGTTATAGGCGGCGGCGTTCGACGGGTTGAGCTTGACGACCTGATCGAGATCCTTGAGCGCGCGATCGTGGTAGCCCATCGCCTCGAGCGCCTGGCCGCGGTTGAACAAGGCGACGGCGAAGCCCGAATTGATGGCGATCGCCTGATCGAAGTCGCGCACGGCGCGGTCGAGCTGGCCCTTGGCCTTGTAGGCCATGCCGCGCGAATTCAGCGCCACGTCGAAATGCGGATTGGCCTTGATCGCCTGGTCATAGTCGGCGATGGCGCGGTCGATGTCGCCTTTCTGCTGGTAGATGGCGCCGCGGTTGTTCAGCGCGACGGCGAAGGCCGGATCGAGCTTGATCGCGGAATCGAGGTCGGCGAGCGCTTTCGTCAGGTCACCCTTGCGCTTCCACAGCATGGCCCGCGAGTTGAACACGCCGGCGAAATTCGGGTTGAACCTGATTGCCTGCTCGTAGTCCTGCAGCGCGCGGTCGATCTTGCCGCGGAGCGCAAAGGTATTGCCGCGCTCGGTGAAGGCGGAAGCGTTCTTCGGGTCGAGCTTGATCGCCTGGTCGTAGTCGTGAATGGCGCGATCGTAGTCGCCCTTGTGCTGATAGGCGTTGCCGCGGTCGACATAGCCGAGCGTGAACTTCGGATCGAGCTTGAGGGCGGTATCGAAGTCGGCGACGGCGCGGTCGTAGTCGCGGCGCTCGCGATAGGCGATGCCGCGGGCGTGCACGGCGGTGATGTTTTGGGGCTCGAGCCGCATCGTCTGCGTCAGATCCGCAACGGCGCGGTCGTAGTCATGGCGCTCGTAGTTCGCCATGCCGCGGTTGAAATAGGCGGAGGCAAAGTTCGGTTTGAGCCTGAGTGCGGCGTCAAGATCGGCGAAGGCCTTGTCGTCGTCGTTGAGCTCGGCGTAGCAGGCGCCACGCCCGTTGAACGCGTCGGCGTTCTTGCCGTCGAGCTTGATCGCCTGGTTGAAGTCGGCGATCGCCTTCTGGCAGTCGTGCTTGTCCTTCTCGGCGAGGCCGCGGGACAGCCAGGCATCGGGAAGATTGGGGTTGACCTTGATCGCCTGATCGAAGTCGGCGATCGCGCGGGCATAATCGCGCTTCTTCTGGTAGGCGGCGCCGCGGTTCGACAGCGCCGAGGCGTTTTTCGGGTCGATGCGCAGCGCTTGGTCGAAGTCGGCGATGGCCCGGTCGCCATTGTCCTTGGCGTTGTAGGCCATGCCGCGGACGTTGAAGGCCGCGGTGTAGTCCGGCTTGATGTTGATCGCCATGTTCAGGTCGGCGATCGCATTGTCGAAGTCGCGCTTGTCGAAGCGGGCCTGGCCGCGCTCGTAGAAGGCGGCGGCGTTTTTGCCGTCGATGGCGATCGCCTCGCTGAAATCGGCCAGCGCGCGGTCGAGATCGCCGCGTGCACGATAGGCCATGCCGCGATTGTAGAAGGCCGGCGCATTCTTGGAGTCGAACTTCACCGCCTGCGTGAAGTCGGCGATGGCGCGCTCGTCCTGGCCCTTGGCGTGCAGGGCCAGGCCGCGGTTGAAATAGGCGAGGCCGTTCTTGCCGTCGATCTTGATCGACTGGTCGAAATCGGCAATGGCGCGGTCGGGCTGGTTCATCGCCGCGTAGACGACACCGCGATTGTACCAGGACAGCGCGTCCTTTGGGTCGAGCTTGATCGCCTGCGCCAGGTCGCGCAGCGCCTGATCGTAGTCGTGCTTCTCGAAATATGAGACGCCGCGGTCGTAATAGGCCAGCGCATATTCGCTGTCGAGGCGGATCGCCTGATCGTAGTTGGCGATGGCGCGGTCGTAGTTGTGCTTGTCGTAATAGGCGTTGCCGCGATTGTAGTAGGCGAGGACGTAGTTCGAGTTCAACAGGACCGCCTGGTCGTAGTCCTTGATGGCGCGGTCGGTCTCGCCGCGGTTGCGATAGGCGAGGCCGCGGTTGTTGTAGGCGAAGGCGTCGCGCGGATCGAGCAGGATGGCCTGGTCGAAGTCCTGGATGGCGCGTTCGATATTCCCGCGCGAGGCGTAGGCGATGCCGCGGTCGTTGAGCGCGAGGATGAATTCCGGATTGATCTTGATCGCCTGGTCGAAATCCTGGATGGCGCGCTCGTAGTCGCGGATATCGCGATAGGCGAGGCCCCGCGCGTGGTAGGCGAGCGCGTCGTTGCCGTTGAGCTTGATGGCGCGGTCGTAGTCGGGAATGGCGCGGTCCGGCTCGCCCTTGGCGCGATAGGCCATGCCGCGGTTGTAGAGCGCCAGTGCGTAATTGGCGTTGAGCCTGATCGCCTGGTTGAGCACGTCGATGGCCCGCCCGTAGTCGCGACGGTCGTAGTAGATGTGGCTCAGCACGTTGAGCGCGGTGGCGTTGTGCGTGTCGTATTTGACCGCCTGCTCGAGATCCTGCGTCGCGCGGTCGGTTTCGCCGCGGTCGCGGAAGGCGAGGCCGCGGTTGTAGAAGGCGTCGGCGTTGCGGTCGTCGATCGCGATCGCCTGGTCGAAGTCGCGGACCGCCTGCTCGGCGTCGCCCTTGGCGCGCCAGGCCTTGCCGCGATTGGCGTAGGCGGTCGACTTCTGCTTCTTGATCTTGCTGGTCTCGATCACCGAGCCGCAAGCCGCGATACGCTGATCGGCGGTGACATCGTCGCGCGTTTCGCACAAGCGAATCTGGTCGCGCGTGGCCGCAAACGACGGCGCCGCGCCGAGCGGGGCGATCGCTGCGGCGGCGAGCAGAACGAGAAGGTGGCGCATTCCCACGACCATGGCGCTCTTGTGCGCGTCCGTGCCAAGCCCATTTCGGCACATTTCAAGATGCGAGTGTGCATTTTGACAAATGAAACGTCGAGGATTGGAGACAGTTAAGACTAATCCGCCGCCGTTAGTGATGAATCGTAACGATGGCGCGCTTGCCGCCGGCGGAGCGGCCGATGCGCAAAATGAAAAAGCGCCGCATCTTGCGATACGGCGCGTGCGCAGGTCGGCGAACAGGATTAACGCAGCGGCGCTTCTTCCTTGGCCATGGCGGCGGCCTTCGCCGCCTTGATCATGTCGTCGAGCACATATTGCGGCGGCATCACGTAGGCGAGCACCTTGCTCTTCGGATAGGTCGACTGGCGCACGGCGTTGCCGTGGTTGCCGGAGACGACGATCGGGTTGCCGGCGCCGTCGGTGCCGCGGACGACCCCGACATGGCCGTTGTTCGGGCCTTTGCGGTAGAGCACGACGATGGCGCCGACGCGCGGGCCGTCGAGCTTCTTGCCGAACTGGAGGAAGGAGCGAGCGGCGCGCGACTGGCTACCTTTGCCGCCGGCCCTGCGCAGCACCATGTTCATGAAATCGGCGCACCACAATTGCGTCGGCAGGCCGAGTTGGCGGGCAGACTTGCCGCGATAGCGCAGCGCCTCCAGCAGCACGGCGGCGGCGCCCGGTACCTGCGCGGCGGCCTCGGCCGCGTCGCTGCGGCTGCGGGCCATCGGCTCGAGCGGCTCGGTATTGGCAAAGCGGTCGTTCGGCTTCGCGCCGGTCGCCTGCGCGGGAAGCGCAGCGCCAAGCGTGAAGGCGCAAGCGATCATGATGGCAATCGGCCGTTTCATTCACTTCGTCCCCCACTTTGCCGCGGGGCCTCCCCTGGTCTCCGTCGCCTCCCGCGGCGGGTCGGCCTCCACCGGCGCCTGCGGTATCAATGCACGGGTCAACACTTGCTAACTCTGTCACCTGCCGCAACAAGGGAGAGGCCCTCGTTCCGCCATTGCTGTTGTTATGGTTAACCGCCGTTAAGGTCTGTTTCGTTGCGGGACGTCCGTGCGCGGGACGCGGCCGCCGAGATCGCGCGAATTTTATGCAAGTGTCGATTGAACCGAATGCCAAGTTGCGGGCATGCTGCGCCGCCGGCAGGGGGCCGGCGTCACGCTTTCCTCGAGGATGTCATGCCGTATTCGATGTCACAGGCTTCGCTGCCGGTTTTCGAGATCAACCTGACTGCGCTGAGCGCCGTTCTCGACAAGGCGGTCGCGCACGCCGCGGCGAAGAAGGTTGATCCAGCGGTGCTGCTCGGCTGGCGGTTGGCGCCGGACATGTTCGCACTGACGAGGCAGGTGCAGGTCGCCTGCGACCAGGCCAAGAACGGCGCCGCGCGGCTTGCCGGCGTCGAGCCCCCGAAATTCGAGGACAATGAGACGACCATCGACCAGCTGAAGGACCGCATCGCCAAGACGCTCACCTTCGTGAAGGGACTTGACGCCAAGGCGATCGACGCCTCGGCCGAGCGCGAGATCACCTTTCCGCTCGGGCCTAGCAAGGGGCAGATGAAGGGCGCCGACTACCTCAACCATTTCGTGCTGCCGAATTTCTATTTCCACTGCACGGCGGCCTATGCGGTCGCGCGCAATTTCGGCGCCGATGTCGGCAAGCGCGACTTCCTCGGCGCCATCCCGATCAAGCGGATCTAGCGGGCAGGGGCGTACGAATCGAAACCGCCTCGCCCTTGCGGGCGAGGCGGTTTGTCAGCGGCGTGTTGGCCGCCTGTTAGTCGCGGTAGGAGACGGCGCCGTCGTCGCCACCCCGGTAGCTGGTGCGATAGCCGCGGCCGCCCTCGGGACCGCAATTGCAGTTCACGCCGCGGACTTCGCGCCGCTCGGTCACATGGCGCACGCTGCCAGGCGCGGTGCGGTTGACCACCTCGTGGCGGAACTCCTCACGCACCTTATTGGTCGTGTTCACCTTGTGCAGGACGACGTCCCTCACGACGGTGTTGGTGCGGTGGACGACCACTTCGCGGTTGATCACCGGCCGCACGTGCACGACCAGGCGGTTTTCCTGGATCAGGCGCGTATTGCCGCGGACGACGCGGGTGTGATCGACGTAACGCTCGCGGGTGACGACCCGCGGCGCAGCACGCTCGACGCGACGCGTGTTATATTCGGAGTCCGGGCGCCGGCAGTTACAGACGGTGTCCCAGTGAGTGCCGCCTTGTGCTTGAGCCGGTTCCGGAATGACGCCCGCCAGCCCGAGGACAAGCAGGGCCCCGTAGAACGCCTTGTACATGTGCTTCATTGTTAAGCCCCGTTAACCATATAAGTGTTGCCGCTGCCGCCAGTTTTCATTCGTTAACCATTTTTGTAAAGGGGGACGGGGGCGATGTTTCCGGTTCGTTTCCGTGCCGCGGCAATCTGTTCAAATTGCAATAGCTTGCGCGATTTGGCGGCCGCGGGGCCACAAAAGCGCAAGATGTAGTTGCAACGGCTTGAATTGATTCAATTCTTAAGGATTATTTTTTTGGAGATGCGGCATTTTTTCGTGCCTGCAGCGTGTCCGCGTGCGGTCCGCCGAATGGCGCGGGAGACCCTGCGCGGCGCGCAGGCGCGAGGCGCCGGCCTCGCCGTTGTGCCGGTCCGCAGCCCTCTGTATTGCAGACCTCGCAACCAACAAGCCTTGAAGGAAACGTCCCCTTGGCCAACCCGCTCAACGAAGCCCTCCGGGATCTCGCCGTCGCCAATCGCATGTGCGCCAATGAGGGTGTGCTCGACGCCTTCGGCCATGTCAGCATGCGTCACCCCGACAACCCCAGCCGCTATTTCCTGTCGCGCTCGCGCGCGCCGCAATTGGTCGAGCCGGCCGACTTCATCGAATACGACCTCGACTCCAGGCCGGTCCGCGAGCCGGGCGCCACGCAGTATTCCGAGCGGGTCATCCACGGCGAGATCTACAAGGCGCGGCCGGACGTCATGTCCGTCTGTCATCATCACGCTCCGGCCTTCATGCCACTGATCGCGACCGGGACCGACTATGTGCCGGTCTTCCACCTCGGCGCGGTCGGCGGCATCCGGCCGCCATTCTGGGACCAGCACGACGAGTTCGGCGACACCAACATGCTGGTGATCAAGCGGGAGGAGGGCGCCTCGCTCGCCCGCGCGCTCGGCGACTATCCGATGGTGCTGATGCGCCGCCATGGCGTCACCGCGGTCGGCGTCAGCGTCAAGGATTGCGTGTTCCGCTGCATCTACTCGACGCGCAACGCGGAATATCAGAGCCAGGCGCTGGCGGTCGGCGGTGCGGTCGCCTCGCTGTCGCGCGGCGAGGCGGAGCTCGCGGCCAAGATCAACACCAGCACCACGGGGCTGACGCGCGCGTGGGAGTATTGGTGGATGCGGCTCGAGCGCGCCGGGCTGATGGTGACGGCGGCAAAGGCGGTCTCGGCTGCCGGGAAACGCACGACCAAGGCGCCCGCAAGCAAGGCGGCCGCGCGCAAGAAGCCGGCGGCCAAGAAATCGCGCCGCCGCTGATCTCTTTGCTTTGCGGAAGGCGAGTGCGGGTGTTGAATGGCCTCGATACCCGCCTCGCAGCGGGTTTGCGCATATTGAAAAGACTTGGATAGGGAGGAATCTCCATGAAACACGTCGGACTGACGGCAGGCGCGCTCGGTCTCGCGCTCGCCTTTGCCGCCGCGCAGCCGGCGGCGGCCGAAGACCAGCTCAAGGTCGCCATCGGCCAGATCAATAACTGGGAAAATCAGGCGCCGACGCTCGGACAGGACGCCGGCATCTTCAAGAAGCACGGGCTTGTGCTTGAGAACGTCGGCACGCAGGGGGCCGGCGAGACCATCCAGGCGGTGATCTCGGGATCCGCCGACATCGGCGCGGGCGTCGGCGCCGCCGGCGTGATGCGCGCATTCTCGAAAGGCGCGCCGGTCCGCATCCTGGCGCCAGCCTTCACGGGCACCGGCGACCTCTATTGGTACGTAAAGGCGGATTCGCCGATCAAGTCGCTCAAGGACCTGACGGACTCGAACACGATCGCCTACTCGACCAATGGGTCTTCATCGAACAACATTGTCGTGGCGTTCAAGAGCGAACTCGGCTCCAAGGGCAAGCCGACCGCGACCGGCGGCCCTCCGGGCACGTTGACCGCGGTGATGTCGGGCCAGATCGACGTCGGCTGGGCGGCGCCGCCGTTCGGCCTGCAGGAGATCAAGGACGGCAAGATCCGCATCATCGCGCACGGCAGCGACGTCCCGTCGCTGAAGGGGCAGACGGTGCGCACCCTGATCGTCAACGCCAATGCGTGGAAGGCCAAGCACGACGCCATCGTGCGCTTCATGGACGCCTATCGCGAGTCGATCGACTGGATGTATTCCGACCCGAAGGCAGTCGAGATGTACTCCAAGAAGGTGCACCAGCCGATCGCCGTGCTGAAGGAGTCGATGGAGAAATTCCAGCCGAAGGACTCCGTGCAGTCGACCGAGTTCAAGGATCTCGACGGCGCGGTGCGCGACGCGGTGAAGCTGAAATTCCTCGACAAGCCGCTGACCAAGGAGCAGCTCTCGGAGCTGATCGTCACGCCGCCCGCCAAGAAGTAAGCTGGGACGACACGAAAAAGGGCCGCTGCGCGGAGCAGCGGCCCTTGTCTATTGTCTCTTGCGAAAGTCGCGCGGCTTATTTCTTCTTCTTGCCGCCCTTCTTCATCGACATCTTCTTGGCGCCGCAGGCGCCCTGCGACACGACCTTGGCGCCGTCCTTCTCGGCGAAGCAGGTGCTGGCATAGGTCATCTTCAAGCCGCCGCGGGTGGCGCAGACGGGAGTCTGTTGCTGGAAGCACCAGGCCATCGGCTGCGGGGCCTCGGCCTTCGCTTTCTTCTTGGCCGCGAAGCTCGGGCTCGTCGCGGCCATGGCGGCGGCGGCGCCGATCAGCAGAGTGAAGGCGATCTTTGTGAGCTGCATGGGTTTCCTCCCTTAATGCAAACACGAGACAGTCTGTATGGACGGTCCGCGATTTACAAGAAGTTGACGCCGTGACGGTGACGCGCAATTTTGCTTTCTGAACGGTCGTTCAGAAATTCAGGCGTTGTCCTTCGCCGCGCTGATCGCCTTGAGCATGGCGTCGTGGCCGTCGTCGAGTGTGCTGCGCACGGCCTCAACCTTGCCGATGCGGCCCATCTCGCGCTGGCGGACGACCGTGCCCTCGGTCATCGCCGGATCGATGCCGAGCTCGCGCAAGGTGATGCAGGACTCTTCCATCTCGGCGGCGCGGCGCTCGCCATGGCTCGCCATGCGCTCGATGTTGTAGTCGGCCATATGTCCGAAATCGAGCGTCGGATAATTGTTCTGCATCGATGCCGCGACCTCAGCGACGAGACCGGCGCGCTCGGCGGCGAGGAAGCATTCGAGCGTGAGCGCCTCCAGCCCCTTGATCATGACCGAGCGGATCATCTTGATCGCCGCCGCCTTGCCGGTCTCGCCCGGGACGACCTTGAGGGTCATCTCCATCTCGGCAAGCAGCGGCGCGATGCCTTCGGCATAGGGACCCGCGATCAGGAGCGGCGTCCTGTGGCGCTTGGGGTGGATCGGCGCGATGACGGCGACGTCGACATAGCGCGCCTTGCCGCCGAGGAGCTTTTCGGTCGCCTGCTTGCGGCCCGGCGAGACGGAGTTGATGTCGAGGTAGTACGGGTTGCCCTTGAGATGCGGCGCGACGGACTGCGCGGCCTCGAGGCTCGAGGCCGCCGTCACCGCCGCGATCACCATGTCGGTCTCCGCGACCGCATCGGCGGCAGACGTCGCGAGGCGCACGCCCATCTTGTCGCCGGCGGCTTTCAGCCTCGCGCCCTCGGGCGCCGGGAACAGGATGTCCCAGGCCGCGACCTGCTCGATACCACCTTCGCGCAGGCCCGACGCGATCGCCTGGCCGGCCTCGCCGAAGCCGATGAAGGAGATGCGGGGCGTGTTGCGGCGGGTCATGACTATTCCTTACGTATCGATCGTGTCAGCCGCCCGTCTTAAGCACCGCCTCAAAGCATGTCGAGCGGCTGCGGCTCGGTCGGGGCCGGGAACGCGGCGTCGAGCGTGGCGAGATCGGCGGCGCTGAGCTGCAGGTCGAACGCGCCGAGGTTCTCGTCGGCGTGGGCGGTATCGGTCGCCTTCGGAATGACGATCACGCCCTGCTTCAGGAGCCAGGCGAGCGCGACCTGCGCCGGGCTCGCGCCGTGGCGCCTGGCGACCTCGGCCAGCGTCCTGTGGCCGAGCATGCGCGCCTGCTCGAGCGGCGAATAGGCCATGACCGGTATCTTGTGCTGGCGGCAGAACGGCAGGAGGTCGAACTCGATGCCGCGGCGGGTGAGGTTGTAGAGCACCTGGTCGGTCTGACAGTTGCGGCCGTGTGGCCCGCGCCAGAGCTCCTGCATGTCGTCATGATCGAGATTGCTCACGCCCCAGGCGCGGATTTTGCCGGCGGCGCGCAACTCCTCGAAGGCGGCGACGGTGTCGGCGAGCGGATAGGAGCCGCGCCAATGCAGGAGATAGAGGTCAATGCGGTCGGTCTTCAGCCGCTTCAGGCTGCGCTCGCACGCGGCGATGGTGCCGCGGCGCGAGGCGTTCGACGGCAGCACCTTGCTGACAATGAAGAGGCGGTCTCGCTCGCCGCCGACCGCGTCGGCGACGATCGCCTCGGCCTCGCCGTCGCCATACATCTCGGCGGTGTCGATCAAGGTGACGCCGCTTTCGATGCCATGGCGCACCGCCTTGACCTCCACGGCGCGAACGCGTGCGCTCTCACCCATGCGCCAGGTGCCGATGCCATAGATCGGCATGTCGATGCCGGCGGGCAGGCGGAGGGTGGGGATCGGCGCAGCCATCACAAGACTACTTATGGGCAACCACCGGCGTTCCATGCGTGTGGAACGACTCGATCGTCTTCAGGCCCCAGGCCTGACCCTTCTTGCGCTCTTCCTCGGTCCAGGTGATCGGCTTCCAGTCGGGCGCGAGAATGAGCTTGGCGCCGGCATTGGCGACTTCGACGCGGTTGCCGCCCGGCTCGTAGACATAGAGGAAGAATGTCTGCTGCACCGCGTGCTTGTGCGGCCCGGTCTCGATGAACACGCCGTTCTCGAGGAAGATGTCGGCAGCGAGCAGGATCTCCTCGCGCGAGTTTAGCGCGTAGGTGATGTGATGGAAGCGGCCGGGCGTGCCGGTGTGGTCGCGCGTATAGGCGAAGTCGTAGGACTTGTTGGTGGCGGTCAGCCAGATACCGGCCTCCGAGCCGTCATTGAGCACGATGCGTTCGGTCAGACGGAAGCCGAGATAGTCCTCGAAGAATTTGCGGCAGGCCGAGATGTCGACGGCGAGCCCGTTCCAGTGGTCGAGCCGGCGCACGTTGCAGCCGCGGCCGGGGAAGGCCTGCGCCTGGTTTTTCAACGACGGCTTGAGCTCCGGCGGTGCCTCGTACCATTCGGTCTCGAAATAGAGCTCGATGACGTGGCCGTCCGGGTCCTTGCAGACGAAGGTCTTGCCGTGGCCGAGGTCGCCCTCGGTCCAGCCGATGTCGAAGCCGGAGCCTTTCAGCGCCGCGGCGCGGCGCTCGAGCGCCTGCGGCGAGCGGCAGCGATAGGCGACGTGCTTCATGCCGTTGGTCTTCGATGCGGTGAGCTTGAGCGTGTAGCGCTCATAGTCGTCATAGGCGCGCAGATAGACGCTGTCGCCTTTCTCGCCGGAGACGGTCATGCCCATGACGTCGACGAAGAAGCGCACGCTCTTGTCGAAGGTCGGGGTCAGGAGCTCGAGATGACCGAGATGGGCGATGTCCATATTGGGTTCGGGCTGCATCTTTATCCTTCGCCTTACTTCGTAGGGACTGTTCCGTCTCCGCGGCGAGCGAAGACCAGGACGAAATTGTTGGCCGGCATCGGCACGACGTCGGCGAGCGCGAGGCCGCTTGCTTCGGCCAGCGCGGCGAGGTCGCGCGTGCCGCGCACGCCCCATGAGGCGTTACGGGCACGCAGGCTCGCGTCGAACTCGGCGTTGCTCGGCGCCGTATGCGCGCCATCGCGCATGAAAGGGCCGTACACGAACAGGCGGCCGTCGCGGTCCAGATGACGCGCGGCGCCGGCGATCAGGTTTTGCGACACGGTCCATGGCGAGATGTGCAGCACGTTGATGCACAATATGGCCGCGAGCTGTCCGCCCGGTGCCCAGCGCCAGGCCGGATCGGTGAGGTCGATGCGCTGCGCCGCGGCGACGTTGGCGAGCCGCATATGCGCGCGCCATGCCTCGATGCTGGCGAGATGCGAGTCCTGAAGGTCGCTCGGGTGCCAGGTGAGGTTCGGCGTCCGCGCCGCAAAGGTCACCGTGTGCTGGCCGGTGCCGCTGCCCAGTTCGAGCACGGCGCCGGTTTTCGCCGCCAGAAAAGGCGAAAGAGCCTGCCAGATCGGCTCGTGGTTGCGATGGAAAGCTGGCGCATCCAGCCGGCCTTCCTGCGCCGGCGGCGTGCCGTCCTTGCCGAACTCGACCACAAAACGGGACATCGTTTGCTTTCAAACCATCGAAACCGGCCTTCATGAACCACGTGCCGGCCGCTTCGGTCAAACATGGGGTGAGTGGGAAGAATCCCCTTCGTTCGTTGTTTTTCCGATGGGCCTGCGGCAGGATCGCGTGCGAGGGAACGCGCGGCCGAAAAGGGGCCGTCAATCACAACGCCGGCAAGAAAAATCACCGCCGGCAGCTCACGGGAGGACAGATGATGCGCAGGATCTATTCGTTGGCCGCGCTGGCGGCCGCCGTAACGCTTGGCGCCAGTGCTGCTCAGGCGCAGACGAAGGTCGTGATCGGCATTCCGACGTCGCCGCCGAACGTCGTGCACATGCCGCCGATCGTCGCCAAGGACCTCGGCTTGTTCAAGAAGGAGGGTCTCGACGTCGAGATCGTGTCGCTCGGTGACGGCACCAAGGTCTATCGCGCGCTCCTCGCCGGCAACATCGACTTCGGCCTGACGCCGGGCGCGACCAACCTCATCGGACGCTCCAATGGCGCGACGGTGAAGGCGCTGACCTCCAACCTGCCCAAATACGAAGCCTCGCTGGTCGTGCGGGCTGACATCAAGACGATGGCAGACCTCAAGGGCAAGCGCATCGGCATCCAGGAGCCCGGCGGCTTCGCCGACATCCTGAGCCGCAGCGTGCTGCGTTCGGCCAAGATCGATCCGAAGGACGTCCGCTTCGTCAGCATTGCCAGCGAAGACGTACCGGCGCTGGTCGCCAACCAGGTCGACACTGCGATCCTGCACGTCGAGCAGGAGATGCTGGCGAAGAGCAAGGTGCCGAACCTGCACGCCGTCGCACGCATGTGGGAACTGCAGCCGAAGACGCTCTATACCTTCCTCTCGACCACCGAGAAGACGATCAAGGACAAACCGGAGATCGTGCAGAAGATCGTCGCCGCCAACATCGAGGCGACGCGCATCATGTACAGCGACAAGGCCAAGGTGCTGCCCGTGATGGTCAAGGAAACCGGCTATCCGGAGAAGATCATCTCAGAGACCTACGACTTCCTGGTGAAGAACTGCATCTGGGACGCCAATAGCGGGCTGTCCAAGGAGCGCATCGACTTCAGCGCCCAATTGATGACCAAGGTCGGCAACATCAAGGAAGGCAAGACGCCAAGCTACGACGACATCGTCGATGCGAGCTTCGCCAAGAAGGCGATCGACAAGATGGGCGAATGGAAGGGCCCGGTCTGCCCGACCGCGGCGTTCTGAGAGCAATGAGACCGGGCGCGTCGGAGCGGCGTGCCCGCTTCTCTTAGAGCAACGAAGCAGCGAGCAGCGGGATATCGATGAGCGTGGTCCAACAGGCGCCGGTCCCCGTCGCCGCGCCAAAGCCGCGGCCGGCTTCGAGACCGCGCTGGCTCGAGAGTAAGCCGTTCTACCGCTACGGCTTCATGGTGCTCATCCTGGTCGTCTGGGAACTCGCCGGGCCGTACATCGATCCGATCTTCTTCTCCTACCCGTCGAAGATCGCCGTCGCCTTCTACGAACTCACCATGTCAGGCGATCTGCCGTACTATCTCGGACAGAGCCTGCAGGTGATGGTGCTGGGCCTCGGCTGCGCGATCGCCGTCGGCATTCCGCTCGGCGTCGCCATGGCGCGCGTGCACAAGCTCGACTGGGCGCTCGACCTGCCGCTCAACGCGCTCTATTCGACGCCGACGGTGGCGCTGGTGCCGATCCTGGTGCTGTGGTTCGGCATCTATCTCAAGGCTAAGGTGATCGTGGTCTTCCTGTTCGCCGTGTTCCCGGTGCTGATCAACACGTACCAGGGCGTTCGCGAATGCGACAAGAACATGCTCGAGGTCGCGCGGTCGTTCCGCTCGAGCGAACGGGGTGTTTGGCAGGACGTGCTGCTGCCCTTTGCGCTGCCCTACATTGCCGCGGGCATCCGCCTGGCCATCGGCCGCGGCCTCGTCGGCATGGTGATCGCCGAGTTCTACACGACGATCTCGGGCCTCGGCTTCATGATCACCAAGTACGCCAACGTGTTCGAGATGGACAAGACGTTGGTGCCCGTGTTCGTGCTGATGGTTCTCGGTGTGACCCTGACCTCGGGCTTGAAGCGGCTTGAGCGGCGCATCGCGCCCTGGAGCCACGCCAACCGCTGAACCGGCCCCCGGAACTTCGTTTCGGCCGGCGTGCTTCTTAAGGCATGGCCGACACCGGAAAGATCGAGCGCAGCGCCGAGGACATCAAGTCGAGCGCGCGCCACGTGCACGCAAGCGCGGAGCACATGGCCCGCGACACGGCGCAGATGGAAATCGCTGCCGACCGCCGCACGCAGCTCGCGGCGAACCGTACCGTCTTCGCCGCCGAACGCACTTACGCCGCCTGGGTGCGCACCGGCCTCGTGGCGCTGGCGAGCGGCATCGGGGCCCACTCGCTGCTGTCCAACGTTCTGCCCGGCTGGCTGATCGGCCTGACCGGCAGCGTGCTGGTGCTGTTCAGCGGCTTCTGCTTTGCCGCCGCCGTATGGCGGCAGCTCGACCCGGGCCCGCCGCCGCCGGCGCCCGACACCAGGCAGTTGCCGCGGGCGCTCCTCTTGCTGGTGAACGGCTTCCTCGTGCTGGTCGCGCTCGCTTCGCTCGTCGGCATCTGGTTCTCGCGGACGCCGCTCTGACAACTTCACGACAGTTGCGCGCAAAAACGCGATGCGCCGACTCTTGGCCATCGGGCGAGCCGCGGCCTAGGCTTGGCGTGCCAGATTTTGATGGGGCGCATCATGGTTCCCGGCCTTTCGCTTGCGGCGTTCACGACGCTCCACGTGCTTATCAGCCTCGCCGCGATCGCCTCGGGCATCGTGGTGGTGGCCGGCATGCTGCGCGCCGACCGCCTCGGCGGCTGGACCGCGCTCTTCCTGGCGCTGACAATGCTCACCAGCCTCACCGGCTTTCTGTTCCCGATCAAGGGCTTCACGCCGGCGCTCGGCACCGGGCTGATTTCCGTCGCGATCCTTCTGGTCGCACTGTGGGCGCTCTATGGCGGCCATCTCAATGGCGCCTGGCGCTCGGTCTATGTCGTGTGCGCGGTCGCGGCGCTCTATCTCAACGTGCTGGTGTTGGTCGTGCAGGCCTTCCTGAAGGCGGCGCCGCTGCACGCGCTGGCGCCATACGGATCGGAGCCGCCTTTCCTGGTGACCGAGACGATCGCGCTGATCGTCTTCGTAACGCTGGGCTTCCTCACGCTGCGCCGATTCTATCCGCCCAAGCCTGCGCCGGGACTCTGACTAGGGTCCGAAAGCGAGAAAGCCGCCGTTGCCGGCGGCTATCCGCAGCGAACCGGCTGCACCTGCTATTTCAACTGATCCGAGACGCTGCTGAAGCTGGTGTTCAGCTTGGTGCCGATCGTGTTCACGACGGCGATGATAGCCACCGAAATGCCGGCGGCGATGAGGCCGTATTCGATGGCGGTGGCGCCGGATTGATCCTTGAGGAATGCGACAAAATGTTTCACGGGAAAGGCTCCAGGGTTTGCGACGATGACTGAGCGAGGCGACCCTAGGCTACGTCGCGTGAAGAGTTCCCTGTTTCCGGTCGTGGGTTTTACGGAGTAGTTATTCAAAAATCGGCCACGCTTATCAGAAAAAATGTTGTCAATTTGCGCTGACCGCCTTCGACTGCCGCAGAAATGAAGAAGCCGCCGGATGCGGCGGCTTCCCACATTCCGACATGTCGACCGGCCTATTTCAACTGGGTCGAGATGCTGCTGAAGTTGGTGTTCAGCTTGGTGCCGATCGTGTTGACGACGGCAATGATGGCGACCGAGATGCCGGCGGCGATCAGACCGTATTCGATCGCGGTCGCCCCGGACTCGTTCTTGAGAAACGCAACAATCTTGGACATTCGAGACGCTCCAGGCTCTTTTGCGCTCGCGGGCGCGAGCGGCATGAAAGTACCGCCGGCGAGTAAAGAGTTTCTTTTGCTGGTACGCCCAACTCGAATTAACAAGTCCTTACCGTGAGGCGTGCGACATGGCCGCCCTGCAATCGGTGGTGGGCTCGTGCGGGGCGGGGAAGGAACGAAAAAAGCCGCCCTGCGAGGGCGGCTTTTTCCAACCGACCGCGTGGCCGATTACTTGAGCTGGGTCGAGATGCTGCTGAAGTTCGTGTTCAGCTTGGTGCCGATCGTGTTCACGACGGCAATGATGGCGACCGAGATGCCGGCGGCGATGAGGCCGTACTCGATGGCGGTCGCACCCGACTCGTTCTTGAGAAACGCAACGATTTTGGACATTTGGAACGCTCCAGGAGGATGAGTGGGCTCACCATAGGAGCCGGTCGTTAAAAATCGCCTTCAGAATAGGGGTCAAATTCGTCGACTGGTCCGGCGCCAGGTTCGGCGGCGGCGCTACGGCGCCCTCGGAAACGCGCGCATTTTCGCTAAATTCCCTACATCGCACGGGCGGCGAGCGGTACGCGACGCGGGCGCAATGAAGCAGCGGCGGCCACCCGGCGTTAACCCTCTGTTACCCATGCGCGCAAATGCCGCCGCGCGACTGAGCCCGATCAAGGCGCGCCGCGCGCGGACCTTGCCTCATCCGCAGGTGACGCGAAACGCCCGCGTAAAGGACGTATACGCACCTGAGGCGTCAGACATCGTCCGGATTATCGACGTAGACGAGCCCCGCCTTCGCCAGCGGCTCGCGCATATTGTACATGTCGAGCCCGAGGACCCCCGAGGCCAGCTTCTGACGCTTGGCGTCTTCGTCGTCGAAGCGCTTTTGTGCCTTCGCCGCGGTCTCGGCGACGTATCGCTTCGGCACGACCACGACGCCGTCGTCGTCCGCGACCACCGCGTCGCCCGGCTCGACATAGACGCCGGCACAGACCACCGGAATGTTCACCGACCCCAGGGTCGCCTTGACCGTGCCCTTCGAAGAGATCGCGCGCGACCAGATCGGAAAGCCCATCTCCTTGAGGGCCGCGACGTCGCGGCAGCCGGCGTCGAGAACGACGCCCTTGACCCCGCGTGCCTTGAGCGAGGTGGCGATGAGATCGCCGATCATGCCGTCGGTGTTGTCGGCGGTGCAGCCGAGCACGACGACATCGCCGGGTTTGCATTGCTCGATGGCGACATGCAGCATCCAGTTGTCGCCGGGCTGCGCCAGGATGGTGACGGCTGGCCCCGCGATTGATGCGCCGGCCCAGACCGGGCGCATATAGGGCTTCATCAGTTGGTAGCGCCCCAGCGCTTCGTGCACGGTCGAGGCGCCGAGCTTCTCGAAAGTCGCAAGCGCCTTGGCATCGGCACGCTCGATGTTGCGGACGACGACGTTCTTCATAGGTTTAGTCCTTCATCTCAACCCAGCGTGTCGGTGACGACGCGCGGGAACAGGGTCTGGTAGGCCTCGCCGTAGGTCATCGGGATGCCGGTGTTGCGCGAGCCCTGAATGCCACGGTTGAGTGCGACGCGCTCGTAATAGTGCCAGAGGTGCTTCTGCGCGGCGAGGATCTGGAAGGCCTTGTACTTGGTCTCCCAGACGTCGTCGATCTTGAGGATAAGGTCGGGCTTGTAGTCGCACTGCTCCGGCTGGTGCGGCTCGAACAGATAGACCGGCGGCGCCGAATATTTGTACTTGGCGCCCGGCTTGTGGCCCATCGCCTGCGCGACGACGCGGGTCTCCTGCGCGAAGTGCGCGGCGTTCGGATGGTCGAAATTGTACGGATCCTTGAGCGCGTGCGTCAGCACGAAGGCCGGGTTGGTCTCGCGGTAGATGTCGACCATGCGGTCGAAATGCTCCTCGGTGAGCTTGAGCGGATAGTCGCCGCAGTCGAAGAATTCGATCTCGGCCCCGAGCAGGGCGGCGGCGCGTTCGGCCTCGTCCTTGCGGCCGGCTTTGACCTTTTCCATAGTCGCGCCGGCTTCCTTCCAGGCGAACTGGCTCTCGCCGCGTTCGCCGAAGGACATGCAGACGATTTTCATGCGATAGCCCTGCTTCGCGTGGAGGGCGATCGCGCCGCCGGCGCGCCAGACGAAGTCGCCGGGATGGGCGGTGACGACGAGCCCGGTCTTCTGGTCGGACATGAATGCTCCTTCTTCTTCCTGATCGTTGCGCGGCCTTAGCGCCGCGAATTTCAGATGCCGCCGTGCCTGACGGCGTCGATCGCCTGCGCGAGAAGGCGGGCAAAGCTTTCCATGTGCCGCCGCATCGCCGCTTCCGCGGCGGCGCCGTCGCCCTTGCAGATGGCATCGACAAGGGCGCGATGCTCGGCGAGCGAGGATTGCGGCCGGCCCGGTAGCAGGATGACGCGGTATTGCAGGCGCACCAGATGCGATTTCAGCGTGTCGAGGATGCGCGTCGCCGTGGCGTTGCCGGCGATGCGCTGGATTTCGTGATGTAGTGCCGCGTTGAGTTGCGAAAAGCCGCCGTAATCTTCGGCCGCGACGGCGGCGCGCATGTCGGTCTCGATCGCGCGCAACGCCTTGCGGGAGGCGGCATCGATGCGTTCCGCCGCCTGCCGCGCCACCATCGTCTCGATGACGAGCCGCGTTCCGGCGATCTCAAGGGCCTCGGCGTCGGAGATCGCGCGCACGCGCGCACCGCGATTGCGCTCGCGCAGAACCAGGCCTTCCTGGTCGAGCATGGCGAGCGCGGTGCGGATATGCGCGCGGTTGACGCGGAACTGCCCGGCGAGGTCGGCCTCGATCAGCCGCTCGTTTGGCATCAGCCTGCCGCGCGTGATCGCCTCGCGCAGGCGCAAGGTCACGTCGGAAGCGGTCGCGGTGCGGGGAGGGCGTTTGGTCATCACGCGTCACAATCTGGGTGACCAAATTGTTGACAATCCGGGTGCACGGGTCAAGTCTCGGCGCCGGAAATTCGCGGAGACATCCGCAGCAATACGAGAAGGCCTGTACCCGCATGCCCGCAGCCACGACGCTGAAGATCGCCATCGGCGACTATCCGCATACCTTGCCGCTCAAGCGCGGCGAGATTGCCTCGCCCTGGCTGAAGCTCGACTTCGTCGAAGTGAAGCCGATGCACACCGCGTTCAAGCCGATGGTGCGCGAGCACGCCTACGACGCGAGCGAGATGGCGCTCGTCACCTACTTGCAGGCGACGGCCTACAAGAAGGGCCTGAAGCTTCTACCGGCGACGATGCTGGCGCGCTTCCAGCACGGCACCGTGCTCTACAATTCCGAGCGTGGAACGCTTGCGGCCAAGGACCTCGCGGGTAAGCGCATCGGCGTGCGCTCATACAGCCAGACGACCGGCGTGTGGATGCGCGGCATCCTTCAGAACGATTACGGCGTCGACCTTTCCGGCGTGCAGTGGGTGACCTTCGAGGACGGCCACGTCGCGGAAGCGAAGGACCCGCCGGGCGTGATCCGCTCGAAGGGCGACATCACCGAGATGCTGCTCGCCGGCGAGCTCGATGCGGCGATCTACGGCGCGGCCATGCCGAAGGACGCGCGCTTGAAGAGCGTCATCGCCGACCCGGACGGCGAGGCGAAGGCCTGGTACGCCAAGCACCATCTGGTGCCGGTCAATCACATGGTGGTGGTCACCGAGGAATTGGCGAAGGCCAATCCGGACGCGGTCGCCGAGCTTTATCGGCTGCTCGAAGCGAGCCGCAAGGCGGCGGGGCAGAGCGGGCCGGTCGACACGGCGCCGTTCGGCAAGGAGGTGAACCGCCGCTGCCTCGAACTGCTGATCGGCTACGCGGTGCAGCAGCGGCAGATTCCGCAGCCGTTGAGCGTCGATGATTTGTGGTGAGGGTGCCCCAAAAGCCATAACGGGCAGACCGTCGTCTGCCCGTCACAAGCTCTCTGATGCATACCCGGCGCAGGCTCCGGGCCCGCGCGGGAAACCAGTTTACGGAGAGCCAGGACCGGAAGACTTGAGCCACGAAGGCCGCTTGCGCAGCATTCACGTCCCATGTCCGCTCGGCCATGGCGGTCATCCTAGTTCGGCAAGCCGAAGTAAGATGTCCTGCGAGAAAGCTTACGTCGTCCCGTTTCAGGAGCAAGCGCTTTCGCCGGGCGCAACAGGCCGGTTGATAACACTGGGGACAATTTATTGCGCCTGTCGGCGCCGTCGGGCGCGGCCAATCGCACCATCACCCGTCTTGGCTTGCGCGCGCGGCGCTCTAAAGTATCGGCGCTCAAGATGACAGCCGGGAGACAGAACTCATGACGCGCTCAGCCTGCGACCGCCTCGACCAAGCGCTGGTGCGCATCGACGACCCGAAGGGCGAGGGCGGGCGCGCCTGCCTTACCGTCTATCGCGATGCCGCGCGTGCGGCGGCGGAAGCGGCCGATGCACGCGCTAGGGCCGGCGTGTCGCTCGGGCCAATGGACGGCGCCATCGTCTCGATCAAGGACCTGTTCGACGTCGCCGGCGAGGTGACGCGCGCAGGTTCCAAGGTGGTGGCGGAGCAGGGCAAGCCGGCCGTGGCCGATGCGCCGCCGGTGCGCGCCTTGCGTCGCGCTGGCGCGGTGATCGTCGCTAAGACAAACATGAGCGAGTTCGCCTTCTCCGGCATCGGCGCCAATCCGCATTACGGCACGCCCGGCAATCCGGCCGACCGCGCCCGGGTGCCCGGCGGCTCGTCCTCGGGCGGCGCGGTCGCCGCCGGCGATGGCATGTGCGAGATCGCGATCGGCAGCGACACCGGCGGCTCGACCCGCATTCCCGCGGCGTTCTGCGGCATCGTCGGCTACAAGCCGAGCCGCATGCGCATCACGCGCGACGGCGCTTATCCCCTGTCGTTCAGCATGGACTCGATCGGGCCGATGGCGCGCTCGGTCGCCGACTGCCAGCGTGCGGACCATGCGATGGCCGGCGAGGAGCGCGCCCCACTTGCGGCGCCGTCGCTCGGCGACCTGCGCGTCGCGGTGGCCACGGGGATGCCGGTCGAGAACCTCGACGACACCGTGTCCAAGGCCTTTGCTCAAGCCATCGCATCGCTGACGAAGGGCGGCGCGCGGCTGCGCGACAAGGCGCTGCCGCTGATCGAGAAGATGGTCGAGGTCAACAAGCGCGGGGGCGTGCAGCCGGCCGAGGCTTTCACCGTGAACCGCGATCTACTCGACCGGCGCGGGGCCGACATCGACCCGAACATACGGGCTCGTCTCGAGCGCGCGCGTTCGATCGGCGCCGCCGACTACATCTGGATGGTGCGCGAGCGCTTGGGCCTCATCGACGAGATGGACGCGTGGCTCGCCGACACCGACGTGCTGGTCATGCCGACCTGTCCGATCGTGGCGCCGACGCAGGCCGAGGTCGCAGCCCCGGATGAGTTCGCGCGGAAGAACGCCATGGCGCTGCGCAACACGTCGGTCTGGAATTTCTTCGACTGCTGCGCCATCTCGCTGCCCATTCCGGGCGCCAAGCTGCCGGCAGGCCTGATGCTGGTCGCGCGCAACGGGCATGACCGCGAACTGTTCGCAATGGCCACGGCAGCCGAGCGCGCGCTCGGCTGAGAGGTCAGGCCAGGATCCGCAGCATCTCCAGCAACGTCCGGTACTGCCGGGCGCCGAGCTTCTGCTTGAGGCCGTCCTCGTGCTGCTCGGCGAGCTTCGTCGCGTCCGCGAGCATCTTCTCGCCGCTGCGGGTGAGCACGAGGGCATGACGGCGCCCGTCGGCGGCCGAGGGGCGGCGCTCGGTCAGGCCGCGCTGCTCCAGCCGGTGGAGAAGCCGCACCAGCCGCGCCCGCTCGATGCCGAGCGTCGTGGCGAGCTGCGCCTGCGACAGGCCCGGATTGGCGCCGATCACGACGATGACCGAGAATTGCGCCGGGCTGAGGTCGAGCCGCGACAGGCGGCGGATGAAGTCCTGGAAGACCCAGACCTGGAGGCGGCGCACGAAATAGCCGAGCCGCTCGTTGAGCACACCGAGATCGACCTCGGTCGCGCGCGTCACGCCGGCCTTTGCGCGGCTCTTGGTACCCGATTTGGCGCGCGGCGTTGCGTCCGTGATGCGTGCGGCCGGTCCCGGCATGGGTCTCCTGCGCTCTCATGACCCGCCGGCGGCGGCCGCTGGCGAGTTGACGAAATTCGTTGTCCCGGTCAACAATATCCCGCGTCCGGCCGCAATCGCAATCCGCGACGCGCGGCGCCCGGCCGGGCCAAAGGGGGCATCGGGTCAATCGTCTTTCGCGCTTGAGCGTGCCGGCCAAAGTCCGGCATGATGAAACAAACGGCCACAAGGGCCGCCAGGGAGGAATTACGATGAAGCGCAGTCCGCAATCCGGCGGCATCAGCCGCCGCACGTTTGGCGCCGGTCTCGGCGCCGCCGGCCTCGTCGCCGGCACAGCTCCGTTCAACATCGTGCGCGCGCAGGGCGCGGCCCTGAAAGTCGGCGTGCTGCTACCGCGCTCGGGCTATCAGGCCGGCATTGGCCAGGACTGCCAGCGCGGCGTCGATATCGCCGGCGGTCTTCTCAAGGAGGCCGGTTATCCGGCGCTCCAGATCATGAACGCCGACACCGAGACCAACGTCGACGTAGCGCGCTCGCGCGCCGAGAAGCTGATCGCCGACGGCGCGCAGCTTCTGGTCGGCGCCTTCGACTCGGGCCAGAGCTCAGCGATCGCGCAGGTGGCCGAGCAGAAGGGCATTCCCTACGTCATCAACATTGCCGCCGCGCCGCCGATCACGGAGCAGGGCTACAAGTTCGTGTTCCGCAACTTCCCGACGGGACCCATGATCCTGCGCGACGCCTTCCTCAATCAGAAGGCGATCTTCGAGATCACCGGCCAGGCGCCGAAAACCGCGGTGATGATGCACGTCAACGACACATACGGCATGGCGATCAAGGGCGGCGTCGGCGCGATGTTCCCGAAGTTCGACATGCCCTACAAGATCCTCGAGCAGATCTCCTACGATCCGGCAGCCCGTGACTTGTCGGTCGAAGTCGCCAAGGCAAAGGCGACCGGCGCTGAAGTGCTGATCGCGGTGAGCCGCCTCAACGACGCGATCCTGACGACGCGCGAACTGGTCAAGCAGCGCTGGTCGCCGACGGCGATCCTGAGCATCGGACCGGGCTGGTACGAGGACCAGTATCTCAAGACGTTGGGCAAGCTCGGCGACGGCCCGATCAGCCTCGTGCCGTGGTACGACCCGAACAAGCCGATGTCGAAGAAGCTCGAGGCGGCGCTGGCCAAGTCCTCTCCGGGCGTCGGTCTCTCGACCAACCACGTCTACACCTTCGAGGCGCTGCTGATCGCGGCCGACGCCTACAAGCGGGCCGGCTCCGCCGATCCGAAGGCGCTCGCCGAGGCGATCCGCAAGACCAACATCACCAACAATGTCAGCCCGGGCCCCGGCATCATGTTCGACGCCAAGGGCCAGAACGACAAGCTGCAATGTTCGGCGATCCAAAACCGTGGCGGCAAGCTGGTGACGATCGCGCCGAAGGCGGCCGCCAATGCCAAGCCGGAGTGGCCGCTCAAGCCCTACGACAAGCGCGCCTGAGCACTCAAACTGCGGCGTAATGGCCGGGCTCGTCCCGGCCATGACGCTTAGGTTGGCACGGCTGTGCCGATATCATCGGGATCGCCGGGACAAGCCCGGCGATGACGGACGCTTGGATCGGGACCCTTCGTGCCGCTTGACCTTTACCTGAATGTCGCCATCGGCGGTGTGCTCACCGGCCTCGTCTACGGGCTGATGGCGCTCGGCCTCTCGGTCATTTTCGGCGTCGTGCGCGTCGTCAACTTCGCCCACGGCGAGATGATGACGATGGCTATGTACGTCGTCATCACTTTGTTCGCGGCGCTGCACCTCGATCCTTTGGTGATGCTGGTGCCGATCGCGGTGGCGATGTTTGCCTTCGGCTACCTGGTGCAGGCGAGCCTGATCAACCCGTTCATCACGCGGCCGGAGCATACCCAATTCCTGCTTCTGGTCGCGATCGCGACGATCATCGTCAACGTGCTGCTGATCATCTACGGGCCCGATTCGCAGAACGTGCAGGTCGCCTACGCCTTTGACAGCTATCAGATCGGCAAGGTCATCATCGACGCGACCAAGCTCTACGCAGGGGTCGCAGCCATTGTCGTGGCGGCGGCGCTGTTCTGCTTCTTCCGGTACACCCGGCTCGGCACCGCGATCCGCGCCTGCGCCGACAACTATACCGGCGCGCAGGTGGTCGGGCTCGACGTCAAGCACCTCTACGCGCTGACCTTCGGCCTGGGAGCTGCCTGCGTCGGCGCCGCCGGCACGATCCTGCTCTTGATCTTCGACGTGACGCCGTCGGCGGGGCCGGCCTATACGCTGCTTGCCTTCGTCATCGTCATCACCGGCGGCCTCGGCTCGATGCCGGGCGCACTGGTCGGCGGCGTGCTGATCGGCCTCACGGAGGCGATGGCAGGACTTCTGTTCACGCCGTCGGCGAAGAGCATGTTCTCCTTCGCCATCCTCGTCCTGGTCCTGTTGCTGCGGCCGCAGGGCATCATGGGCCGGAGGCTGGCATGATCGCGCGGCTGACCGACGGCCTGTCCACCCGCGCGCTCATGCTCATGGCGGTGCTGCTCGTGCTCGCGCTCGCCGCGCCGATGTTCGCGGGCGACTATCTGCTCACCGTGCTGATCCTGATCTTCTACTTCGCCTATACGGGGCAAGCCTGGAACATCATGATGGGCTTTGCCGGACAATTGTCGCTCGGCCATGCCCTCTATGTCGGCCTCGGCGCCTATACGGCCGCCGCGCTTTTCGTGCGTTTTGGTGTCCCGCCGTGGCTCGGGCTGATCGTGGGGGCGCCGATGGCCGCGCTCGCCGGGGCCTTCATCGGCTACCTCGCGTTCCGCTTCCGCGTCGGCGGCGTCTACTTCGCCATCCTGACCATCGCGGTGGCGGAGTTCGCGCGGGTCGGTTTCGACCATTTCACCTGGGTCAACGCCTCGTCCGGCCTGTTCCTGCCGGTCAAGCAGTACAGCGGCAACGACCTCTGGCATCTGCGCGGCCAGCCGGTGATGTTCTATTACCTCCTGCTCGCCGCGACGGTCGCGGCGCTGGTCGGCTGCCGCTTCTTGCTGACGAGCCGCATCGGTTATTTCTGGCTGGCGATCCGCGAAGACGAGGAGGCGGCGCGCGCCGCCGGCATCGACACTTTTCACTACAAGATGCTGGCGGTGGTCATCTCGGCGGCGATGACCTCGTTTGCCGGCGTGATCTACGCCTTCTACTACAACAACCTGTTTCCCGAGCAGGTCTTCCACATCTCGCGCTCGGTCGAGATCATCCTGGCGCCGATCGTCGGCGGTATCGGCACGCTGTTCGGACCGATCCTCGGCGCCTTCATCCTCACGGGCTTGGCCGAGGCGCTGACCAGCACGCTTAACGCGATCGGCGTCGACATTCCGGGCGTCAAGCAGATCTTCTACGGCATCTGCCTGCTGGCGGTGATCGTGGCGTTGCCGGACGGCGTGTGGCCGTGGCTGTCGCAGCGGCTCGGGCTCAAGGGGCGGGGCTCATGAGCGCGCTCCTTGCCGTCGACAACGTCTCCAAGCGCTTCCGCGGCCTCGTCGCGGTCGACAAACTCGGCTTCGAAGTTCCTGAGGGCTCGATCTACGCCGTGATCGGCCCGAACGGCGCCGGCAAGACCACTTTGTTCAACATGATCGCCGGCGTGCACGCGCCGGACGGCGGCGCCATCACCTTCGCCGGTGAGCGCATTGACGGGCTGACGCCCGACCGCATCTGCCGGCGCGGCATCGGCCGCACCTTCCAGATCGTGCGGCCGTTTCCGGGGCTATCCGTGGAGGACAACGTCATCGTCGGCGCACTCCTGCATCGCCATCACGTCGCGGAAGCCCGCACGCACGCGCATGAGGTGCTGCGCCGGCTCGACCTCTACGACAAGCGCGCCCAGCGCGCGTCCTCGCTCACGCTGCCCGACCGCAAGCGCCTCGAAGTGGCGCGCGCGCTCGCCACCGGGCCGAAGCTCCTTCTGCTCGACGAGGTGATGGCGGGCCTGCGGCCGACCGAGACCGACCGCATGGTCGCGATCCTGCGCACGCTCAATGCCGAGACGGGACTCACGATCCTGCTCATTGAGCACGTGATGCGCGCGGTGATGGCGCTCGCCTCGCAGATCGTAGTCATGCACCACGGCGCCGAGATCGCTCAAGGCGCGCCGGCCGACGTCGTGCGCGATCCCGCGGTCATTCACTCGTATCTTGGCGCGGAGGACGTCTGATGCTCCGCATCGAGGACCTCGACGTCTTTCACGGCGACGCCCAGGCGCTCGACGGCGTGTCGCTCGAGATCGAGCAAGGGGCGATCGTCGCCATCGTCGGCGCCAACGGCGCCGGCAAGACATCGCTCATCCGCACCATCGCCGGCATGCACAAGCCGGCGCGCGGCCGCATCCTTTACAAAGGCACCGACATTGCCGGCTGGCCGAGCCACAAGGTGTGCAATCTCGGCATCGGCCAGGTCGCGGAAGGCCGCCAGGTGTTTCCGTCGCTGAGCGTCGCCGAGAACCTGACGACCGGCGCGATGCTGCCGCGTGCACGCACCTCCCGCGAGCGCACGCTGGAGAGCGTCTACGCCATGTTCCCGGTGCTGGCCGAGCGGCGGGCCCAGGCGGCCGGCACCCTGTCCGGCGGCGAGCAGCAGATGCTGGCGATCGGCCGATGCCTGATGGGCGCGCCGGAGCTCGTCATGTTCGACGAGCCGTCATTGGGGCTTGCACCCGCGGTGGTGCAGGCCGTGCTCAAGACGGTGCGCGACCTCAACCGCGACGGCCTGACCTGCGTGCTGGTCGAGCAGAACGTCGCGGTGTCGCTCAAGCTCGCGAGCCACGCCTACGTGCTGGAGAACGGCCGCATCACTTTGTCGGGCTCGGGCGAGGCGCTGCTCGGCGACGACCGCGTGCGCCAGGCCTATCTCGGCCTCTAGCCGTTGGCGACGGCCTGACGGCGCGGCTTCAGCATGCCGGCCCAGAAGCCCAGATAGCTTTGCGCCTTGTCCGGCGAAGACAGCGCGATGAAGTGGCAGATGTCGGACAGCATGTCGACGAACGACAGATGCCCGTGCGAGGTGCGCAATTTCGCGCACAGGGCGTCCGCCTGCGCGCCGAACTGCGAGCCGAAGGCGAGCCGCGGGTTCGACAGAAAGCGCTGGAACATCAGCGAGAACCACTGGTCGGCCATCGCCTGGCGTTTCGCCGGCGCGTGGTCGGGGAAGACGTCGCCGTTGCGGATCAGGATCGCGCCCTCGAAGCCGCACAGGAACCAGTGCAGCTTGCTGATCGACGGGTCGAGCCCGGCGGCGTTGTAGAAGGCCATGTCGCGCTTCTGCGCCGACTGCATGTCTTCCCACGGGCCGAAATCGTAGCCGTAGATGAGCTTCGGCAGGCGCACGAACTTGCCGTTGAGCAGATAGAGCAGGCACGTGATCTGGTCGTGGAAGGACAGGAAGATCGGCATCGCCTGCATGAAGCGGAAGATATTTTCGAGCATCGTTCGCCGCAGCGGCGAGTAGGCGAGCACGTTGGCGCCGGGATAGCTCAGATAGCCGGCGATGCGGGCGGTGACGTCGTCAGAGTCGATCTTCTGGTACACGGTCAGGGCCGAGCCCTTCGACGACTCCACGATATAGCTGCCGGCGATGCCGGCGACGCCCGGATCGCCGCCGAAGCGGTCGATGAGCGCCGGCAGGGCGGCCATGGCGCGGTCGAAGAACATGTCGTCGTCGGCGAGGCAGAAGACGAAGTCGCCCCTGGCGAGCCGCAGCGTTGCGGAAAAATTCTCGAGCGGCTCGCACGGCTCGGCGCTGACGATGGTGCAATGGTCGCGCTTGAACTGCGCGATCTGCGCGCGCTTCCGGGCGTTGCCGGAATTGTCGCGAACGATGATCTCGATCGAGGGGCCTGCCCAGGAGCAGGCCTGCGCGATCCGCGACAGCGCCGTCAGGTCCGAGCGGTGTGTCGGGAGAAGTATGGAGAGCTGCACGTGCCTGCTGCTCATGGTTCTAACGCCGCACCAGCAGGCCTTGCGGCGCGCAGGTGAGGATGTGCCGCTTCTCGATCGCGAGGTCCTTGCGGAAATCGGCGCCGTCCGCGGTGGCGAGGAAATCGTCGACCGCCGTCAGCGGGCTGTTGCCCGGACCCCAGTGGCGAACGACGTTGAAGGTTTCGACCGGCGCGAATTCGATGCCAGTGTCCATCACCAGGATCGCCGAGCCCTTCGGCACGAAACGCGAATAGAGCCGCAGTTCCTCGAACACGTGGTCGCGCGTGTGGTTGGAGTCGAGGATAACGAGAGCCTTCTTGCGGTCGCCAAGCAGCTTCGCGACCTGATCGACGACGCCTGCGTCGATCGACGAGCCCTGCACGAGATCGATCATCGGCGCCAGTGCATGGGCCTCGATCGCGGCGCGATTGTGCGCGCGGATGTCGATGTCGACGCCGATCACCTTCCGGGCCATCGGCGTCTGTCCGTGCAGCATTTCGCTGTAGCCCATCGTTGCGAGGATGCTGGCCGAGAGGACGAGCGAGCCGCCGCGGGCGACGCCGGTCTCGATGACGGCGTCAGGCTTATGGCTCCAGATGATTTCCTGCAGCGCGCAGACGTCCTGCGGGTCCTGGATGATCGGCAGGTCGAGCCACTGGAACATGTACTGGTAGTCGAACTTGCGGCTGGCATTATGCCAAGCCGCGACGGCCTTGCGGCAGTTCGGGTCGTTCCAGTTGCGCTCGGCCATCTCGGCGCGCTTGATCGGGAAGTCCATATCGGTCTCTCGAGCTTGTCGCCGCCGGTCAGTCCCGGCGGCGCGCGAACAGGGTCAGGCCCTCGCCGAAGAGCGAGTGCGATCTCAGGAAGATGTCGTAGCAGCCGAAGCCGGCCAGGAATTCGGGAATGTCGAGGTACGAGCGTTCGTCGTGCGACAGGTTGAGCAGGATGTCGGCATGCGTCGCGCGGATGATCTGCGCAGCGCCCTTGAGCGCGGCGAGCTCGGCGCCCTCGATGTGCAGCTTGATAAGGATGCGCGTGGCGGAAGAGGCGCGCCAGCCGAAGCGCTCTTCGTGCGCATCGTCGAGGGTGCAGGTCTCGACGACCGTCAGGTCGGGATGGGCAAGCGACTGCGCTTCGACAAGGCGCGCGGTGAGGAGACCGCTGGCGATGAAGGCGCCGTGTCCGTGGCGGTCGCAGATCGCGCGGGAATCGAGCACCGCCTCGACGTCCGACCTGGGCTGCCATGCGGCAACGCGGTCGTCACAGACGGCGTAGCTCTTCGGGTCCGCCTCGAAGGCGACAATCGTGTCGAAGGTAATGCGGGCGGCGGCGAGGCTCTTCACGAGGCTGAAATCGTACGAACCGCAGTCATAGACGACGTCGTAATGCGTCGCCGCGCGGCCGAGCAACGCGAGATTGTATTTGTCGTCTTCCGATCCGACCGGGTAGTCGTCGACGAGCTCGCGGCGGTAGCGCCACGCGGTGGCGGCGTCGCAGGTCGCGCGCGACAGGTCGTCGACGTAGAGCTGCGGCAGCTTCGCCAGCCGGCGTTTCGTCTCCGGCGACGGCGAAAGGTTGTGCCAGCCATTGCCGAACACCGCCGGCATGAACGCCTCGAAGACATCATACACCGTCAGAATGTCGTCCTGGCCGATCGCCCGGAAGATGTCCTTCATCTGCGGCGGCGTCATCTTGAAGGCGCTGGCCAGATAAGTGACGCCGGGCGCGCGCACATGCGAACGAAGGTCGCGGATCTCGATGCCGTCGAGTGCACCGGTCTTGACCGAGTCGAGGATGAACTCGGGCGGCGTTACTGTCTCCGGCCACAATTTGAGCGACATGGCGCCGAGCTGACCGGCGCCGACCAGAGCGTAGCGTCCGCGCGTCAAGGCATCCTTGAATGTGGCGGCCCGGCTCGTCACGTGAACAGCGATTTCAGCTTCTCCTTGTGCCCGTCGAGATTGTCGTGCGTGCAGGCATGCACCTGACCGCAGGAGGCACAGGAGGGATTGGCGCCGAGGCCGTCGGTGAGGTGCTGACTACGCAGCGCGCGCAGCTTCTGGCCGTTCCAGATGTCGAGCAGGCTCTCGGTCGCGACCGAGCCGATTTCGAGGTCGCGATTCCAGTCGACGCAGCACGGGCTGACGATGCCGTCGGCATTGATCGAGATCGAATAGTACGGGTACGGGCAGAGCTCCTTGTGCACGGTCTCGCGGCCATAGGCGTCGACGTCCTCGTGCACCGCGCCGGCGACGGAGAACTGCGGCCAGGACGAGACGGTGTTCTCGATGTAGATGCCGTCGGAGATCGGCCCGAACGTGTCGAAGAATTTGCGGTCCTCGCCGAGCGTATAGTCGAGGTTCTGCGCCACCGTCTTGACGTGCAGCTTCATGTTGCCGCGGATCGAGAACAGGTGCCGCACGTTCTCGACGAAGGCGTCGTAATCGAAACGGACGCGGGCGAAGGAGAGATAGCGCTCGGCGGTGACGCCCTCGATCGACAGGACGACGCGGTCGATGCCGGAGGCGACCAGCGTCTCGTTGAAGGCGGGCGAGAGCTTCGAGCCGTTGCTGGTCGTCTCGACGCGCTCGATCTTCGGCTCGCTCTTCGCGAGCTTGACCATGTCGACGAAGCGCGGATTGAGCATCGGCTCGCCGTCCTTGAACAGCTTCAGCACCTTGAGGGGCCGCTCGAATTTCGCGATGTCCGCGACGATCTTTTCGAACAGCTCGTATTTCATGAAAACCTGCGCGCGTCCCGACTGCTTGATCAGCTTCGGGTCTCCGGTCGGGCAGAAGGCGCATTTGAAATTGCACAGCGAGGCCGGATCGACCTGCATCGAGATCGGGTTCGGCAGCGGCAGGAGATCGCCGAGCTGCTCGCGCGGATAGGCCTTGGGCAGCATGAAGATCTTGCGCCGGTCCATCTCGATGCCCATCGGAGTCCTCTTCAGTTCGCGCGCGTGTTCATGACGTGGCGTGCAGACGTTCGAGCGAGGCGTCGCCCTCGAACACCTGCTTGAAATGGCTGAGCGTGCCTTTGGCGGCGGCGATGTCGGCCGCCGGCGACGGCGACCAAGCCTCGCCCTGGGTGGCGAGGAACCAGTCGGCCGGCGTCGCGCCGGTAGCGGCGGCGAAGTCGGGTCGGCGCGGCGCCTGCGCCAGCATGTCGCGCCACAGCGCGATGAAGGCTTCGGCGCTGCGCGCCGGCGTGCGGGTGGTGGCGATATGGGCGGCGGCATTGGCCGACAGGCGCTCACGCAGGGGCTTGTCGTGCAGCAGCGTGCGCAAGAGTGCCGGGCACTCCTCGATCGAGCGGGCGACGAGCCCGGTCTCACCGTGGCGCACGATCGCGGCCTCGGCCGGATTGTCGAGCACGACCGGAACGAGGCCGAGCGACATCGCCTCGACCAAAGCGTTCTCGGCTGTGCCGTAATGTTCGGGGTTGAGCGGATAGAAGAAGATGTCGGCTTGCGCCAGCGCGTCCTGCGGCTGGTCGGTCTGGCCGCGCAGGCGCAGGCGGTGCGCGTTCTGCATGTTCAGCGCCGCGGCGAGCGCGCGGATCGACGGCGCCCCCCAGATCGACACTTGGCAGTCGTCCTCGAGCGCGTCGATAGCGTCGAAGAAGCCGGGATGCATCTTCACGGGGTCGACGGTGCCGAGATAGGCGATACGCGGCGTCTCGCGCGCGGGGCGCGGAGCAGGCCGCTCGAAGCCGAAGCCGCTGTTGACGACTGAGACGCGTGCGCCGCCGACACCGGGCAGCGTCAGCGAAGCCTCGGTGGTGAAGACGAAGCGGTCGGCCGCGGCGACGAGGCCCGGCGGGATCAGCGGCCTGAACAGGCCTGAGATGTGCGACCAAAAGATGCTCCGCAGCGCCGGGAAATTGGCGCGGGCGAGGCATTCGAACAGGCGCGGATGGTTCCAGAACTCGAACTGCACAATGTCGGCTGCGGCCGTGTGCCGCGTCACGTCGTCGAGGTCGCGGGCAATAACGACGGCCGTGCCTCCGTCCAGAAGCGCGTCCGCGTGGCGCCGGTCGCGCGGCGCTTCGAGGAGGAGGAAGGTCTGTTGCACGTCAGTCGGCAGCGCCGCGGCGATGGCCGCATGCGCCTTGCCGACGCCGCCGCCGAGATGGGGCGTGACGTGCAGGATCTTCATTCGGCGGCAACGACGGTGAAGGCGGGCCCGCCAGGCGCCGGTACCGCGGGATTGTGCGCCACTTCCTTGCGGAACGTGTCGAGCAGCTTCACCCGGTGCGCGTCGACATTGTCGGGCAGGCAGTGGCTGAGCTGTCCGCAATTGCCGCAGACCGGGTTCTGCCGCCGGCGGCCTTCGAGGTGCTGCAGCCGCAGCGCGTTCATGCGCTCGGAGTTCCAGATCTCCTTCATCGACTGCGTGCGGACGTCGCCGATGACGAGCTTGCGGCCCCAGTCGAGGAAGCAGGACGAGACCAGCCCGTCGGCGTTCACCGAATAGCCGTAAAAGATGTACGGGCAGACGTCGGTCTCGGTGATGTCCTGCTGGTAGAGGCCCTTGGTGATGGTGACGCCGGTGTGCTTCTCGATATCGAACTCGGGCCAGCATGGCGCGAAGTTCTCGACGAAGATGCGGTCGCAGTGGTCGCCGAACGTGTCGAAGAATTCCTGGCGCTGCGCCTCGGTGATCAGCTCGTTCGGGATCTTGCAGACGATCTCGGTCGCGCCCTTGTTGGCGTAGACCCACTTCACGTTCTCGATGAAGCCTTTGAAATCGAATTTGAAGCCGGTGAAGCGCTGGTAGGTTTCCTCGTCCATGCCGTCGACGGAGATGTTGATCTTGTCGATGCCGGCTTCGAGCACCGGGCCCATGCGCTCGGGGGTCAGGAACGTGCCGTTGGTTGTCGTATCGATATATTCGATGTGCCGCGCTTTCCGGGCATAGGCGATCATATCGGCGAGGCGCTTGTTGAGGAACGGCTCGCCGTCCTTGTACATGCGCAGCACCTTGATCGGCTCGTCGAAGGCGGCGAGATCGTCGACGATCTTCTGGAACACCTCGAATTTCATTGCGCCCTGGAAGCGGCCGGTCTCCGCGATCATGTCGCGGTGGCCGGTCGGGCAGAAGGTGCACTTGAAATTGCAGGCGCTGGCCGGGTCGGCGAAGACGACGAAGGGCGTCGCCAGCGGAATGACCGTCTCCAGCGCCGTGCGGCCGGTCATGTTCTTGCGGGGTTCGAGCCGAGCCTTCATGGCGTTGTCCTGTGCGGAACCGTCGCTGATTCGTACAGGACAATGGTTAACGGCGATTAACCAAACCCGGCTACGGCACCCCGACGACGCGCGGCGGGTCGAAGGCGTTGTCGGGGCGGGCGCCAAAGCGAAGCAGGTGGCGGCGGCCGCCATATTCGTCGGAGATGCGTTCGGCCAGCTCCCGCACCGTCACCGGTACCCCGGAGCAGACATTGACCGGCCCCTGCACGGTCCCGAGCGCCACGTCGGCGATCATGCGGCCGGCCTCGGCGACGTCGAGGAAGTCGCGGACCTGCGTGCCGCTGGAGAGCTCCGCCGGCTCGCCGCGCGACAGCCGGTGGCGCAGATAGGGCACGAGCCGGCGCTCGTCCTCGCCTTCGCCATGGAGGTAGAACAGGCGGCACCAGGCGAAGCTCACGCCGCGCGCCGGCAGCAGTTGCGACAAGGCCCGGAAGGCGTCCGTCTTGGCGGCCGCGTAGGGCGTCTGCGGATCGAGCCGGGTCTTGGTCGTCAGGAGCCCGGCGGCGACGTCGTATTCGAAACAGGTACCGATGCCGACGAAGCGACGCACGCGCGCGGCGATCGCGCCGCGCGCCAGTTCGAGCGTGCCCTTAAGGCAGTCCTCGTTCTTCGGCGAGTGCAGGTAGCTGCCCGGCTCGGCATACCAGGCGGCGTGGACGACCGCATCGACCCCGGCGCAGGCCTGCGACCACCACGCGGCCTTCTCCGCGAACAGGTCGGGCGTTTCGATGATGCGTTCGGCGGTCGCGGCCAGGCGCGCCCCCGTGCCCGTGCGCAGCACGACGCGCACCTCCGTGCCGCGTGCGACGAGTGCCTTGTGCACCTGACGGCCGACGAAGCCGGTCGCGCCGGTGAGGAGGATCCTCATGCGATCTCCAGCCGCGGCACCGCAGTAACGAACTTCGTGCCCTGCGCGGCGAGGCCGGCCTGCTTCGCTTTGACCTCGTCGGCGATATTCCACGGCAGGATGAGCAGGAAATCGGGGCGGCGCTCGCGTAGCGCTTCCGGCGGCAGGATCGGGATGTGGCTGCCCGGCATGTACTTGCCCTGCTTGGCGGCGGCCGCGTCGCAGACGAAAGGCAACAGGTCCGGCTTCACGCCGGCATAGTTGAGCAGCGTGTTGCCTTTGGCGGCGGCGCCGTAAGCGGCGACGCTTCGGCGCGCGGCCTTCTGCTCGATCAGGAAGCGCAACAGATCGTCCTTGATGCGGTCGGCGCGCGGCTGGAAGGCGCGGTAGACGTCCGGCGTCCGCAGGCCGCGGCGTTCTTCTTCGTGCAGCAATGTGTCGACCGCCGGCGCGGGCGCGCGCGCGTCATCGGCGTGGCAGCCGAAGAGGCGCAGGCTGCCGCCGTGCGTCGGCAATTCCTCAACGTCGAAGATGCGCAAGCCCGCGGCTGCGAAGATGCGCTGCACGGAATAGAGCGACAGGTACGAGAAGTGCTCGTGATAGATCGTGTCGAACTGCGCGTGCTCAATGAGCCGCATCAGGTGCGGGAATTCGAGCGTGATGGTGCCACCGGCCTTCAGCGCAGCTTTCAGGCCGCGCGTGAAATCGTTGATGTCTGGTACGTGCGCATAGACGTTGTTGCCGGCGATGAGATCGGCCTTCCTGCCTTCGGTCGCCAGACGGTTGCCGAGCGCCTCGCCGAAGAATTCGCGCAGCACAGGAATGCCGAGCGCTTCGGCGGCGGCGGCGGTGCTCGCGGTCGGCTCGATGCCGAGACAGGGAATTCCCGCCGCGACGAAATTGCGCAGCAAGTAGCCGTCATTGCACGCGACCTCGATGACGATCGAACCGCGCGAAAGTTTCAACCGCTCGATCATCGCCGTGCTGTAGCGAGCGGCATGCGCCAGCCAGCCCGACGACGTGCTGGAGAAATAGGCGTAGTCGGCGCTGAACAATTCGCCGGCGGCGGCATAATCGACGGTCTGCACCAGCCAGCAGCGCTCGCACACCATCACCTTGAGCGGATAGGTGCGCTCCGGCCGCGTCAGGTCGTCGGCGGTGAGATAGGCGTTCGACGGCGGCGCGAAGCCGAGATCGACGAAGGGCTGCGCGAGCGGCGCTTGGCAATGCCGGCAGTTCACGGCGTCATTCCGGTGAAGGCGGCGTCGAGCATCGCTACCTGCGCGTCGCGTGCCGACATCTCGGTGATCGGTAGCGGCCAGGCGATGGCGAGCCGGGGGTCGCGCGGATTGAGTCCGCCTTCGGAGGCCGCATCGTAGGCGGCGGAATGGCAGTAGATGAGCTCGGCGTCGTCGGTGAGCGCCTGGAAGCCGTGGGCGAAACCCTGCGGGATCAGTAAGGCGCGGTTATTGTCGGCGGACAGATGCTCGGCATGCCAACGCAGGAAGGTCAACGAGCCATGGCGCAAGTCCACGGCGACATCGAAGACCTCGCCGCGGACGCAGCTCACGAGCTTCATCTCGGCGTGCGGCGGTCGCTGGAAATGCATGCCGCGCACGGTGCCCTTGCGCGCGGTCATGGTGTGGTTGACCTGCGCCACGGCCTCGTGCCAGCCGGCGTCGCGCAATTCCTCAGCGCAGAACAGGCGCGCGAGGAAGCCGCGGTCGTCGCCGAGCCGCTGCCGCGCGACGCGCTTCAAGCCCGCAAGCGGCAGATCGGTGACGGTAAGCCGGTTCACGCCAGCGCCTCATAGGTGGCGATGTCGGCGCAGCAGAGTGTCAGTGCATCGCCGCGATCGCGATGCGCGCGATACCAGGCCATCGTCAGGCCGATGGCTTCGGCAAGCGACAGCCGCGGCTTTACGCCGAGCGTCTCTGCTGCCTTTGTTGCATCGAGCGTCAGATAGGCCGCTTCGTGCGGGCCGTCGGGCTCCGCGGCGAATGCGACGTCGCCGCTGCCATAGGCTGCGCGCGCCAGCATCACGACTTCGCGCACCGGCGCGGCGTCGCTCGCCGGCGGTCCGAAATTGTAGCTGCCGGCGAGCGGCATCTCCTGCCACAGCCTGCGCGCCAGAGTGAGATAGCCGGCGAGCGGCTCGAGCACGTGCTGCCACGGCCGCACCGCTTCGGGCCGCCGCACCTCGAGCCGTTCGCCCGATTGCCACGCGCGCACCGCGTCGGGAATGAGCCGGTCCCCCGACCAGTCGCCGCCGCCAATGACATTGCCGGCGCGCGCGCTTGCCACAGCGACGCCTTGCGATGCCAGGAATGCGTCGCGATAGCTGCCGATGACGATCTCGCCCGCGGCCTTGCTGGCGCTGTAGGGATCGTGGCCGCCGAGCGCGTCGTCCTCGGTGTAAGCGCGTTGTGCGCCGCTCTCGCGATAGACCTTGTCGGTGGTCACCATCACCGCGACGCGCACGCTGTCGATGCCGCGCAAGGCCTCGCACACGTGCGCGGTGCCCATGACGTTGGTAGCGAAAGTGGCGAGTGGATCGCGGTAGCTCGCGCGCACCAAGGGCTGCGCCGCGAGGTGCAGGACGATCTCGGGCCGCGTCTCTTTCACCAGCGCGCTCAAGGCGGCGGCGTCGCGAATATCGCAGATGCGGCTGTCGCAGAGTTGGGCGATCCCCGCTTCGGTGAAGAGATTGGGGTCCGTTACCGGCGCCAGGCTCATCCCCGTCACGCGCGCGCCGAGGCGCTCGAGCCAGATGGTCAGCCATGATCCCTTGAAGCCGGTGTGGCCCGTCAGCAGCACGCGCTTGCCGCGCCAGAAACCGGAAATCGCCTCGGCCCTCAATGCCAGACTTTCCATGGCGCCTTGCCGGAAGCCCAGAGGTCTTCGAGCATGTTCTTCTCGCGCAGCGTATCCATCGGCTGCCAGAAGCCGCGATGCTCGTAAGCCATCATCTGCCCCATGGCGGCGAGCCGGACGAGCGGCGAACCTTCCCAACTCGTGTCGTCGCCCTCGATCACGTCAAGACATTTTGGCGACAGCACGAAATAGCCGCCGTTGATGAGGCCGCCGTCGCCGGGCGGCTTCTCGGTGAAGCCGACGACGGTCTCGCCCCTGCGCTCGATCGCGCCGTAGCGGCCGGGCGGCCGCACCGCGGTGACTGTCGCGAGCTTACCGTGGCTGCGGTGAAAATCGATCAGGCTGCGGATGTTCACGTTGCTGACGCCGTCGCCGTAGGTGAAGCAGAAGGCGTCTTCGCCGGAGAGATGCGCGGCGACGCGCTTGAGGCGGCCGCCGGTCTGCGTGTGTTCGCCGGTGTCGATGAGCGTCACGCGCCAGGGCTCGGCCTTCTGCTGGTGCACGATCATCGAGTTGTCGGCCATGTCGAAGGTGACGTCCGACATGTGCAGGAAGTAGTTCGCGAAATACTCCTTGATGACGTAGCCCTTGTAGCCGCAGCAGATCACGAAATCGTTGGCGCCGTGCGCCGAGTAGATCTTCAGGATGTGCCAGAGGATCGGGCGGCCGCCGATTTCCACCATCGGCTTCGGCCGCAGGTAGCTCTCCTCGGAAATCCGGGTCCCGAGCCCGCCGGCAAGGATGACGACTTTCATGACCTCGGGGACCGCCGTCGGCGACTGATTCGCCTCGACGCAAAGTCTAGCGGCTGCGCTCGCGCGAGCGCACCCCCGGTTTCATCGTGGAAGGACAGCTATCGGCTGCGACTGTCGGCGCGGGCGGCGGGATGGCGGCGCATCAGGTAGTCGAGCGCGGCGACGCGCAGGCTGAGCGGGCAGTCGGGGAAGCGGCCACGCAGGAGCTTGAGCGCCTCGGCATCGCTGGCCGGGGCGTAGCTCATGACCCAGGCGGCCATGCTCTCCGGAGCGGGCGTGATCGCGGACCGGTCGGATCGGAAGGCTTGGCCCATGGGTGAAGTCCCCTCGAAAGCGCGAAGCCGGCGTCTTCAACCTTGCGGCCGGTTCGTTAACCGCACGTTAACGAGGCCCGTCCGGCCGGGTTCCATTGCGGGGCTGCTCGCCGGGGGCACGTTCACAGCAAAAGGGCACGCCGGCGGCCGGCGTGCCCTCTTATGTCGATTACCCGTCTTACTTGAGCGGCTGGCCGATCGTGACGGTCACCTTGCCGACCCCCTCGATCTCGCATTCGAGCTTGTCGCCGGCGACGGTCGCGGCCACGCCCGCGGGCGTGCCAGTCATGATGATGTCGCCCGGCTCGAGCGCGACCATCTCGGACAGATTCGCGATGATCTCCGGCACGTTCCAGATGAGCTGGTTGAGGTCGCCGTCCTGGCGAACCTTGCCGTTGCACTTGAGCACGACGCGGCCCTTGGTCGGGTGGCCGATCTTTTCGGCCGGGACGATCGCGCCGCACGGGGCGGAATGGTCGAAGGCCTTGCCGATCTCCCACGGGCGCTTCAGGTCGCGCGAGGCGATTTGCAGGTCGCGACGGGTCAGGTCGATGCCGACGGCGTAGCCATAGATGCAGTCATTGGCCTTGGCGACCGGAATGTTGCGGCCGCCCGACTTGAGCGCCACGACGAGTTCGACCTCGTGGTGCATGTCCTTGGTCAGCGACGGGTAGGGAACCGTACCGCCATCCGGCACGATCGCGTCGGCGGGCTTGGCGAAATAGAACGGCGGCAGACGCTCGTCCTGGCCCATCTCCCGGATGTGCTCGACGTAATTACGGCCGACGCACCAGATGCGGCGGACGGGGAAGGTCTTGTCAGTGCCGGCGACGGCGATGGTCGCTTGCGGCGGCGGCGGAATGACGTAACGGGCGTCGGTCATGGTGTCGTGGCCGTGATTTTGATTGTTGCTGCGATGGATGGTCCGGATCCCAGCGGGCCGGATTTTGCAGAGGCGGGCAGGGGTTAACAGGAGAGCGGCGGCGTCGTCAACCGGGGTTCCGGGACCGCCTCCGGCCGCTCATCGGCGTTACCGGCCGCCCTTGGCGATTTATCAATTCGGTCGCGTGGCGGCGCTATTTTACCGAGGCCATCGCGATCACCTGCTCCGCAACGTCCTGGTTCTTGAACTGCATGCGGTAGAACGAGGCGTAGCGCCCGTCGCGGCGCAGCAGATCGTCATGCACGCCCGACTCCACGACGACGCCGTCCTCGACGACGTGGATGCGGTCGGCGTGCGTGATCGTGTGCAGGCGGTGCGCGATCACGATCGTTGTGCGCCCTTGCGTCAGGCGGTCGAGCGCCTCCTGCACCTGCCGCTCGGATTCCGAATCGAGCGCCGCGGTCGCCTCGTCGAGCAGGATGATCGGCGCGTCCTTGATGAGCGCGCGGGCGATCGCGATGCGCTGCCGCTGGCCGCCGGAAAGCTGCAAGCCGTGCTCGCCGACCGGCGTGTCGTAGCCTCGCGGCGACGCCATGATGAAGTCGTGCGCGAAGGCCGCCTTGGCGGCGGCGACGATTTCCGCCTCGGTTGCGTCGGGTCTGCCGAAGGCGATGTTGTCGCGGATCGTGCCGCGGAACAGAAAGACATGCTGGCCGACATAGCCGATGGCCTGCCGCAGCGAGCGGCGTGAAACGACCTTGATGTCCTGGCCGTCTATGGTGATTGCGCCGCGGTCGGACTCGTAGAAGCGCAGCAGCAGGTTCAGCACCGTCGACTTGCCGCCGCCGGACGGGCCGACCAGCGCGGTGACCTTGCCCGGCTCGGCGGTGAGGCTCAGGCCCCGCAGCACCGGCTCCCCGGCGCGATAGGCGAAGTGGATGTCGCGATATTCGATCGCCGCGCGCTCGACCGCGAGCGCCGGCTTCTCGTCTTCGCGCGGCTCGGTCGCCGGTGCATCGAGCACGTCGAACAGCGCGCGCACGTTCACCAGCGCGCTGTTGAGCTCGATGTTGAGCCGCGCCAGGCGCTTGGCCGGCTGGTTGGCGAGCAGAAACGCGGTGATGAACGATATGAGTTCGCCCGGCGTCGCGCCGAGTACGATGGTTCTGTAGCCGCCATAGACGACGCCGATCGAAACGGCGATGCCGCCGAGCGTCTCCATGATCGGGCTTGCACGGGCCGCAACCCGGGCCATCTTGTTCGATTCACGCTCGACCTCGCGTACATTCGCGTCGAAGCGCGCATGCATCTGCTCCTCGAGCGTGAACGCCTTGACCACGCCGATGCCCTGGATCATCTCCTGCATCGTCTCGAGGATGCGCGTGCCGCCGTGGAACTGCGCCTTGGCGATCGACCGGATGCGCCGGATCATCTTGCGCAGCAGCAGCATTGCCGGCGGAAACACGACGAAGCAGATCAAAGCCATCTTCGGATCGCGCACGAACATCACGATGACGAGCCCGACGACGGTGAGGAAGTCGCGGCCGAAGGCGGTGACGATCTGGTTGAGCACCTGATTGGCGGAGGTGGCGCCGGCCTGCAGCCGCGCCGCGAATTCCGAGGAATGACGCTCGGCGAAGAAGCTGATGCGTTCGGTCAGCAGCTTGTCGAACAGCCGGCGCTGGTTCTCGGCGACGACGCTGTTGCCGATGCGCGCGAGAATGGTCATGTGGCCGTAGTCGGCCAGTCCCTTCACCACGAAGATGATCATGGTGGCGGCGCCGAGCATCATCACCGTGTCGAAGCTGCGATCGAGATAGGCGGTGTTGACAAAATCGCTGATGAGATAGGCGGGCAGGGCGGTGCAGGCGGCGGCGACCGCCATCAGCGTGAAGGCGAAAGCATATTGCGGCCAGCGTGCGAGCCCCTGCTCGAGCAGCAGCCGCTTGATCATGGCCAGGCTGCCGTACCGCGCGTCGGCCGAATCCGGCATGATATGCTTGGTCATCTGGCCTCGGTCGGGCTCGTTTGATCAGCACGCGACGTTGCGGGCACGAGCAACCGCTTCCTTGCCCCCCGGCGCGGAAATTTTCAAGCAAAATCAGGGCTAAACGACGGCTTTACACCGCCGCAGCGCGTCAGGCGGCGGCGGTCTGCAGCTTGCCCGGCAGCTTGCGCTCCCAGGCGAGCGCGTGCGTGACGATCGTGTCGAGGTCCTGGAACTGCGGCTGCCAGTCGAGGCTCGCATGGATGCGCTCGACATTGGCGATCAGCGCCGCCGGGTCGCCGTCGCGGCGCGGCGCAATGTCGACCTTGAAGTCGACGCCGCTGACGCGCTTGACCGAGGAGATCACCTCGAAGACCGACGCGCCGCGGCCGTAGCCGCAGTTGAAGGTCGAGCTTGCGCCGCCTGAGCGCAGATGCGCGAGCGCGGCCGAATGCGCGGACACGAGATCGCTGACGTGAATGTAGTCGCGCTGGCAGGTGCCGTCCGGCGTCGGATAATCGGCGCCGTAGACATCGAGCTTGGCGCGCTTGCCGAGCGCGGCCTCGCACGCGACCTTGATGAGATGAGTCGCCTGCGGCGTCGACTGTCCGGTGCGGCCCTTCGGGTCGGCGCCGGCCACGTTGAAGTAGCGCAACACGACGAAGCGCAGGCCGTGCGCGCGCGCGGCGTCATGCAGCATGATTTCCGACATCAACTTCGAGGTGCCATATGGCGCGATCGGCGCCGTCGGCTCGTCCTCGCGCACCGGCACGTGCTCGGCATTGCCGTAGACCGCGGCGGTCGAGGAGAAGATGAACTGTTTGACGCCACATTCGATGGCGACGTCGATCAGGTTGCAGGTGTTGAGCGTGTTGTTGCGGTAGTAGCCGAGCGGATCACGCACCGAGTCCGGCACTACGATCGAGGCGGCGAAATGGATGACGGCGTCGATCTTGTGCTGACGCAGTGTGCGCGCGACGAGGTCGCGGTCACCGGTCGAGCCCACGACGAAGGGGACCGACGCAGGCACGAGGAAGCGGAACCCGGTTGTCAGGTTGTCGAGGACGACGACCTGTTCGCCGCGCCCCAGGAGTTCATGAACCATGTGGCTGCCGATATAGCCGGCGCCGCCTGTGACCAGGACCGTCATACCCTCAAACTCCGACCGAATCCGGCGGACGTTGTGCACCCCAAGCTGCAAACGACAGGTTAGGACCGTGCCGGAGGGACGGATTTCGGCGGTGCAGACTTAACGAACCGTTGTGGAATTCGGTCGATTTCGACGCTATAGGGTCGCGGAACGCGCCATGGCCGACATCCTCTTCATCAAGACCTCCTCCCTCGGGGACGTCATCCACCACATGCCGGCGCTGACCGAGGCGCGGGCGTGCCGTCCGGACGCGCGTTTCGCCTGGCTGGTGGAGGAGGCCTTCGCGCCACTGGTGGCGCTGCACCCGGCGGTCGACGAGGTCGTGCCGGTGGCCTGGCGGCGTTGGCGGAAGTCGCTGCTCGCGCCCGCCACGATCCGCGAGATCGGTGCGAGCCTCACCGGCATCCACGCGGAGCACTACGACCAGATCGTCGACAGTCAGGGCCTGCTGCGGTCGGCGCTAATCGCGCGCATCGCCCGCGGCCGCCGCCACGGCTACGACGCGGCCAGCATCCGCGAGCCGCTGGCGTCGGTATTCTACGATGTGCGCCACACGGTCAGCCGTGCGCTGCACGCGGTCGACCGCAATCGCATCCTGACCGGCCGCGCGCTCGGCTACACGCCGCAAGGTGCGCCGGACTTCGGCCTCGACCGCGCGCGCTTTCGCGCCGCCGGGCCGCGCTATGCGGTGCTGCTCCATGCGACAGCGCGGGCCGAGAAGGAATGGCCGGAGGAAAACTGGATCGCGCTCGGCACGCAGCTTGCGCGCGACGGCTACGATCTCGTGTTGCCCTGGGGCTCGCTCGCCGAGAAGGCGCGGGCCGGTCGCATGGCGGCGTCGCTGCCGCGCGCGCGCGTGCCGGAGCGTCAGCCTCTCGACAGTGTCGCGCGGTTGATGGCCGGTGCCGAACTGGTCATCGGCGTCGATACCGGACTGATGCATCTCGCCGCCGCGCTCGGCGTGCCGCTGGTCGCGATCTTTTCGGGCAGCAAGCCGGAATTGACGGGACCGGTCGGCAGCGGACCGATGACGGTGCTGGGCGCACATGGCGCGCCGCCGACCTTGGACGAGGTTCGGGACGCCGTCGCGAAGTTGCCGCGCGTTTAGGCCGCGCCGGCGCGCAGCAGGTCGTGGATGTGCACGATGCCGACCGGCTTGCCTGCCTCGATGGCGAACAGGGCGGTGACCTTCATCGAATTCAGGATCTCCAGCGTCTCGCTGATGAGTTGATCCGGCCGCACCGTCTTCGGCTTGCGCGTCATGACCTCGTCGACGGTCGTTTCCAACAGGTTGCTGCTCATGTGGCGGCGCAGGTCGCCGTCGGTAACGACCCCGACGAGCACGCCGTCGCCGTCGACGATGCCGATGCAGCCGAAGCCCTTGCGGCTCATCTCGATCAGCGCTTCAGACATGCGCGTGCCGAGCCGTGCGAGCGGGACCCCGTTGCCGGAGTGCATCAGGTCGCGCACCGTCTTGAGCAGTGCGCCGAGTTTGCCGCCGGGATGCAAGAGGCCGAAGTCGATGGCCGTGAAGCCGCGGCTTTCCAGCAGCGCGATGGCAAGCGCGTCGCCGAGCGCGAGTTGCATCAGCGACGAGGTCGTCGGCGCGAGATTGTGCGGGCAGGCTTCGCGCGCCTGCGGCAGCGTCAATACGACGTCTGCGGTTTTGCCGAGCGTTGAGTCGGCGTTCGCCGTCATGGCGATAAGGCCAATACGAAAGCGACGCGAATAGTCGGTGAGGTTTTTCAATTCCGCGGTCTCGCCCGACCAAGACAGGGCCAGGATGACGTCGGACTTGGTGATCATGCCGAGATCGCCGTGGCTCGCTTCAGCGGGATGCACGAACAGGGCCGGCGTGCCGGTGGAGGCGAGGGTGGATGCGATCTTGGTGCCGACATGGCCCGACTTGCCCATGCCGGTGACGATGACGCGGCCTTCGACGCCGCGGATCATCTCGATCGCGGCGACGAAGGATGTGGACAGGCCGTTGCGCAGCGCGGCGACCAGCGCATCGACGCCGCCGCGCTCGACTTCGAGCGTGCGGAGGGCGCTGTCGATTGCATCATGCGCGCGCGTGTCGGTGGGCTGCGGCTTGGCCATTCATCGAGTTCCCGTATCGTTCCGGCCGCTTGATAGCACGCTGTCGCGGCGGCGTCAGGCCGCCTGGATCGTGTGAATCGGCCCTGCATGCCGCCGACTTGCGGTAGGCTCGAAATCCGGCCTATTTTGGTTGTGGAAAAGGAAAAACACTCCCTTCTTGACGCGGTCATTCGCAACGGAAGCGGTCTTGGGTTTCGAAGCGTGAGGCCTTGAATGCGAGAGCCGACCGGACGCTGGTACGTGGCGCAGACCCAGCCTCAAGCCGAACTCCGGGCAGTGGCGAATCTGGAGCGTCAGGGCTTCGAGACCTATTTGCCGCGGTATCTTAAGCGCCGGCGGCACGCGCGGCGGATCGAGACAATCAAAGCGCCGCTTTTTCCACGCTATGTGTTCGTGCGCGTCGACATCGCCAGCCAGCGCTGGCGCTGTATCAATTCGACCAGCGGCGTGTCGCGCCTCGTCTGCAATGGCGAGGAGCCTGCCCCCGTGGGCGACGAAATCGTGGCCGGGCTGCGCCGCCGAGAGGATGCGGCCGGTCTGGTCCGTCTCGAGAAGCACCAGCGCTTCGCGACAGGCGAGCCGGTGCGGGTGATCGATGGCGCGCTGGCCTCGTGTCTCGGCCTTTTTGAAGGCGTCGCCGACGGCGACCGCGTCGCGGTGCTGCTCGATCTACTGGGGCGGAAGGTACGGGTTGTGGTCGACGATCTCTCGATCGTGGCGGCCTGATCGATCAGCAATTCCGCGCAGCACGCGCCTGGCGGCTTCCAACACGCGGTCCACCGCGACGTCCGCCGTTCGATGATGGGCGACGGCCGCGTTGCCTTCGAGCCTGGCGCGCTGGCGCGCCTCCGGCTCGGTCTCCGGTTCGAGGATGGCGGCGACCGGATTGAGCGGCTTCCAGTGCCAGGGGCTGGTCGGCCCGAAAATGGCGACGGTCGGCGTGCCGAGGGCCGCCGAGACATGCATCAGGCCGGAGTCGTTGGTGACCGCTAGGTCGGCCGCGGCCATCGCCAGGATGGCGTTGCGCAGGTCGGCTCCGGTTAGGTCGCGCACGCGCGGGCCGGCCGCCTCAACGATCCGGCGGGCGATGCCCGTCTCGCCGGGTCCGCCAAGGACCCAGACCGAGGCGCCATCCGCGACCAGGGCTTTGGCCAGTGCCGCATAGTGCTCGGGCGGCCACGCCTTGCCCGCCCCGACCGCGCCCGGAGACAGGGTGACGATTGGGCGCGGCTCGGCATCGAGCCCCCAGCCCGCCCGCCAGGCGGCAAGCTCGGCGGCGGGCACCCCGAGCTTCGGCAACGGCCAGTCCGCGGGAAGCGCGGCGCCCTTGGGGAGCGCCAGCGCGCTCATCTGGTCGATCATGCGCGCGAGCGCCCGCTCGCCGAAGCGCATGTCGTTGAGGAGGCCGATGCGCGCTTCGCCGATGAACCCCGTCCGTATTGGGATACCGGCAAGGAACGGCGCCAGCGCCGCCTTCCATTTGCGCGACATGATCAGCGCCTGGCCGTAGCGGCCCTGCCGCAGCGTCCGGGCGAGGTCCAGCTGCCGGGCCATGCCCAGGCGCCGCCGGGGCAGGTCGGCGACGATCGCCCGCCGCACCCCGGGCATGTAATCGGCCAGCGGCGCGCACAGGCTCGAGGAAACGAGATCTACAGCCCGGTCCGGGTCCTGCGCCTTGAGGAGCCGCACCACCGAGTGGCAGCGGACGAAGTCGCCGATCCAGACATAGGGCACGATAAGGATCGGCCGGGCCGCCGTGGGCGTGTTCGTCATCATGTCTCGATGGTCCGCGCCGCCGGTTCGGCTTTCCCGTGATGGGGAAAAGGCTTAGCCCGCCCCCGGCGGCAGGGTCCAGCCCTTAACCGGCCGGCGGAGCCGTGATTGCGCCGCCCCGCCGGCTGGGGCAAAGGAAGGGGCGGGCGGGTTTCCCAGAGGCAGGCATGTTCCTCGTTACCGGCGGCGCCGGATTCATCGGCTCGAACATTGTCGCCAGCCTCAACGAGGCGGGCGCGACCGATGTCGCCGTCAGCGACTGGTTGGGCCAAGGCGACGTCAAATGGCGCAACCTCGCCAAGCGCCAGATCGCCGATTTTGTGCCGCCGGCGGACCTTGCACGCTGGCTCGACGGCCGCAGGCTCGACGGCGTCATTCACATGGGCGCCATTTCCGACACTACCGCCACCGACGGCGACGCGGTGATGGAGAACAACTTCCGCCTGTCGCTGAAGCTGCTCGACTGGTGCACGCACGCGCGTACGCCGTTCATTTATGCCTCATCGGCCGCCACCTACGGCAACGGCGAGGGTGGGTTTACCGACGATTTCTCGCCGGATGCGCTGCGCAAGCTGCGGCCGATGAATCTCTACGGCTGGAGCAAGCACCTGTTCGACCAGGCGCTCGTCGCACGTCACATCAAGAACGAGAAGCTGCCGCCGCGCTGGGTTGGGTTGAAGTTCTTCAACGTCTACGGCCCGAACGAGTATCACAAGGGCCATATGGCGAGCGTGCTGGCCAAGGTGTTCGACGGCGCGAAGGCCGGGCAGCCGGTGCGCCTGTTCAAGTCGCACAAAGACGGCATCGCCGATGGCGACCAGCGGCGCGATTTCATCTATGTCGAGGACGCGGTTGCGGTGCTGCGCTGGCTGATGGACCGCTCGAGCGTGAACGGTATCTTCAACGTGGGCACCGGCAAGGCAGAAAGCTTCCGCGACATGATCATGGCGATGTTTGCGGCGATGAAGCGGCCGCCGAACATCGACTATATCGACATGCCGGAAGCGATCCGCGGGCAGTATCAGTATTTCACGCAAGCCTCTACCGAGAACCTGCGGCGCGCCGGCTTCGACGGCCAGTTCACGCCGCTTGGCAATGCGGTCGAGCGCTACGTCACCGGCTATCTCGATCAGCAGGATCGGTACCGATAGCGCATGATCCCGAAAAGTGGGCACCGGTTTTCGGATAAGATCATGCGCCAGGAATAACCAATGTTCGATTTCGACAAGCATCTCGCCAACCTCGCCGACCAGACCGTGCTCGTGGTCGGAGATGTTATGCTCGACGAGTTCGTCTATGGCGAGGTGTCGCGCATTTCGCCCGAGGCGCCGACGCCGGTGATCGCCTGCAAGCGCAGCGAATTGATGGTCGGCGGCGCCGGCAATGTCGCGCGCAATCTCGTGTCACTCGGCACGCGCTGCGTTTTCGTTGGCGTGATCGGCAACGACGATGCCGGACGCGCCTTGTGCGATGCGCTGGCTGGTAACCCGTTGATCGAGCCGCATCTGGTCGTGGATGGTGCGCGGCAGACGACGCGCAAGGTGCGCTTCGTCTCCGAGCATCATTCGATGCATATGCTGCGCGCCGATTGGGAGAATGCCCTCCCGATCGATGCTGCGGCCGAAGACTCGCTCATTCGCCGTGTGACAGCCGCGCTGCCAGGCGTCGGGGCGGTTGTGCTCTCGGACTATGCCAAAGGCGCGCTCACCGCGCGCGCGACGCGCGCGATCATCGCTGCAGCCAACAAGGCGGGCAAGCCGATCGTGGTCGATCCCAAGGGGCGCGATTATTCGATCTACACGGGCGCGACGCTCATCACGCCGAACCGGCAGGAACTCGCCGACGCCACGCATCGGGCGGCGGATTCCGACGTCGAGATCGCGCAGGCAGCGGGCGAATTGCGCGACGCGCTCGGCGCGCGCGCCGTGCTCGTCACGCGCAGCGAGGCCGGCATGACACTCGTCGGCGAGACTACGCCGGTGCATGTGCCGGCCTATGCCGTGCGCGTCCGCGACGTTTCCGGCGCCGGCGATACGGTGGTGGCCGTGCTCTCCGCGATGCTGGCGATGAGCGCCGATTTCGAGAGCGCGATGCGCGCGGCCAATGCGGCCGCCGCCGTCGTGGTCGGTAAGCGCGGCACCGCGACGCTCTCGGTCGCCGAATTGCGCTCGCGCCTTCTGCCGGCATCGACGCTCGCGCCGGAAGAGAAGATCGTGTTCGACTGGGCGGTGCTCGACGATCATCTCGCCGACTGGAAGCGGCAGGGCTTGCGCGTCGGCTTCACCAATGGCTGCTTCGATCTCCTGCATCCCGGCCATGTGCGCCTGCTCGCGGCTGCGCGCGCGGCCTGCGACCGGCTGGTGCTGGGCTTGAACAGCGACGCCTCGGTCACGCGTCTCAAGGGCGCCGGCCGCCCGGTGCAGAACGTCGCGGCGCGCGCCGAGGTGCTGGCCGCGCTCGAGGCGGTCGATCTCGTCGTCGTGTTTGAGGAGGACACGCCGCTCGAACTGATCCGCCGCGTCAAGCCGACGGTGCTGGTCAAGGGCGGCGACTACACGCGCGAAACCGTGGTCGGATACGAGATCGTTGAAGCGGAAGGCGGCGAGGTGGTGCTGGTCGATCTCGTGCCGGGCCATTCGACGACGTCGATGGTCGAGCGCTCGCGCAATCCGAAATCGCGCTGACGGCTCGATGTCGCGCCGCATCGACAAGTCCTGGGTCGTGTTCGACAGCATCGAGACCGGCGACGGCACGCGCTGCGTCGATCTTTTTCGCCGGCCCGATGGCAGCTATGGCTTCGAGGAGTTTCGCCGAGACCCCGAGGATGCTGGGCTTTGGACGCCAGTACACTACTTTTCGGGCAAGGCGTTTGCGGACAAGGACGAGGCGCTCGGCACCGCGGTCAAGGCTGTGGAGTGGTTGGGCGAGGCTTTGGGCGACCGTTCACGGTGAGGAGCGCTCGCGCCGGATCGCCTTCGAGACCGGCGGCTGCCAGTCTTGCGTTTCCTCGTACCGCTTCGCGTAGCGGTAGAACGTGCCTTCGAAATTGCCGAAGGCGATGACGAAGCCGGCCCAGCCGTCGAGGAAGCCGCGCTTGAAGACGTAGTGCTTGACGAACGACCATAGGCCATGGCCGAGCGCGCGCGCCATCGACACACGTTTGCCCGCGAGCTTCGGCACGCCCAGCGAGGAATAGCGGTTCATCTTGTCGATCAGTTCTTCCAGATTGCGGAAGGGAAATTGCCAGACCGCGTTGTTCATGACGCCGAGCGGCTTGCCGGACAGGTTCTCGTAGCCCTCGTGCACAGGTTCGAACGTGTAGCGCATCGCGCCCTTGCGGAAGAGCTGCGGCTGCCGGAAGTTCGGGTACCAGCCCGAGCCGCTGATCCAGCGGCCCATCATGTAGCTCCTGCGCGGCACCATGTAGACGTCGTGCGCCGGCTGGCCCGCGATCAGGGCCAGGATCTCGTCGCGGACCTCCGTGGTGCAGCGCTCGTCCGAATCGAGGCTGAAAATCCAGTCGTGGGTGCAGTGTTCCAGCGCCCGGTTGCGGAGGTTGCCGAAGCCGTGGAACGGCACGTCGACGACGCGGGCCCCTAGCGCCTCGGCAAGCGCGCGCGTGCCGTCGGTGCTGAACGAATCGATGACGAGCACCTCATCGGCCCACAAGACGGTGGAGACCGCGGCCTCGATCTTTTCCGCCTGGTTATAGGCAAGGATATAGGCGGTGATCTTTGGCATTGCCGGCCCCTCGGAACGTGCGCAAACTAGCACCGGGCCGCACGGTGCCCATAGGGGTTTGTCGACTCGAATCCGCCGGTCCGGCCTGAATTGCGAGAGGCCCGTGATGCCGATAAGGTAGCCCCCGGTTTGACGGCGTGAGGTGTGCGTCGAATGCGGTTGCGACGATCGCTCGAACTTCTCGTGTCGGCGTCGCTTTTGAGCGGCTGCTCGGGCCTGACCTTCCTTGAATCGAGCCGCAACCATATCAGCGTCGCCAACCGCTCCGATTACAACGTTTCGCTTGCGGCGGACGGCAGCAAGCTTGTGGTCTCGCTGGATGCGAAATCCGCTCTTGGGAAGAGGCTTGCCTGGGCTGCCAGTTTCGGCACGGCAGACGGTCCGCCATCGTCCGAATTCGATACGGCGGCGACTGACTGGCTGAAATTCGAGAAGCCGGGATGCAAGCCCGCGAACGGACGTCGGACCGCTTTCGGAACAACGGAATACGACGTAACCTGCGAATCGGCACAGGCCACTCCGATAGGACGACCGTAGGGCGTTCGCGGCACGGCGGCAACGCCCACAGGGATTTGTCGGCGCGGGCGACATCGGATAAGCCTCGGGACGAGGGGCGGGGGCCTGAGATTGAGCCGGTGGCCGAGCTGATTTCCGTGATCGTGACGACGTATAACCGCGACGACGCGCTCGCCGCGGTGCTGCGCTCGCTCGCGCGCCAGAGCGATCGCGACTTCGAGGTCATCGTCGCCGATGACGGGTCCGGTCCGGGGACCGCCGTGCTTGTCGAATCTTGGAAAGCCCGCATCGGCCATCGCGTCATCCATGTCTGGCACGAAGACGAGGGTTTCCGCGCCGCCGAGATCCGCAACCGCGCCATCCTCGCCGCGCGCGGGACTTACTGCGTGTTCCTCGACGGCGATTGCATCGTGCGGCGCGATTTTGTCGCCGCACACCGGGGTCTCGCGGAGCGTGGCTGGTTCGTATCCGGCAATCGCGTTCTGCTTTCGCCGGCGCTGACCGACAAAGTGTTGCGCGGCGACCTGACCCCGGAAGACTGGCGGCTTCCGCGCTGGCTCGCCGAGCGCAGCCGGGGCGGCGTCAATCGCATCGCCGCACTCTTGTCGCTGCCGCTCGGGTCGCTGCGCCGACTTCGGAAAGGTGCATGGGAGGGCGTGCGTTCGTGCAACCTCGCCGTCTGGCGTGCCGATCTGGACCGTGTCGACGGCTTCGACGCTGACTACAGCGGCTGGGGCAAGGAGGACAGCGATATCGTCGTGCGCCTTCTGCATGCCGGCGTGACGCGCAAGGACGGCAACTTCGCCACCGGTGTGATCCATCTCTGGCACAAGGAGGCCGATCGTGACCGCCTGTCCGAAAACGAAGGCCGGCTCGCAGCGGTGCTCGGCAGCGATGGCGTGCGCGCGCGGCGCGGCCTTTCGGCGCTGACGTCGACATTTTCGGCGGTAGGCTAGGCGATGCCCGCGCTCACCATGAACCTCGACCAAGCGACGCGCGTTCGCGTGGTTGATTGGCTGACCGTGCTGTTGGCGGTGTCGCTGCCATGGTCGACGTCGGCGACCGGCATCCTCTCGGTGCTCTGGCTCGTCGCCGTCGTTTTCACGCTGACTCGCGAGGATCGTGACGTTCTCTTCACGCCGGCGGGCGGTCTGCCGGTGTTGCTGGTGCTTCTCGGCGCCGCCGGCATGGCCTGGGCCGACGTAAGTCTTGCCGAGCGTTGGGATGGGCTTACTTCTTTCCTGAAGCTCTTGTTTATCCCACTCCTGTTCGTCCACTTTCGGCGCTCAGAGCGCGGCATGGGTGTTTTCGTCGGCTATGCGCTGTCGTGCACGGCGCTGCTCATTGTCTCTTACGGAATTGCCTGGCTGGACATTCTCTTCACGCGCGACTTCGGCGTGCCGGTGAAGAATGCCGCGACTCAGAGCGGCGAGTTCGTGACATGTATTTTTGGCGCGGCCTATCTCGCCCAGGATTGGCTAGCGCGGAAAAGATGGATTTTAGCCGTGGCCGCCATCGCATTGATCTCGGCGATGTTCGTGAACATCGTATTTGTGGCTCTTGGCCGCACCGCGTTGCTGATGAATTTCTTGTTGCTTGGTCTTTTTGTCTCGTTGCATCTGAGTTGGCGGAGCATCGTCGTCGTCATAGTTGGAGTAGCGTTTGTTGCTGGTATGGCGTGGTCATCCTCGCCCTATCTGCGCGAGCGGACCGAAGAGCTAAGAACCGAGCTGCAAAGATACGAGACCAGCGGCGCCCGAACATCGTCTGGTGAGCGTATCGAATTCGCCAAGCGTTCCCTTGGGTTTATTCGTCAGGCCCCGCTTTTCGGTCATGGCACCGGGACGATCCATAACCTGTTCGAGAAAGCAGCTGCCGGCAAGACGGGCGCCGCCGGCGTCGCGGCCGCCAATCCGCACAACCAGACGTTCGCGGTCGGCATTCAACTCGGAATTCTCGGCATCGCCGTACTATGGGCGATGTGGATCGCCCATCTTCTCCTGTTTCGCGGCGGTGGGCTTGTCGCCTGGGTCGGCCTCGTCGTCGTGGTGCAGAACATCATCGGCTCGGCGTTCAATTCGCACCTGTTCGATTTCCTCCAGGGATGGACCTACGTGGTCGGCGTCGGCGTCGCCGGCGGCATGATGCTGCGCGCGCGGGCAAACCGCGGTGCGCGCCCATGAGTATGGAAAGCACGACGCGCATCACGTTGCCGTCGCGGCCGCGCATCCTGATCGTCGCGCTGAGGCGCCTCGGCGACGTGCTGCTGTCGACGCCGCTCATCCGCAGCATCAAGCGTGCATGGCCGGAGGCGCGCATCGACGCGCTGATATTCGCCGACACCGCCGGCATCCTCGCCGGCAATCCGGACATCGACCAAATCATCGCCATGCGGCCACGCCCGCGCCCGATCGACAGCCTGCGAGCCGCGGCGCGCGTCGGCGGACGGTACGACCTCGCCGTGTCGACGCAGAGCGGCGACCGGCCGACCGGTTTCGCCATCCTCGCCGCGAAGCGGCGCGTCGCGCCGGTCGAGGACCGGTTCAGCGGCCGGCTCAAGCGCATCGTGCTGACCCGCAGCGTCGCGCCCGATCCCCGCGCGCATCGCGTGGAGGCGATGCTGCGGCTCGCCGATGCGCTCGGCATCGCACGCGTGCCGTACGTCGTACCGCCGCAGGGCGAGCAGCCTCCCAACCCGCCGGCGGGGGATTACGCGGTGATCCATGCCGCGCCGATGTTCACCTACAAGCGCTGGACGGCCAAGGGCTGGCGCGCATTGGCGTCGGCGCTCGCGGCGCGGGGCGTCACCGTGGTCGCGACCGGCGGACCGGCGGCGGAGGAACGGGCCTATCTGGACGACGTCTGGCGCGGCACTACCGTGCAGCGCCAGGATGGCCGGCTGACATGGCCGGAACTTGCCGGACTGGTCGGCCGGGCGCGGGTCTTCATCGGGCCGGACACCTCCGTGACGCATCTGGCCGCGGCGACGGGCTGTCCGATGGTGGCGCTCTACGGGCCGACTGATCCACGCCTTTGGGGCCCGTGGCCTGTGGGCGGGCTAGACGCGCCTTGGGAGGCCGCCGCCGATATCCAGCTTCGAGGTAACGTGCGGCTGGTGCAACACGCTTTCCCGTGCACCCCGTGCCAGTTGGAGGGGTGCGAGCGGAAACTCACAAGCGACAGCCGCTGCCTCATCGATCTTGCGCCGGAGCGGGTGATGGAGGCGGTAGACGAGGTTCTGTCAGTTAGTTCGAAGACCCGGCCTGGTCGGGATCAGCGAAATGACACTCACCAGCGGATTGGGTAGCTTCCCATTTCGATATTGATCGGAGCGTTCCGCAACTCATGAGTTCGACTTCCCTGACGGGGCCGTCCACGACCTCATCCAATCATCAATCGGCCGCAACGATGGCGCTCGCCAGCGCCATTGTTGCAGCGAGCTTGTGGGATTTTCGAGTCGCCACCATCAGGGTGTTCGATCTCGTCTCATTGATCTCCCTGTGCACGTTTTTTGTACTCCGATTGGACATCGGGCGTGGGTGGTTTGCGAGACGCGCGTATATCCTGCCATTCATCGCAGTAATGATCGCGTACGCGGTTTACGGCTATGTGGATTTCCACCACCGGTCGTCCCTCGCCATCGTGCTCCTGGCGCTCGCCTCCCTGCAGTTCGCGGGCTATTCCGACGTTTCGTGGCTGCCTCGTGTCTACAGATGGGTCGTTTATCTGAACGTGGCGGTACAGGCCGCCCAATACGTCTTGTTTTACGTTTTCAACTGGATTCTTGATCCGCAATTGCCCTTCGGGATTGTCTCGCGGATATTCGAGGGTGGCGGCACGATACGCTATCTTCGGCCTGCCGGCCTCTTTCAGGAGCCGAACAGCTATTCGCTGAATCTGTTTATGATGGCTGCCGTAGTCTTGTTGACGAAGCACGACCGTCGCTTTGCGTTTCTGTCCGCTGCTTCGATGCTGATTACGGAGTCCCTCTGGGGGATCGTAGGTGCATTCGTCCTTCTTGCATTCAATGAATGGTATTCGAGCGCTACCTTCTTGAGAAAGTGCGTAGCGTTGTTCCTCGTGTGGGTCACAGCGTTCATTTGTTTCAACGCCTACCTTTGGGCCATGAAACCAGAATCTGAGAGCAAGCCATATGTCTATCAGCGACTGGCCCGTATGACGGCAGATCCCAGCGCTCGCGACCGCTACGGCGAGCTGATTGATCAGAAGCGGGTCTTTGAATGCCCGGAGTGCAAGAAGACGCCGCCGGCAATCAATCTCTGGCCGCTGTTTGCGAAATATCTGGGACGTGGTCTCAGCACCGCAGTGTTTCTGAGCGAGGTGGCGGCGAACGGATATTCCTTCTTCTGGTACTGCATGGGCCCGGTGGGGCTTGCACTCCTGGTCGGAGCGTTCATGTGGGCAATGTACGGCCTGACCATTCGGGATCAGCTGTATATTGCTGCAGCGGCGGTATTTGCATTCACAACCTATCCTCTGATCACCTATGTTGTTTTCTGGCTATGGCTGCCGCTCCTAATCATGCTGGCGCGACGGAAATCAGCGCACCTAGGCCTCGGCTCTTCATTCCTGCCGATCGCGAGGGCCTAGTTGCTGAAGGATTGCGAACGGCTGCTTGCTGCGCCTATTGCTTCTTCCGAGAGAGATTGATCAACAGCACCACTACAACGACGCATCCCGTTGCGAGGGCGACAAGGTGCACAACCTTGCTTTCTTGAACGAGGGTTACTGCAGCGAGTCCGATCAGGATCAGATTTACCAGGAAGACGCGAGCGACGACCTCCGGGACAGTGAAGCCGTTGTCGAGAGCGCGCTGGTAGAAATGGCACCGGTGCGCCTTCATTAGTGGCTCGCCTCTGGCAAAGCGGCGAAGCAAAGTAACGGTCGAATCAATTAAATAATAAAGTGGGAGTAGGACGGCCGCGGACAGGTGCCCACGGCCCGCGAGCATTATCAGCAGCCACGTCAACAAGAGACCGATCGGCAGGCTGCCGACGTCACCCAGAAAAAGGCGCGCGACTGGCCGGTTGAACGGTGCGAACCCGATCACTCCACCGAACAGAGCGACGGCTACGAAGATGGCGTCGAAAGGTAACGCGCCGATGCTGCCAAAGATAGTAAGAGCGGCGGTTATTGGAGCCACCTCGGCGACCGTGATCCAGTCGATCCCGTCCATAAAATTCACTAGATTGACGAACCATACGCCGCCAATCACGAACGCGCCACGTTCCAGCCACCAGGGAAGCTGAGGAACGGCCCGCAGGTCTACGGGCAAGGCGGCGACCACGACTGCGACCGCCGCGAATTGCAGGACCAGCCGCAAGGTCGCTGACAGGGGCCGCACATCGTCGATCGCGCCCACGACTGCTAATCCGCAGGTGGCGCCGAAGAGGATCGCCAGGTGAAGCGGTTCGCGAAGGGCAGTCGGTGCGGCCAGCATGAGACCCGCTATGACCAATATGACTGCGGAGATCACTGCAATGCCGCCACCTTGCGGCGTCGGCTCGCGGTGCGACGAGCGGGCATTCGGTCGCGCCAGTGCGTAGCGCACCAATATAGGCCGCAGCAGCACGATGAGGCCCGCGCTCACAAATGCAGCCGCGATGCCCAGGGCTGCCAGGCATTCTAAGGCGGGTATGGGGGCTGTTGCGATCACGACGCGACGATCGATGCATTCATTGCAGAAGCTTTCGATATAGAGCCACGATTTCGGCGCCAATGCGCGCACTCGAGAACTCACGTTCGACGAGCGTGCGACTCGCTGCCCCGAGCCGCGCCCTCAATTCGGCATCCTGCGCCAGCGTATCTATGGCGTCGGCTAAAGCGAGATCGTCGTCTATCGGGATAAGCACTGCGTTCACGCCCGGCCGTGCCACCTCACGGCACCCGGGTACGTCGGTAGCGATGAGGGGGCGGCCGCAGGCGGCCGCTTCCAACAGGCTTTTCGGCAAGCCTTCGCGGCGTGAGGGTAGCACTGCTATGTGCGCCCGCGCCCAGACGCTAGCCGGATCGGAGACGTGACCCAGCAGTTCGACACCCACGATATTGCGCCACTCGTCGAGCGTGCGCGAGGGTATCGACGCGGGATTGGCCGGGTCGGGCGCTCCGGCGAGGATCGTGCGCACCACCAGCCCGCGCTTTCGCAACCGCTCATGTGCGCGGACCGTTACGGCGACTCCCTTATCTTCAAGCAGTCGGCCGACGAATCCGACAGTAAACGGTCCCTCCGGTTCGGGCATCGGCCGTAAGGCGTCGGTGTCGACGCCTGAGCCGGCGATGGTCGCAATCCGGTCTCGAGCAATGCCCAGCTTCGTCATCGCCGCTTCGTCGTCCGGGTTCTGCACCAGCACGAAACTGTCCGGTCGGCTGAGCAAAGTACGCAGCACTAAGGTCGCGAGCGGGCGCAGTAGGCGAGCCTTGGCACTACCGGAAGAGAAGATGTATCCGAGGCCCGCGAGGGCATTGAGCTTGACGATGGGGAGGCCCCACGCAGCCATCGAGCCGATCAGTGAGGGCACCAGTGCGACGTGATGAACGATGTCGGGCTTGAGCTTACGATAGAGGCCCCGCACAGCACGGACTGTCTCGATCGCACGCATTGGATCTAATGAGCCACGCGACCATGGGATCGGATGTAAGACGAACCCCTCGCGCTCTATTTGCGGTCCACAATCGACCACGCGAGTGACGACGTGCACATCGTAGCCTGCATCGCGCGCAGCCCGCGCCATCGGCAAGCGATGGGATACGAAATACCAGTCTTCGGAGACTAAATATATAAGCCGCGGCATCTCAGGCCAACATGGCGGATCAGGCCGCGTATTTATCGCCGGCGACGGAAGGAAGCTTCACGACCACGGTCGTGACGTCGGTGATGGCGCTGAAAGCGCTTGCTTCTCCGGGCGACAACTTGATGATGTCGCCTGGGCCGAGGCGCCGGTCGCACATTTCTGCAGTTCCGTGTAGGATCAGTGTGATCTCGGACGCCACTTTGTGCAGGTGCCGGTCCTCGCGATCGCCCGCCTTGTAAGATTTCACGGCCACTTCGGCCGCATCTGTGCGCAGTGCGGCCGGAGAGAAGTCGCCGACGAACCAGCCCTTGACCATCTGATCAAGACGAAAGATTTCCAACGCGCGGCTCTCCCTTGAGGAATGTGATGTAAGCGTCGAGATCCTCGGGGACGCCGATGCCATGCATCGCCGAAGACGGGATTTCGTAAACGCCGATCCGCAAGCCTTGCGCGATCATGTAATTGTAGACGGGGCACGTGTAGAACTCATTGTTGACCCGGTCATTGCGCGCGATCATGTCCAGCGCGCAATCGATGAAATACGATCCCTTGGAGAAGAAGTAGATTCCAACGGTCGCGAGGTCCGATATGGCGACCTTCTCCCTTACCTCGGTCACGATCTGTCGATTGTCGGTTTTCGCGTAAGACCATTTTGGGCTTCGGCCCGGCTCGCGGAATGCCAGGATCGAGCCATCCAGATTCCGCCTCTGGCAGTCCTTGATGAAGTCGGCGCAATCGAAGTCGACGATCTGATCGCAGTTCGCGACCAGCAACGGCGCGTTCCGGTCGATCTGATTGCGTGCAAGCAGAATGGTACAGACGGACCCCTCTGTCAGGCGATCGACTGGAACGATCGTAATGCCATTGTCCTCGGCCAGACCCTTGGCGAGAGCCGGTTCGCTCTCAAGATGGCTCTTGCGTGCCAAGAGCACGGTCTCGAAATTCGCGTGGCCGAGGTTCTCGAGCACGCGCGTAATCATCGGTTTGCCGCAGACGTCGATGAAGGGCTTCGGCAGCTTGTATCCCGCCTTGGCGAAGCGGCTGCCTTCGCCGGCCATCGGGATGAGGAGGGTTGGCTTGCGTGTGGTCGGCGCGTAGCGAATGCGCTTCGATAAGAGCGCCTCTTCGAATTCCATGATCTTCTGCGGACTATAGAGCGGATAGTATTCGTGCGGCTCGATCGCGAAATGGCCTAGGTTCTTTGCGTCGAGGATCATCTCGTTGAGAGCCTGCGAGATGAAGAAGGCACCCTGCACGGGATTGTTATTCAGGAGCACCCGCTTGGCGGCTTCAATGAAATCACCGCCGCGGCGAAAATAGTAAAGACCGGCAATACCGAGACGGCTAATGACGCGCTTCTCGGCGGCTTCTGTGATCCTTTCGTTCGTATCAACACGTACATATGAGAAGCGGGGGTGCGTCGAGGGAAACGTCATCACACCGGCGTCAAAATCACGGCGCCGAAACTCATCGATTGCATCGGCAACGGGGCCGAGCAGCACCTGATCGCCATTTGCGATCAAGAGCTCTTCCTCAGGATCGATTTGATCAATCGCCAAGAGGCATGAGCAGATCGCGCCTTGGGTCGGGCCGACGATTTGGACTATCTGCGCCTGTCTAGGATCTACGACCACCTTGAGCACGTCGTCGAGGCTGTATGCCTTACAGTCCTGCTCCTGCACTACGAAAGTGAACTTGGGATCGCCTGGGAGGTGAAGGAACGCCTGAAGCGTGTGCTCTATCAGCGGCGTTCCACAAATGTCGACGAGCGGCTTCGGGAAAACGAACTGCCCTTCTGGGAAGTACCGGTCGCGTCCGGCAATTGGGATGAGGATGTTCATTGAACTGGTCCCCTTGCGCCGATTGTCGCCAGCGCCTCCGCGACTCGTTCATACGTCACGGCATCGGGGTCGGCTACTTCGAGGACATGCATGCCCGCTGCACGCGCCGCTTCGATACCGTGGAAATTGTCTTCGACGACGAGGCAGCGGTCAGGCTGGACCTTCAGACGCTGAGCTGCGGTCAGATAGATCTCGGGCGCGGGCTTAGGATGTCTGATGTCTTCATTCGATAGCGTCAAGTCGAAGAACGCATCGAGACCGGCTGAGCGGATCATCTCGTCGACGCTGCGGCGTACCGAATTGGAGCACAAAGCCAGGCGGTATCCGTCGCGGTTGAGGCGCGCCAGGAGATAGCGGTGATGAAACACTGGACGGCAGTGCTCCGGGATCTTGGCAAGCGTGAATTTCTGCTTGAGTTGGTTGATCAGAGTATGAAGCCCTTGCGGTAGCCCGCGCGTCTCCGAAAGGATCGCGAGCTTCTGCCGTGTCGAAAGACCGTCGAAATTCGCGAGATGTGCGTCATGGCTGATCTCCAGGCCGAAAGGGCTGAGGGCAGCGTTGAGCGCCTCATAATGGAGATGACGTGCGTCGATCAGGACGCCATCCATATCGAAAATGACAGCATCAATCCGCGGCATCGAAATAGGTCCTCGCCTCGAACGGATGGTCAGTGCAGAGCATCATCCGACCGCCAAAGCCGTCGCGCCGCAGGAGGCGATAAGCCTCTCGCCATTCCTGCCAGGCGGGCCGGAATTCCCGCCCGTGAAGCTCTGAAGATACCAGAGCCACGCGCTGACCCGCCATACAGTGCGATAGGACATCCTTCCGGGTAATCCAATCGCTCTCGAAACAATCGAGCCAGACGCCCGACGCGCGGTCGGCGAAGGCAGGGACTGGTTCGATCTCGCTCTGTCTCGTGAAGCAGGGCATTTTGCGCCTCAAATAGCCCAACGCGTCCGGAACCGCCATGTCGAAGGTGAAATAGCGATCCGCGCCGACTTTGTAGCGGTCGAGTGCCTCCGCGAGGGCAACGTGCAATCCATCCGCCTTGATGTTGAGCGCGAGTATTCCGGATTTTGGATAGGCATTGTATCGCGCCAGCAGGTCCGCCAGCAGTATGGCGCCGGATTTTGGCGGGTCATGGCTAATGACCAAGCTGCCATCCAGGTCGCGGATATCGGTTTCGAGGCCAAACCCGGCTTCGAGAGCCTTTGTCAGAGCCTGCAGGCTGTTGCGTTCGGCAGGGTCGCTCCACAAACCGCGGTGCGCCAAGATCATCATCGGTTGGGTTCCATGCCTGACCTCGGGGCGGCGAACTCGCAAAGGTATAGAAGGCGGGGGCGGGCCAAGCTACTGGATATGGCAATGCCACCACCGCTCCTAGTGCGTCGTCCATCGCACCTTAAGGGGTACTGCGCCGCGGCGCTTCGATAACCGCCTGCTGCAGCGCGTGCCAGACGGCGTCGGGCGTGCAATGATTTTGCACATAGTCCAGCCCCGCCCTCGAGATCGACGCTACTAGCGCCGGGTCGCCGGCCGCCGTAGCAAGCGCTGCGCGCATAGAATCGAGGCTGCCGTCGTAGGCTAGATAATGCCGGCCTGGTACCAATCCGAGACCATCGTAATAGTCAGCCTGGCCGAGCAGGACACAGCCGCAGGCCATGGCTTCGAAAAAACCGACAGCGGGCGCGCCGGATAACTCTTCGCCGACCACCGCAAAAACGTGGTCGTTGTAAAACGCGACGATGTCGAATGAGAAATACTTGGCTTGGAGCGCGTCCAGCCTCAAGACCTTGCGCAGGCGTTCGAACAGGCGGCTGCGTCCGCTTTCGCGGAACGGGGAAACGCGGCAGTCGAGCCAGTCGCTGATTCTCGCCCTGTTTTCATAAATCAGCTTCCGCACAGGGTGGTAGGTGTAGCTGTCAAAAAAACCGATGAAATCGGAATAATAGGAGACCGGCTCTTCATTCCGTAGATTATGAAACGAGCCGGTCGCGGCGCATGTGGGCCTTCGTTCCAATAGCGATCGCTTGGTTGCAAATCGGCGTGCGACCGCGAAGGGCAGGACAATGTCGACGCTGCGACCGGGGAAGAACTTTTTGAAGTAGGGATTGTTGCGGTGGTCGCTGTCGGCGTGGATAAGTGCATTCGGCAGTCGAGCGATGTTCCGAGCCTTTTCGCCGGTGCGAATGAAGTAATGGCTCAAATTGATGATCGCGCGATCGAATGCCGCAAATGTCACCCGACGCTGCTCGAACGCACCGACGCAATTCTTGTATGAAAACGCATAGACCGCGCTGCGGTCTTGGATTGTGTCGAGCGACCAGTGAATGTCGACTTTTCCGGACAGCTCATTGATACGCAGCCAGATGAATACCTCGATACGCAGAATCAGCATACGAAGCCATTTCGGAAGCCGGATGAAGATCGACTGCTCGATCAGCGACGACAATGTTCCATCGACGAGCACGACCGGCCGATGTCCGCGCCGAATCGGTTCGTCGACGAGATAGTTGTACTTCCGCAATCCTCGACGTCCGACCAGCCGAAACGATACCGGTGTGACAACGAAGTCGTCCGCATGCGGATTGAGAAGCGTTAGGTCAAGTGCTTCTTTCATTTCGCACTCGAAATACCCCGTCCAGCCCAGCCAGGATGAAATAGATGCTCGCTTTGGCCCGGAACTTGATTCGCGTCAAAAGCGACATCCTGGTCCCGAATAGACGGACGTAGCGGAGGTGGCCACGGCAGAGATACTTCGCCCGGGCCATCATTCCTGAAAGACTCGAGAGTCGATCGCCCCCGACGCGATAATAACGCCGTGCAACGATGGGCATCAACAGCGCGGGGCCGAAGCGGTCGATCAGGCGAGCGCAACCCATCCCTTCATAACCACGCAAATCATCATCAAAGGGTGCGGTGGAAGTCACGGCTTTGTTGATTGCCACCAGAGCTTCACCGTAGGAGGTGTGTGCAAGGTATCGGACCAAGTCCAGTTGCTGCGGCGTATCGAATGGACGACCGACCGCGTCTCCATGCTGGTCGACGCACCGAAAAAACATGAGCGCGTCATGGTTCCGAGAGGTTAGGGCACGAGCGACTTCCTGAGCAGATTCCGGAAGCAATTCGTCGTCGGAGTCTAAGAACAGGACCCAGCCCGAATCGCTGTGAGCAAAGGCCAAATTCTTGCCGGACGTTACTCCGCCGTTGCGGTCCTGGCGCACGTGAACGAGAGTCGAGCCTTGCAAATCTGCTTTGAAAGCCGCCTGAATAAAAGGGAAAATGGCCTGGGGCGAGCCGTCGTCCACTACAACCACCCTGCCGCCGAGCGGGCGAACGAAAGCCAGCGCTGACCGGATTGCTCTGCAAACCAGTTCTCCGCGTTCGAAGGTGGTGATCGCTACCGTGAGCATGCCAAGCGGTGATTGCCTTGAGGGCCTAATGTTGCCCGCAAATGCGAAGCCACTAGGTGTCGTAGTCGGCCTATTCCGCAAGTCGGGAGGTTCTTGGCAACCTTATTAACTCTTTGTTCCAGCTGAATAAATCCACGTGATATTACCATATACCACGTTCACGTCGTGAACAAGTCGCTTGACCGTTGTTTGCTATACCGCTTACCAATCCGGTCATCGGGACGGTTTCGGTGACAGGGGACTTGCCGCACTTGAGCAAGGACGGGATGCGCCGGGCGCGCCACTTAACGGTAAATGGACGGTGCAAATCGGAGTTCTGCGCGCCGTGAATTGCGCCCTGTCTGATTCGGCGCGCATAGGGATAAGCGTTCTCAGCTGCGCCTGCCGTGGAGACTCTGATCGCCTCTGGGTGGAGCCACCCGGGGAGCGGTAGCGTGATCGGCCGATGCGCTGCCACCGACCGAGGGGTGATACCGACTGCAATCCATGATTGCGTCAAAGGGCAAATGATGACCAGAGGTTATATCCAGCGGATTGCCAATCGCGGCATCGCGGCGATGAGTGTGGCCGCCGGGCGGGCGCTGGAGCGCAGGTTGCGCCGCACGTTCGGGCTGCGTTACGCCACGCGCCGAATCTACGACTGTCAAATGTTGCTTGACATGGAGGACCCTGGATTGTCGCGGGGCCTTATGCTCTTTGGCGAGCGCGAGCTCGACATGAAGAGAATGCTCGAGCTCTTTGTTCGGCCGTCCATGCGGATCTACGACATCGGCGGTAACATCGGATACTACCCGCTGCTCGATCTGCGATTGCTGCGCGGAGGAGGGGAGTTGATCGTTGTTGAGCCGGTGCCGGGTAACGCCGCGCTATTGAAGAAGAACCTAGCGCTCAACGGCTATTCCGACGTGACCGTCCTGCGAGCCGCAGTATCGAATGTGGCGACTAAGAGGGCTTTTCACGTCTCCGATCATTCCAACCTCGGCACCTTTCATCCTGAAGGGACGGTCCGCGAGTACTTGAACGGCAGCACCATTGACGTTGAAACCGTGACGATACCCCTCCTGGCGGAGCAATATGGGGCTCCGGATTTGATAAGAATGGACATCGAAGGACATGAAGTCGAAGTTCTCGATAGCGCATGGCCTGGAGTAGAGGCCGGGCTCTATACGCCGATCATCGTGTTCGAGACGCATCCTGACCGCTACGGCGCCGAACACGACATGGCTAAGGCTCTCGATAGGCTGTTTTCGGTTGGATACTCGGTCCGGGTCGTCTCATCGCTATCCGACGAGGCATCGAAATGGTTCTTGCAGCGCAACTACAAGCCAGGCGAGCGGATCACGACGGATGCCGAGTATCGGACGCTGTTTTGGGATCTGACACATGAGCACGCAATCGCTGCGATCTGCAGCCCCGGGATCGTTCGAACGGTTGTCCTTGCCAAGGGCCGCGCGTGATTTCGTACGGGCGCGACCAGGTGTCCTAGGCTGTCGCCCGATATGAGCGTTCATCGCCTTCTTTTCGGTGACCTGCTCGCCCGCCTCGGCTGGCGAACCGCGCCCTTGATCGCGCTGATGGCGCTAGTCGGCCTGGGCGAGGGCATGACGGTGGTGTTGCTGTTGCCATTGCTGTCGCGGATCGGCGTAGCGGCGCCTGGCAACCCCGCCTTCGTCAACCGCCTTATCGAGGAGGGTCTTGCCGCGGTCGGCGCGACTACGCTTTGGCAGGTGCTGGGAATGGTCGTGGTCGTCGCGATCATGCAAGCAGTTGGAACGATCGCACTCAGCTGGTGGATCTCACAGTTGGCGCGGCGATACCAGAGCCGGCGCCAGATGGAGCTTTTCCGCAGCTTCATGTCCGCTCGCTGGAACTTCGTCATCGAGCGCAAGGTTGGCGATTTGACCAGCACGGTCGTCAATGAGGGCGAGCGTCTCGGAACTGCCTATACGATGATGCTCTCCATCGTCTCGACGGCAGTCGTGACAATCATCTATTTTTGCCTGTCGCTGTTGATTGCCTGGCAGGCCATGATCTTCCTGGCCTTGTTCGGGGTGGTGACCGCAGGGGCGATGCTGCGCCTCTACAAACTGAGCTATGATTCCGGGCGACTGATGGCGCCGCTGAACGCGGAACTACAGTCGCGCCTGGTCGAGCAGTTCGCGGCCTTCAAGATCGTCAAGGCGACCGTGAGCGAGGAACGTGCCGCCGGGCGTCTGGCGCCGATCATCAAGAAGCTCGAATGGGTCTATGCCTTGAACAGCTTCCTGCCGATGATGGTGCGGAGCGTGCTCGAATTCATGGCTTTCGTCAGTCTGGCCGTCATTATTGTGCTGGCGAGCAGCGGAATCGGTGTGGCAATCGGAAACGTGATGGTCGTGCTTGCCCTCTTTGTGCGACTCTTTCCGCGCATGACTGCGCTGCAGGCCAGCCTGCATTATCTGAACGGCTACGTGCATTCAATCGAGACAATCAATCAATTCCAGGCGGCGGCAGACGCCGAGGCTGAGCCGCGGGCCTTTACTGCCGCGCCCGTGGACGTGTCATTGCCCGCGACGCTCACTTTGGATGGACTGAGTGTGAGACTCGGCGGTCGTACGGTCCTCGACCAAATCAACATGCAAATCTCGGTGCCGGGGTTGACCGCAATCATCGGGGCGTCGGGTGCGGGCAAGTCCACTCTCATCCACAGCTTGCTGGGCCTGGTCGAGCCGAACGCAGGCGCGATCAGGCTCGGTAGTCATGATATCGCTGGGATGCCCTTGCAAAATTGGCGCCGGCTTATCGGCTACGTGCCGCAGGAAACGCTGCTCTTCCATACCTCGGTCCGAGAAAATCTCACGCTGGCCGATCCGGAGGCCTCCGCCTCCGACATCCAGATGGCGCTTCGCCGCGCACATGCCGACGACTTCGTCGCGGCCTTGCCCGCTGGGCTAGAGACGGTCATCGGCGATCAGGGGGCGAAGTTGTCCGGTGGCCAGCGGCAGCGCCTTGGCATTGCGCGCGCCCTGTTATCTAAACCAGTGCTCCTGCTGTTGGACGAAGCGATGAGCGCCCTTGATTCCGCATCGGAAGCTGAAGTACTGCGGACCGTCGAGGACTTGCGCAAGACGATGGGCATCGTACTGGTTGCGCATCGGCTGAGTGCGGTGCGAACGGCCGATCTGATTTGTGTGCTCGAGGCGGGGCGTGTCGTCGAAAGTGGTTCTTGGGACGAACTCATGGCGCGCCAGGCGAGATTGTTCGCCTTCGCGAATGCTCACGCCGAGCCGGCAGGGCGATTTGCGGAACAAGTGGCCACATGACGGCAGCCGTCCGCCAATCGGTGCCTGAGCTCCGCAATGAACCGCGGCTGACGCTCGTGCTCGCTCTGAAGGGCCGCTACCTGTTCACTCTGAGGCTGCTCTGGCACGCCAATGAAGCACGACTGCCGTATCGGATCCTGATTGCCGACGGACAAGTGCATCCGGCGTTGGCACGCATTCTGGATAGTTCGAAAGCAGCCTTTCCTAATCTCGACATTGAATACGTTCGCTATCCTGATGATGCGGACGTCAGCTGCTACTATAACAAGATGGCTGATGCGCTCGCGCGCGTACGCACGCCCTATGCGATGCTCGTCGATAACGACGACTTTGTTTATGGCAGCGGTCTTGAGCAGTCGATAAACTTCCTGCAGGAGCATTCCGACTATGTCGCCGCGGCGGGCAGCATCATCGGGTTCGCCGCCTATTCGGGTTTGGACAATGCTAGCGACGGCCTCACGGGTCGCATCAACCGCCTATACAAGTATTATGACGCGACCGATGTGACGTCGTCGGCGGCGGCAGAACGTTTGCGCCGAGGCGGGCGCAACCTGTGGATCTATTATGCGGTGTATAGGACCGAAGCGCTGGCTACGATCTGTCGCGAAGTTGCGGAGATCAATTTCTCCGATCTTCTCTTTCACGAAGCCTATCATGTCATGCGTGCGTTGACGCTGGGGAAGGTCCGGCTGGACAACGCCAGTGTGAGCTATGCGCGTCAGTTCGGCACATCGTCGAGCGCAGCGGCCAACCGGTATTGGGCGCGGCAACTGGTGAGGGGACGCTTCACCGAAGACGTTCGCGGGTTGGTGGCGCGTATCTCGAGCGCTGCGGCGGCAGCGGATGGCTGCGAGCGCTCTGAGATGACCGATTTGGCGTACGATGTGCTCGAGGCCAAGTTTGGCCAATTCCTCAATGCGGTGTTCGGCTCGGTGCAGGAAATGAAGGCGCGTTTCCGCGACCGTGCCCCCGGATTGATCGCGGCCTGGAACAACAGACCGAGGTTCTTTATCGGCCGCGAGCGCGAGCGCTTGATCGCACAGTTGGCGGCAGCAGGGGCGTCGCCCCCGCACATCGCCCAGTTCCGATCAGAACTCGCTGACATGGAGAACGCAGTCGCGGGCAGGGCTTTTGCCCAATTCTTGGCCCCTTACCTGTCGCAGCTCCGTCCGGCGCGGGACGAATCTTTGGACGGCGCGGCCACGGTGCGGGCGAATGCTTGAAAGGCGCCAGGCGCGATTGATCAAATGACGGCCACAACAAAAGGCATCATTCTGGCTGGCGGTGCCGGAACGCGACTCTGGCCGTTGACCAGCGTCAGCAGCAAGCAACTGCTGCCGGTCTACGACAAGCCGATGATTTATTATCCGCTCACGACTTTGATGCTGGCGGGGATACGAGACATTCTGCTGATCACGACGGAGCCTGAAATCCCGCGTTTCCAGGCACTGCTTGGAACCGGCGGCAAATGGGGTGTCCGGATCTCATACGCGGCGCAGCCGAAGCCGGACGGCATCGCAAAAGCGTTCCTCATCGCCGAGAAGTTCATCGATGGCCAGCCTTGCGCGCTTATCCTCGGTGATAACGTGTTCTATGGCGCGGGTCTCGGTGAACTCGTGCAAAGCGCTGCGAGCCGGCAGAACGGCGCGACTGTCTTTTGCCATTGGGTGAGCGAGCCGAGCCGCTACGGTGTTCTTGAGTTCGACGCTCACAACAGGCCCGTGAAGATTGAGGAAAAGCCTCAACAGCCGAAATCGAACTGGGCGGTCACGGGACTCTATTTCTACGATTCCTCGATCGTTGATATCGCGCGTCGACTGAAGCCGTCCGCACGCGGCGAACTGGAAATCACAGATGCCAACCGCGCGTATCTCGAGAGCGCGCGGTTGAATGTCGTGCGTCTGGGGCGAGGATTTGCCTGGTTCGATGCAGGCACGCATCAGTCGCTGCTGCAGGCATCCGAATTCATTTACACGATCGAGGAGCGGCAGGGACTGAAGATCGGGTGCCCGGAGGAGATTGCTTATCGGATGGGCTTCATCGACGAGGCCGCGCTCCGCGCCTTGGCTGCCTCCATCGCCCAACCCGAATATAGCAGCTACCTTCGCCGCGTAATGGCAGGAAATTTGTAGGCCATCGATGTCAGCGAGCTCTCATAATGCCTTGAGCAACTGTCGCGTCTGCGGCGCGCGCATGAACGCTTTCATGTCGTTTGGCCGAATGCCGATCGCCAACGGCTTCCTGACAGCGGCCGAAATTCCCGCTGAATACTATTTTGAGTTAGCGCCGGCTTTCTGCGAATCCTGCACTATGTTCCAGCTGGTCGAGCAGCCGCAGCCGGACAAAATGTTTCACGGCAACTATGCATTCTATTCGAGCTCCTCGCGGTACATGCAGGTGCATTTCGAGAAATTCGCACAGTCGGTACTCGACCGTGCGCTAGCGGGGCGCACCGATCCGTTTGTTGTTGAATTGGGCAGCAACGACGGCATTATGCTCCGGCATTTCCATGATCGCGGCATACGTCATCTCGGCGTCGAGCCTTCGGTCAACGTGGCGAATGTGGCGCGCGAACGCGGCATCAACACGGTCAGCGCTTTCTTCGGCCGATCTTTGGCGGAGCAAATCGAGAAGCAATCCGGCAAGGCCGACGCCATCCTAGCGGCAAATGTGATGTGCCATATCCCGGACCTTCCGGGTGTAGCGGATGGCGTCCGCCGGCTTTTGAAGCCCGATGGCATCTTCATGTTTGAGGATCCTTATCTTGGCGACATGATCGCCAAGACGTCCTACGACCAAATCTACGACGAGCACGTGTTTATCTTTTCTGCGAATTCGGTGTTGCGTGCTTTTGCGCCGCATGGCCTCGATCTCGTCGACGTTGCCGCGCAAAAGACCCACGGCGGCTCGATGCGATATACGCTAGCGCCGAAGGGCAGCCGGCCCGTGTCCAAGGCAGTCGGGGAGTGTCTTGCCTGCGAGCGCCAGCAGGGGCTTGAAAGGCCGGAAATCTATGCGCGCTTCAAGGATAGTTGCGAAAATTCGCGTGAGAAGCTGATGGCCCTGCTCACGGGCTTGCGTCGTGAGGGTAAGCGCATCGTCGGCTATGGCGCCACCTCCAAGAGCACGACCGTGACCAACTACTGCGGCATTACGCCGGATTATGTCGAGTTCATTTCCGATACGACGCCGATTAAGCAGGGCAGGCTTTCCCCCGGTGCGCACATCCCCGTCCGGCCCTATGATGAATTCGTTCGCGCCTATCCGGATTACGCGCTGCTTTTTGCCTGGAACCACGCGGAAGAAATTCGCGAAAAGGAGCAGGCATTTCTGGCCGGGGGCGGGCGCTGGATCGTCTACGTTCCCGCGGTCGAGGTCATATCGTGATCCCGTGGGCGTCTCCGCTCGCGCAAACGCGCGCCCACCGGCGCGCGATCGACGCTGCGTTGGCGCGTGTGCTCGACAGCGGCGCCTATGTTCTTGGAGAGGAAGTTGCAGCCTTCGAGCGCGAATTCGCGTCCTATTGCGGGCCGGCGCATGCGATCGGAGTCGGTAGCGGTACCGATGCGCTCGTGCTGGCGTTGAGGGGGATTGGTATCGGTCCCGGCGATGAAGTGATCGCGCCGTCCCATACTGCACTCGCGACCGCGGCCGCAATTGTTGCGGCCGGCGCGACGCCTGTTCTCGTCGATATCGGCGGTGGATATACTATCGATCCAGGCGGCATCGAGCCGGCTATTGGGCCGCGCACCAAGGCGGTCATCGCCGTGCACCTCTACGGTCGACCTGCGGATGTAAATGGCATCTCTGCGATCGCGCGGCGGCATGGGTTAAAGCTGATTGAGGATTGCGCGCAAGCAACCGTCGCGTCCTATCGTGGGCGCCGAGTTGGAACTTTCGGCGACGCGGGCTGCTTCAGCTTTTATCCAACAAAGAACCTCGGCGCGATTGGCGACGGCGGCATGATCACGACTTCGGACAACGCGCTCGCCGACCGGCTCCGCCGCCTGCGCCAATACGGCTGGAACGAGCGCCGCGAGACGATGGAGCCGGGGCTCAATTCACGCCTTGATCCGATGCAGGCGGCAATCTTGCGCGCCAAGCTGCCGGCACTTAGTGCGGACAATACACGCCGGCGCGCGATTGCCGATATGTACAGGAGCGGACTGGGCGACCTGCCGCTCGATCTCCCGAGCGCAAGCGAAGAGGCCGAGCACGCCTATCACCTCTTCGTCATTGCGAGTGACGACCGCGATGACCTCGTGCGTCATCTCGCAACGCAAGGCATTGGCACCGCGATCCATTATCCGGTGCCCGTGCATCGCCAAACCGGGTATGTCGAGCGTTCCATCGTTCCGAGGGAGGGGCTACCGGTGACGGACCGCGCCGTCGAGAGGATCGTCAGTCTGCCGATCTATCCCGAACTCGCAGATGACGATGTCGCGCGCGTGATCGCGGCGGTTAGAAGTTACTACGGTCGCTCGAGCAGGGTCGCCTGAGCGATGCAGGTCCGCGCCACAGCACTCGACGGCGTTCTCCTCATCGAGCCACGCCGTTTTGATGACGAGCGCGGCTTCTTCCTCGAGAGCTTCAACGCGTCGCGTTACCGCGCGGCGGGAATCCTCGACGATTTCGTTCAAGACAACCATTCTCGCTCGCGGCGAGGGGTGCTTCGCGGCATGCATTTCACTGTCAGGCATCCCCAGGCCCAGATCGTGACGGTGATACGCGGCCGCATCTTCGACGCCGCGGTGGATCTGCGGTCAAACTCGCCAACGTTCGGCCGTTGGACCGGTGTCGAGCTGAGCGATGACGGACCGTGTCAGCTCTACATGGGGCCCGGCTTCGCGCACGGCTTCTGCGTGCTCAGCGAGTTCGCCGATCTGCATTACAAGGTGAGCAAGGTCTACGATCCGGGTGACGAGGGCGGGTTGCTCTGGAATGACGCTGATGTCGGGATCCGATGGCCGGTCGATAACCCTGCAGTGTCCGGGCGCGATGCGGCGTATCCGCGACTGATCGACCTCGACCCGTCGAGACTGCCGCATGTATTAGCGATGGCGCAATCGCGGTGAGGCCCATCGTCATCACGGGAGCGCGCGGCTACATCGGAGCGGCTCTGGCGCGGCATCTCGCCGGGAAGGGAAAGGCGTTGCGGCTCGTTTCGCGGCTCCCGGCAGCACCGGCGGAGAAGCGGATTGCCGGCGAATCTGTCTCGACGATCGAAGCGGATCTGAGCGACGAGGCGGTGTGGTCCCGCCTGATGCGAGATGCCTCAGCAATCATTCATCTTTCGGCGCGGACCGATCTGCATGCGGCCGAGGCGGATCCGGACGGCGATGAACGCCTTAACATCGCTCCGGTGCGGGCGTTGGTTCGGGCGGCCGCTAACGCTGATGCGCCGCCGAAAATCATCTTTGCCAGCACCGTGACCGTGTTTGGCCCAGAACACGACAACCCCGCCAACGAGCGAACGCCGGACCGGCCGTGCTCAGTCTATGATCGTCACAAAGTCGCCTGCGAGACGATCCTGCGTGACGCAACGGAGGCAGGCACGATCAGCGCGTGCGCGTTGCGCCTCTCGAACGTTTATGGGCTGGCTGGCGCTTCGGTGAATTCCAACCGTGGGATACTGAACGTCATGATGCGGCGGGCCCTCGCCGGAGAGCCGCTTACGATCTATGGCGAAGGTGCCTATGTGCGCGATTTCATCCACCTTGACGATGTCGTCGAAGCCTTTGGCATGGCCGCCGATAGCGGCACGGATGTCTGCGGTGGGAGCCATTACGTCATCGCGAGCGGGCAGGGCCATTCGCTTGGCGACGCCTACGAACTGATCGCCGATGCCGCCTTTGCGACGACCGGGCGCCGGCCGGCGATACGGCATGTTCCGGAGCCGCCCGATCTGCATCCGATCGAGCGGCGCAACTTCATTGGCGATGCCGCGCTTTTTAGTCGGCGCACCGGCTGGAGGCCGCGTGTCTCGCTGGCGGAAGGCATTGGACGCTTTTTCGCGGAGGAATTGGCGCGCGCAGCGGCGCTAGGCAGGAGAGTCACATGAAAGAGCCAGAGCTGCGGTTCTCCAATGTCGACGACGCACGGTCGATCGAGTTGCCGCGTCACATGCGCGGCAATGGCGAGGTTGTCGTTGCCGAGCCGGCGACAGGCGTGCCTTTCGAGATCGCGCGCCTTTTCGTCCTGCGCGCGCCCGAAGGTGCTGAACGTGGGAAGCATGCGCACAGGCTTTGTTCGCAATTCATGATATGCTCGAACGGCGCTGTCGATATCCTCCTGGACGATGGGACAGAAACGCGGACCTTCACCCTGACATCGAGCAACGTCGCGCTGCTGGTGCCCCCGATGCTCTGGAATACGGTCGTATTTCGGGCGGCGCAGTCGGTGCTGTCGGTCCTGTGTGATCGGCCCTACGAGATTGACGACTACATCCGTGACTATCGGGAGTTCGCGCGGTTGAGGAAGGAAGCTGTGTGATGAAATTCGTCGTCACGGGTGCCTTGGGGCACATCGGCTCGGCGTTCATCCGCGAACTGCCGACGATCAGGCCCGGAGCTGAGATTGTTTTGATCGACAATCTCAGCACACAGCGCTTTCCCTCGCTTTTTAATCTGCCGGCGATCGGCTGCTATCGTTTTCTCGATCTCGATGTCCGCAGCGTCGATCTGCGCCCGCATTTCGAAGATGCCCACACGGTCGTGCACCTAGCAGCCAAGACCGATGCGGCCGGCAGTGTCAATGACGCTGCGGCAGTTGAGGCGAACAACTACGAAGCAACCGAACGGGTGGCGGCCGCCTGTCTCGACGCCGGGGCGCGCATGATCCATCTTTCGTCGACCAGCGTCTACGGTACGCAGCAGGAGACGGTGTCGGAGGATTGCTCGGCCGACGAGTTGAAGCCGCAGAGTCCTTATGCTGCGACTAAGCTGAAAGAAGAGGCTTTGGTGCAGGGCCTCACCGCAAAAGGGCTGAAAGCGATCATCTGCCGTTTCGGCACGATCTTCGGGGCATCCCCCGGCATGCGCTTCCACACTGCCGTGAATAAATTTTGCTGGCAGGCTGTCATGGACCAGCCGCTCAGCGTCTGGCGCACCGCCTACGATCAGAAGCGGCCCTACCTGGATCTGGTTGATGCCGTGCGCGCTTTCGACTTCATTGTCGGACGAGAGCTGTTCGACGGCCGCATCTACAACGTGCTCACGTTGAATGCGACGGTACGCCACATCGTCGAGGCGATCCGGGATTTTGTGCCGGAGACGGAGGTCTCGTTTGTCGACAGTCCGATCATGAACCAATTGTCCTACGAGGTCTCGTCGCAGCGCTTCCGTGACGCGGGGTTCCAGTTCACTGGCGATCTGCGTCGCGGCGTCGGCCAGACGGTGGCGTTGTTGAAATTGGCAGGAGGCCGGTAAAGGCCGATGCGACGGCTTCTGATCACCGGCGGCGCTGGCTTCATCGGTGCGAATTTCGTGCGACATTGGCGTCGCACGCAGCCGTCCGACCTTATCGTCGTTCTCGATGCGCTGACGTACGCCGGGAACCCTGCCAATCTGACGGGCCTCGACGGCACGTCGGGTTATCATTTCGTGTACGGCGATATATGCGATGGCGAGCTTCTCGCCCGCCTCTTTCGCGAGCATGCGCTCGACACGGTTGTCCATTTTGCGGCCGAGAGCCACGTCGACCGCTCGATCGTCTCGTCAGAGCCGTTCGTCCGGACCAATGTGCTGGGAACTCAGATGCTGCTCGACGCCGCGCTGAACGCGTGGAAACCGGGCTTCGACGGCAGGCGCTTTCACCATATCTCGACCGACGAAGTCTACGGTTCGCTCGGACCGGATGATCCCGCTTTCACCGAAACCACGCCCTATGACCCGCGCTCGCCTTATGCCGCGAGCAAAGCCGCCAGCGATCATCTCGTGCGCGCCTACGCACACACTCATGGTCTGCCGGTGACAGTCACCAATTGTTCGAACAACTACGGCCCATACCAGTTTCCCGAAAAGCTGATCCCATTGATGATCATCAATGCGCTCACCGGGGAGCCGTTGCCGATCTATGGCGATGGCAAGAACATTCGCGACTGGCTGTATGTCGAGGATCATTGCGCTGCGGTCGCGCGCGTGCTTGAGCGGGGCAGGGCAGGGGAGACCTACAACATTGGCGGCGGCGCCGAGATGGCGAACATCGATCTCGTCGCGCTCTTGTGCGCGTCCCTTGACCGCAAGTTCAGCGGCGAGCCGACGTTGGCTCAGCGTTTTCCTGCTTGCCCGGCCGCGCGCGGAGCGACCAGCCGAGAGCTCGTCAGCTTCGTGGCCGATCGGCCGGGTCACGACCGACGCTACGCGATTTGCGCTGACAAGCTCGCCGGCAAACTCGGCTATCGCACCGAGACGTCACTCGTTGCCGGAATTGACCGCACGCTCGATTGGTACATCGAAAACGAGACTTGGTGGCGTGATATCCAGCGCGGCGGCTATCGGGACTGGGCCAACCTCAACTATGGCGCAAGGTGATTTCCGTCGGCGGCGGCCAAACGTCAACATGTAAATCAGCCGAACTACCGCCGCTCGATCGCGGGCGCATCAATCGGCAGCTGCCTGCATTGCAGCGTCAGAATGCCTTGGGCGGCGGATTTTCCTCGTGTTCAGAATTGTTCTTGCGACGTAGAGGCCGCCGAGAGCGATAAATGGTATCATGGGGGCCATATAGCGGTCCTCAAAATAGGTGGCCGCATAAGCTAGATACCAGCCGACGAAAGCTGCCCAAAAAGCGCCGACAGTCCAAGTTGCCAGATCGCGCTCGCCTGCCACGACTGAACGGGCGAATATGATGGGGACGCCGAGGTAAAACAGCGCGGAAATCAAAACAGAGATTACATTCTGTGCAGTCATGGCTAGCAAAGAGACCCATTCGCGCCATGGTAACCGGAATTCAAGGTTGAATAGTTTACGATACATCGAGCGATATTCGTAGCATTGATTTACATCTCTTGCCCAACTGGCTGCGTCACACAAAGCAGTTATCGGACGGAACACTAGTTTTAAAGCGCTTGCGCTGACGGAGATCCGAAGGAGACGAAGCATGCTTAGTGGCCGCTCTATCCAAGTCTTGAAGAAATGAGCGGTGGCCATCTGGGCAATCTGCGGCGCCTGATATCCCTCCCGAAATAGCGCCGAATTGATATCTACCATCTCCTGGGGCTCGTAGGTACGCAGCATTTTTCGGACCATTGCATCCAGCGGGGTGCTGTCCGAAAAAATCAGCGGGTCGTTTCGTGCCGCTTGCATCAAGGCATATAGCGGGGTTGCCTGTCCTCCTGTTGTCACGAACGAATAACCAGTGCGATAGGTGTTCCAACCCTTGTATGCAGATACGCTCAAGATCAGGGGCAACAGAACCGCGATGCAGGAAATTGCGGTACGCCACCGCTCGCCTCGTCTCGTTGCGAGTATGGCCACGAGCAAAAGTGGAAACACGACGATAACAAGAAACTGGAGCACCTCCCGGAGCAAGAATGCGGTGGCGAAGAGAACGCCGGAAACTGCGGCCGTTGAGAGGCTGATCGAGCGTCTGATGAGGACGGAGCAAGATATAAGACAAAATGCGATAATAATTGCGCTCGCATGTAGGCTGTCGGTTAAAACGCATTGATCAAATGTCAACTGAAGCGATGTAGCGAACGTGATGGATGCGAATACGGCCGTCCACGGCGACAGTCCAAATTCTTTTGCGAGGCGGAACACGAAGGCGGTTGTGCAAAGCGATACCGCATATTGTAGAGCCACCAAAAAATAAGGCCATGCAGGACCACCGAAGACCATTGTTGTCGCAACGATCAACGGATATCCCAGACTGCGAAACGCAAGAATCGGCATTGGCGACGTGTTCAGACCCGCATCCCGCAGCCAATCACTCGACTTCAATACGATCTCGGCAAACCCCCTGTAGCCATAGGAGTCCGGGGTCATCACCGGACCGTAGAACAGGAAAAGACCAAGCCTCGGAAGAAGGGTGGCCGTCAATGTGACGGCTATTTGGAACGCGTTGTTGTCAATGCGCAATCTGCCAATCTGCATCTTGCGATCCTCAGGCGACGGCGATGTCCAACCCACTTCTGGCATTATTTGAAGTGCAGGAAAAGGTGAGTTTCCGCCGAAGCTGTTCAGATTGTTAGGGCGAGGGCCGCACCGGGTGTCTACCTTGTCGCCTTTGCTTCAGGCGGCTGTTTGCAGAACGCCGTTGATTGAACAGAAGAAAAGCAGGCATAATGCGAGGCGAAAGTTCGCAGCGTGTCCTACGCTGTCATTCTGCAGCGCGCCTTACGCTGTCATTCTATCGATCGGGTCAAAGGATGGCGATATTTTCAATTGCGGCTATCCTATTTTTTGTCGCGTTTGGGCTGCACCTCGTCTGGTGGCGCATCCGAAGGCCGAAACGAAGTGGGCAACTCCTGATTGTATTGTTTGTCGTATCGATCAGCCTGACCTGGGTTTGCTTGGTGGCGTTGTCAATTGCGGTCCCCGCCATGACCGCAATTACTCCCGCTGGGGCGGCGGGGTGGCTGCAGGCGCTTCTTCTGGCTCTTGGTGGTGGCGCTGCTTACGTCATGACTTACCCCGCGATTGAGGTGGAAAGTCC
>Ga0265342_10000060_pt1 | contig 115649 bp, 92 predicted proteins | sample 4CB327metaG_FD_203125 | JGI IMG/M metagenome (GOLD analysis project Ga0265342, IMG submission 203125) | Rhizosphere microbial communities from Carex aquatilis grown in University of Washington, Seatle, WA, United States - 4-CB3-27 metaG | ecosystem: Host-associated > Plants > Roots >...
GCCAGCCTGAAAGAGGCCGCCAAATCCCTCGGCTACTCCCTCACGGAGGCCCCGGCTTCCCAGGGCTCTCCAGGTTAAGTTTCAGGTCAGAGGGGTCCGCGACGGTAAACCGCGGCTACGGCAACCCCGCGGTCTCCACGCGTACCTCGTAGACCGCGTGCAGCGTGGTCACGTACAACGTCTTTCGATCCGCGCCGCCAAACGTACAGTTCGACGGCGGGGCCGGGATCGGGATGCGACCGGCGAAACGCCCGGTGCTGTCGAAGACCTCGATGGCGCTGACGTCGTCGCTGTTGTTGGTCACGTAGATGCGCCCGCGGTCATCCGTGCAGAGCCCATCGGGCACGTGCAGCTTTCCGCCGGGCACGGAGTGCGTATCGACGAACGGCGCCGCCGCTCCGACGCTGCCGTCGGGCGCGACCGGCAGGCGCCACAAGCGATCCTGCGCGTCGCTGCCCACGTACAACGTCGCGCCGTCGGGCGACAGCAGCACGCCGTTGGGCATGTCGACGGCGAACGCCACCGACACCACCCCGTCCGGCGCGATCCGGTAGACCGCCGTCGGCGCGTGCGCGCCGGGCCGCGCGCCCCACTTGGTGTCGGTGAAATAGATGTTTCCGTCGGAGCGCAGGGTCAAGTCGTTGGGTGCGTTGAGCGATTGCTCACCGGTGCCAGGAGCGCGATCCGCCAGCACCGCGCGCGTGCCGGTGTCGATGCGGACCAGCGCGCCGTTCCAGCGCTCGCACGCGACGAGCCGCCCTTGTCCGTCGACCGCCAGACCGTTGGTGCTGGTGGGCGTCTGCGGATAAGGCACCACGCTCATGCTGCCGCTACCGGGATCGTAGCGATAGATCTTGGCCGCGGCCCCGTTCTGCTCGACGACGTCGGAGAAGACCAGGTAGCCGCCCTTGGCCACCCAGAACGGGCCCTCGAGCGACACGAACGGGATCGACGACGGGATCGCACGCGGCGCGCCGATCGCGATGCCGCCCTCGGCGGCCAGCGCTGCTGCCGGCGCGGCCGTGGGCGCGGGCGTGGAGGTCGCGCACGCGGAGAGGACGGCGGCGAACGCCAGCAACGACGCGCGCCGCATGGCGGGCGCCCGCGTCGGAGAGCGTCCCGAAGGTGAAAGCGGGATGTCGGTGAGCACGCCGGCGATTTATCACGGGTCGTACCTAAAGGGGAGCCCGCAACGCCCCTTAGGCCATGTTGCGGGTAACCGCGGGCGCCCCTGAATTACGCGCGGGTAACGGAATCGGCACGCACCCGACCAAAGTCGGCGTCGTAGGCGCACCAACCGTCGGGCACCCTCGTTGCAATGCGCTGACTCGTCGAGGAACCCAAGGGCCGCGCCCCGACGACGGCCCTGGTCGCGACGGAAAGACGAGGTCTCCCATGGATGGTGTCCTGGATTTGCCCACCTCGAACAACACGGACACGGCGTCCGATCGTCAGCTGGACGCGTTCGAGATCGAACAGCGCTTCTTGCTGACGCACGCGCAGACCGTCGCGTTCCTCCGGGCAGTCTCGGCTCACACCGCGCCCGAGCTTCGCGATCGCGCGCGCCCGCTCTCGTTCACGCGCACCACCTACCTCGATTCCGTCGACCTCGACTACCTGCGCTCCTGCGCCGGCCCGGTGGCGCGCCGCTTGCGCCTGCGGGAATACGCCGTTGCGAGCACGCTCCTCGAGCCGCCACTGCTGACCGGCGACTGCTTTCTCGAGCTCAAGGAGAGCGCGGGCACGGTCCGCTCGAAGATCCGCCTCGCAGCGCCACGGTACGTGCTCGAACGGATCATCGAGGGATCGATCGACATCGATAGCGGTCTCGATTGCCTCGCCGACGCCGCTGTAAAGGACGCGCTCGCGACGTTGCGCGCGGAGATCGCCGCCCGCCACCCGGTCCCTTGCCTGACGACCTGGTACCGCCGTTCGAGCCTCAGCGGCGAGGACGGCCGCGTCCGTCTCACGCTCGACCAGGGGCTGTCCTTCTGCGAGCCACAGCCTCTGGGCGACCCCGGCGACGACGCCCGCCCGAACGGCGTGAGCGCGCGTGGCCCGGCCCGCGTCCTCGAGGTGAAGCTGCACGGGCAGCGGCCGGCCTGGCTCGAGCACGCGACCGCGGGTCTCGTCCCCGCGCCGTCGTTCTCCAAGTTCCAGATGGGCATGGTGGCGCTTCGCCGGCGAGCAGCGTGACGGCGATGGCGATGCTCGTGGTGTTCGAAGGGATCGACGGCAGCGGTAAGACCACGCTCTCGAACCGCGTCGCCGATGAGCTGCGTCGCGCCGGCCGCTCGGTGCGCCACGCGCGCGAGGGCGGGCAGTTCCCGTCGCGCGTGACCCAGGCGATCCGCGACGTCTGTCGCGACTCCCGCAACCTGGCGCTGGCGCCGCGCACGGAGCTGCTGCTGTACCTGGCGCGCGAAGTCCAGTTGCTCGAGGAGATCGTGCGCCCGGCGCTCGCGGAAGCCGACGTGGTCATCGCCGACCGCTTCGTCTACACCGCCGAGGTGCTGGCGCAGCACGGCCGTGGGTTGCCCGCGGAGGTCGTGGGTCCGATCATCGCCGCCGCGCGCGCCGCCGGCGACACGCGCGCGCCCGCGATCGAGCCCGACATGGTCGTGCTGATCGACGTCGATCCGTCGGTGGCGCGCGGCCGCCGCAAGATCGCCAAGATCGTCGCCACCGACCGGCGCTCGCCGTCGCGCAAGGGGCTGGCCGGCAGCGGGATGCAGATCCGTCTGCGCGAAGGCTATCGGGCGCTGGCCGAGCGCGACCCCCGACGCTGGATCGTGCTCGACAACTCCGACGCCGACGTCGACGCCCAGGTCGCGCGCATCACCGCGCTCATCCTGTCGGCGCAGGCGAACGGTGTGGGACCGGCGATCGCCGAGACGCGCGGGGCGCTGGAGCGGGAGCCGCGCCGTTCGCCCGCCCCGCCGGTCGCGACTTCGCGCGAGGCGCTGGCGGCATTCATCGCCTGGGTCGACCACCGCGCACGTCGCGAGCCGGGGCTGGCGGCGTACGTGCTCGCGGGCTTGGCCGGTCCAGGCATCGACGAACGCCGGCGCGCGCTGGCGCCGGTAGCGCCGCGGATCCTGGCGCGCGGGCTCCGCGGTCTGGACGACGCGGTCAGCTGGCAGCTCCGCTCGCAGCTGCGCGCGCTCGCGCCCCTCGAGGTGGCGTTCTCGCTCGACGGCCCGGCCGCGCTGGGCGACGAAGCGTGGGCGCTGCGGCGCGAGCTCTGCGAGGCGGCGCCGGCCGAGGTCGCGGGCAGCCTGCAGCGCCTGGACATCGAAGCGGCCTGGCAGCTGCGCGAACGGCTCTGGCCGACGACGCCCGACGGTGTGATGGCGTCGCTCGCCCGCATCGAAGGGACGCGCGCGTGGCGCGCGCGAGAGCGCTGGCTGGATCTGCGCGGTGGCACCGAGGGCCCGGCGCTGCGTACGTACGAGGGCGCGCGTACCGCCTGCCGCGCCATCACCGGCCTCGACGACGCGCGCGCCTGGGAGCTGCGCAGCATCGCTCTCGACAGCGCGCCGGTCGCGGCCATCGGCTCGATCGAAGGGTTGGGGAGCGAGCTCGCGTGGGCGTGGCGCGCACGCCACCTCGACCGCGCGCCCAAGGCGGTGCTGTCCACCATCACCGGCATCGACGATCCGCGCGCCTGGGCGATGCGCCAGGCCACGGCGCACCGGTGCCGCGAGGCGCTCGACTCGATCGTGGGGCTCGACCACCCGATCGCCTGGGAGATCCGCGCGACGTGTCTGGACATCTGGCCGTCGACGGCAATCAAGAGCCTCGGCGCGCTGGTGGGCGATCCGCGCGGCTGCGAGCTCCTCGCGCGCGCGCTGGCGCGGCACCCCGGCAACATTTCTCTGCTCAAGCAGGCGGCCACAGTCGCGACCGGCGGCCACCTGCACCCGAACGTGCTGGCCGCGTGAGGAGCAAACACGTGCATCATCCACCCGAGATCCTATCGCTGAGCGGATTGGACGCTTTTACCTGGGAGAACACCCTGGGCGTCCACGGTCTGGCCGCCGCGCACTTCGAGACGGTCCTGATCCGTCTGGTGGTCGCCTCGGCGCTCGGCGCATCGGTCGCTTACCGCTGGTGGCGACGGCTGATGCCGAGCGCGCTGCCCCCGGCGCGCGAGTCGGCGCAGGCGCAGACGCTGATCGCGGTCGCAGGCGCGCTGATGGTCGCGGTCATCGGCGACAGCATGGCGCGCGCGTTCGGGCTGGTCGGTCTGGGCGCGTTCATTCGCTTTCGCTCGGGCATCAAGGACCCGCGCGACGCCGCGGTGATGTTCGTGATGATCGGCATCGGCATGGCGTGCGGCCTCGGTGCGGTGCCGATCGCGGTGGTGGCGACGCTTTTCGTGACCGCGGTGCTGGTCATGTTCGACGCGGGCCAGCGCGCGCGCGCGCGGATGGCGCGGTTGGCGATCTCGGTCGACGAGCCGCGCACGGCCTTCCAGCAGATCCGCTCGGTCTTCCCGACGGCACGCATCGTCGAGATGCCCAACACCAACCCCGAGCCGGGGCGGCTGGTGATGGACGTCGTGCTCGGCGAGGGGACCGACGCCGCCGCGGTCCTGGACATCCTTCAGGCACGCGACGTGATGGGCATCCGGAGCGTGAATCTCGACGAGGGCAAGGCGACTTAGACCGCAATCGAATTCGCGGGAATGGAGGTACGACATGCGTGGCTTGGTTTCGAAGCGGAGGGTGGCGAGCATGGTGATTTTGGGTGCGCTCGCGGGTGCGCCGGCGCTGGGGGGCGGCTGCTCGGGTACCGGTGGAACATCGTCTCCCCTCAACGGCGGCGGCGGCAACGGTACTGACGCCGCCGTTCAGCCGACCAGCGGGGACTACGAACCGCTCGCCGTCGGCGTGAGCTGGACCTATCACGTCAACGACAACGGCGTGACCTACGACAAGACCACCACGGTCATCGACACCGAGGACGCGGGCGGCCCCGCGGCGGGCGTCACCGTCTTTCACCTGGTCGACACCTTCCCGGCCAACAAGCAGGACACCTGGTACCAGGTCGACGGCCAGCTGGTGAAACGCCTCCACGACGACGCTCTCGATAGCGCGGGCAACGTCAAGACCGACGACTGGTACTCGCCGTACCGCCTGCGCGTCGATGAGACGGCCGAGCATACGACCGCCGGCACGACCTGGAGCCTGACGTTGACCGACACCCACACGTCGATGGGAAAGGCGCCGACGATGACCATGAAGACCGACAACTGGCGCGTCGACGGCGTCGACGAGCCGGTCACCGTTCCCTACGGCACGTTCCAGGCGCTGCACGTGAGCCGCACCGACCCGAGCGACGGCTCGGTCAAGAGCTTCTGGTTCGTGCGCGGCATCGGAAAGGTCAAGGAGACCAACAACAGCGGACACCTCGAGGAGCTCGCGACGAGATCGCCGGCGCCATAAGCCCGCACACACCGACCGTCAACGTTCACGATCACGTCAACGTTCACGTTCGCGTTCACGTCAACGTCAACGTCAACGTCAACGTTCACGATCACGTCAACGATCACGGTAGCGGTCCCGTTCACGTGCACGTCAACGATCACGTGGGCGATCACGTCCACGGGTCCGGGGGCCTTACAACGCACGCCCCTCTTCCTGCCCGCTCCGGTCCCCTCCCCCGTCCGCAGGGGAGGGTTAGGGAGAGGGCAAGCCTTGCGCGAGCCGAGGCAAGCGGACGTCGCGACTCGCAAGGTCTGCCCTCTCCCTAACCCTCTCCCGCAGACGGGAGAGGGGACCGGAATGATCTAAGAAAGAGGCGTGCCTAGTCCCGATAGCTCCCGGACCCGTGAACGTGATCGCCCACGTGATCGTTGACGTGCACGTGAACGGGACCGCTACCGTGATCGTTGACGTGATCGTTGACGTTGACGTGAACGTGAACGTTGACGTGAACGTGATCGGCTCTTAGTGGCTGTCGATCTCTTGCTTCATGAAGATCGCTCCCGAGGTCACGATCTTCTCGCCAGCGGAGAGGCCGGAGATGATGCGGACGTTGCTCTCGACCTCGGGGCCGATCTGGACGACGCGCATGCGGAAGAGGTTCCCCTCGGACGCGACGACCACCATCGCCTTGTCGCCGTCGTTGAGCAGCGCCTTGGACGGCACCGTGATCATCTTGGTGCCGCCGGGCGTCTCGACGTCGATCTTCGCGAACATCTCGGGCTTGAGGCGGTGACCGGGGTTATCGACGACGCAGCGGATCTTCACCGTGCGCGTGTTGGGATCGACCACCTCGCCGATGTGCTTCACGCGGCCGGCGAAGGTCTCGCCAGGGTACGCCGGCACGCGAACGCTGACCTTCGCGCCCTCGGTCACCAGGCCCAGGTCCTGCTCGTAGGCGTCGCCGAGCACCCAGACATCATCGAGGCTGGCGACGGTGATCAGCGGCGTTGCGCCGTCGCTGCGTACCTCCTGACCGACCAGGACGTTGCGCTCCACGACCACACCGGGGATCTGCGAGCGCAGCGCGACGTTCACCGCGGGGTCGGTCGGCGTGATGCCCAGCGCCTTGAGCTGGGCCTCGGAGCGCGCGTAGTCGGACTTGGCCTTCTTGAAGTCGCCCTGGGCCTGCACCACGTCCTTTTCCGACGCGGCGCCGATCGCCTGCAACTTGTGGAGGCGCTCGATCCCCTTCTCGGAGATGCTGAGATCGGTCAGCGCCTTCTGCGCGTCGGACTGGATCTGCCCGACGTCGGGTGACGACAGCTGGAGCAGCGACTGCCCAGCCCTCACGCTGTCGCCGAGCTTGACCAGCATCCCCACCACGCGGCCGTCGATCGGCGAGGCGACGCGCTGGGTGTGGTCCTCGTCGAAGGTCACCCGGCCGGGTAGCGTCACCCGGCCGCTGCTGTCCGACTCCTTGACCACCTCGACCTTGATGAAATCCAGGCGCGGGCTCTTGGGGTCGAGTTGCACGAAGTCGCGCGAGCGCTCGCTCGCCTGCGCGGCTGCCGGCTCCTCGGCGAGCTTGTTGCAGCCGACCAACGACGACGACATCGCCGCCGCCAGCACCGTCGCGTACAAGGAAGACTTTGCTCGGATCATCACTTCACCTCGGTCCCAACTGCGTGATTCACGTCAACGGCCGCCTGCCGGTAGTCATAGACCGCGCGCAGGTATTGCCCGCGGACGTCCAGGTAAGTTCGTTGTGCGTCCAAGAGCTCGAGCAACGAGCTCGCGCCCGCCTGGTACGACTTCTCGGCGACGCGCAAAGCGTTCTCGGCACGCGCGAGCATGCCGCGCTTCTCCGGCGGCAGCGGCGGCGAGGGAGGCATCGCCTTCGCCCCTCCGCCCGTGGGCGTCGGCGTGAACGTGGGCGTGTCCGTCTCCTCGACGGTCCCCTCGAACACGTCGAGCAGCGCCCGCGATCGCTCTGCGCGCCGCACCGCCTCGGCCACGTCGTGGGCGATCAGCAGGCGCAGCCGCTCGAGGTCGTTGTCCGCGCGCCGGATGTCCAGCGACGAGCGACCGATCGCCGCCTGGTTGCGATCGAACAGCGGCAGCGGCAAGGACAACGACAGGCCGAGCGTGTCCGGGTTGTCGCCCGAGACCGTGAACGCGCTGTGGGTGTAGGCGGCCCCGAGCGTCAGGTCCGGGTAGACCTCGCGCTTCGCCGAGTCGAGCTGCGCCTCGGCGGTCCGATGCGCGGCGCCCGCCGCGCGCACATCCGGGCGGTGCTCCATCGCCAGCGAGATCAGCGATGGAACGGAATAGGCGCGCCGCATGTCGGCGAGATCGGCGACCTGCAACGGCAACTGGGCGCCACTCGCCAGGCCCATCAGACGCGACAGCTTCTCACGCGCGAGATCGAGCTCGAGGTCGGCGTCGATCACCGCGTTGGTGTAGCGCAGTCCCTCGAGCTCCACGCGGCGCAGCTCCGCCTCGGAGATGTCGCCGGCGCGAAAGCGCCCGCGCGACACGCGTACGGTATCACTGTAGCGATCGGCGATCTCGCGCGCCAGCTGCCGCTCGTGCTGCTCGCGCGTGACGTCGGCGAACGCCGAGCGCACGGCGTAGACGATCTCGCGCAGGGCATCTTCGACCTGCAGGCGCCTCTCCTCGACGCCGCGCTCGGCGGCGCGCGTGCGCGCGCCGCGCTTGGCCCACACATCGATGATCTCGCTCACACCGATCGACTGCACCGGCTGGCTGAAGAACTGCGGTTCGACCATGCCGCCTTGCTTGTTGCCGTTGATGACCAGGTTGCCGAGCGAGTACGTCGCGACCGGGTTCGGGTAGATCCGCGCCGCAACGACGTCGAGCTGCGCCACCTCGATGTCGAGCCGCGCCGCGATCACCTCGCGGTTGCGATCGAGCGCGATCCGCACCGCCTCGTCCATGGTCAGCGCGCCGACCGCGGGCGCTGCGGCCGTCTCCGCGGCACGCGCCGGCGTCTCGGCAGCGCAGAGCGCGCCCGCCAGCACAACGCCCGCCAGCGCGAGCGCGACTCCGATGTCCCACACTGCCCGCCTCAAGACCCGCGCCTCCCGCCGCGCGCCATGATGCGGCGCTTGGCCCTGCCGGTGCCGAACCAGCGGTCGGCCAGATCATAGAACGTGGGCAGCAGCATCATCGTCAGCAGCGTCGACGTGATGAGCCCGCCGATGATCACGATCGCGAACGGGCGCTGTGTGTCGGAGCCGATCGCGTGCGACATCGCCGCCGGCAGGAGGCCCAGCGACGCCAGAAGCGCGGTCATCAGCACCGGCCGCAACCGCTGCGAGACGGCGCGCAGGATCGCGTCGTCGCTGTCGGGCGTCTGTTCGCGCGCGTGGCGCACGTAGGTGATGAGCAGAACGCCGTCCATGACCGCGACGCCGAACAGCGTGATGAACCCGACCGCCGCAGACACGGAGAGCACCGTGTGCGTGAGATAGAGCGCGAACACGCCGCCCACGGTCGCGAACGGCACGACCAGCAATACGACGATCGCCGGCAGCGCAGCCTGGAACGTGAGGTAGAGAAGCGCGAGGATCACCAGGATCGAGATCGGCACGATGATCGACAGTCGCTTCATCGCGCGGCGCTGGTTCTCGAACTCACCGCCCCAGGTCATGTAGTACCCCTCGGGCAGGTTGACCTGCTTGCGCACTTGGTCCTGCGCCTCGTTGACGAAGGTGCCCATATCGCGGCCCTCGATGTTGCACTTGATCGCCAGGAAGCGCCCACCCTGCTCGCGGTTGATCTGGGTGCGGCCGCGGTCGATGTGGATGGTGGCGACCTGCGCGAGCGGGATGCGCGCGTTGCCGGTGCCGGTCGGCACGTCGAGCCGCGAAAGCGAATCCCGCCCGCCCTCGTTCGGCGTCGGCAGCTTCACGCGCACGCCGACCTTGCGCTCGCCCTCCCACATCGACGTCGACAGATGACCGCCGAAGCCACTTTCGATCGCATCCTCGACGTCGCGCACCGGGATGCCGTAGCGCGCCGCCGCCTCGCGGTCGATGTCGGCGACCACGTGCTCCGCGGTGCCGGCGCGATAGATCTCGACGTCGCGCGCGCCGCGCGTCGCGTTCATGATCTGCTTCACCTGCTCCAGCTTCTCGTGCATGAGCTGCAGATCCTCGCCGTAGATCTTCACGACGATCTGCCCGCGGATGCCCGAGATGGACTCCTCGACGCGATCCTTGATCGGCTGGCTGAAGTTGTAGACCACGCCCGGGTGCTTCTCGAGCTCTGCGCGCATGGCGTCGACGATCTGCGCCTTCTTGCGGCCGGTGTGCCACTCGCTCTCCGGCTTCATGATCACGAACGTCTCGGCTTGGTTGGGCGCCTCGTCGTCGGTGCCGTCCTCGGGGTGCCCCTGCTCGGTCAGCACGTCCTTCACTTCCGGGAACGACAGCAGCTTGAGCCGCGTCTCGCGCAGCAACTCGGCCCCGCGCTCGAGCGAGATCGCGCTCGGCGCCGTCACCGTCACGTGGATGTCGCCCTCGTTCATCTCGGGCAGGAACTCGGCGCCCAGCTTGGGGATCAGCGACACCGCGAAACCGAGGATCGCGATCCCGACCAGCGGCGGGATGATCGGGTACTTGAGCGCGCCGCGCAGCGCGGTCAGGTAGCGCGCGCGCAGCCAGATGAGGAACCCGGGATCTTTCTCCTCGACCTTGCGGTGCTTGAGCAGCACCGTGGTCAGCGCCGGCACCGCCGTCATCGTGAACAGCAGCGCGCCAGCCAGAGCGAACGCGTACGTCAGCGCGACCGGGCGGAAGATGCGCCCCTCGACCCGCTCGAGGGTGAAGATCGGCATCATCGCGGCCGCGATGATCGACAGCGAGAACAGCACCGGGCGCAGCACCTCCTTGGAGGCGCGCGCGATCGTGTCGGGCACCTCTTCGGGCGGCGGCTGATCCTCGGCCAGGTGGCGGTAGGCGTTCTCGACCAGGATGACCGCGCCGTCGAGGAGGATGCCGAAGTCGATCGCCCCCATCGAGAGCAGGTTCGCCGGCACGCCCGCGTAGTAAAGGCCGACGAACGCGGTCAGCAGCGCCAGCGGCATGGTGATCGCGACCGCGATCGACCCCGAGATCGCGCGCAGGAACAGCCACAGCACCAGGCTGACCAGGAACGCCCCCTCGAGCATGTTGTGCGACACGGTCTTGAGCGTGGTGTCGACCAGGCGGGTGCGGTCGTAGAACGGCACGATGCGCATCCCCGGTGGCAGCACGTCCTTGTTGATGCGATCGACCGCCTGGTGGATGCCGTCGAGCACGTCCTTGGGGTTCTCGCCGCGGCGGAGCAGGATCGTCCCCTCGATGGAATCGATCGCCTCGCCGCGTGCGACCGCGCCCCGGCGCGGCGTGTACGACTCGACGACCTTGGCGATGGTCCTCACCAGCACCGGTGTGCCGTTGGTCGACTTCACGACGGTGTTCCCGATGTCCGCCATGTTGCGCAGGTAGCCGCGCCCGCGCACCACGAACTCCGATTCACCGTTCTGCAGATAGCCGCCCGAGGTCGCCCCGTTCGAAACCGAAACCGCCTGGATCACGTCGCGCAGCGCGAGCCCGTTGTTGCGCAGCTGCGCCGGATCGCAGAGAACGTGGTACTCCTTCTGGAACCCGCCGAAGCTGACGACGTCGGCGACCCCCGCGGTCCGCATCAGCTGCTTCGAGACCACCCAGTCCTGCCAGCTACGCAGCTCGCTGGGCGTGTGGCGGTCGCTCTCCAGCGTGTACTGATAGACCTGCCCCACGGGGGTGTCATTTGGCCCCAGCTGCGCGTTGACGCCTTCAGGAAGCTCGGCGTCGGGCAGCCGCTCGGCGACCTGCTGGCGCGCGAAGTAGATGTCGACGTTGTCTTCGAAGGTCAGGATCACCTGCGACAGGCCGAACGAGGTGATCGACCGCTGCACCAGCACCTGGGGCACGCCGGTCAGCGCGCGCTCGATGGGGATCGTGACCTGCTTCTCGACCTCCTCGGCGGCCTGTCCGGGATAGAGGCCAATGACCATGACCTGGACGTTGGTGACGTCCGGGAACGCCTCGATCTTCAGCTTGTTGAAAGTGAAGATACCGAAGACGACGAAACCCGCGGTCGCCACCAGTGTGAGGACGCGCCGGTGGACAGCGATATCGATGAGACGTTCGAGCATGCGGGTGCCGCTCGAGTACCTAGCAACTCGCGTGCCGCCTTGACCAGCCAGAAATACAGCTACCGCATGATGGCGGGCTGAAGTTTTCTTTCAGGCAACATGAAAGAAACTTGTAGTTGGTGTACTGGTCGGGGCGCCGGGGGTCAAAGCCCGTAGTCGGCGATCTTCTTCGCCACCGTCGGGTAAGAAACCCCAAGGAGGCGGGCAACCTGGGTGCGATTCCCACCCGTGAATACCAGCAGGCGCGCGATGTAGCGGCGCTCGAGCTCCGCCAGCGACGGGGGCTGGCCGCCGGAATCCAGCTCTGTGCTGAAGAACCCGGCAACGGCCGCCGGGATCGCGGACCCACCGGCGCTCGCGCTTCCTGAGGGTGGCGTCAACGCGCCGACGCGCGTGGAGCCGCTGAGCACGATGCACCCCGGGTCGATCACCACCCCGCTCGACAGGATCACCGCGCGTTCGATCAGGTTCTTGAGCTCGCGCACATTGCCCGGGTAGTCGTACTCGCGCAGGATGCGCTCGGTCTCGGGCGCGAGGCGAGCGGCCGGCTTGCGCATGCGCGTGCTGAAGATGGCCAGGAAGTGCTCGGCGAGCGGGATGATGTCCTCGCGCCGGTCGCGCAACGGTGGGACGCGGATGTGGAAGACGTCGAGCCGGTGGTAGAGGTCGAGGCGAAACGTCCCCCGCCGCACCTCCTCGGCCAGATCCTTGTTGGTCGCGGCGATGAGGCGCAGGCTGACCGTCAGATCGCGCGTGCCGCCGAGGCGCCGGAAGGTCATCTCTTCCAGCACCTTGAGCAGCTTGGCCTGCGTGCCCGGCGGCAGCTCACCGATCTCGTCGAGGAACAGGGTGCCGCCGTCGGCCTCCTCGAACAGGCCGCGCTTCTGCGCTTTGGCGTCGGTGAACGCGCCGCGCTCGTAACCGAAGAGCTCGCTCTCGAGCAAGTTCTCCGGCACCGACGCGCAGTTGATCTCGATGAAAGGCTCGTTGGAGCGGCCGGGCGTGCGCCGGTGGATCAGATCGGCGATCAGCTCCTTGCCGGTGCCCGACTCGCCCTGGATCAGCACCGTGGTGTCGGTCGCCTCGGCGACCTTGTCGACCATCTCCAGCACCTGGCGCATCGCCGACGACGTACCGGGCACCAAGTCGCCCATCGCGGCGCGCGCGCGACCGGTGAGCTGGCGCACCTGTGCGCGGAGGCGTTTCGCCTCCAGCGCCTTGCGCACGGTCACCACCAGCTCGGGCAGCTGCAAGGGTTTCGACAGGTAGTCGAAGGCGCCGATCTTCAGGGCCTGCACCGCGCTGGTGACGTCGGCGTAGGCGGTCGCGATCAAGACCAGGGTGTCGACGCCGCGCTCGCGCGACTCGCGCAGGATCGCTTCCAGCACCACCACGCCGTCCATGTCAGGCAGGTGGCGATCGAGAATCACGAGATCACAGGGGTCGCGCTGCCACGCCGCCAACCCGGCGCCGCCGCTGCCGGCGGTGGTGACGCTGAACCCTTCGGCCGACAGCGCCTCCTCGGCGACGATGCGGAAAGTCTTCTCGTCGTCGATCACCAGCAGCGTCGGTCTCACCCCTGCCTCCCCGCCGCCGCGCCGGCGGCCGCGCGCGGCCAGTCACCGCGCACCACGCGTGGCAGGCGAATACGAAACATCGCACCGCCCAGCGGCGACGCGGCCTCGGTCTCCAACGCGCCGCCGTGGGCCTCGACGTAGCGGCTCGATGTCGCCAGGCCGAGGCCGGTACCGTTGGGCTTGGTGGTGAAGAACGGCTCGAAGAGGTGCTTGCGCACCTCGTCGCCCAGGCCGGGGCCGTCGTCGGCGATCTCGACGACCACCTCGCTGTCGGTCACCGCCGCGCTCACGCGCACGTTGCGTCCGGCCTCGACCGCGTTCTTGATCAGGTTCACCAGCACGCCTTTCATCTTGTGGCTGTCGCAGTAGAGCGGCAGGTGCGACGGCGTGTCGATGACCACCGTCGCACCTCGGTCGGCGATCGTGTCGGCCAGCAGCGCGCGCGCCTCGCCGATCACCGGCACCAGGTCGGCGCTGCCGAGCTCGATGCGCGGCGAGCGTGAGAACGACAGCAGCGAATCGACGACGTCGCGCAGGCGCGCGATCTCACCCACCACCTGCGGTCGCAGCCGCGCCACGCGACCGAGGTTGGCCGGATCCTCGAGGATCAGCTCCACCGCCATACCGAGGCCGTTGAGGGTGTTCTTGATCTCGTGCGCGATCGCCGCCGAGGTCTTGCCCATCGCCGCGAACCGCTCGGCGTCGACCAGCGCCTCCTGCGTGGCCACGAGCTTCTGGGTCCGGTCGCGCACGCGGTGCTCGAGCAGCGCCGCGCTCTCGCGCAGCTCGTCGTCGCGCTGGCGGATCGAGGTCTCCATGTGCTCGAACGCGGCGATGAGCGCGCGGACCTCCTCCGTACGTCCGGGGAACGGCGGGCGCACCGATGGCACGCGCTCGCCGCGCGCGATGCGGATGGCGCTTTCGCCGAGCGCGTGCAGCGGCCGCGAGAGGTAGGCCGCCAGCATGAGGCCGGTGAACACGGCCAGCACGACGCCGAACACCAGCGCCCCGAGCAGCGTCCAGACCTGTTGCCGCAAGTTCGCGTTGAGCGCGCTCCACGGCCAGGCGAACACCACCGAGAACTTGGTGGCCGCGCCGACCGGCGAGTAGGCGAACAGCGCTTCCTCACCGTCGGCGAGACCGGTCAGCGTGCCGCTGCCGCCGCCGGCCGCTGCGTGGATCGCGCGCTCCCAGTCGGAACCGACCTGGGCCACGACCCGGCCGGGGGGGTAAATGATCTGGCCGCTGGAGTCGATCAGCATCGCGTCGGTCTTGCGCGGCAGGTTGTCGTGCAGCGCCGGGGTGATGAGGTTTGCCTCCCCGAGCGCGATCATGCCGACCAGGGCACCGGTGAACATGCCGTCGCGCAGGATCGGCTGGATGATCTTGATGGTGCGGCCGATGTCGGGCTCGTCGGTGGCGCGGTAGATCGGCACCTGCTTGCTCGACAGCGCCGCCTTGAACCAGCCGCGGTCGCCGAAGCTCTGGCGGCGGTACTCGGGCCGATCCGGCACCGAGCCCAGGCAGGTGCCGTCAGCCGACAGCAGCAGCACCGCGGTGTTGTAGAGGACCGAGTTCTGGTGCGCGCCGGAGAGCAGCTGCTGCTCGGGGATGAGATTCCCGTCGGTGAGGTTGACCTGCGGCGAGAGCGCCAAGCGTTTGAGCTCGTCCTCGAGGATGTCGAAGTTGTCGCGCAACGCGAAGGCTCGATTTTCCGCAAACAGCTGATATTCGGTTGTCAGCTCGCGCCGCATGTTGCGCGCGGATTGGTAGATCGCGGTGCCGCCGGCCAAACCAATGGCCAGGATCAGCAGCGTCGACAGGAAGAGGGAGAGCTCCGTGCGGAGGGTCAGACTGCCAAGCTAGCACGCCGGCGCCCGACCCGCGTGATCACGCCCTTCCCGGAAAGGGTGTCGCCGCAAGCACAATTTACTCAAAACGTACGCCTCCGAAATACGCCGTTAACAACCTCGGCCTTAGAGTGGGCGGCGAAAGGGGGGCATTTAGCATGATGTCAGGAATTGCAAGACACGTTCGTTACTCCGCGGGATCGGGGTCGGCGTGGACCTTCGCGGTCAAGGTGATCGGCGTGGGAATCTTTGCGGGCCTGGTGCTCACGTACTGCAACGTGCTGCTCGACGCCTGCATGAGTGGAATTCGTTAATCACCGATCGGGAGGAGAGAGAGAGTCGGCGCTGGCAAACGCCCCCGCCAGCCTGATTCGGCGCACCGCATCGAGAAAAGAACGCGCTCTGAATTGTATTTAGCATCAGGGTGGAATTTTCCAGCGTCCCCGCGTTGAAGCTGCGGGTGCTCAAACAGAATCGCTTGGATCGATTTGTCGAGTTGACCTGGTTGGCTTTGGTGGTGGCGGCGGCGAACGGCGGCTGCGGCGCACGCATCGAGCCCGGCGACGCCGGCGCGACAGGAGACGACGCGGGTCCCGTTCTGCGCGGACATGTGGGTGACGGCGTGGGCGGGGATGGCGGCAACGGTGCTCCCGACGCCGGCGCCGACTCGAAACCGAGCATCGACGCCTCGCCCGTGATCGACGCCACCGTTCCGGTCGACACGAAGGCCAACGACGTACCGCCTGCGCCCGTCGATAGCGGCCCGCCGGATCTGGGTCACCCCGATCTCGGCCGCCCGGATCTCGGTCCGCCCGATCTCGGTCCACCCGATCTCGGTCCGCCCGATCTCGGTCCACCCGATCTCGGTCCGCCCGATCTCGGTCCACCCGATCTCGGTTCACCCGACGGCCCGCCGCGCGTGTGCGTCCCCGGCAGCAACCGGTGCGTTGCCGGGAATGTCCAGATCTGCGACCCGACTGGCGCCTGGCAGACCACGGGCACCGCGACGCAAGAGCTGCTCGTGAACCCGGCGTTCGACCTCGCACCGCTGGAGACCGGTTGGACCAATCCCGGCAGCCCGATCGTCTACCAGGCGCTGGCGCCCGGCGCCGGTGTCACCAATCACCCCGACGTCGCCGCGCAATCTCTACCCAACCTCGCCTGGTTCGGGGGCCTGGACAGCGCCGATGATCGCCTCAGCCAGTCAATCGCCATCCCCGCCGGCGCCAGTCAGCTGACGTTCAGCTTGTTCTACGCAGTGGTGACCGGAAAGACCGGCGTCACCGAGCTTGACACGTTCGATGCCACGCTCCTCGCCGGCACGCAGGTCATCTCGGTCGCGCACCTCAGTAACCTCAACGCCACCGACACCTGGACGCCGGTCTCGGTGCCGCTGCCGGCGGCGCTGGCCGGACAGACCGTCACCCTGCAGCTCCGCGGCGTCACCAATACCAACGTCAACCGCTTCACTTCGTTCTACCTCGACACGATGTCGCTGCAGGCCGTGGCCTGTCCGTAGCCCGGCGGCCGACGCCCTACGCGTTCCGCCCGACTAGTTTGACCGTCCGTCGAGATTAGGTTTGGTCGGGCCTCGCCTGCGAAGGTCCGAGGCGGCGGCCCATGACCAGAAGTATCGGCATCATGATCGGCGCGTTCACCGCGCTGGGCCTGGGCGGCGCGATCACCGCGGTCTCGGGCCTGCACCGGACGCCCAAGTCGCCCTACCACCTGGAAAAGGCCACCGTCGATCGCGGCACGATCACCGGCAAGGTGACGGCGACCGGCTCGCTGTCAGCGCTGGTCACGGTCCAGGTCGGCAGCCAGGTCTCGGGGCGCATCCAAGAGCTGGCCGCCGACTTCGGATCGCACGTGCGCAAGGGCGAGGTGATCGCGCGCCTCGATGCGCGCCTGTTCGATGCGACGCTGGAGCAGGCAACCGCCAACCGGCAGGCGGCGCAGGGGACGCTGGCGCAGAACCAGGCCAAGCAAGTCCACGCCGAGCGCGAGCTCGAGCGCGCGAAGGCGCTGGCGGCGAAGAAGCTGATCGCGCCGGCCGAGCTGGACGCGCGCGCCGCCGACGCGGCGGCGGCGACGGCCGCGGTCGCGGCGTCGGTGGGCGACCTGGCGCAGGCGCGCGCGGAGCAACACCAGGCGGCGGTCAACCTCGGTTACACCACGATCGTGTCGCCGATCGGCGGCACGGTGATCTCTCGCAACGTCGACGTCGGCCAGACCGTGGCGGCGTCGCTGCAGGCGCCGACGCTGTTCACGATCGCCGAGGACCTGCGCAAGATGCAGGTGCACACCTCGGTCTCCGAGGCCGACGTCGGCAAGCTGGCGGCCGAGATGCCGGCGACATTCACCGTCGACGCCTACCCGCGCGAGAAGTTCCGCGGCGTGATCCGGCAGATCCGCGACGCGCCGCAGACCTTGCAGAACGTGGTGACCTACGACGCGGTCATCGACGTCGACAACGACGCGCTGAAGCTGAAGCCGGGCATGACCGCCAACGTCACCTTCGTCTATGCCGAGCGGCGCGACGTGCTGCGGGTGCCGACGGCGGCGCTGCGCTTCCGCCCGCCGGCCGAGCTGCTGGCCGCGGGCGGCGACGCGAAGGCGGCGGCCAAAGCAGCGCACAAGTCGGCTGAAAAGGTCGCCGAGAAGACCGCGAAAAAGGCCGCGAAGAAGGCCGCCAAGCTCGCGCAGATCGAGGGCAGCGCCGACGCCGCCGAGCCGGCCGTCGCGCTGGGGACGACTGCAAAAGCAAACGTCGACGGCGACGAGATCGACCGCCGCAGCGTCTGGGTCCTCAAGGCCGACGGCGCGCTCACCGAGGTGCCGGTCGTTGCCGGCGTGGTCGACGGCGCGCGCGTCGAGGTCGAGTCGCCGTCGCTGAAAGCGGGCGACGTGGTGATCACCGACGCCGTCACCCGCGCCGACCGCGCCGAGGCCAAGCGCGCGCGCAACCAGGGCTCGGGAGCAAGCAAGGCGCTCTTCTGATCGCCATGCCCGCTGCTCATCCCGACCTGGCGCCCGCGCTCGCCCCGCCGCTCATCGAGCTGCGCAACGTCGCCAAACGCTATCAGCTCGGCGAGGTGGCGGTGAATGCGCTGCGCGACGTCTCGCTGATCATCGCGCGCGGCGAGTTCGTGGCGATCATGGGCGCGTCAGGCTCCGGCAAATCGACGCTGATGAACATCATCGGCTGTCTCGATCGCCCGACCGACGGCAGCTATCGCCTCGACGGCGTCGAGATGGCGCGCCAGGGCCGCGAAGCGCTGGCCAACCTGCGCAACCGCACCCTCGGCTTCGTGTTCCAGAGCTTCAACCTCCTGCCGCGCACGACCGCGCTCGAGAACGTCGAGCTGCCGCTCATCTACGGCGGCGTGCGCGCGCGCGAGCGGCGGCGGCGCGCCCGACAGGCGCTCGACCGCGTGGGGCTCGGCGATCGCGTGCACCACCACCCGAACCAGCTCTCGGGCGGACAGCAGCAGCGCGTGGCGATCGCCCGCGCGCTGGTCGGCCGCCCCAAGCTGGTGCTGGCCGACGAGCCGACCGGCAACCTCGACTCGGCGGCGAGCGCCGAGATGATGTCGCTGCTGCGCGGCCTGCGCGACGACGGGATCACCCTGGTGCTGGTGACCCACGAGCCCGACATCGCCGCCTACGCGGAGCGCGTGATCGTGTTCAAGGACGGCTTGGTGTGCAGCGACAGCGCCGCGCCCGCGCAGGCCGGCGGCGACGGCGCGCGCGTCGAAGGCGGCCGCGCATGAGGCTGTGGGAGACCATGCGCATCGCTCTGCGCGCGCTGCGCCGCAACCGGTTGCGCTCGTTCCTGACCGCGCTCGGCATCATCATCGGCGTCGCCGCGGTGATCGCGATGGTCGCGATCGGCGAAGGCGCCAAGGCGCGCGTCGAGCAGGCCTTCACCGCGATGGGTACCAACGTGCTGATCGTGTCGTCGGGCGCGAAGACCGCGGGCGGCGTCAAGGTGGGCGCGGGCTCGCTACCGACGCTGACCTGGGACGACCTCAAGGCGATCCGCGCCGAGGTGCCCGGTGTCCGCTACGTGGCACCGCGACTGCACGCCACCGGCCAGGTGGTGACTGAGGACCAGAACTGGGCGACGCTGGTCACCGGCACGACGCCGGAGTTCTTCGAGATCCGCAACTGGCCGATCCGCCTCGGTAGCGCGATCACCGCCGAGGACGTCGACGCCGGCGCCAAGACCACGGTGCTCGGCGCCACCGTCGCCGAGCACCTGTTCGGCGCCAGCGCCGATCCGGTGGGCCAGATGGTGCGCATCCAGAATGTCCCTTTCCGCGTGGTCGGCGTCGCCGGTCGCAAGGGGCAGTCGGCGGGCGGCAACGACTACGACGACGTGGTCTACGTGCCAGTGTCGACGTTCCTGGCCAAGATCCAGGGCGGCCTTCAGAGCTACATCGCCGGCACGATCATGGTCGAGGTGATCGACGACGAACAGACCACCGCAGTCGCCGCGCGCATCGACGAGCTCTTGCGCGACCGCCACAACATCGCGGCCGGCGCCGACGACGATTTCACGGTCAAGAACCTGACCGAGACCGCGAACCGCAAGGAAGAGAGCACGCAAGCGCTGACGCTGTTGCTGGCGAGCATCGCCGCCGTGTCGCTGCTGGTCGGCGGCATCGGCATCATGAACATCATGCTCGTCAGCGTCACCGAGCGGACGCGCGAGATCGGCGTGCGTGTCGCCGTGGGCGCCAAGCCGCGCCACATCCTGATCCAGTTCCTGATCGAATCGCTGGCGCTGTCGGTGATGGGCGGCCTCGCCGGCGTCGCGCTCGGGTTGGTCGGGGCGCAGCGGCTGGCGCTGCGCTTCGCCTGGCCGATGCTGGTGCGGGTCGATGTGATCGGGCTGGCGGTCGGGTTCAGCGCGCTCGTCGGCATCTGCTTCGGGCTCTACCCGGCGTACAAGGCGGCGCGCCTCGACCCCATCGTCGCCCTCCGGTACGAATGATGAGCACCGCGTGCCTGATATTCCTGTCGCTGCTGAGCCTGCGCACGCTCACGCTCGACGAGGCGGTGCACACCGCGGAGACCAACCAGCCCGCGCTGCACGAGGCGCAGGCCAACACGCAAGCCGGCAACGCGCGCGCCGATGAGGCGCGCGCGCCGGTGCTGCCCCAGGTCAAGCTGGGCGCCACGTACGAGCGCACCACCGGCAACCGCGAGCACAAGCCCAACAGCGCCACGACTGTCGACAACACCACCGACACGTTCAACTGGTGGGACTTCACCGCGGCCGGCAGCTTCGTGCTGTGGGATTTCGGCCAGACGCGTGGCCAGTGGCACGCCGCCGAGGCGACCGCGCGCGGGCTGGCGCAGACCGAGAGCGCGACCCGGCTCCAAGTCATCCTCGACGCGCGGATCGCGTACTTCCAGGCGCGGGCGCAGAAGTCGCTGGTCGGCGTCGCGCGCGAATCGCTCGCCAACCGGGAGCGCCACCTCGGCCAGATCGACGGCTTCGTCACCGAGGGGACGCGGCCACAGATCGATCTCGCGCAAGCGCGCGCCGACCGCGCCACCGCGCGCGTGCAGCTCATCGGCGCGGAGAACGCCTATGCGCTGGCGCGCGCCGCGCTGAACCGCGCGATGGGCGTCACTGGATCGATCGACTACGACGTCGCCGACCAGACCTTCGGCGCCGTCGACGGCGAGGTCCAGCCCGTGGCGGCGCTGGTCGATGAAGCGCTGCGCGCGCGGCCCGAGCGCGCCGCGCTCGACGAGCAGATCCACGCGCAGGAGCTGGCCCGGAGCGCCGCCGTCGGGAGCTACGGGCCGACATTGAGCCTGGTCGCCGGCGCGTCCGATCAGGGCTCGAACCTGACCGCGAGCACCGCGCTCGGCGTCACGTCGAGTGGACAAACGCGACTTTACACCGCCGGCCTGGCCTGGAACTTCTGGGGCGGCCTGAACCTGGTCTGGCCGATCTTCCAGGGCTTCGCCACGCGCTCCGCAGTGCGCGAGGTTGACGCGCAACTGGCGGCGCTGCAGGCACGCAAGGACGCGCTGGTGCAGCAGGTCTGGGTCACAGTCGCCGGCGCCCAGCTCGACGTGCGCGCCGCACAGGAGGCGATCATCGCCTCGCGCGAGGGCGTGACCAGCTCGCGCGAGCGTCTCGCGCTGGCGGAGGGCCGCTACCAGGCGGGCGCCGGCAGTGTCATCGAGCTCGGTGACGCGCAGCTCGGCGTCGTCCAGGCCGCCGCGCAACAGGTCGCCGCCGAGTACCGCCTGGCAATCGCGCGGGCGCAGTTGATCTTCGCGCTCGGGCGTCGTTGAGCTACTAGACCGAACCACGACAGGAATGTCGGACGCTGACGGATCCCCGATGCGTCCGGATGGCCGCGCCATCGCGGACAAGTCCTGCCGGCGATGGAGGGAGCGTTTCACGCGCTCGAGCGCTGACCGTCCGGGTCCTCGAAGCGGCCCCATTCGCCCCGGCTTGCGCGGCGTCCAGCTCATCGGTACGGTCGCCGGACAGCGCAGCGCAAGGAGGACCGAATGCTCAAGCAAGTCAGCCCGACGCTTCAAGTGAGAGACATGCGAAGAACGTTGGCCTTCTTCGAGGGGAGCCTCGGCTTCCGGTGCACGTTCAAGATACGCGACGATCTTCATCCGGAGATCCCCTATGCGCTCGTCGAGCGGGATCAGGTGCGGATCCATCTGCAAGTGTCCGACAAGGGTGCCGGTCTGAGCGCCTGCTACGTCACGGTCGACGACGTCGACGCGCTCTATGCGGAGATCCAGAGGGCGAATGTGCCGGTGACACGGTCCATCGAAGACAGCAGCTACGGCATGCGTGACTTCAACATCGCCGACATCGACGGCAACACCCTCGGTTTCGGGCAGCCGATTGCCAGGAAATGAAAATGCCTCAGCGAATCGCGGCGTGGTCGAGGATGCGGTTGATCGCCAACTGCAGCCCGTCGAGCGTCTGCGTCGTGCCCGGCGGCCAGTCGCGGGTGTTAATCACGTAGGCCCAATCGACGTCGTCGGCGCGGGACTGCGCCCAGGATGACGCGCCCGGCGTACTGCCGGCGCGCGCTCCCGGAACGCGCGGGCCGTTGCCCCAGACCGCGTGGTGGTGGATGAATTGCACCATCGCCATCGCCGAGGCGCCGGTGCCGTCGTTGGGAGCTCCGACCTCGTTGATCTCGCCGTCGCCGCCGTACACGGACGGCACCAGCAGCGACGATGTCAGATCGAGCGGGCTTTCGCCCATGCCCTGATCCTCGGCGATCGCCTCGTCGTCGGTGCGGCCGGCTGGGCGCGTCGAGAGCACGCGCACCTGGGTGATGTCAGCCGGCTGCAGCAGCGTCTGCCGCACGTACGTGAAGTAAGGTGTGCCGGTCACGCGCTCGACCACCGCGCCCGCGAGCAAGTAGCCGTAGTTCGAGTACTGGCTCTTGGCGCCCGGAGTGAAGTCGAGCGGGCGGCCGTACATGTATTTCGCGATCTCGAGCTTGGTCACCGGCTGCGCCAGCCCCAGTGCGAGCGCGATCGTGCGCATGCTGTACGTGGGGTCGAAGCCCGACCCGGTTGGCGAGTCATCGTAGCCTGCGGTGTGATCGAGCAGCTGCTGCATAGTGATCTTGTCGCTGCGCGGATCGGCAGGACGCGAAAACCCGAGCAACGGATAGACCAGGGTCGTCGGCTTGAGCTTGCCGGCGTCGTAGAGCGATTGCACCGCCGCGGCCAGGAACATCTTGCTGCAGCTCGCGAGCAGGAATCGATCGCTGACCCTGCTCACGCGGTACCCAGGCTCGGCCCATGTGTAAGCGCGCGCGAGCTCGATCGCGCCGTTCTTGCCGACGACGAGCTGGGCGGCGCGCACGCCGTTCTCCTTCATGAACGCCTGCATGCTGTGGTCGAGCGCCGCCAGCGCCGGCACCGGCGTTCCCTCGACGGTCCAGTGCCGCACCGAGGGTACGTCCTGCTTCGCGAAGATCGCCGCGTACCGCGTGTCGGTGCCGGCCCCGCCGCCCTGCACGCAGATCGGGTAGAACCCCTGCGCGGTCTGGATGTCGAATTCCTTCTGGTACTCCCCGCCGGTCAGGCCGTGCCGCGCGACCCAGGCGCCCACGACGTCATCCTTGAACACCGAGCAGTAGTTCTGGTCGCCCGGCAGCGCGATGTACGCGGGCCGGTAACCAGCGAGCCGATAGCCCGGCAGCTGTGTCTCCGCGTCGAACGTCGTCTGATAGGCGGCGGCGGTGTCGGCGGGGTGGACGTGCCACTTGACGTAGTTGGGGTTCGCTTGCCACACCGCCGCGTAACGACGGTCGGCGGCACTTCCGTAAATCGTCACCGAGCGCAAAACCATGCGCGCCTCGGCCGCCACACGGTTCTGATGCTGGAACGTCCCCACCTGCGCCGGCAGCCCCGAGAGCATCCCGTGGCGCGCCACCCAAGGCCCCGTGACCCCTTGCTCGAACACCGCCGCAAAGACCGCGTTGCCGCTGCTGCCCGTCGCCGACACCAGGACCGGCGCGTAGCCCTGTGCCGTGTGCGTGTTGAAAAAGGTTTGGTATCCCACGGCGTCGACGCTATGAACCGCGACCCACGCCGGCCCGGAGCGCAGAATCCAGACCGCCGCGTAGCGCGCCTCTCCCGGATCCCCGTAAACGCTGAGCGAGACTATCCGATAGCCCAGGCCCGCAAGCTTCTCGAAGCTCGCCTGATGCTCACCCGCGGTCACCCCGTGATACGCCCGAAAGTCCATCGTCGCCCTCTCCTTCGGACACTGGCTGGCTCACCCGTCGCAAGCCCCCACCCGAAGTCAGGACACCAAACGAGGATGTGGTGTGGATCTTCCCCGAACATCAACCAGACGAGCTGCTGGCGCAGACCGGGCCGACGATCATAGAGCTGGGAGAATGTCGATGACGACGCCGGCTTTCGCGGAAAGCAGCGAGATCGGATTGAGGGCTATGATTTCCAATTCCGCACGACCAGCTTTCAGTGCCTTGACCGTGAAGGTCGATCCATCCTGATCGATGGGTTCGAGCGGCGGCCAACTCCCGGGCCGTACATCGATGGTCAGCCTCGCGGGATCGACATGCTCGGGAAATCTGAGTCTGACCTCGAACGTGTCGCCGCTTCGGATCACAGTCGGGGAAAGAGCGATACCCGCGACCTTCGGAATATGGGATGCGAGGTCGGGAACGGTGTGGCCCGCGAGGAACGACTGAATCCGGCGCGCGGCAGGCAAGACCTTGGGACCGTTCGCCTCGTTCCGAATGTATACGCAAACATTGCGATAGACCCACAAGAGATCGTCGCCTGAATGAGCCTTGTATTCCGTCGCGAGCTCTCCGACCTTTTCGCGCGCGGGAACCATCTGGCTCTCGACGGTCGTAGTATCGGTTGCGACTTCGACCAGGCGCTTCCGGGCCCCCCCTGCATCTCCGCAGACGAACAGCTCGACGGAAAGTTTTCTCTCCCGGCGCTCCCACACCCAGTACGCCGCACCGACTCCGGTCTCCAGCGGATACATCTGATCATAGCCGAGGCGCAGACCGCCCAACTCCGACGACAACGCCTCCGGGAGCCGACGCCAATCTGCGTGGACTCCGTCCTTAGCGTCGAGCCCAGAAAGTCCGTCGATGCCAATCAGATTCTTGAATGCGGCGACCTTCCCAAGTCGAAAGGTGGACATTCACTCACTCGACCGCAACGACGCCCAACTTAGGGCGGACGTCCGTCGGCTGACCGGGCCGAAACTTATGCCAGTGGCGGTAGAGAGAGAGCGTGTCGTCGATGCTATCAACTACATATTCGGGAATCGTCTCGGTGGCGAGATGTGGCTTCGCGCAGGCATCGACGGCTTTCCAATCGAGCGTCACAGTGAAGGCATGATTGCCGAATGGCATTCGTCGATCGGAGTCGGGTGCAACAAGCTTCAGTGCCTCATTGGTTCCAAAGAAGGGATTGTTACAGAGACCGACACCTACGAGGTTTGTCGGTCGAATGAATCCAAACGGTTTCAAGAATTGCCAGACTGACGCAACCCCGACCGCGCTTGCCAAGGACTGAACGGCTGCTGCTTGATCGTAGCAGTTGCAGATCTCAGATAGCCTGAGCAAATATGACCCCAACTTGAACACTCCGCCTCGATGTCCAATTCCGTAGCAGGTCTCTCCTTTGTTCGTCTCGTACCGAAGCCCGTGCCTAGTGTGGCAGTAGGCCGCTATCGCAGCAATCACCGCATTCGGGTCGCTGCCCGCAACCCCGACGCGACCAAACAGAAAACGCAACGCCTCGACCCATACGCCCTTCCGGTATCGGAAGCCGGGGCGGCCAAGAATGAAGTAAATCTCGACGAACGTCGACCCTAGGCTTGCCCTAATCGGCGTGGGGTCGACGTCGAGGCGCCAGGCAATGCGACCGCGGCACGCGCGGAGATCATCGGGCGGATTGATGATCCGGGCTGCGACGGTGTGTTCCCCAGCGGACGACGGACAGGAGCCCTCGATCGCGATGCCGCAGAAAACGCCGTGCAGACGAGCCTCGCCGCTGACGTTTTCGGATTTGGTGATCTTCAGCTTCACCTCGACGTCGTAGACACCATCGAGTCCACCGGCGAGATAGACGGCCGCACGCTTCGAATACAGCTCCAGCGGCAAGTGGAGCCGGCTGGCCAATCGCGTCCACAGATCCTCGATCGCACTCTCCCGACCCTTCTCCCAATGCGGGCCCTCGACCGGCGTCCGCCGTTGGCTGACCTTGATCCCCGACTTGAACGTGATCGAAACGATCTCCGCCTCCAACTCCGCATCCGGGGGTGGCGTTGCAATGGGCACGACCGCGACAGGCTCTCCAATCTGCATGACGCCTGACTTATCGTCGCGACGCCACAGAAGTTGCGTCGGCTAGTAGGTGTCGCGAATCGACGTTGCTGTCACCCGCGGCACCGCGCCGTTCCACTCGACGGTGACCGCTTCGCCGGGCAGCAAGTCGAAGTAGTTGTCCGAGAACATCTCCTCGCGGCGCGCCGGCGCCGGGTCGGCGTCCAGCCGCACCGCGCGCGCCAACCGCCGCGCCGTGACCCTCACCGACGCGCCCGCGCCCGACACGTGCGGTGTGACCGCGACCGACAGCTCCGGGTCGGGCAGGATCAGGTCCTTGGTCTTCTCGAAGTAGAACAGGCTGCGCGCGAAGGTCTCGCCGCCCGCCGACGCCAGCTCCGCCACCAGAACGGCGTGCGCAGGGTTGGCGCCCTGCAACGCCGATGCGCGCGGCCAGGTCGACAGCACCGCGCTCGCGTTCCCCGCCAGCGCGACGCCGGTGGCTTTGCGCCAGATCTCGCGCCCCTCGAAGTCGACCAGCCGTAACGTCAGCTGCGCGGGCGTCGGCGCGCGTAAATCGGAGACGCCGTAGACGCGGATCTCGCCGCCCTCCTCGACCGTGCTGAGCAAGATCGGCGCAAAGAAGCGGCGCGCCGCGTAGTGCAGCGCCTTCCAGCGCCCGAAATAGTCGATGCCCGCCCAGGACGCCACCGGCCAGCAGTCGTCGAGTTGCCAGTAAAGGCTGCCCTGGTTGTACGGCATGCGCCGCCGATGCGCCTCGGCCGCGTAGCTGATCACCGTCGCCTGCAGCACCTGGCTCATGTACAGAAACGACGCGAAGTCCTTCGGCTTGCGAAAGTCGCGGTCCATGTACGTCCGCACGAGGGGGTTGCCGCGCGGGTGCCGCTGGTGCGACAGCATGACCGGCGACTCGATGTCGTAGTCGGCCGGCGTCGCGTAGCGGGCGACGCTCGCCAGTTCGGGGAACGACTGAAAGCCGTACTCGCTCATGAAGCGCGACGTGTTCGGACCGTAGTCGGTGTACGGCGCCTCGGCGTGCCAGACACCCCAGTAGTGCATGTCGCCGTAGCCGACCTTGTTGGCCTCGAGCTTGTCGTCGTTGGCGCTGGGCGAGCTGCGCGTGTAGAACCGGCCCGGGTCTTCCTCGGCGACGACCTTGGGCAGCACCTCATAAAAGACGCGCTTGTATGCGCGCCAGATCTTGTCCTGCGCCGCCTTGGAGAGGTGGAACTTCTCCTGCCAGCCCCACCCCTTCCAGGCCACCTCCATCTCGTTGTTGCCGGCCCACAGTGCCAGGCTCGGGTGGTTGCGCAGCCGACGCACGTTCTCGATTGCTTCTTGCCGGACGTTCTCGATGAACGGCGCGTCGCCGGGGTACATGCTGCAGGCGAACATGAAGTCCTGCCACACCAGGATCCCCATCTCGTCGCACAGGTCATAGAAGCGGTCGTCCTCGTAGATCCCGCCGCCCCAGACGCGCAACATGTTCATGTGCGCGTCGGCGGCTGACTTGATCAGGAACCGATACCGCTCCGGCGTCACGCGATCGAGGAAGCTGTCGGACGGGATGTAGTTCGCGCCCTTCATGAACACGGGCGCGCCGTTGACCTCGACGGTGAAGCTCTTGCCGTCCTGGTCCTCGCGATGAATGACCTCGAGCGTGCGCAGGCCAACGCGCACCGCGCGCGTGTCGCGGGTGACGCCGGCGACCGACAGCTCGGCCGCGATCGTGTACAGATGCGCCCTGCCGAGCCCGTTCGGCCACCAGCGCTCCGGGCGATCGATCGCGACCTCGACCTCGACCGCATTGCGACCCGCCTTCAGCGTCGCGCCCGCCTCGGCCAGCGTGCCGCCCCCCGCCAGCGAAAGGCGCACCTGAGCACGGCCCGCGTGCGCCGCCACCACCGTCGTCGTCACCCGCAGCATCGCGCGCGCGTCGGTGAGCGATGTCTGCAGCGCGTGCACGTCGTCGATGCGCGCCGCGTCCCAGGCCTCGAGCCGGACCGGGCGCCACACGCCGCTGGTCACAAAGCGCGGGCCCCAGTCCCAGCCGTAGTGGTAGGGCGCCTTGCGCGTGTACATGCTCACCATCGGCGTGGCCTGATCGTTGGTCGCCGGCAGGATGTAGCCGAGCGCTTCGTAGGCCGGCATCACGTGCGTGATCGGCGAGCGAAACCGGATCAGCAGCGTGTTCTCGCCCGCGTGCAGGTGCGACTTCACCGCGACCCGCCACGAGCGGAACATGTTGTCGGCCGTGAGAACCGACGCGCCGTTGACGAAGACCTCGGCATAGGTGTCGAGTCCCAGGAAGTCGAGCTCGATCCGCTCGCGCGCGAGCAGCGCCTCGTCGGCGACGAACGTCGTCCGGTACTCCCAGTCTTCCTTGTCGATCCACTGCTGGGCCTTCTCGTTCGTGCCGACGAACGGGTCGGCGATCTTGTGGTTCGCGAGCAGGTCGGTGTGCACGCAGCCCGGCACGGTCGCCGGCAGCCAGCCATCGCCGGCGCTGGGGGCCGCCTTTCCGGCGTGGGTCGCCTGGCGGAAGACCCAGGGCCCGCCGAGCTCGACCGAGAGCCGCGACTCCGACGGCGTCCCCGCCGCGCCCGACGGCACCACCCCCGAAACCGGCGCCGGCGGCGCCGCGCTGGCCCCCAGGCTCATCCCGACCATGACACCGGCCGCCAGAAGCGGCGAGCGAATCGCGGTGCGCTCTGTCGTCTGGGACACGCCGGCGAGGATGTCAGAACCTGCCGCGGCGATCCATCGACCAGATCGACCGCCATCGTCGCCGCCCCGGCGCATTCTATTTGACGACCGCCGACCGAGGGCGCTAGCCTAAGCGCGTTTTCATCACGGGCGTTTAACTCAGCGGAAGAGTGCGACCTTCACACGGTCGAAGTCGCAGGTTCAATCCCTGCAACGCCCACAAGAGCGACGCCGCTTCGGCGGCCCGTCAGCGACGGTGCCAAACGTAGACGCCGGTGGCCCAGATGTCATCGGCGCTGGTTCCCCAGATCGCGAGCGGAGTCGAGGTCTCCGTCGAGCCGGTCGAGAACATGTACGGCGGCAGCGTTTCACAACCGCTTCGCTCTGCGAGGTGCTCGTCGACGTGAACCGACTGGCAGACGTCGTAGGCGTGGAAGGGTTCTCCATAGAAGCTGTCTCCCGACACGAGGAAATAGCTGGTCCCGGGCGGTGAGACCCACACGCCCGTGATGCCGAAGTCTCCCGACGGGTTGGGCAAGCCGGCTTTTCGCAAGTGGCGCCATGATCGGCCGTGGCGGCGATCGTTCCGCAATCGCCGGCCGCCCACACGCTGGCGCCGTCGGCAGTCCCCGAGACGGACCAGAGCGTGCACGCCAGGCCGTCGACAATGCGCTGCCAGGTGTCGCCCCCGTCGGTGGAATGGAGGATCACCCCGGCGCCCGACGAGGTTGCGCCGCTGGCTACGAGCCCACCGACGGCATAGAGGTCGGCGCTCGCCGCGGAACCCCACAAGCGGAACAACGTCAGTGACGAATCATTGAACACCTGCGTCCAGCCGGCGCTTGCGCGCCGCCGCTGAACCCGCTGTTCTTTCGTCAGCTTGGACCGGGGCATTGTCGTCGGGCCACCCTTCTGACGCTCTCCGCGCGCGAAGAGGAACGCTGCCTGCCTGGCTAGCAGCGAATGAGCTGCTCCTCTGGAACACCCCAGCGAGCAATGTCGTGGGGGTCGCTCGTCAGGACCACGGCATCGCGATCGATCGCAATGAGGGCCACATGACCATCCACGACGTCCTTGGCATTGACGGTCGCGCCGAGCACCCCTATCCGGCGCGCCGCGTCGGGATCGAGCGGCACCTCATTGATGAGATCGCTGCCCAGGAAACGCGCGAGCCTCGCCTGGCGGGCCCCTCCCCGCCAGACCTGCGCGACCACAGCCGCGCTCGTCGCGAGGGATATCTTGCCTCGGTCTGCCAGCAGCACGTACCCACGCACGGTCGCCAGCCCGCGCTCTAGCGCGATGAGCGCACCCGCGTCGAATACCACGGCTCTCACGCCGCCCGCCGACCTCGAGATCGGTTCGGACGACTCTTGAGCGCCTTAGCCACCGCGGTGCGCGAAATGCCGAGCGCTCGAGCCATCGAGGCGACGACCTCTGGCGAGGTCGGCTCACGCTGTTCGAGGTCTTCTAGGTCGGCGATCAAATCAGCCCGCGCCCGCGCCTTGGCCCGGATCGCGTCTGCAACCCAGGCACTCAGTGAAGCGGCACGTCCCGCCCGAACCTCAGCCTCGGCCATCCGTGCCAGATCCTCGTCGAGCGTTATAGTGATTCTACGCATACCTGAAGCTTACTCAGATATGCGGGACTGGGCAAACTGGCGCCACTCGACCGCAACCAGCCCCCCGTCCTCTGAGATCAGCGACGCTACGCTCCCGCAAGCACCGGTTCGTAGTCGGTCCACCGGCGCGCGTGGCGCGGCACGGTCAATGTGTAGATCACGCCGACCAGCGCGAACGCGACGACCGCCAGTAGCTGCCGACGATCCCACGATGACGTAAAAGCTCTCCCATGCGGCGAGCTGCGAATGCGCGGCTGGCTTGTTCCGACAAGCGTGAGACGATTCCAGACGTGACGGAAGCGGAGAGGCCCAGGTCCCAGCGATGGCTTCCGCTGTGCGCGGCCCTGCTGGGATGCGCGCACGTCGGCGCCGCGCAGCCCAGCCCCGAGCGCGAGCTGGCGTTCCGCAAGATGGTCGCCGCGCTCGCTCCCTGTCCGCCTGGCCTCGCGGCGACCCCACTCGAGGAGGCGCTCGGCCGCTCCTGGGCGGCGGGTGAATGCGGGCTACTGCGCGGCTGGCTGGACCTGGTGCGCAACCCGCCTCCTTGCGGGACCGAGCTGGCGGCCGATCTTACTGTCGCTGCCGGTGAGGCAAGCGAGCCGAACCAATGCGGTATCGGTTGGGTGCTGTCGAGCGGTCGCCAAACCATCGCACCGTCTGCGGTGCCGGCGAGCGCAGGGGTCGCGCCCGCCCGGCTCGGCATCGTCAACGTCGCCTACCCGATCGTCACGGACTGGTTCCCGCTGCCCTGCGTCCTCGACGACGGGGGCAACGCCGTCATCCCCGGCATCCACTCGTCACGCCTGCTCGAGCCCGCGGACGACCTCGACCTCCTTGCCGCTCACCGGGCGAGCCTGCCCCTGGAGGTCGCGATCCTGGGCGCCGTGCCCGGCGATGACAGCGATCCGCGATGCGTGATGGAGTGCGAGAACAACCGGCGCACGCTCGGCGCGCGGCCGTTCGAGGTCACTCACGTCTGTCGGATCGCCGGCCCCCCGCGCGTCGGTCAATGACCTTCGATAGCATTGAAGACCGCCCTGATTAACCTGGGTGCGGTGTTTGGTGCGGTGTTTGGTGCGGTGTTTGCGCTCGCGTTGGGCGCGCTGGTCGTTTACTTCGCCACGCGACGAGCCACTTCCTCGCTGGCAGGTTTGAACAACACGCGGTCGAAGAACAGATGGACGGACGCGACCCGACCGCCGTCGATGCGCAACCACTCGACGATGGGCACCGCTCCCGCCGCGGTATCCGTTACGAAGTCGTAGATCACGCAGACGTCTGTGCCATCGACGAAAACCTTCCTGACGTCGGTCCGGACCCAGACAGTGCTGATCCGGCGCAGCACGGCGAGGTAAGGCGCCGCGCCCGTCACCGTGTTCCCCGGTCCTTCGAACCGGATGTCAGGCGCGAGCAGCTCCGCTACCCTGTCGAAGTCCTTTCGCGAGCAGCCCTCGATGTACGCCAAGCCGACAGCCTTTGGATCGTTGGTCATGACAGCCTCCTCCACCCTTGATGACATTTAACACTGCCACTTCTGTTTCGGTCAGATCTCGGCTGGGGGCGGCAGCTAATTTCTAGGAATCACTTGGCGCGGCGGCGAACGCGGGACATGTCTTCACCGGCTGGCGCGGATATTTGACGGGAAGGGCCGTGCACATCAGGAAGACGGACCTCGCACCACTGATCGTCCGGTGATGAACGCAGCGCCAGCACAGGCTGTCGTCGAACCGTCGCTCGTCGGCTGGCGGGGGATCGTCGTGGGTTGGCATCGAGAGAGGACGCCCTTGCGGGCGTCGCAGCCCGTACCATCTTACTGGGGATCGTCCACTTTCGACTCCAGCTCTCATTTGTCGATCGCAGGACCGGCCGATGTCGTTTGAGGGCGGGGAGGAAACATGACCAAGACCGCCACGAAGACCGAACCCGAGTTGGAGCCGCTCAACCGGCTCGTGGGTACCTGGAACACCGAAGCCACGCATCCCGCGGTCCCCGGCATCGTGCACGGCGCCGTCACGGTCGAGTGGCTGGAAGGCGAACGGTTCCTGATCCACCGTGCCTGCACGGATCATCCAGACTTTCCGGATTCGATCTCGATCTTCGGGTTCACCGACCAGGACCGTATCGGTAACGCGTCGGCCCCGACGCCAGCGGCCGCCGGCAAGCGGCAACTCGGCATGCACTACTACGACTCGCGCGGGGTGTTCCGGGTTTTCAACGCAGGCATCGACCACGAGTCGTGGCGGTTCTGGCGGAATGCTCCCGGATTCTCGCAACGGTTTGCCGGCACGTTTGCCGACGGCGGCGACACCATCGTCGGCGTTACTCAGCTGTGCCAAGACGACGTTCACTGGAAAGACGATCTGCGGATCACGTACCGGCGGCGCACGTGACAGTGGCCGTCCAGATGGACGGGTTCCTCGCGCGTCCGCCTCGGAGATCAACCTGGGTGGGGTGTTTGTTGCAGACAGACGGGCGCGTCGATGTCGGTCGCCACGCTCTCTCGTGCGCCCGCTGCTGAACGGCAGTATCGTTACCCAGACAGGTCACGATGCCGTCCTTCCCCCAGAGTGCGTTCGCAGAACTCCGTCCAACCTTGGAAGCTCTTGGCTTTTCGCTTGCTGTCGAACACTTCGACCACCATGCGTTCGGAAGCGTATACGTCGAGTACCGCCGACGTGGAATATGGATCCGAATCATCTGGGATGGGAAGGAAGGCGCGTTGCTGGCGCAGGTCTCACCCGCCGAGGAGAACGTGTGGACTGACGTCGAAACCGTGCCCGGCAGCGCGCCGATGCCCTTCGACCGAGATCTGGATGATGATCGAATCGAGAGGCTACGGGGCGCAATCGAACGGATCGCGAAAGGTGCTGGTCAACAGCCCGGTGCAGCGGCCGGCGCTTCGCGCCGCAGCTGAACGGCGATATCGTTGGGCGGACGAGGCGACGTGGGCTCCAGCTTCATCGACTATCGCGGGCGAGGCTTCTGGTCTCACGATGCCTATATCGAACGGTTCTTGAGCCTACTCGCGAATGCGCCCGCGTCTCTTCCTGCCCAGGACTGGCTCGGCGACGCTCGCGAGCACTGGCGGCTGCAGGCGTCCGGAGTCTTCCACGGTTGGATACACCCAAGGTTCGACGAGTACCTTTCGAGTGATGAGCGGCGACTTGCGGTACTAGCTCTCGTCGTCAACATCCGTGAACACGCCGGTTCAGCGGGCGAATTGAGACAGACCTGCGATCTTGTCGAAAGGTTGCTCAGGGGTGAGCTCACCACCGATGCTGCGAGTCCGCTGGACTACATGGTGAAGCTCAAGGTGAAGTAGATGTCGCGCCGGCCAACCGGCCGTTGCAGACGGACGGGCGCATCAGTCGCTGAACGTCTTGGGTGCACGGCAGTGTGGAGTTCCTCGACAGCATGGACTGCCACCGCGCGCGAGCTGGCGGCGATCGAGGGCCCTTCTGGAGGAACTGCCCAATATGGTGTTGGGCAGACGGGCGCGAGCAATAAAGAAGGACGAAGACTACTGAACGCCAGTATCGTCGTATCCGGACGGCAGCGATGACGACAGACATCGAAACGTTCGTGGCCTTGATCCGCGAGTACCGAGCTATCATCGATGGTGCAGACGGCGGAGCCGCCCATGCCCTCCTGCGCCGTTGCGCGATCTTGCTTCCGCGAATCTACGCGGCTGGTCTGACGCTTCCCGATGTGGAGCCCGAACAGGAGAGCATCAACGCTCCAGCCGTCGAATCGCCAATGCGCCGCTTGGGTGCTCTTTTCGGGCGGTACGACAGCTACCTCGAGATCTTCGACCCTTACCAGGAAAACGAGCCCGTCCGCGGACTCATCAGCGATGATCTAGCTGACATCTACCTCGAACTCGTCGAGCCACTCTCGGCCTTCGAGGCCGGTCGCATTCAGGATGCGGTCTGGAATTGGAAGTTCAGCAGCCGAGGGCACTGCGGCGACCACATCGTCGATGCGATGCGGGCCATTCACCGCTTGATTCACGTTCACATGCCTGAGAACTACGTCGCCGGTGAAAAGGACGCCGGATAGCAGGCTATTGCCGTCGGCCGGGACGCGACGGTCGCTTTGCTCCCTCTCGCGTTCGCCGCTGAACGGCCGTATCGTTACCCGGAAGGAGCCAGGGTGTCGGGAAACGCCGTCGGGCTAACCCGGACGGCGCTTGCGAGCCGCCGCTTAACGCGTGATCGTTGGGCGGACAGGCAGGGCACCATATGGACGAAGAGACCTACGTTATTGACTACAACCCGATCAAACGGCCACTAGAGGAAATCGCAATCGCCGTTGCGAATCGTCTTGAGCGAGAGCGACACGCCGAGATGTCCACGTACCATGCCGCTTTGCCAACCACCGTTAAGCTCACGATCCGGGTGACGACCCTCACCTGGGACAGTGTTCGGTTCCTCTGCGCTCAACACCCGGTTGTTCATTCGAGGCGTGAGGAGTTCGCGATCTCGGTGCCGCCACTGGCGCGGACGATCCTAGATTCCCTGCTTACTCTCCTCTACATCTTCGATCGACCCGCTGACAATGCCCGGTGGTATGTGGCAAGTGGCTGGAGGGAGCTTTCAGAGCGGCACGTTCTTCTCGTTCAGAAACACGGCGCTGATCCAGACTGGACCGAGTGGCTCAAAGGACACGCAGCGATGGTCACCGGTTGGGAGTCAGATGCGCTCCTTTCACCGGGCGAGAAGGCGAACCCGAAACTCGTTAAGTACTGGCCCACTCCCGGCAAGATGGTCGGGCAGAATCCAGAGGTCGCAATGAAAGATCCGGCACGCTTGGCGTTCGGGCGATACCTGAACGACTGGTTCTACAGGCACCTATCTGGAGAATCGCATCTCAGTCTGAGTGGCTTGGCGAGCCGGGGTGGACTGCTCGTGGACGGCGGGGATCGAGACGAGCGAGCTCGTGTGATGACGAGATATCACTCACACGTGATCTTCACGACGCTATCAGTCTACGTAGCTTTCCTGTCGGAGTTGGCTGGCCAGTTCAAGCTGGAACTGGAATCTGCGCGACTGCGTGCCGTATGGAACCACATTCGTCAATGGCCCGAGGCCATGGAACTTTGCAAAGAGCGCTATGATGCATGGCTTGTCTGACGTTGCGGTGCACATGCCCGCTAACAGGGCGTTGACTGTGACGGCGCTTCGCGCCCGCAGGCTAACGCCACGATCGTTGGGCGGACCTTTGACGCGCATGCGGACGACTTTCATCGGACTGGTTGTCGTGCTCTTTGTTGCAGGACTCCCCGGGGCGGCGTGTGCAGACCCAATGTGCCACAGCACGTCCTGCGCCATGTACATCTCCGCGTTGTGGACAGCGACCTTGGCGCTTCCATTCTGGTTTCTCGCGGGCATCGTCGCTGCGGCACTCTCTCGGTCCCTGCGAATGCTCCGTCCTCATCTGCTAGCTTTGCCCTTCGCGATGATGGGTGCGGCGATCTTCATCGGCGGTCTTGACGTCACTGACAGACTCCCGCTCTCCTTGCGCTTCTCACCATGGGTACTCGTGATTCTGGGGTTGATCGCGGGGGTTCCGACCGTAGCCTGGTATCTCGGGACGGCGCGCCGTGTGCGAGCCGCCGCCCAACTCTGCGTTGAACCTGACGGAGGCTTGCGCGCCCGCAGGTTAACGCCATAGCGTCAACCGACGTGGAGATCCGATGGCACTGACCAAATGTCCCGATTGTGGCAAAGACGTTTCGCAGGAAGCGTGGGCGTGTCCGGGATGCGGGAGGCCCCTCCGCAATGTCCTCGGGCTCTTCAGTGCAAAAACCGTGAAGTGGATGGTAGGGATCTGGGCTCTGCTTGTCTTCGCGTTCATAGTCATCTGGCAAGTGCTCAATCAACCGTCACGATGATGGCTGGCTAGCCCGCCGTTGCAGCGGACGAACGCCTGCGCCGCCCGCTCGACGGTGCCTGATGCCGCGACAGAAGGGAGCAGCTCCGCCCGCACCTCCTCCCGGCCGTGCTACGCTCGCCGGGAGGGTTCGGCGTTTGCCGCTGAACGGCAAAACGTAGCCACACTTCCCGAGCGCCCGTGAACATCGAAGAACTAGAAGCGGACCTGCCCAACGGGCTCCACGATGCGCTGCTTCGCACTTTCTCGACGGACGTCCCGGAGCGACGAGCCGACCTGATCCTGGACGTCTGGCTTGGTGACCTCGCTAGCTCGGTGACCGCCGAGCGAGAGCGCTATCGTGCGGCACGTCTGGAGTTGCTCGGCTTGGCCTACCTTGTCCTCGACGATCACGATCCGCGGTACCCTGTGGGTGAGGGATCTCCCGTCCGCATAGATGCGTGCCCCGCAGATGACCACCCACAACGATCGCGGCAGGTCCCGCCGGGCGGATTCGCCGGTAGATTCTTCGTCACGGAATGGAACGCGTTCATCCACTTCGCTGCCCGCGACGCGCGTCTGATATGGATCGGCGCGAACTGAACGCCAGCTTCAGCGTCTAAAGGCGTTGCACCGGACGGGGCTACGTGCCGCCGCTGAACACCAGTATCATCGGGCACACAGAGCGACAGTGATGGACAAATTGCCGACCGGCGCTGACGGCAGTATTGCTGAGTGCGGGGACCGCCGCCGGCCCGCCGGCCGAAGCTCGTACTGGAGCTTGCCTCGGCCAAGTCCACCGGCGCCGTAGACCTCGCATTTCGGGCTCGCGGATCCAGCGAGGACGAGGGCATTTTTTCGTGCTCTTCCGGATGCGGCTCTATTGCGTTCAGACCGTGCCCTGATTTTCTCGAGCATCGGACGGCGCGGCTGCCTTGTCCGTGGCGGGCGCCTCCCCGTCCTCCGGTTTGCGGCGCCGCCGGACGAGGGCGATGTACGTGACTGCGTCCCACGCGTTGTGGATCCCGACGAAAAGCAGAAGCAGCGATGCCGCCCCGATCGCGAACAGCCACGGTCCGGGATCCTGGGGCAAGTAGATGCCGCCGACCAGGAACGCGGCATACGCGATCAGCGGCAGCACGGTATGGAAGATCCAGTCCTCCAGCACCGGCTCGTAGTCGGTCTGGCGACGCGCGTGGCGCAGCACGATCAGCGTGTAGATCACTCCCGCCAGCGCGAACGCCACGATCGCCAGCGCCGCGCTGCCGTGCCGGCTCCACGGCGCGCTCAGGATCGCAGAGTTGAGCAGGACCGCGCAGAAGTGAACCACCGTGGGCGTTCCAAACGCGCGGGTGGTGTGCACGGTCGCAGTCGTGTTGATCTCCGCGCCGAGCACCATCACCACGAACTGCAGACCGGTCAGCGCCGCCGCCGACGAGCCGACGATGACGTAGAAGCTTTCCCAAGCGGCGAACAACGAATGGGTTGCTGATTCCACGGTGAACCTCCGCCTGCCGTTGTAGGCGAGATGAGCGTCGTCGGCAAACCCGGAGATCAGGCGTTGGATGCCGCCTACGCGACGGCATTCTTCAAGGCGGGCGAGAAGATCGGGAGCAGCTGTGTTCCGGTTCACCGGGAGCGCTGGTCCCGATGAACTTCAACCCCTGGCAAGGGCAAGGCGGGCAAGATTCGGAGCGAGCGACGCGGCTCGCAAGGTTTGCCCTCTCCCCAACCTTCTCCCGCAGACGGGAGAGGGGATCGGAGCTCTGCAACTCGTGGGGATCCCTCAGCCACGGAACTCATCCTGCCGCAGCTCTCTCCCGCGCCCTGGCGCGATTACCGCCACGACCCAACTTGCCTGTGAGAGCAACGAGCGAACATGGTCACGATTGCAGCTCCTCCACCCGCGTTCGGCGTGCTTGCGCATGGGGTTCCCGAGGGAAGCCGCGCGCCCGAGCTGGATGTGCCGGCCGCGCCCGACGGCGAGCGCACGCTGCTCGCGGACTACCGCGGCTCGCCGCTGGTGTTGATCTTCTATCCCGGCGACTTCACGCCGGTCTGCACGGGCGAGCTCGGCCTTTACAACGAGCTCTTGCCGGATCTGGAAGGTCTCGGCGCCAAGGTCGTGGCGATCTCGTGCGATTCGCTCTGGTCCCACTCCGCCTACGCCAAGGAGCTGAAGCTGCGCATCGATCTGCTCTCGGACTTTCACCCCAAAGGGGCTCTTTCGCGGCGCTACGAGGTCTACCGCGACGACATCGGCACCTCGGAGCGCGCGCTCTACGTCATCGACGGCGGGGGAGTCATCTTCTGGCGCGAGGTCTCCCCGATCGAGATCAATCCAGGCGCGGCGGGCGTGCTCGAGGCGCTCGAACACCTGACCGGCCGCGAGGTGACGCTCGCATCGGTCCCGCCGGAAGCGCCCCGCGTTCCAGCTGAGGGCGCGCGATGAGCCGTCTCCAGCGAGCGGTCGAGCCCCGTGACTGGGCGCGCGGGCCTGCGGGCGCACCGGTGACGCTGCTCGAGTACGCGGACTTCGAGTGTCCGTTCTGCGGGCGCGCGTTCCACGAGCTGAAGCGGCTCGAGCGCGGGCTGCGCGATCGCATCCGCTTCGTGTTCCGGCACTTCCCGCTGGCGCAGATGCATCCGCACGCGACGCTCGCCGCTGAAGCCGCCGAGGCGGCCGGCGCGCAAGGCAAGTTCTGGGAGATGCACGACACGCTCTTCACGCACCAGAACGCGCTGGAACCGCCGGCGCTGCTGGCGTACGCCCGCGAGCTCGAGCTCGATGTGCGGAGCTTTTCCCGCGATCTGAACGAACGGCGGTACCAGATGAAGGTGCGACGCGATTTCCTCGAAGGGGTCCGCAGCGGCGTCAACGGAACGCCGACGATGTTCATCAACGGCACTCGTTGGGACGGCCCCTACACCGCCGAAGCGTTGCTGCGCGGGATGCGCGGTGACCCGAGCATGATCGTCGAACCAATGACCGGGTTCCCCTGGAGCGGGGACGCCTGAGGAGAAACGAACCAAATCGCTGGGGGGGATGGCCATGTGGGAGAGAAACTGGGGTTGGACGGTCCTGCGCGGGGTGGCGGCGATCATCTTCGGACTGCTCGCGCTGCTCATGCCCGGCATCACCTGGATCGTCTTGATGGGATTCTTCGCGGCGTACGCGCTGGTGAGCGGCATCGCGTCGGTGGTGTCGGCGATGTCGACGGAGAGGCCGCAGGACCGCCCGTGGGGCTGGCTGTTCCTCGAAGGCGTGCTCGGAATGGCGCTCGCGGTCCTGTGGGTGCTCTGGCCGGCGCGCGTGAGCCTGGCGTTCCTGTACGTCGTCGGGACGTGGGCCATCGTCACCGGCCTGCTCGAGATCGGAACCGCGGTTCGCCTGCGCCGGGTCATTCAGCACGAGTGGATGCTCGCGCTCAGCGGCCTGCTGTCGGTCGCGTTCGGAGTGCTCGTCTGGATGCATCCGTTTGCCGGTGCGCTGGCGGTGGTGTGGTGGATTGGCGCCTACGCGATCGTATTCGGCGGTTTGCTCGTCGGGCTTGGATTCCGCATGCGCCACGTCGCCGCGGAGACCCCGCCTCGGCACACGCTCCCGCTCGACAGCCGGCTCCGCCACCAGACCTAGCGCGAGCAGCGCTCAATAGAACCGGAACGAAAAGGCGCTGAACACCGTCGTCGGCAGGGCCACCGCTATCGACACGCGCATGCGGTAGGTGCCCGGCGCGGGGAAGGTCAGGTGGGCGGCCAGGCAGGTCCTCGTCGAGCCCGGCGCCGGCGGCTCTGCCGCCTGGGCCAGAACCGGAGTGTCACGTCCGCCCGGAGCGTCGGCGCCCGTGACCACCTGCATGCTCAGCGACTGCGCGTACTGCGTGTCGGAGCATCCGTCGAGCGCGAGCAACCTCTGCGCCGACGCGTCGGTCACCGTGAGAAATCGATCGACCGTGCCCGGCCCCGACGCCAGCGAGATGCCGTTCAGGCAGCGGGCATCGGGTGTAGCCGCGTGCTGGAGCCCCTGGTCCTTGGCAAACACGCAGGGAACGGAAGCCAGGAACGGTTCAAACGTCGCGAACGCGATCACCGGAGCGCTCCCGTCGAGGACGCCGTCCTGTTCAGCGGTCTGATAGACCGCGATGCTCCCCTCGTTCGCGGTGATCTGAACCCTGCACCCGAGCGCGTCGGGCAGAAACGTCCCCTGCGCACCGGAACGCATCCCGGCCAGCAACGCCAGTTGATGGTCGGTGAGCTCCACACGCGTCGACAGGAACGTCATTCCCCCACGCGCGAACCCGTTGCAGTCCATCCAGACGTCTTGACTGTTCGCCGTCCAGACCGCCTGCCCCGGCGCGGTGCCGATGCCACCGTCGGGACCGATCTGGTTCCGCGAGCTGCATCCCAGGGCCAGCGCGACGCTGGTGGCGAGAAGCCGCCACGTCCGCCCGCTCTTCCGTCCTGCACCCATACACTTCACGTGCCTTCGCGCGGCACGCGCGGCTCACAAACTTCATGAAGCGCGGCAAAGGGCCCGGCGGCCGCTACATCGCGCGCGCGGACGACTCGAGCCGCGGCGATTCGACCCGCGCCGCGAGCACGAACCGGAACTCGAAGCGCGTCCCCTGCCCCGGCCGGCTGTCGACGTGAATCGTGCCGCCGAGCTGATGACAGACCTGCTGCACCGCGGACAGGCCGACGCCGCGGCCCGACAGATCCGAGACGACGTCGCGCGTGCTGATGCCGTCGGCGAACAATGCGGCGATGAGGTCGCGATCGGTTGCGGCGGGCAGTCCGCGGCGTACGGCGCGCTTGCGGATCGACTCCCAGTCGATGCCGCGGCCGTCGTCGTCGACCGCGATGACGAACTCCGCTCCCTCGACGCGGCTCTCGATCGAGACCTGGCCGGCGCGCGGCTTGCCGGCGCGCACGCGCTCGTCCGCCGGTTCGATGCCGTGGTCGACGGAGTTGCGCACGACGTGCACCAGCACGCCCAGGAACGAGCGCATCTCGGCGCTCGGCAGCCGCACGCGATGGTCGACGATGCGCGGCTCGACCTCTTTGTTGAGGCGCGTGGCCAGCTGCCGGATAGTGCGCGCGTAGATCCCGAGCGCGTGCGCGATCGGCGGATCGCTCCACCCGCGCGCCAGTCGCAGCAGCGCGGCGTGGTCCTCGCGCGACTCGAGCCGCTGCAGGAACTCGACGTGCTCGGTCGCTTCCAGCCGGATCGACGCCTGCGTTTCGCCGCCCAGGAACACACTGAAGCCGGACAGCATGGCGGCCCAGTCACGGGCCAGCGCCTCGACGCCGGTCGCGACCCGCGGCGACGCGAGATCGCCGCCCTCGGCCTCGAGCAGGTCCTCGAGCTCGTGGCAGTGCATGGCGAACAGCTCGAAGCCGTAGACCGCGGCGCTGCCCTTGAGCGTGTGCAGCAGGCGGCCCCACTCCGTGCCGTCGGTCGAGACCGCGAGACGCGCCAGCATCTGCTCGATCTCGTCGACGAAGGCCTGGAACCCCTCACGGTCGCGCAGCAGGTGCCGCACGATCACCGGCAGCTCGCGGTGCAGCTGCTGCAGGCGATCCTGCTCGAGTTGCTGGGTCACGTCGGCGAGCGTGAACACCAGCTCGGCGAAAGCACCGTCGCGCAAGACTTGATGACAGGTCAGGCTATACGTCCGCTCGCCGCGCTCGAAGGTGCGCGGCAGCTGCGCCACCGCGACCTCGAAGGGAAGCATCTCGTCGGTGACCTGCTCCAGCGCGGCGCGGAACCAGAGCTTGTCGGGTCCGTCGTCGCCGAAGAGGTAGTCGGCGAGGTCGGTCCCCGGGGCCGCCGGGCCGAACCACTCCGCCGCCGTGCGCGAGTGCACCCTGGTGAGGTGGGCCTGGCGATCGCAGACCACCAGACCCTCCTTCACGCTGTCGAGCACGCCCTGGAGATTCTGGTTGGCGTAGCCGAGCTCGCGGTTGCCCTCCTCGACCCGGCGCAACGCCCCTTGCAGCGCCAGCTCGGCTTCCCGGCGCGCCGTGATGTCCTGGCCGACCGCCTGTACCTCGACGCGGGCGCCCGCGGGGGAGAAGAGCGCGTGATAAGTCCAGAGGACCCAGCGGCGCTCGCCGGCGCCGGTCACGATCTCCTGTTCCACCTCGACGATCGGCACCTCCAGCGTGAGCGCGTCGACACGCTCACGTCCAGCATCGGCGCTACGTCCGCCGGACAGCGACCAGACCGAGCGCCCCACGACCTCGGCCGCGGTGGCGGCGACGAGGCGGGCGAGCACGCCGTTGGCGAAGACGATCCGGCCACCGCCGTCAAAGCGGCAGATCAGCTGCGAGCCGTCCTCGACGATCGAGCGGTAGCGATCCTCGCTCTCGCGCAGGCGCGCGCGGCTCTTGCGCGTCAGCGTGCGGATCGCTGCAAGCAAAGCCAGGATCACCAGCGACTCGCCGCCCATGCCGCCGAGCGCTGCCCACACATAGGTGCGGTAACGCTCGTAGAACGAGAACGGCCGGTCGAGGACCACCGCGCCCGGCGGCGGGTGGTCGACGTCCATCCGCCAGCGCACGAACGCCGGGTAGCTGAGCATGTAGACGTTGGGGCTCTCGCGCACGATGGGCACGTCGGCGGCGCGCGCGCCGTCGAGGATGCGCAGCCCCATGCGCGCCGCGGTCTCGCCCTGGCTGGTGCCGCTGAGCACGAAACCGCCGGCGGCACCGTGACTGACCGACACGTCGGTGAACCCGAACAGCGGAACCGGCGAGGCCTCGAGGATGATCCGGTGGGATTCGCCCATCGACAGCGGCCTGCCGGCGCGGTCGCGCATGAACATGCCCCAGAGCACCACGGAGTCGTCGTGCAGCGCGCGCAGCTGCACCTGCAGCTCGGCGACGGTCACGTTGGAGATCACGCGGAAGGTGAACCGTTGCCGCCAGCGCGTCTCGACGTCCTCCAGCCGATGAATGAAGCCGGCGCTGGTGGCGCTCTCGTCGAAGACGAAGACCAGCTGCTTGGTCGCCGGCCGCAACTGGGCGATCCAGGCGAGGCTCTTGTCGAGGTCGCCCTCTTCGTTGACGCCGGTCACGTTGGAGAAGCCAGCGATGCGGCTGTCGCGGAAAGCGTTGACGCCGCAGAACACTACCGGCACACCGGGGAATAGCTGGTCGCGATAGGTCTTGAGAAAGTCGAGCGCGTCGTCGTCCGACGACACGATCAGATCGAAGCGCAAGTTGTGGTACTTGCGTGCGTAGATCTCGGACAGGAGGTGCGCGTACTCGGGCGTGAACGCCTTCTTCGAATCCATGTACTCGACGAAGAGCTCGACGTCGTCGCGCGCCTCGAAGACGGCCTGGGCCCCCTTCACGATGTTGGCCGTCCAGCCATAGGTCGGCTCGTACGAGTTGAGAATCAGTACGTTCTTGCGCGCCGCCGGCGCGGCCTGGGCGGGCGCGCCGCCCCGATCGCCCACCAGCAGGATGGACGCCACCGCTGCCAGCACAAGCGAGCGGAGGAGTCGGCGGCGGTGCCTCGATACAATCATGGGTCCAGGCCCGGAAGACCCATGCGATCGGTGGATCGCCCAAAGACTTAATAAGCGCCGTGCAAGTGCGCGCGAAAGTCGTGAGATGACGGGTCACATCCAAGGATGTGCGCGAACGCCCACTCGCGCGGGTGAACGGCGTAGCGGACCTCTCAGCGATCGGATAGCGGTGGACGCGGCTCGGCGCGACGGCGAACGCCGGCGTGCACCTCGGCCTTGCGCTCGGGCGCCAAGCCCGCGACCGTGCCGTGCGCCGGCACGTGCAGCGGCCAGTCGGTCATCCAGGGCGCCGGATCCCAGTAGATCTCCGAGAAGTCGTGCGACGGCATGACCGACAACGTGAACGTCAGGTGCCGTGTCTGATGTCCGCTGCCGGTGTCACCGAGGAGGCCGATCACGTCGCCCGCCCGGACGACCGATCCGCGGTGGAGCGCGAGCGGGATCGCCGCCAGGTGAAAGTATTGCGTGAAGACGTAGCCGCCGAAGTGGGCGATCCGAACGTACGCACCGCCCGGATCATCGGCGCCGTCGCGCTGGATGCGATCGACCACGCCGTCCTCCACGGCGTAGACGTGCTCGCCCCAGAGCTCGCCACCGAGGTCCACGCCACAGTGGCCGGACGGCCGGCACGCAGGGGCGTGTTCGTGCGTCGGTCCCAAGGTCGGGATCAAGATCCGGCGCTCGTTCATCAGGGGACGCCGCACCGGCCCGGGCAGCGGATAGACCCACCGCGCGCGGTCGAAGAGCGCGATCCACTCCTCGTCGGAGGGCGGCCAGAGCGGACCGTACGCCGGCCCGGACATCGAGCGCACAGGAGGCGCCGTCGGGCGCAACGGCTCCGGCCGGGGCTCGAACGCGATCGTCTGCGGCTGCCACCGCTGGTAGAGCTGCCACAACGTCTTGGCCCCGGCCAGCGCCAGCACCGCGAGCGCCACGCGCAGCAGCCAGCGCGCCTGCGTCGCCGCGCGCACCTTGTGCAGCTTTCGCACCGCGCGGCGCAGGCACGCCTCCGAGCAAAACAGGTCATGCTCGCCCCAGCCGCGCGCGAGCACGAGCCGCTCCTGCCCGTCCTCGAAGACGTGGCCGCAGGTCGCACAGTTGATGGAGGGTCTGGTCTTTCTCACGGTCACTCGTCGCTCGAGGGTTCGCCCGACTCGGATTCGCCGGCGTCGTCGCCCGACGGCGCCGCGCTCTCCTTCTCGTCATCCGTTCCCGCGGTCGCCGCGCGCCCCTTGCCGCCCCTCCCGCCGCGTTCAGCCTTCGCGAGCTTGCGCTTGTGAGCCGGGTTGAGCGGCGACGAGCCGAGCGGCGCGCCCACGGGCGCGACCGTGTTCACGAGACCGATCTCGCTCCCTTCGACAGGCACGCGCAGCGGCCACAAAGCGATCAGCGGCTCGGGATCGATGTAGCGCTCGGGCCAGTCCTTGCCCCCCGGGCGCACCGAGATCGTGAAGTGCAGGTGTGGCCCCGACTCCTTCACGCCGGTGTCGCCGACCGCACCGATGACGTCGCCGGCCTTCACGACAGAGCCGCGTTCGAGGCCACGCGGGATCGCCGACAGGTGAAAGTACTGCGTGAACACCGTGCCGGCGCGATGCGAGATGCGCACGAACTGCCCGCCGCGATCGGGATTCACGCCGCGCTTGACCCAGTCGACGACGCCGTCATGCACGGCGTGCACATGCTCCCCCCAGATCTCGCCGCCGAGATCGACGCCGCAGTGGCCGTTGCGGCACTCGGCGGGGCGGTCGCCGGGCCGCGCCGCACCGAACACGCGCGAATCGCGGATCGGCATGCGGCGGAACGGTCCGGCGAGCGGATGAATCCAGGTGTCGCGACCGAGCGCCGCGAGCGCGCTCGCGTCACTCTCCCAGTCGGGCGGAAGCCAGCCCTCGGGCAACGGCGCGGGGCCCGCGGGGCCGGTTGAGCCGGTGCTGGCGGCCGGCGCCGCGCTCGCAACCCACGACGCGTGTGGGGCTTTCGCCGCTCGCGGCGGGCCCTGGTGCGGCGCCAAGTAGGCGCCTGCGAAAATGATGCCGATCGTCAGCCGGCGCAGCGACTGCCTGCGCTCGGCCCAGCGCTCCCGGAGGTGCGCGCGCGCGACCGCCTGGGAACACTCCCGGGAACACAGAACGTAGAAAGACGACGCTTCGGCGCGTACGAATCGCCCCTGAACGAGCGGGCTTTGGCACAGGCCACAAGCGTCGGCTCCCTCAATCGTGGGTGAGGAGTCGACCATGCCGTGGGAAACGCTCTCTCGGCAGCGCTGGCGCAGAGCTTAGCAAGGTCTGAGCGATCATCACGCATCGATCTGCGGATCACGAAAAACTCTGGGCGCGGCGCATGCACGGCTCCGCGGCCCGCGGGGTTCACGTTCCCCGAAGCACGAGCCGTGCCGATCCCAGATCCGGCACTCGATCAGATTTGAGTAAAGCAGCACACTTTGTTGAGCGTGTCTTCCTGCGGGACAACGGGAAGCTTTTTGAAAATGGCGTTACCATGCGGGCCCGTGGCGCCTCTGCCCCCGCCCGAGTGGTACGCCCGCCTTGGCCGCGCGCTGGATGTCGAGAACGCGGAGCAGGCGCGGTCCGATGCGCGCGCGATGCTCGCGGAGATCCGCGAGGAACAGGCGCGCGTCCGCGAGCGACTCGACATGCTGTCGTCGGCGTCGTTCGAGGGCATCATGGTCCACGTCGACGGCGCGATCATCGACGTCAACCAGCGGCTCTGCGAGATGGTGGGCTACACGCGCGACGAGATGCTCGGCCCGGAGCCGATGCGCCGGTCGATCGCGCCCGAGGACCTGCCGGCGGTGATCGAGCGCGTCGCGAGCCAGTACGAAGGCGCCTACGTCATCACCGCGATCCGCAAGGACGGCACGCGCTTCCGCGCCGAGATCCAGGCCAAGCAGGGCCACATCGGCGACCGTCCGGTGCGCGTCGCCGCGTTCCGCGACGTCACCGAGCGCGAGCGCACCCACGCGCTGCTGCGCGAGAGCGAGCAGCGGTTCCGCGACCTCGCGCGCACGGCGTTCGACTTCAGCGTCTTCAGCCGCGACGGGATCGTCGTCGGCGTCGACGGCGATCCACAACCGATCCTGGGCGTCACGCCCCAACAGATGATCGGGCAGCCCGTGCTGAAGTTCACGGCGCCGTCGGCGCAACCGCGCGTACGCCAGAACATCGAGGGCGGCTACCTGGGCCGCTACGAGGCGGTCGCGGTCCACGTGGACGGCGAGGTCGTGCCGGTGCAGTGCGTGGTGACGGCGACGACGCTCGACGGCCAGCCGGTGCGCGCCGCCGGGCTGCGCGACCTGCGGCCGGTGCAGCGGCTCGAGGCCGACCGGCGCGCGCTGGAGCAGCGCCTGGAGCGCGCGCAGCGACTCGACAGCCTGGGCGTGCTCGCCGGAGGGATCGCGCACGACTTCAACAATTTGCTCGCGGGCGTGCTCGGCAATGCCGACTTGCTGCGCGAGATGGTGGTCGGCCGCGACGAGCGCGAGGTCGCCGAGTCGATCGTCGTTGCCGCGCAGCGCGCCGCCGCGCTCACGCGCCAGATGCTGGCCTACGCCGGCCAGCGCGATCTCGGACGGCGCGAATCGGTCGACATCGGCGAGCTCGTCGGTGAGCTGCGCACGCTGCTGGGCGCGACCCTGTCGAAAAAGGCGCAGCTCGAGCTTGCGGTCGACACGCGCAGCATCGTGCTCGGCGACCGCGCCACACTGACGCAGGTGCTGATGAACCTGCTCACCAACGCGTCGGACGCGCTCGGCGACGGGGCCGGGATCATCCGCGTGGTCGCGCGCCGAGTCGCCCAGCCGGACGGACGCTGGGACAGCGCGCTCGGCGCGACGGTGAAGCCGGGAGACTGGGTGCTGATCGAGGTCCGTGACACCGGCTGCGGCATGGACGAAGCCACGCGCGGGCGTGTATTCGAGCCGTTCTTCTCGACCAAGGAGCGCGGCCACGGCCTGGGCCTGGCGGCCTGCCTGGGGATCGTGTCTGCTCACGGAGGCGCGGTGCTGGTCGAAAGTGAGCTCGGGCGCGGCAGCTGCTTCTCGGTGCTGCTGCCCGCGGGCGGCGGCGAGCCGGCGGCGAGCGAGCGTCCAGCGGCCGCGCGCCCGAGCCGGCCTTGCAGGGTGATGATCGTCGACGACGAGCCGCTGGTGCGCCGGCAGCTGCGCCGCTCACTGGAGCTTCGCGGCTACACCGTCGCCGAGGCGGTCAACGGCCGCACCGCGCTGGCGACCGTCGACGAGGTCCGTCCCGACGTGATCATCCTGGACATGACCATGCCCGACATCGACGGCGCCGAGGTGCTGCAGCGCCTGCGGGCGACCGGCTCGCGCGTGCCGGTGATCGTGTCGTCGGGGTACCTCGACGTGTCGGTCGAGCGCAGGCTCGCCCACGGCGAGTTCCAGGGATTCCTGGCCAAGCCCTACGGGGCCAGCGACCTGGCCGCGGCCATCGAGCGAGCGCTCGCGGCGCGGTAATTGGGGTCCCTGCCCGCACCGGGTCGGGTAACCAGAAACGACGACGGCGGCGGACGTGAGGACGGCTTCGCTCCTAAGAGTCGTTCACTGCGCCTGAGGGCGTCCGTATTTTTTAATTGAAGGTAGCCGGACGCGCGCTCCAGCATCACCCGCGCGACTCCTTCGCTAAGTACGCGGCATTATCGCCAAGTACCAGCGGTCACGCAGTTCACGAATCGCTCAACCCCGACACTACGGTTACTTAGCGAAGGGTCTCCATTCACGAGCGGTCAACGCGCGTCCGGTAGCTCAATTTAAAATACGGACACCCTCAGGCGCAGTGAACGTAGCTTGTCACCGGCGCGAGAGGCGCGGGGGGACATTGGGGTGGGGTGTTCCCCTTGCGGGGCCTCGAGGCGCGCTCCTGCCTGTCCGCAGGCAGGTTGCCAGCGCCGAACGGAGCGGCCCCCGTGCCGCCGGTAAATCCCCGCTGCTCGATCCTTCGGTCGAGTACACCGCTTTTATCGCCGCGGGAGTTGCCCTCCCAGCCGGCGGCGTGAGGGCCGCGTCCCCGCTAGGGGAATACCCCACCCCAACGTCCCCCCACGCCTCTCGCGCCCCACAACGGAGAAATCGAAGCCTCCTCACGTCCACCGCCGTCGCCGTTCCTGGTTACCCGCCCGGTGCGGCCCCTAGCGGCCCGAGTCCGGCGCGGCCGCGCACTTGATGAGCTCGGTCGTCGGTGAGAACTCGTCGCTGACCTTCTTGTCGTCGTACTTGTGCAGCTCGGAGACGATCTTGCCCCGCAGGTCGTCGTAGCGTTCGTTGAGCAGGTCCGACGACGACGCGCCCGACTGCGCGACGCAGGCGAACTTGTTGACGCCGCAAATGTCGAGCGAGTCGCAGGCCGGCGTCGACTGCGCCAGCGGTTTGAGCGCCATGTCGCCGTAGAGGATCCGGCCGCCCACCACGACCATGCGCACGTCCTTGGGCGACGCCGCCAGGATCGCGTCGTAGGGGCGGCCGCGATCGCCGCCAATCACCACCAGGTCGGCCTTGTGCCCGTAGGAGAGCTCACCCAGCGTGGTCCCAAGCCCGATGACCTTGGCGGCGTTCTTGGTCGCCATCTGCACCAGCGTGCGCGGCGACAGCACGTCGCCCCACTGCGTGTTGTCGATCTGGTCGGCGAAGCGCAGCTCGTCGAGCAGGTTCTGCGATCCGGTGATCGACCAGTCGGTACCGATCGCCACCGTGATCCCCTTTTCGATCGCCGCCGGGATGTCGGCGGTCTTGGACAGGTCGACGCCGTGGCCGTAGAGCGACACGTTCGAATGCGGCAACCAGACCAGGTTCATGCCGTGCGCCACCATCTCCGTCAGCTCGTGATCCTGCAGCGCCGCGCCGTTGACGATCGTGGTCTTGGGCGACAGCAGGCAGCCGTGCGCCGACGTCGCGTCGGACAAGCGCTGGAACTCCTTGCGCGCGATGTCGTCGGTGCCGTCGCCGATCTGCACGAGATAAGCGTCGGTCTTGCCGCTCGATTGGTTGGTGCAGACGCGGTCGGCATCGGCGGTCTTGGGGAAGACGTCAGCGGTCTGGATCTTGTCCGCCGGCAGGCCGTTGGGCTTCTCGTCGATGGTGCGCGCCAGCGACGCGTAGCATTTCTGGTCCTCGGGGACCGCCTGCCCGACGATCGACGTCGTGCCGGCGATCAACCCCTTGAGCTCACCGAATTTGACGAGGCTGCAGCTGATGTTGACGTGCGCGCCCTTGGCCTCGCCGTTCAGGTACTGCTTGGCGGCGTCGAGCGCACGGAAGCGCTTGGTGTCGGCCCATTGATAATGGTTTGTGAAGTGGTCGCTGCCCTCGGGCGCCCAGTCGGTCTCGTCGAAGATGTCGTACTGCACGTGATTGCGGGCGTCGATCAATCCCGGGAAGATGATCCCGTTGGTCTGCACGATCGACGCGGTCGCCACGGCTGGATCGCCCTGGCACGAGGGAGCCACGCACCGGATCTCGTCGCCGACGATCAAGATCTCGCCGTCGACGACCTCGTCGGGCGTCACCAGCGTGCCGATGAGCAGCAACCCGCCCGAGCCCTGGCCCAGGATGACCGACCCGCTGCCCATCGTGGCCGCGGTGCAAGCGCCGAACTGGCAAACCTTGCCCGAGCCGCAGGGCGCGCCGTTGAGCGGTGTGCCGCCGCCGCACTGGCAGCTCTGATTGAAGACCTCGCCGCGCGTACACAGGTTGCCATCGTCGCAGGCGTTCCCGGGCACGCATTTACCGTTGGACGCGCCGGGCGTGCACGCGATCGGCCCCGTCGACCAGTTGGCGCCGTCGGGCTGGCGGCCGAAGCACTGCCCCGCCGCGGTCGTGTGTGTCGCAAGGCCAGCACCCGAATCGCGCAGCAGCGCGCCGCACACACCGGACAGGCGCGGCGTGCTCAGCAACCGGCAGGCGTCAGGCGTCGTCGCGTTGATGAAGGGGTACTTGATCCAGACTGACTCGCCGGGCCCGATCGCCGCGCAGGTGGGGGTGCGTTCGAGCGAGCTGCACGACGTCGAGCCGGGCGCGTGGTTCACGTTGACGTCGCTGACCAGCTTGGCGCCGCCCCCGCCCGCGGCGTCGTCGATGAACCAGCAGGCGTCGGGATCCTTGGCCAGATCGACCCGCTCACTGCCGCGGTTATAAAGCTCTATCCAGCCGGTGGGACCACTGGCGCACTCGTTGACCACGACGCTCGCTTGAGGCGCGAGCTGCGCGTTCGCGGCGCCGCCGGCCGTCCCGGCAAGTGCCAGATAGACCACCGAGCGCGACCACGGTCGAACGTGTGCCACTCTCACGACTGAAGGCTATAGCGAAGATCCCTCGACGACAATGATCAGGCGCACTCGCCCGTCGGTGACGGGGTCGTGCGGCGCTGCCTCGGGACGACTACCGTTCCAGCAAATGACGCAGGCTGATGGCGGCGCCCGGTGCCGGCGCGGGTGCCGGCGAGCGCGGCACCGAGAAGAAGAACGACGAGCCCGAGCCCGGCGAGCTGCGCACGCCGATGTCGCCGCCGTGCCCGCGCACGATGCTGCGCGAGATGTAGAGCCCGAGCCCGATGCCGCGCGAATCGCCGCTCCAGTAGCGATCGAAGATGTGGGCCAGGTGCTCGCGCGCGATCCCCGAGCCGGTGTCGTCGACGGAGAACACCACGCCGTCGCCCTGCTCCTCGGCGCGCACGGTGATGCGTCCACCCGACGGGGTGAACTTGAGCGCGTTGCCAATCAGGTTGCCCAGCACCTGCAGGATGCGCTGCCGATCGCAGGCCATGGTCAGATCGTGGGCCGACACCTCGGATTCCAGGCTGACGCCCGCCTCCTGCGCCAGTGGGCCATGCAGATCGACCGCCTCCTGCACCACCGTGTCGACCCGCTCGGACCTGATCGTCATCGGCAGCTCGCCGCGCTCGACACCGGCCGCGTCGACGATGTCGCGGATCAGGCTGTCCATGCGCACCACGGCGCGGTCGATGGTCTTGACCCGGCTGCGCACCACGGCGGGATCGGACGTCTCACGCGACAGCGACGAGGCCGACACCATGATCGTCGCCAGGGGCGCGCGCAGGTCGTGCGCCACGACGGTCAACACCTGCTCGCGCGACACGCGCGCGACGTCGGCCCGCTCGCGCGCCCGTTGCAGCGAGCGGACCAGCATGCACACGGCGCCGCTGACGAAGAAGAACAGGAGCAACTCGAACGGCACGCGGCCGGCGCCGGCGCCGCTCCAGAAGCACGCGAGCGCGACGACGCTGATGATCGTCGCGAGGATCCCCGGGCCGAAGCCGAACAGACACGCTGTCAGCATCACCGCGGGCAGGAAGAAGAGGTGGCGGTTCTGCTGGCGCCCCCACCACGGATCCATCGCCAGTCGCCCAGCGACTACCGCCAGGATCAGCGTGACGCCCCCGCCGTACCTCTGCCACGACGGCCGACGCCCCGCGGCACGAAACCAACCCCGCACGTCCTTCAGAGTACGGCCCCGTCCCGACCCGCGCAACCGCGTCATGCGGCGTCAGCGTGCCTGCGTCGCCGGAAGGCTGATTCGAAACGACGTCGCCCAGTCCTGCGTCGAGACGACATCGATCTCGCCGCCGTGCGCCTCGACGGCGCGTTTGCAGAAGTAGAGACCGAGCCCGGCGTTGCCGGCGAGCGCCCGTTCGCCCGAGCCGCGCTTGAACTTCTCGAAGATCCGGTGCCGCTCCAGTTGCGGGATCACCGGACCGTCGTTGGAGACGTTGATCTCGACCCCCGAGCTCGGCCGCACGCTGACGGCGATCCGCCCCTTGGCGGGCGTGTAGCGAAAGGCGTTGTCCAGGATGTTCTCGACGACGCGCCGGAGCAACCGCTGGTCGGCGACCACCTCGACCGCCTGGTCCAGCGGCGAAAGGAGCACGATATCGTGTTGCTGAGCCCGCTGCGCATAACCCTGCACCACCGAGCGCAGGAAGCGCGTCACGCTCAGCAGCTCGCGCTGCAGCGAGAAGTCCGACTGCTCCATGCGCGAGATCGTGAGCAGGTCCTCGATCATGTAGCGCAGCCGCATCGCCGCCTCGCGCGAGTCGGCGAGCGCCTGGCCGAGCTCGCCCTGCGAGGCGGGGATCTGCTCGCTGGCCCAGTCGAGCCCCGCGTACGCGATCGAGAGCGGGTTCTTGAGGTCGTGCACGATGAACTCGGTCAGCTCGCGGTGATCGCGCTGAGCCTGCTCCAGCGCGCGGTGGCGCTGCTCGAGCTCGTCGCGCGATGTCTTGAGCTCGACCAGCGTCTTCTGGAGCGCCTCCTGTTCGTCGGCCAGCTTTCGCCGCGTACTGTAGAGGTCCAGAAACACCCGCACCTTGCTGCGCAGGATCATCGGGCTGAACGGCTTGTAGAGGATGTCGACCGCCCCCGAGCCGTAACCCTGGAGCAGGTTGTCCTCGGTCTGGTTCATGGCGGTGAGGAAGATGATCGGGACCTGGCGGGTCTCGGGGTTCTCGCGCGCGTAGTGCGCCATCTCGTAGCCGTCCATGTTCGGCATCTGCACGTCGAGCAGCATCACCGCGAATTCGCGCTTCAGGAGGTAGCGCAGCCCCTCGTTCCCAGACTTCGCGCGAATCAGCTCGCAATCGAGATCGCTGAGCAGCGCCTCCAGCGCAACCAGATTCGCCTCCACGTCGTCGACCAACAGAATGCTCGGCGGGGTCATGAATGCCCGCCTCAATCGTAAGGGCGCCGGTGCAATGCTGTCAAACTGCGGGGGGCGCCGCGGGCAGCTCAGCGACGGAAGCGATCCGCATAGCGTTCGGGCTGACCGCGCGCCCAGGGGCGATAGTCGTTCATGAAGTCGACCCGCTCGCCGATGGGCGGGTGGCTGGCGCGAAAGACCTTGAATAGCCACCCGGGGCGCGGCACCGCCAGGTTTTGGCGCTGTAACGCCACGAACGCGGTCGCGCCGGTGTGGTTGTCGTGGGTCAGCTCCAGCGCGAAGCGATCCGCTTCGTGCTCGTGATGCCGCGACAGCGCCAGCGTCGCCGGTCCGATGAGTAGCGAGAACACCGACAGTAGCAACATGAGCAGCGGCAGGGATGCCACATCCGAGAGGTGGGTAAAACCAAAGCGGTCGCCGAACCGGGAGAGCAGCAGATCGGCGGTGCAGTGCGCGCCGTAGAGGCCCAGCAAGATGAGGCCCCACGACACGAAGATGCTGACCACGACGTGACCGAGCACGTAGTGACCGAGCTCGTGCCCCACGACGAAGCGGATCTGCCGCGGCGACAGGCGCTTCATCAGCGTGTCCCAAAGGACGATGCGCTTGGTGTTTCCGACGCCGGTCACGTAGGCGTTGACCTTCTCGGTATCGACGCTCTTGTCGACCTCCCAGACCCGTGCCCCCTCGACGCCGGCGCGCGAGGCGGTCGCGAGCACGTCGGATTCCAGGGCCTTGTCCTGCATCGGTCCGAACTTGTTGAAGAGCGGCGCGATCCAGATCGGCGTCACCAGGAACATGATCACGATGAGCGGCAGCGCGAGCGCCCCGGTCCAGAGCCACCAGTAAGACGGACTGCGCGCGAGCAGGACGTAGGGCAGCCAGAGGATCAGCGCACCGATGACCAGGCCGACGAGCGCGCCTTTGACCTCGTCGCCAATCCACTTCGACAGGCGCTGCGTGGACAAGCCGAACGCGTGCTCGCGCACATATCCGACGTAGTACGAGAGAGGAAGCTGGATGAGCGACATGAGCAGCGAGAACAGCACCAGGTAAATGAGCAGCGTCGGGTAAAAGCGCCCGCGCGCCAGCGACGACGCGAACGTGCGCAGCTGCGCGGAAAACCCGGCGAACAGAAACAGCGCCGGGAGCGCCAGCCCCAGGAACTGCTCGACCGCCCAGATGACGTTGCCGCCGCGGTAGTAGCGCAGCGCCTTCTCCGACGGCGCGGGCACGTCCACCGGACCTTCGTCGGGCCCCCCGGCGGCCGCGCGGGCCGCTGCCAGGTCGTCGGTTTCCGGAGCGGTCGCAGGATCCTCCCCGGCCGCCGCGCGCGCGGCCCGAACGCCAACGGCGATCGCCGCCACGACGGCGACGATGAGCGCGATCACCTTCAGGGCCATGAGCGAAGTCTACCCTGCCGGTGGAGCGGGAGAACCTGGCGTGTCTCCTTGACACCTCGTCATGTTTGCGCGACAAGGCACTGGCCATGGCGGCCCTCGGGAATTGCGTTCGGCGACGACGAGCGGCGACCGGGCTGCGCCAGCAAGAGCTCGCCCTGCGCGTGGGCGTGAGCCGGCAGAGCCTGAGCGCGGTCGAGGCGGGGCACAGCGTGCCCTCGGCGGCGCTCGCGTTGCGCCTGGCCCACGAGCTCGGCTGCCACGTCGAGGATCTGTTCTGGCTCGACGAGCGGCACGCGCCGGTTCGCGTGGAGCTTGCCGCCGACGAAGGCGACCCCCGTCGAGGGCGGTCTGCATCCGGCGGGTCCGCGCGGCGCGCACCCGACGACACGCGCGTGGTGCTGTCCTCGATCGAGGGTCGCTGGGTGGCGCACCGACTGACCGCCGGCGACCCCGGCACGCTGGTCACGCCCGCCGACGGCGCGCTTTCCCGCGGCGTGCGCGTCACGCCGTTCGCCGATCTCGACGGCGCGCGCGACACCTTGCTGTGCGCTGGCTGCGCGCCCGCGGGCGGCATCCTCGCCGCGCGCGCCAGCGCCGCGCGCACGGGCGGGCGTGTGGTCTGGCTCGACGCTCGAGTGGCGCCGCGCTCGAGCTCCTCGCGCGCGGCCAGGTTCACGTCGCGGGCGCGCATCTTTACGACGAGGACGCGCGCGAGTTCAACATCCCCTTCGTGAAGCCGCAGCGAGCGCTGGACCGGCGACGGCCCGCCGCGCCTGCTCGATTTCGACCAGACCCACGTGCTCACCGCGGTCGCCAGCCACCAGCGCGCGGCCTGGTCGTTCAGCGCGCGCGTGCGCTACGCCACCGGCATGCCCCGCACGCCGGTGACCGGGGCCTTCACCGATCTTCATGACGGCACGACGCAGCCGATTTTCGGCGAGCAGAACAGCGCGCGCTTGCCGCCCTTCTTCCAGCTCGACGCACGCGTCGACCGCACGCTGGTCGCCGGCCCCGCGCGCGTCACGCTCTACCTCGACGCGCAGAACCTGACCGGCCGCCGCAACCCCGAGGAGATCGTCTACACGCGCGACTACACGTCGTCGGCGTATCTGACCGGCCCACCGTTGCTGGTGCTGCTGGGCGTGAGGATCGAGTCATGATCCACCCGCGCCGATACGGCACGCGCGGCGCACCCGCGGTTGCGCTCGCGCTGATCGTCGTCTCGGGCGCGGGCTGCTCGCCGGCGCCCGTTCGGCCCGGATCCCCCTCAGCCCTAACCCTCTCCCCCAGCAGCCTGGGGGAGAGGGAATGAAGAGTCACAGATTGCGAGCCCGAGGCCCGAGGCCCTCGATCGCGAGGGAATAGCGGGGCGCTACGTTCGTTACCCAAGTGCCCGTCCACTCGGAGGTTGCCCCATGCCCTATCCGATCGTCCTCGCGCACGGCATCGCACGCTTCGACGTGTTGCTCCGCGACCTGCTCATGGACGAAGACATGTCCGACGATCGGACACACTATTTCCGCCGCATCCGCAGCACGCTGCAGGCGGCCGGCTTCCCGACCTATCACTCGTCGGTGCCCTGGGCCGAGTGCGTCGCCGTCCGCTCGCGCGCGCTGCGTGCCAACGTCGAGCAGGTGCTGGCGGCGACCGGAGCGCGCAAGGTGCACATCATCGGCCACAGCATGGGCGGGCTCGATGCGCGCCACATGCTGTTCGATGGGCGCGCTGACGGCATCCACGAGCGGGTCGCCTCGCTCACGACGATCGGCACGCCGCACTGGGGCACCTCGTTTGCCGACTGGGGCATCACCAGCGACAAGCTGCTGCTGGCGATCCTGTCAACGGTGGGGATCACCGCGATCGACGGCTTCCGCGACCTGACCACCAAGGCCTGCGCGGCGTTCAATGCACAGGCGGAGTCCTTCGAGCTGCGCAGCGGCGTCGCCTTCCGCGCGTATGCTGGAGCGCAGCAACTCCCCCACGTCTTCGAACCACTGAAGCTCTCCTGGCACGTGGTTCAGCACCACGAAGGCGCCAATGACGGACTGGTGCCGGTGTCGTCGGCGCGCTGGCGCGACGAGTTCGCGGTCGCGACCGTCATCGACGCCGACCATCTGAACGAAGTCGGCTGGTGGGAGCCGAACGATCTCGGCTTCGGCATCGATTTCGCGAAGTTCCCGCCTCGCCCGCGGCTGGCGGAGCTGCCAGCCAAGCTGGGCGAGCGCATTCGCGGCCTGTATCTACAGATCGCCCGAGACCTGGCCGCGCGCTTTCCGTAGCCAAATCGACACCCACAAAAAAGGAAGAACCGGATACCCATCCGTTCTGGCTGTGTCGACCGCAGCGCGGGCAGCGCTCCGGTCGCACGAACAAACAGGGGGATCCATGCGCGAGCGATTCGGTGGGTTGTCGGTAGTCGTTGGTCTGTTGGCGCTCGGTGCGGCGCCGGCGTGCGATCGCGGGCGCGCGCTCGCCGATCCGAACGCGGATTCAGACGCGCTGGCGCGCTGGTCGTCGTATCTCGAGGACGGTGACGTCGGCGCGGTGGCGCCGGGCGCGCTGCCGGTCACGCCGCCGATGTCGACGCCACCGCCGGCGCGCTCGTGCAGCGGCGCCGACTGCGCGAGCCTGCCGCTCGCACTCTGGACCTTCGACGACTGCAACACGCAATCCTCCGAGCTCGATGATTCGGCGACGTCGTCGGTCATTCGCCACCCCGCCTTTCGAGCGCTGGGCGTCGCCTGCGTTCCCGGTCGCGACGGCGAGGCGGTGCACCTCGCCAAGACCGACGATGTCGTGTACGCGCCCGACCAGCCCGACTTCCTGTTCAACCAGGGGCTGACCGTGGCGGCGTGGATCAATCCCGACCGCCTCGGCGGCACGCAGACCCTGGTGCGCAAGCGGCTCGACGGCACCAGCTCGTTCCTGCTGGCGCTCGACGGCAAGCAACTGGTGCTCATCCTCAAGCTGACCAGCGGGCGCGTGGTCGCAGTCGCGGCGCCGGTCCAGGCGGGCCGGTTCACCCACGTCGCTGCGACCTACGACGGCGCACAGGCCGTGCTCTATCTCGACGGCGCGGCGGCCGCCCACGCCAAGGGCGCCGGAACGATCGCGCCCGGCGCCGGCCCGATCTTCCTCGGCAACGACGCCGACGGCCGCCGCTTCACCGGCACGCTCGACAGCGTCTGGCTCAACACGCTGGCCGCGCCCGCCGACGCGGTCGCGGGGATCGCGTGCGTTCGCCACGCTCCCACTGTCGCGCTGTCGCCCGCGATGAGCCAGCCAACGCCCGCGGGAACGCCGGCGGCCTTCGACCTCGCGATCACCAACAACGACGATCCGATCTGCCCGGGCCCAGAGACCTTCCAGCTCTTCGGCAGCCTCGGGTTCGGCCTCACCGCCGACGTTCAGTTCGGCCAGCTCGCGGTGGCGACCGGCGCCACCGCGCACCAGGCGATCAATGTCACCGCGACGCCGGGACTGTCTGCGGGCCCCTACTCGTTCACGTACATCGTCTTCGACAACGCGCAGCCCGGGTTCGAGGCGTTCGCCAGCGCGACGCTGGTCGTGTCGCCGCCGCCCCCGCCCATGCAGACCGGATGCACGGCGTCGCCGGCACCGCCGGTCGCGCCCGGCGGCTACTACGTCAACGGCAACACCGTCTGCACGGCCAACGGGCGCGCGCACATCTTCCACGGCATCGATCGGCCGTCGATGGAATGGTCGCACGTCGGCGTGAACATCACGCGCGGCGACTTCGCGCTCATGACCGATTGGAACGCCAACGTCGTGCGCATCGCGCTCAACCAGGATTTCTGGCTGCCCGGCTCGGCGCTGTCCGATCCCAACTATCCGGCGCTGGTCGACGACGCGGTCAGCTGGGCCGAGATGGCGGGGATGGACGTGTTCCTCGATCTGCACTGGTCCGATCGCGGCGTGCTCGGCAGCTGCGCGCCGTCGTCTGGCTGCCAGCAGCTGATGCCCGACGCGAACTCGCTGACGTTCTGGTCGCAGGTCGCCGCGCGCTACCAGAACGACGGGCGCGTCGCGTTCGAGCTCTACAACGAGCCCCACGACGTCACCTGGGACGTCTGGCGCAACGGCGGCCCCACGTTCCAAGGCTGGCAGGCGATCGGCATGCAGCAGCTCTACGACACCGTGCGCGCGACCGGCGCGCAGAACCTGGTGGTGATTGGCGGGCTCGATTGGGCCTACGATCTCTCGGGCGTGCCGGCCAATCGCATCAACGGATACAACATCGTCTACGCGACCCACCCGTACACGTCGACGGATCGCACGCTGCGCCCACCGTCGGACTGGGACCGCGCCTTCGGAGCGCTGACGGCCACCGATCCCGTGGTCGCGACCGAGTTCGGCGTGCTCAACGACACGTCGTGCACGACCGACTACGACAGCCTGCTCATCCAGTACGCCAACGATCACTTCGCGGGATGGACGGCGTGGGCGTGGTATCCGGGCGGTTGCACGTTCCCGGCGGTCGTCACCGACTGGGCCGGCACGCCCTCGGCCACCGGCTCGGTCGTGAAAACAGCGCTGCTGGGCTACAGCGACGCGCCCGCCTCGCCGCCGCTCCCCTCGCCGGGCCCGACGCGTCCCGTCGAGTTCCTGTTCGACCACAGCACCCAGGGCTGGAGCTTCAACGGCTTCAACAGCCCACCGCCGACCAACATCTTCGTGCAGCCCGGCGGCGCCGCGCCGAGCGTCTCGTTCGACGGCAGCGACGGCAGTCCGGCGCCGGGTGCGCTCCGGATCACGGCGCCGTTCACCGCGCTCGATCAGCTCGTCGACGCGATCATCGGCATCGACCAGCCCGGCCTCAATCTCTCGGGACTGACGCTGCACGTGATGGTCAAGCTGGTGTCGGGGACGTTCGGCGGGCTGCAGTTCCATGCGAGCAGCGGCGCGAGCTTCACCTTCACCTCGGCGCCGTTCGTCGGCAGCCTGCCGCTCGGCCAGTGGGTTCCGGTGACGCTCGACCTGACCTCTGGTACCAGCCCCGGCTTCGATCCCACGCACGTGGTTCAGATCGGCGTCCAGATGTTTTCCGGGTTCTCCAGCAACGGTGGAACCTTCGTGAACAACGGTGACACGGTATTGGAAATCGACACGCTGACCAACTGAGCGGGGTACCCCGGGGCGACGGGCCCCCGGTTGAATGGGCCGCGGGCACGTGACAAGGTTGGGGCATGGTGCGGCCCCCGGCCCATGACCCGCGTTCGCCCGAGCGGCGCGTATCGCCGGCGCTCGGGCCGCCGCACTTGCACGCCGCGTATCGCTCGACGGTGTTGCGCGCGCCCAGCCGACCGCCGCTCCGCATCCCCTACGGGCCTGGCGAGCTCGCGCGGTTGAACGCGGCGACGCTGCTCGACGTCAGGCGCACCTCCGCGCAGGCGGCTGATCTGACGCGGCAGCACGCCGGCGACCCGATCGGCGAGCGCATCATCGTCGAGGGGCAGATCCTCGACGGGGCGGGGCGACCGATCTCGGGCGCGCTCGTCGAAGTCTGGCAAGCCAACGCCGCCGGCCGCTACGCGCACGCTGTCGATCAGCACCCGGCGCCGCTCGACCCCAACTTCACCGGCGCCGGCACCTGCATCACCAACGAGCAGGGACGCTATCACTTCCTGACCATCAAGCCCGGCGCATACCCGTGGGGGAACCACGCCAACGCCTGGAGGCCGGCGCACGTCCATTTCTCGGTGATTGGCAACGCGTTCGTCGAGCGCATCGTGACCCAGATGTACTTCCCGGGCGATCCGCTGCTGGAGCACGACCCGATCTACAACGCGCTCCACGACGAGCGAGCGCGCGCCAGCCTCATCGCAAAGCTCGACCTGTCGGCGACCGTGCCGGCGTTCGCGCTCGCTTACCACTTCGACATCGTCGTCGGCGGGCGGGCGTACGGATGACGCCGTCGCAGACCATCGGGCCGTTCTTTGGCTTTGCGTTGCCCTGGCCCGACGGGGAACTCGTCGTGCCCGCGCAGACGCCGGGGGCGGTCCGCCTCTTCGGACGCGTTCTCGACGGCAAAGGCGAGCCCGTCACCGATGCGCTCGTCGAGAGCTGGCAGTGCGACGCCGAAGGGCGCTACGCCAGCGGCGGCGCGGCCAGCTGGTTCCGCGGCTTCGGGCGCTGCCCGACCGATCGCGACGGCGCGTTCGCGATCCTCACGGTCAAACCGGGCACGATCCGCGTCGCCGACTTCGTGTACGCGCCCCACGTCCTGCTGACCGTCCACGCGCGCGGCCTGCTCAAGCGCGTGTCGACGCGGATCTATTTCCCCGACGAGCCGGAGGCCAACGCCGGCGACCCGGTCCTGGCCTGCGTCGCCGACGGCGCCCAGCGCGCGACGCTGATCGCCGCCGCCACCGACGAAGGCTATCGCTTCGACATTCGCCTGCAGGGCGACGGCGAGACGGTCTTCTTCGATGTCTGAGACGCCGTCCACGCTGGCCGGTTCGTCGCCCGGGCTGTTCGACGGCGTGCTCGCGCGCGGAGAGGTCCGCGAGGCGACGAGCGATCGGGCCTGGCTGCAGGCGATGCTGGACGTCGAGGCGGCCCTGGCTCGCGCCGAGGCGCGCGCTGGGTTGTTTCCGCCCGCGATCGCCGACGAGATCGGCCGCGCCTGCCGCGCCGAGCACTTCGACGTCGCGGCGATCGGTCGCTCGGCGGCGGCGACCGGCAACCCCGTGCCGGCGCTGGTGCGCGCCCTCACCGCGCAGGTCGGCGGGGTCGGCGGCGGCGAGGTCCATCGCGGCGCGACCAGCCAGGACATCCTCGACAGCGCGGCGATGCTGATCGCGCGCCGCGCGCTGCTCCCGCTCTCCGCTGACCTCGACGGCGCCGCACGCGCGGCGGCGCGGCTCGCGGAGCGCCATCGCCAGACATTGATGGCCGGACGCACGCTGCTGCAGCAGGCGCTGCCGATCACGTTCGGTCTCAAGGCGGCGGGCTGGCTCTCGGCGCTCGACGGCGCCACGGCGCGGCTCGAGGAGATCGCGCGCTCGCAGCTCGCGGTTCAGCTCGGCGGCGCCGCGGGCACCCTCGCGTCGCTGGGCACGGCGGGGCCGGCGGTGATGGGCTTCCTCGGCGAGGAGCTCGGGCTCGCCGTGCCGCTCCTGCCCTGGCACAGCTCGCGCGAGCGCGTCGCTGCGCTCGCCGCGGCGCTGGGTGTGGCGGCGGGCGCGATCGGTAAGGTGGCGCGCGACGTGACGCTGCTGGCGCAGACCGAGGTCGGCGAGGCGCACGAAGGCGAGCGCGCCGAAGCGAGCGCGCCGGCGGCATCGGCCGAGGGCGCGCCCAGCCGGCGCGGCGGCTCATCCACCCTGCCCCACAAGAACAACCCGATCGCCGCGATCAGCGCAACGGCGTGCGCCGCTCGCGCCCCGGGGCTGGTGGCCACGCTGCTCGCGGCGATGGTCCAGGAACACGAGCGCGCCGCCGGCGCGTGGCACGCCGAGTGGCGGCCGCTCAACGATCTGCTGGTCACCGTCGGATCGGCGGCGGCGTGGTTGCGCGACTGCCTCGAGCGGCTGACCATCGACCAGGGGCGCATGCGCGCCAATCTGGGCGCGACGCACGGCCTGCTGCTCTCGGAGCGCGTCACCGCGGCGCTGGCGCCGCACGTCGGACGGTTGGTTGCGCACGATCTCGTCACCGACGCCTGCGCCGAAGCGGCCGCCGCGCCGCGCCCGCTGGCGGAGGTGCTCGCAGCGCGACCGGCGATCACCGCGTGGCTGTCGCCGCTCGAGGTCGACGTGCTGCTCGATCCGTCGGACTACCTCGGCAGCACGCAGCTCTTCATCGATCGCGCGCTGCGGGTCCACGCCGCCCGCCATGGCGATGCCGGCCCGCGCGACGAGGTCTTGCCGCCGTGAGCGCTCCGGTCGCCGTGCACCACCAGGTCGACGGCCCAGAGGGTGCGCCGGTGCTGGTGCTCTCTGGCTCGCTCGGCAGCGCGCTCGAGATGTGGGATCCGCAGATGCCGGCGATGGAGCGGCACTTTCGCGTCGTGCGTTACGACCTGCGCGGCCACGGCCGTTCGCCGGTGCCGCCAGGATCGTACGAGATCGCCGACCTGGGTGCGGATCTGATCGCGCTGCTCGACCGCCTGGGTGTCGCGCGCGCGCACCTCTGCGGCGTGTCGCTGGGCGGGATGCTGAGCCTGTGGACCGCGGCGCACCATCCTGAGCGCGTCGAACGCCTGGTCGTCTGTTGCACGTCGGCGCTGCTCGGCCCGCCCCAGATGTGGATCGAGCGCGCGGCGGTGGTCGCCGCGCAGGGAACGGCCGCGGTGGCGGATGGCGTGGTCTCGCGCTGGTTCACGCCGGCGCTACACCAGCGCGATCCGGCGCTGGTGGCGCGCATGCGCGCGATGCTGGCTGCGACGCCCGCCGCGGGCTACGCCGCCTGCTGCGGCGCGATCCAGCGCATGGACCTGCGCGCGGACCTGGCGGCGATCCGCGCCCCCACACTGGCCATCGCCGGCGCGCAGGATCCGTCGACGCCGCCCGCGCACCTCGCGCGCATCGCCGGCGCGATCGCGGGCTGCCAGCTGGCGGTCGTCGACGGCGCGGCGCACCTCTGCAACATCGAGCAACCGGAATGGACGAGCGCGCTGATCCTCGCGCACCTGCAGGGGCGCGCGCTTCCCACGCACCAAGGAGCAAATGTGAGCGATTCGCCGCGCGACATCGGAATGCGCATCCGCCGCGAGGTGCTGGGCGACGCCCACGTCGACCGCGCGGTGGCCGAGACCACGCCGTTCACCGCCGCGTTTCAGGATTTCATCACGCGTGTCGCCTGGGGCGACGTCTGGGCGCGCCCCGACCTCGACCGCCGCACGCGCTCGTGCGTGACGCTGGCGGTCCTGACCGCGCTCGGGCGCGAGGCGGAGATCGCGCTGCACGTGCGCGCGGCGCTGCGCAACGGCCTCCACCCGACGGAGATCGGCGAGGTCCTGATGCACACCGCGGTCTACGCCGGGGTGCCCGCGGCCAACCGCGCGTTCGCGATCGCGCAAGACGTGCTCGACGAGATCGCCGCCGCCAGCGCGACGGCCGCCGGCGCCGATCCACCGTCCGGCAAGCGCTGACGATTTTCACAACACCTGAGAGGAGGAGCCCCATGTTGAAGGCCGACCTGTTGATCAACAACGTCGATACTCCCGCAGCTTCTGGACAGACCTACGCGCGCAAGAACCCGATGACCGCCGAGGTCGCGACGCGCGCCGCGGCCGCGTCGGCGGCCGACGCCACCGCCGCCGCCGACGCCGCGGCGGCCGCGTTTCCCGCGTGGTCGGCGCTGGGCCCGACGGAGCGACGCACGCGGCTGCTCAAGGCGGCCGACCTGTTGCAGTCGCGCATCGACGACGCGGTGAAGCGGATGATGACCGAAATCGGCGCGACCGCGCCGTGGGCCGGCTTCAACGTCATGCTCGCGTCGAACATGCTGCGCGAGGCGGCGTCGATGACCACGCAGATCGGCGGCGACGTGATCCCCTCCGACAAGCCGGGCACGCTGGCGATGTCGTACCGGCAGCCGGTCGGCGTGGTGCTGGGGATCGCGCCCTGGAACGCGCCGATCATCCTGGGCGTGCGCGCGATCGCGATGCCGCTCGCGTGCGGCAACACCGTGGTGCTCAAGGCGTCGGAGATCTGTCCGGCGACACACCAGCTGATCGGCGAGGTCATGCGCGACGCCGGTTTCCCGCCGGGCGTCGTCAACGTCGTCACCAATGCGCCCGCCGACGCGCCGACGATCGTCGAGACATTGATCGCGCACCCGGCGGTGCGGCGGATCAACTTCACCGGCTCGACGAAGATCGGCAAGATCATCGCCGAACAGGCGGCCAAGCACTTGAAGCCGGTGCTGCTGGAGCTGGGCGGCAAGGCGCCGCTCGTGGTGCTCGACGACGCGGATCTCGACGGAGCGGTCAATGCCGCGGTCTTCGGCGCGTTCGCCAACCAGGGCCAGATCTGCATGTCGACGGAGCTCTTGGTGGTCGACGAATCGATCGCCGACGCGTTCGCCGACAAGCTGGCAGCCAAGGCCGGGCCGCTGCCCGCGGGTGATCCGAGCGGGCACGTCGTCCTCGGCTCGCTGGTCAGCCCCGAGGCCGCCGATCGCATCGACGGCCTGGTGAAGGACGCCGTCGCCAAGGGCGCGAAGCTGCTCGCCGGCGGCCAGCGCAAAGGAACGGTGATGAACGCGACCGTGCTCGACCGCGTGACGCCGGCGATGCGCATCTACAGCGAGGAATCATTCGGCCCCGTTGTCTGCATCGTGCGGGTGCGCGGCGTCGACGAGGCGGTACGCGTCGCCAACGAGACCGAGTACGGCCTGTCGTCGGCGGTCTTCGGCCGCGATGTGATGCGTGCGCTCGCGGTCGCCAAGCGGATCCAGTCGGGGATGTGCCACATCAACGGACCGACCGTCCACGACGAGGCTCAGATGCCGTTCGGCGGAACGAAGGCGAGCGGGTACGGACGCTTCGGGGGGCGCGCGGTGATCGATCAGTTCACGGAGTTGAGGTGGATCACGATCGAGGATGCGAAGCAGCCGTATCCGTTCTAGCGCGCTAATGTCGATGTGCTGATCTCCGATCCCCTACCCCGTCTGCGGGGGAGGGTTAGGGAGAGGGCAAGCCTTGCGAGACGCGGCGCCCGACGGACCCTCTCCCTAACCATTCCCCCGCAGACGGGCGGAGGGGACGGGAAATCATCAGTTAGACGCGCACCTCCGCAACGGCGCTCCCGCCGCGCTCGCGTGATAGAAAAAGTAATCCGCGCGGTACGGAACCATCACCTCCGCGCCCACGTGACCTGTGTCGCAACCTCCCGCCGGGGCGGTGCCACCGACGGTGTCGAGGCGCTGGACCCAGGTCACGTCGCCGAAGAGACCCGGGCCGACGGCGGAGGTGCTCCTCAGCAGTAGCCAGGGGATCGACTTGCCGTCGGGCGCCGCCGCCGATGCGACCTTCGCCCCGGTGAGCCGGCTGCCGTCGAGCGCTTCCCACGTCGGGGCCGTCGCGGGAGCCGTCGTCGGAGCCGCGGTCGCTGCCGCGCTCGACGCCTTGGCCGCGACCGGCGGCGCCGGCGCCGGCCCGGAGAAGTGAGTGGCCGTGGTCTCCTTGCCTTCCGACAGCACCGCGTGCGGCGCCTTGAGCACCCACGCGGGCGCACCGCCCGCGCTCGCCGGCGCGGTACAGACGTAGACCTGCACGCCACTCGCCGCCATCCCTGCGGCCAGAGTCGTTCCCGCCGGCGGATCCAGCGACGCCGGGACGCGCGCGGGACAGCGCAGCGGCGTATCCGCCGAGGCGCGCCGCGCGCCCGTACTCATCGCCGCCAACGCCCCCATGAAAACGATCGCAATGGTCTTCGGCACGTTCTTGCCCATGTCGCTGTTCACTCCTTTTTCGAGCTGCGTCGGATCCTCGCGCTGCCCCGCCAGGCGCGCGGATCGCTTCGCCTCTCAACGGAGATACCGTCCGACTCTTCGAAAGTTTCTCGCGACGCAAACTACGCCGAACGATTTGAGATGGGAACCCTCGGAGGGTTCCCAAACCCTCCCGCGACGAGGCCGCCGTCTCGGCGGGGTGGGTAGGGCGGGTTGTCCGTGCCGAAGTCCCCGAAGGGGACGGACTCCGCCGGGGGACCCGGCTTCGTCCACACGTTTTCAATCGCCAGCGCGATCGCGATCACTCGTTCGCAGGTCGGCTGCTGTCTCGAAACAGGCCCGGGCCCGGAATCTTGACTTCGATGTTGCGCCGCTCGACCCGCGTCTGCGCACGCAGGAACAGCACGCAGCGATCGTCCCCAGATTGGCCCGTTTGGCCCGCGGCGCCCGAAACCGTCAAGCGGTGGGTCCAGCCGGCGATCGTCGCACGGCCGTCGCTTTCGCGGCGCGGGCGCGGCGCGGCAGGACGGGGCCCGAGCGCGCTCCAGTGCACGCGCAGGCAGACCGGCGCCGAAACGCGCACGCGTCCCGCCTCCGCCCTCGCATCGTGCCCCCCTTCCCCCGCGGCCACGGACTCGACCACGGTGTCCTTGAACGAGCGCCGCTGCACCAGCCCCTCGGCCAGGTCGCCGATGGCCCCCTCGGCCGCGTTGAGAATCGCGCGGCGCAACCGACCGCCGATACCGTCGATCGCCCGGCCCACGTCAGCGGCGTCGCCATCGACCAGCGCGACCCAGACCCAGTAGTCCTGCATGCGCCCGCCGCGGACGACCGGCAGCTCGAACGCCGCCAGCCGCGCGTCATCTCCCGGCGCCGCCAGCGCCCCCTGGTCGGGAAAGCAACGCACGTCGATGCTGCCGCTCGCCGGCCCGAAGGCCGCGATCACGCCCGCGAGCGGTCGCCGTGTCTCGGCGGGCCCCAGCCACTCGACGCCGACGCAGGTGAGGTCGACCTCCTCGATCGCATCCACGGTCGCGTAACGCCCGTCGTCGGACAACGTGAGCACGCCGCCGCGAAAGACCGCGCAGTGCTCGAAGGGATCGTCCGCGCTGCCCTCGACCTTGATTTGCCGGTGAAGCGGCAAACCCAGCGGCGACCGCGCGCCGCCGAGCTGCGTCCAGGCGCGGTTCATCGCGTCGCGCGCCGCCGCGAAGCGCAGCGCGCGCGTCGTCTCGGCGAGCTGGAACAACGGATCGGCGGCCCGGCGATTGAACACGCGCCGAGCAGCAAGGGCACGGCCATCGGTGAAGTCTCGCGGCATCGATGATCCCCCCTCAGTGCCTATCGTCCGTCGCTCAGCGCCAAGCGAGTCGCAGCAGACGCGATCCCAGGACTCCACCCAGAAGCGCCAGTACGCCGATGGGCAGCAGGTGCCCGAGGAACAGGTGCGGCAGGTACGAGACCGGGCACCAGAGATCGACCAGCAGCGCGCTGCCCAGGCCCGCGCCCGCTCCGAAGGCCGCACCGGTCGCCACCGGCGAGACCGCGATCGTGCGCCGCCATGACAGCAATGCGCCCAGCAGCGGCAGTGCGCCGGTGACCACGCTCAACGCCATGCAACGGAATCCAGGACGCGCTGGCCAGCGCACGATCTGCCCGTCGCCATAGAGCGCGCTCAGGCTGTATCGCCAAGCGACGAACAGGACCGACGCGATGACCGCCGTCGCGAGCAACAACGACACCGGCCGGCCGAGCGCCGAGCGCCCGCGCGTCAGCAGCAGCCACATGCCGGTGCCGACGATCGCTGCCGTGCCAAGGCTGCTCAGCGCGACCAGCGACGGCGGGCGCGACATCACCCGCACGCCCCCCTCGAAGAAGAAGATCGCGAGCGCGCCCAGGATGCCGCAGCCGAAGAGCCAGACGCGCGCGCGCCTCACGTCGGCGCGCGTTGGCGCCGGCACCTCCGCGAGCGATGCGAAGACCCGCTGCTTGAGGTCGGGCGAGAGGCTCACCGGCGCCCTCCCGCCGACAGCAGGCCGCCCGCGCGCGGAGGTACCGCCGTCGTTGCCGATGGCGGCAGCGGCGCGCGCGCCTCGTCGAGCGCCGCACGCAGCGCCACGTATGCGCGATGTACCCGCAGCTTGATGCCGGTCACCGACGTGCCCGCGACCGTCGCCGCCTGTGCATGGGACAGACCCGAGGTCTTCACGAGCTCGAACGCAACCCGCTGCGGCTCGCTCAACCGATCGTAAGCGGCCGACAGGCGCTCGCCGATCTCGCGCGCCTGGAGCAGTTCCTCTCCGCTTGCGACCGCTCTTGTAATCTCTGCTCTCGCCTCGACCTCGTCTTCATCCCGCATATCGCGGTACTCCTCTCGTCGGGCCTTTCGCCCGACGTCGAACATCAACCGGCGCGCGATCGCCAGTGCCCATGGAAAAACTTCGGCGCCCGCGTTGAACGTCCCGCGCGCGGCGTGTATCTGCAGAAACGTCTGCTGGATGATGTCCTCGACGCGCGTCGTGCCGCGCACGTGACGGCGCAGATAGGCCTCCAGCCGGGGCGCGACGCCTTCGTAGACGGCGTCGAATGCCGCCGCGTCCCCCTGCGCATAGCGAGTCATCGCTTCGTCGGCCGGGCTCAAGTCTCGGACTCCTCCTTTCCGAATACGGTCTCGGCGCGGAAAAGTTTCCCGCGCGCTGGAAAAAATGCAATTGGAAGAAAATGTCGCCAGGATCGCCGGCCGGTGAAGCAAGCGGGCACCGCCCGGCAGGCTGGTAGTGTCTGGCGGAACCCGGTTATGATCGGACGGTGATCCCCTATCGAGCCCATGGAATCAGCGGCCGCGCCGAAACATGGTTGCGTGTCGTCACGGTGTTGGCGCTCGCCACCACCCTCCTCACCGGAGGGCGAGCCGAGGCAGCGACGGGGGGCGATCGGAGCGTGGCGGCAGACAGTGGGGGGAAGGCCAAGAAGAAGGGAAAGGCTGCCAAGAGCGGAACGAGGACGAAGACCAGGACGGGGGGAACGCCCAAGACGGCGAATTCCAAGAAAGACAAGGTGGTCGCGGCGAAACCAGCTCCAATTCCGCCGCCCAAGGGCAAGGTCGCGGTGCTGGCGTTCGAGGGCGATGGCGCCAATCCGTTGCGCGCCCGGGTGGTGCGGCTGCTGCGCGCCAAGGGGCTCAAGGTCATTACGAGCTTGCGGCCGGTCGATACGCCCGAGCAATACCGTGAGATGGCCGACACCCTGGTGCTGGTGGCGTTCGTCGACGGCGAGGCGAGCGAGGACGGCGATCAGGCCAGCGTCACCGTGCACGTGCGCAGCGGCGTATCGGGACTGCGCGTCGCCTCTGCGACGCTGGCCGGCGAGCGGCGCAAGCTGCCGGCAACAATCGACAAGGAGCTCTGGGCTCAGTTGGCGCCACCTTTGTCGCGCGTCTCGACCGACGCGGCAAAACCGCGCAAGCACGAACGCGAGCCGATGCGGATCGAGGCGGGCACGCCCCTCGATAACCCGGGCGACCCTCCCAAGGGGACCTGACACCGCTCGTTAGCGCACGACGTCGCTCATTTGGACGGACCTGATTGACGGCCCTGTCAAAGACGTGGCGCGGGTTTCGAGCAAAAGGAGATGCGAGAGAAGTCGAGGAAGACTTCGTTGCTCGTGCGTTCTTAGGGTCAGGTGATCGGCTCGCTCATTTCCTTTCCGTCGTCAGTCGAAGAGAGAATCGGACGTGGTATGTTTGGATACGTGGTGGGCGATACGGAAACTACTTGTTCGAAAATGGTGGGAGAAGGTTCATTGAGGGGGGAGCGCCGGCGTTTGCAAACGCGATCGTTCGCGCGCCTGCTGGTTGCGGCGACGCTGTCGTGTCTCGTCGGGTGCTCGGTCGACAAAAACGGCCTCACCCTCGACATCAACGGCCGCGGTGGCTCCGGCAATGCGGGCGCGAGCGGCGGCGTCGGAGGAGGTAGTGGCGGTGCCAGCGACGGTCTCGGCGGCAAAGGTGCCGGCGGGATCCTCGGAACCGGCGGCAACTACGACGAAGGCGCCGGGGGACGGGGCTCGGGTGGAATGGGCGCGGGCGGAACCGGCACCGGCGGAACTGGCACCGGCGGAGGCGCGACCGGTGGAAAGGGCGCCGGCGGCTCGGGCGTGGGCGGACACGTCGTCGACGCGTCGGTCGACGTGCACGACGGCTCGGTGATCGACACCGGCGTCGATCTGCCGGTCGATCGCACCGCCGACGTCGGTCCCGACGTCCCGATCTGCGATACCACCCACGGCATGCACCGTTGCGGCGATACGTGCGTCTCCAATTTGTCGCCTACCAGCTGCGGCCCCACGTCGTGCACGGCGTGCCCGCTTCCCGCGAACGCAATGGCGACCTGCGACGGGACGATGTGCGGATTCACCTGCAACGCGGGCTTCATGCCGGTCGGCGCCGCCTGCGTGCGCACCTGCGATACCAACTGCGCTGCGACGGCAAAGCCCGTGCCCCTGCCGGGCGGGCGCTTCGCCGGAACCACGTCGGGCACCTCGGCCAACAGCGGATCGTGCGGCGGCGGCAACGCGCCCGAGGCGGTCTATCAAATCGTGCTCACCGAGACCAGCGACGTCTTCGTCACCACCCACGGCACCGCGTTCGACACCGTCGTGTACATGCGGCGCGGTTGTTGCGGCACCGAGATCGCGTGCAACGACAACATCGACGGTCGCAACACCAGCGTGATCAACGCGCTCGGCTTGGCCCCCGGCACCTACGACATCTTCGTCGACGGAGCCGGCACCGCCAGCGGCGCGTACACCGTCGACATCTACGCCAGCCCCTCGTCGGCGCTCTCGGGTGAGTCCTGCGGCCGGCCGATGCGTATCTCGAACATGCCGATCAGCGGCGACAGCTGTGACTATCGCGACGACGACTTCCCCGCGGGTGCGATGTGCGGCATCGACGACGGCGGCCGCGACATCGTTTTCTATTTCCTGCTCGATGCGCCGACCATGGTGACGTTCGACACCTGCCTCGGGACTTGCTTCGACACCGAGCTCTACTTCCGTGAGGTCTGCACGACCCATACGAAGATGAACGAGGTCGCGTGCAACGATAACTCATGCGGCGGACTGCCCGCGAACCCCGACAGCTGCTTCGCTTCGCCCGTGCAGAGCAAGGTGGGGGCGATGCTCGGGGCGGGCCTCCACTACGTCGTGCTCGATACAGTCGTGGTCGAACCGACCTGCGGACTGTTCACGCTCAACCCGACCAACGTTCCGCCGTAGCAGCGCGCGCCCCGCGCTCAGTGCGCGCCCAGCGGCGGCGGGTCGGGGCAACCGTTGGTGCCGGCGGCCGGCGCATCCGGCACGGTGAGATCGCGGCCGCACGAGAAGTCGAACAGATCGAAGAGCGCATCGCTGTTGGCGTCGCGCGCGGTCAGCGCCGGCAGATCGAACACCGTCTCGACGAACCGGATGATCGCGGTGTGGTCGCGCGCGACGTGCGACGCAAAGCCGCGCTTGGCCCATGGTGAGATCGCCACCAGCGGGATGCGCGGTCCCATCTTGGCGGAGGGCGCGTTGGTCGGGGCCTGGCAGCCGAGCGGTGGCGGCACGTGGTCGGCGAACCCGCCCGCCTCGTCGTAAGTCCAGATGATCGCCATGAGCGGCCACTGCGGGCTGGCGATGGCGTGGTCGTAGATGGCCTTGGTCCAGGCCTCGCCGGTCTGGATGTCGGCGAATGGGTGGTCGTCGTCGATGTAGTCGCGCCCGTCGACCAGCGACAGGTTCGGCAGCGTGCCGGCGTCGAGCGCGTCGTAGAAATTCTGAAGCGTGTGCACGCCCGGATCCGACGGCCCCCAGTCGAGAGCCCCACTGGCCGGATCGCCGTCGCTGTACGCGCCCCAGGTGAAGCCGCGGTTCATCAAGAGCTGCATGATCGACGGCGTGTTGGGCGGCGGAAATGAGATGCCGGTGTCGACGACGCCGGCGTTGGTGCCGAACAACATGAAGTTGCGGTTACCGAACGTGCCGCTCGCCATCGGCGCGAAGTGCCGGTCGGCGATCGCGAACTCGTTGGCGAGCCAGTAGTAGAACGGGAAGTCGGTTTGCTCGTACTGCCACATGGCGAAGTGCCCGTCGGTGCCGGTGGTCTGGGCCGCGTTGATCACGAAGCCGTCCATGGTGCCGTTGTTGATGCTGGTCAGCACCGAACCCGACTGGTGACCCGGGTCGTGCGGGATACAGGTGGTGGTGGCGTGCGAGGGAAAAACCGAGTTACCGAGCAGATCGGGATTAAAGTAGGTCGACGGCACCGCTTCGACGTCGGGCCGGCCGAGGTTGTGCAACCGGCCGAGCAGGTGATCGAAGCTGCGGTTCTCCTTCATCATGACGACGATGTGGCGGATCGGGATCTGCGCGCGCACGCTTTCGTCGATGCCGAGGGAGGCTGGCGCGCGCGCCCCCGCGGAGAACTGGCAGGCGGCGCGCGCGTCGGCGGCCGGATCGGCGGGAATCTGCAGGCCACACCCCAAAGTGGGGTCGTCGGCCGGGGTCACCATGGTGCGGATCGCATCGAAGCCCCAGTCGCTCTTCTGCGGATCGCATGCTGGCGGCGCCGCCGCCAGCAATAGCAACGCCACGATGGAGCGTGACCGCCACAGGCTCATTTGAAGAACCTCTCCACCGGCAGTCCGTAGAGCACCGAGAGGCCGAATTGCGGCGCGTTCACGGTGTCATAGACGTTGCCGGTCACGTAGTAGACCATGTGGTCGCTGTCGCGCGCGATGAACGTCGACAAGCCGGCCCACATTCCGTTGCGGAACGTCTTGCGCACGCCCAGCGACGCCGCGACGCGAGTGGTGCTGTCGGTGAATTCTCGCAATGAATCGCGCCGCTCGGGCGCTGCGCCCCACGATATCTCGGCCGACGCCCCCAGGCTGTGCGCCACGTCGAAGCGCGCGCCGGCGCCGACGCCGAGGAACGCCTGCGCGGGTGTGTTGGTCTCGGCGGCATGCAGCTCTTCCTGGATGAACGCCACCAACAGCAGCGAGCGCCGCTCGTCGAGAAACGACGTCCCGGCGTCAACGCGGATCAGCCCCGACGCCACCGTGCCGCCGACCCGGTCGACGCTGTTGATGGTGTCGAAGTCCGCCCAGGCCAGGCCAGGATGTTTCATCAGGAAGAGCTCGTTGCCGAGGCGCGCGCCTGCGTACGGGCTCCATTCGTTGTTGGCAACAAAGCGGCGGCCGATCTCGGCCCAGCCCAGCTCGTGCCCGCCGATCAGGAACAGGTACGGGTGCTCGTTGGCGAGGTAACCGCCCCGCGCCGCGACCAGCGCGTCCCATTGCAGCAGCCAGCGCCGTCCCCGCAACGAGTGGATGCCGGTCCATTGCCCGCCGAGCTCGAACATCAGCGAGTCGCCGACCAGGCTGGTGCCGATGCCACCGTCGGCGATCGCGCCGCGCACGGTGTTGTCGAACGGAGGAACCGGCGCCAGGCAGCCCTCCTCGGCACGCGCCGCACCGGGCGCCGAGGCGATCACGCACAGCAGGGCGAAGCCGATCGCGCGCCTCGTGCCAGCCGCCGACGTCCGGAAACGGCGGCACCGCGAGCGGCCGGGGGACATGACGCACAGGCTATACAGCCTCGCCGTCGACGACAAGCTCCATGGCGAATCGGCTGCGCGCGGCGCGATTCCGACGTTGGCGCCCGGGGCCACAATCGCGTGACGCTCCAAAATCTCCAAAGATCGGTCTGTTCACTCCTTGGGACGGCTCGCCCCGCGAGCGTAGTGTGCGCTTCGTAACTGCCATTTCATGGCGCTGCGAACGACGACGCGCGAGCACGGTGCCGCGACCGAAATCCGAAGCGGCGGCTGGAGGAGGATCGGGGGATGATTGCGCCCAGGAGCACGAGCTCGTCAACGAGAAGCTCGTCTCTGTTGTGGCTCGCTTCCAGCCTGGCGGTCGTCGTGGCGTGTGGCAATCCGATCACCTATTCACGCATCGGCGTCGAGCTGCCGGACAGCGGACCGGGAACCGGCGGCGCGACGTCGCCGGGGATCGGCGGTAAGGGCGCGGGCGGAGCCGGTGGCAGGAGTGACGGTGGGTCGGGCGCCGGTGGCGCAGACGCCGGCAGCGACGTACCGATCGGAAGCGGCGGAATGATCGGCACCGCCGATGCCGGCACGGGCGGTACCGGCGCGGGCGGCATGGGAACCGGCGGAACCGGAATGGGCGGCACGGGAACCGGCGGCGCGGGAATGGGCGGCATGGGAACCGGCGGCGCGGGAATGGGCGGCATGGGAATCGGTGGCGCAGGCATGGGTGGCATGGGAATCGGTGGCGCGGGCGGCGGCCCCGCCGTCGATACCGCGCAGTTCAACTTCGAAGCCTCGGCGCAGGGCTGGGTGGCGCAGGGTGGGTTCACCGCAGCCGCCCGCGTGACCGCGCAGCGCTTCGCCGGCGCGGCGGCGCTGGGCGCAACGCTGACCTACGCAGGCACAGGCGAGAGCTCCCAGGACCTCTCGATCCTGCCCGCGGCCGGCACCGGACCGGTCGCCGGCAACGTGGTCACGTTCCACATCTTCCTGCCCGCCAACGCGGCCGGCGTCATCCCTTGGGTGCAGCCCTACCTCCAAGACAGTGCGAACCCGCAGGCATTCATTTCTACGTACACCCCGGCGACCATGCTGATCTACGGAGGCTGGAACACGATCACCGTGCCGGTGCCCACGAATATCGTCCCGCCGATCGCCAAGATCGCGGTGCAGGTCGACACCGCTGGCGCCGTCGCATTCACGGGCACTGTCTATGTCGATTCGATCGGTTGGTAGTCGAATGGTCGGTGGTCGCTGCCAACGGACATTGCTCGCGCTGGTTCTGATGCTGGCGGCGGCATCGCGCGCCCGCGCCGCCGGCGTCGATCCCCTGCGGCTCGCCGACATGGGCCAAAGGGCGCTCAAGCTCTACGACGATCTCGACTTCAATCGCGCCAAGGCGACCCTGGAGCAGGCGCTGGCCGACGCCAAGACCGGCGGCCTCGATCGGTCGCCGATCGCGGCGCGCCTCCGCCTCTATCTGGGATTGGTGCTGGCCGCCGGGCTGCAGCAACCGGACGCGGCCAGCGCGCAGTTCAAGCTCGCGGTGAAGATCGATCCCACGATCACGCCGCCCGACGGCCTGTTCAATCCCGAGGTCGCCGCGCTCTTTACAGCGGCGCGCGCGCCGGCGGCAACGACGGACGCACCTGCAGGGAACGTAGCCGAAGCTGCGTCGAATGACGGCAAACATCCGGCGGCCGAGAGCGAGACAGCAAGCGACGACACGGGCGGCAACTCGGCTGCCGACGGCGAGCCCGGAGCCGGCGACGATACGCAGGCGCGCTCCCCGGCGCCGAGGAAGCCGCCCCAACGCGTCGCCGACGCCGACGACAGCGACGGGGATATCGAGGACCGAGCCGGTGGCTCCGAAACGATTGACCAATACTTCGTCGCGCTGGGCCTGGGCGCGGGCGGCGGAACCTCGGCGGGCCACATCGACATGAAGGGCGTCACACCCAACAGCGCGCCGGGCGGATTCGCGATGTCGGAGCTTGGCCACGTCACCATGACCGCCGGCTACTTCTGGTCGGAGGAGTGGCTGTTCGCGCTCGAGGCGCGGCTGCAGCTGGTGTCGGGCCCGACGCCGCACTGTCAGGGCGCCATCTGCAGCGATCCCTCAGGGTTCGCCGCGGCGGTGCTGGCCAAGGCCACCCACTTCATCGGCGACGGACCATTCAAGATCTTCGGCACGGCGGGGATCGGCGGAGGCAACATCCGCCAGATCGTGAAGCTGAACGGTCTGCCCGACTGTGGGCACACCGGCAATCAGCAATGTTTCGACACCGTGACCGGCGGCCCGGTGCTGATTGCCGCCGGCGGCGGCGCCTCCTATGCATTCGGGCGCGTGCTGCTGCTGGGCGGGCTCACCGCCAACGTCGCCTTCCCCGACTTCATGCTCAACGTCGACCTGACGATCGGCGCCGGCGTTCGATTCTAGAGCGTTCGCTCTCGCAAGAGCGCCAACGCTCAATAATGCTTGGTCCACATCAGGTCGGCGGTGCCGGTGCCGGCATCACCGTACTCGGCGTCGAAGCTCCAGCGCTGGCTGATCTTGTACTCGACGTGGACCGCGTTGCGATTCTGGAGCAGCGCTGGGTTGGCCCCCGCGCGGCCCACGTAGCCCACGTAGATGTCGCGGCTCACGTACTTGCCTGCCTCAAGCTTCGATCCGGCTAGGCCCTCGCCGGTCTGGATGCTGAGCACGTCGAGTGGCAGGCGCTTCGATAGAACCTTCTGAAGCTGCGACGCCAGCACGCCGGCGACCAGCGAGCCGGCTTCGGTCGAGAGCGCGCTCGACGACACCGCCGTCGCCGCGCCGCCACTGTCGCCGCCAGATTGCAGGTGTCCGACGACCAGGACGGTATAGAGCTGGGTCTGGGTCAACCCAGGGTGGTCTGGCGCCGAGATGTCGATCTTGAGCTTGTCGATGGGTCCCTGCGCGCGCAGGAGCACGGTCAGGTTGTCCTTGTCGTCCACGAACTTCGCGCTCACGTCGATGACCGGGACCGCGGGTGGTCCCACGAAACGCGCGCTGGATCCCGATTGCAGCTCCAGGCGCCGGCCGAGCAGGTCGACGTGCCCGCGGCCCAGATTCACCTCGCCGAACACGCGCACCGAGTCGCCGGTCTCGATGTGAAAGCCGCGCTCGAGACCGACCTCCAGCTCGGCATCGCTGCTCTTCAGCCACAGGTTCCTCGGTGCATCGACGGCGATGTGCGCGGTGAACGGCGGCTCGGCCTCGGCCTCCGGCGGCGCGCTGGCGCCCTGCCCCGCACCCTTGTTCGCTGGCTTCTGCGCCACCTTCTCGCGCGCGGCCAGCAAGCGCCGCAGCTTGACCGCCTCACCGTGGTCGATCGGCTGGCCGTCCGAGACGATCACGATGTCGTCCGGGCGCGCGAGCGGCTGCAGGTTCCTCGGCTGCGCCGCGAGCTCGGCGTGAAGCTCACCGATCTTCAGCACGCCGTCGGCGCGGCCGTGCACGAGCGTGGCGTGTCCCGACCCATCCAGCGAGAGCTGCGCCAGAAGCTCGCCTTGCGTGTAGATCGGAAAGCGGTCCACCTTCGCCGTGAGCTGCAACTGGTGACCGTCCGCCGTGCGACTCACCGAACCGCGGAGGTACGCGCGGCCCTCCCGCCCGCGCACGTCGAGGCCGTCGAGCACGATCGCGTGCTCGTCGCCGTGCGCGACCAGGTGAATGCCCCGATAGCCGCCATACCCGACCAGGGCCAGCGCGCCGTCGGTCCATTCGAGCCGCCCGGAGATCGCGAGCGGCGCCGCCGCCGAGCGAGACGACAGCGACCCGATCACCCCATGAGCGTGGGCCGCCAGCGTCAGGCGACCGGCGATCTCCCGGATCGGCGAGACCAAACCCGACATCCACGCGAGATCGAGCGCATTGGCGTCGACTTTCACGTCGACCGGCGCGCGCGCGACGTCGGCGGCGCGCGCAATCGCCGGGTATCCGAGGTCCAGCGCCGCGGTGCCGCGCACGTGCGCGCTGCCCCCTGCCGTTGATGTCAGCTCCGCGGCGAGCACGGCCCGCTGATCGGCGTAGGTGAGCAGCGCCTGGATCGCGCCCGCCTCGATCGAACCGTTACGAAGTGCGCGCAGTCGCGCGTTCGCGCGCAGCGAAGGGTTGCGCAGTGTCCCGTCGATCGCCAGGTCGACGAGCACCCGCGCTTGCAATCCCCCGGCGGCCCCGGTCTTCGCCACGGGCGACGCGCTCGTCGTCGCGGCGAGCCCATCGAGCGGCGTCTGCTTGAGATCGACCGGTCCCGCGCCGGCCCGCACGTGGATCGGGGCGCTGGTGAGCGCGCCGCGGTCGGCGAGGCGGGTCGCGGGGATCTCCACCACCGCGTTGGCCCAGGCGAGCAGGCGTTGCTTGCGCGCCACCTGCGCCGCCAAGCGGACGTCGCGCGCGCCCAGCGTCGCGTCGACACGGAGGTCGGTCTCGGGGAAGCGCGGTCCGTGTGCGCCGAGGACGATCAGGTTCACCGAACCGGCGGGCGCGCGCGCGGAGCCGCGCAGATCCAACCGCACCGCCGCCGTCCCCACGACGCCGCTCGGCCGCCGCGCCAGCGCCGCCAACTCGGAGAGCGAAATGTGCTGGAGGTCGGCGCGCACCGCGATCGGGGTAGCCAGCCAGTCGCGATGGGACACGCTGCCGAGGAACGTACGCAGCGCGACCGGCGTTTCGATGCTGAGCGTGCCGGTCGCGAGCTCGCGCGCCCGATTGCCGTGGCCACCGAACCGGAACGCCGCGCGGATGGGTCCCTCACCGCCGCCACTCGCGTCGACGACGACCTCGCCAATCGCTTGCTTGCGCGCGCGCAGCCCGCTGGTCTCGGCGTGCAGCGCAATCGTCGGATCGCCGGCCGTTCCGGCCAGGTGCAACGTGACGGCGAGCTGCCCTCCGAGGGGCGCTTCGACGTCGCCCGCCACCGCGCCGGACGCCTGCGCCGCCGAGAAGACCTCGGCCAGGTCGGAGGCCTCCACACGGAGATCCGCCGCGACCCGCGCGTGCGAATCGCGCACCGGCCAGCGCGTGGGCGCATCGATCGTCCCATGCACCTTTGCACCCAGCCCCGACGCCGCGATCGTCGCGCGCGCCCGGTCTCCCGCGTAGCGGCCATCGATCGCGAGCGCGAGCCCGCGATAGCGTCCGACCCGCCCCTTCGTGAGGTCGATGTGCGCGGTGAGCTCGGGGCGCGCCTTCGTGCCGGATACGTCCGCGTGAAGGTCGAGCAGCCCCTCGAGCGCCGGAACGCTCGCCGGCATGAGCAGCCGCGGCAACGCCGCGAGATCCAGGTGCGTCACATCGAGCCGGGCGCTCAGCTTTTGCTCGCCCGCCTCAACGTCGGCGCTCAAGCGCTGTGCACCGCTGCGCAGATCCAGACCACTCACCGTCATGCGGCCCGCACCGAACCCGAGCCGCACCGCCCCCTGCTGGGTCCACTGCTGCCCGCCGCTGGCCAGCGAGAATGAGTCGACGGTCGCGGCGCGCCGATCGCGTGTCCAGCGTCCACGCAACGACAGCGCCAGCATCTTGCCGCCGCCAATCGCGACGTCGGCCGCGATCTGGCGGTGCTGCGAGCGCAGATCGAGGCGCACGTCACGGAGCGGATGCCCGCCGGCCACCGCGCTCGCGCTGCGGACGTGGGCCTGCGCGATCTCCGGGTGTCGTAGATCGGGGATGTGCACCGCAAAGCCGAGATCGCGCGCGCTTTGCCCCGCGACGTCGAGCGACGCGAACCGGCCCCGCGCGTCGATCGCGGGCGCGTGCTGCGAACCGCCGACATGCAGCGCGACGTCGCCGCGTCCCGCGACCGGAAGCGGCGCACCTCCCTCCGCGCTCGCCAGGCTGCGCGCGGTCAGCGCGAGATCCGCGGCGCGGATCCGGAAGTCACCATCGAGCCGGCCGCCCTCCGACGAGCCGCCACCCGCGATGGTCAGCCCCGGGAGCTCGAGCGCGAACGGACGTACATCGATGCGCCCGCGCGCGGCGTGCACCGATACCGCGAGCGGCCCGACCGCCGCGCCGTCGAGCCGGCCCGCCGGCATCTCCAGCGACAGCGAACCCTCGAGGCGATCGAGATCCGGGCCGCCTCCGTCGGCGTGGAGCGTGAACGCGAGCTGCGATCGCGGCAAGATGGCGACGACCGCGCCGAGATCGACATCGCGCCCTTCGATGACGACCGAACGCGCGCGACGCTGCTCGACGTCGATCGTGCCCCGCACGTCGACCCGCGCGCCGGCGGCGTGCACTTCGGCCCGCAGATCGACGCTGGCGCCTGCGCGCGACAGGTCGGCGGTCACGTCGACCGGCGCCAGCACGTGCAGCCCGGGGTAGATCGTGTTCAGCAAGCGCGGAACCGCGCGCATGCTCTCGATGTGAACCGCGGCATTGCCGCTGGACGCGAGGCGGGCCGTCGCCTCCAGAGACGACTCGCCGAGCACGACCCGGAGCCGTGCGTCGGTCCTCCCGTGCGCCGCGCCGTCGCCCTGCGCGCCGGCGTGAAATTCGAGCGGCGCCGCGAACGGCGCGACGACGCGCGCGCGCCCGTCCGCGCCGGCGTCGAGTGGCCCTCCGGCGGCATCCGCCCCGCCGATCCGACCTCGGGCGTGGGCAGTGATTTCCAGATCTTCGAGGCGAACGTGCCGCGCCTCGGCCCCGGGCGTGTCGGCGCGATAGTCGACCACGCCGCCCGCGATCTCGAGCTCGCTGACGTCGATCGCGAGACCACTCCCTTGCTCCGCTGCACGCGTCGCCGGCGCGGGCCGCCGCGACGCCAGCGCGCGCGCCAGGTTCGACCCGCGGAGATCTTCGCGCAGTCGCAGCTCGGGCTCGACGATCGACACCCGCGAGAGATCGATCTGCCGGCGCAGCAGCCCGAGCGGCGAGAAGTCGACGTCGAGCTCGCGAACGCGCACCACCAGCTCGCCTTCGGGATCCCGCAGCTCGACGCCGGCGAGGTGCAGCCGGTTGCCGGCGAACCGCAACCGATCGATGCCGACGTGGCCGGCAATCGCACCCTCGAGCTGGCCCAGCGCCGCGCGCCGCAGGACCTCGCCTCCCCAGGGCGTGTGCAAGAACACCAGGCCACCGCCCACCAGCAGCGCCAGCGCGGCGACCACCACGCCCACCACGCGACCAACCGTGCGCAGGCGGCGCCGCATCAGAACGCCTCACCGATCGAGATGTGCAGCACACACTGGTTGTCGGGTACGACCGTCGCCACGTGCGATCCGCCGAGACCGAAGCAGCTGTCGTCGACCGCGTAGGGCAGCTCGATGATCCGGCCGGTCGAATCGACCGAGAACAACTGCGGCGGCGTGCCGAACGGCAGCCGGCGCGCGAGGTCGACCCGGATCGGCCCGATCGGCGTGCGGTAGCGCAGGCCCGCGCCGACCGCGTACATCATGTGCCCAAACGTAGCAGCCTCGAACGTGCCGCGCGTGACCTGGCCGACGTCCATGAACACCGCGACGTCCAGGTGCTCGGTGATTCCATGGCGGATCTCGAAGCTGCCCTCGAACAGGCCATCGCCGCCGATGGGCAGCGTGAACGGCGCCGGGTTCGGGTTCGCCGTCGTCGCCGGCTGGGACGTGAGCAGCAGCGGGGACAGGCGCTGCTCGTTGAAGCCGCGCATCGAGAACGCGCCGCCGGAATAAAATCGCGTTACCACCGCGCTGTCGTCGGGATTACCCGACGACGGCATGAGCTCGCCGAAGCGCACGCGTGAAGCGAGCGTGACGCCGCCCGAGCGGTTTTCATCCTGGCCGAACGTCAGGTAGCCGCGCACCTCGGGCAGTACGCGCAGGTAATTGAAGTCGCCGCCGAGCGGGCCGCCGCCCTGCTGGAGTGACAGGCTGGCGTAGTAACCGCGCCGCGGCTCGAGCGGGTTGTCGCGCCGATCCCAGATCAAGATCTCCTCGAGGTACGAGAGCCAGACCACGCAGCTCTGCGTGGTGGTCGTGCAACCGAGCGTGAGCGGCGCCACCAGCACGCCGGCGCCCGGCGGTCCGGTCAGGCGATCGACCTCGACGTGATACGAAGGATGGATCTCCAGCGACGCCCGCGGCTTCCAGACGATGCCGGTGCCGAGGCGCGCCGCGGTCGCGTCGTAGGTCTGCTCGAGGGTGTGCTCGAGCTCGAGCTGGGTCAGCCAGCGCAGCGATGCGTGCCCGAACAGGCGCGGTTGTTCGAGCTCGCCGCGCAGGCGCGCGATGGGCCCGTTGCGAGTGGTCGACGACGCTCGGATGACGTCGTAGAGGCTGGGCAAGAAGGCCCACCCGGCCTCGCCATGCAGGGTCAGCCGGCGCATGCCGCCCAGAAAGTTGCGGTTGCTCCACTCGGCGATGAAGCGCCCTTCGTTCCGGATCTGATCGATGCGCAGGCCGCCACCGAAGCTCAGCGTGTGCAGCGGCGCCTCACTGGTCGTGACCTTGACCGGGACGCGCGCGGTCGCCGGATCGGGCGTTCCCGGTTCGACGCGCACGGCGCCGAGCACGCCCATGCCGATCAGGCGCCGCTGCGCTTCGACCAGCGCGTCGTTCGAGAAGACGTCGTCGGGCGCGATCGCCAGGCGCACCGCCTCGCGGATCCACTCGGGCGAGATCGCCTTGCCGCCACCGGTATCGATCTGCAACTCGCCAAAGCGATAGCGCAGACCTGGGCGCACGGCGACGTCGAGCGACGCCTGGCGCGTCGCCACGTCGACCAGCGCCTGGCCGTCAACCGCGGCCTCCGCGTAGCCGCGGTTGCGCAGGCGATCGTGTAAGCCGCTCTTCAGCGACGCCCAGGCGTGCTCGGTGAACGGCTGCCCGGCGGCGATCGGCGGCTCCTCCAGGGCCCCCTTCCGATCGACCTCGGGCAATGCGTCGAGGCCGGTGATGTCGACGGCGTGCACGCGCGTCGGCTGGCCTTCGTCGACCTCGACCTCGAGCGCGACACCGTTGTGCGCGCGCGGCGCGACGTTGCTGCGCACGATGCGCGCCTCGTAGTAGCCGCGACTTTCGTAGAAGCGAACGATGCGCCGCAGGTCGGCGTCCCAGATCGCGTCGTCGAAATAGCGTTTGGTCGCGAACGGCCACCAGCCGGTGGAGGTCGTGGCGATCTGCTTCTCGATGTCGCGCGACGACAACGCGTGAGTGCCCTTGAAGCTCAGGTCACGCACCACCGGCCGGCTCGACGGCGGGCGTGATGCACACCCCATGACCATGAGACTCACGAGAATCAATGAAGCGAGACAGACCATCCCGCTGCCGCGGCTGCGGATACCGCGGACCGGCGCTGGCGATGCGGCCCGTTCCTGTAGGGTCGCCACTGTTTCCGGCAATGTGGTCACGATCGGGCGCAATGAGAATGGGATTCGGCATCGCAGCGCCGCGTTGCCATTTCCGCCTGCTCGAGGGCCCGGCTTCCCAGGCGGCGTGCGAACAGGCACACTGAGGATTCGGAAGGAGGCGCCGCATGCTGGCACGTACGCTCCCGGCCCTGACGGCCACTCTGCTCCTCGCTGCGTGTAGCGCATCGCCTCACGCGGCCGCGACGAACGGCACGGGCGGTGCTGGTGCCGGCGGCGCGGGGGGTGGGAGCGCTCTGGTCGATGCATCCGTCGATACCGGCGACGTGGCTCCGCCGGGATGGCGACTGGTCTGGAGCGACGAGTTCCAAGGGCCCGCCGGCTCGGCCGTCGACGCGACCAAGTGGAAGTTCGATCTCGGCAACAACAGCGGCTGGGGCAACGGCGAGCTCGAGGACTACACCGACCGCACCCAGAACGCAGCTCTCGACGGCAATGGCAATCTGGTCATCAGCGCGCGCAAGGAAGCCCTGGGTGGCCAGATGTACACGTCGGCGCGCCTTTTGACCCAGGCCAAGGCGACCTGGACCTACGGCCGCTTCGAAGCGCGCATCCAGATCCCCAAGGGTCAGGGCATCTGGCCGGCGTTCTGGATGCTGGGCGACAACATCGGAACTGCCGGGTGGCCGACCTGCGGCGAGGTCGACATCATGGAGAACATCGGGCGCGAGCCGACGCTGATCCACGGCACCATGCACGGCCCCGGCTACTCGGGCGGCAACGGCATCGGCGGCCCGGCGTCACTGCCCGGCAACGCCGCGTACGCGTCCGACTTTCACGTCTATACCGTCGAGTGGGAGATGAACACCATCCGCTGGTCCGTGGACGGCGCGCAGTACTTCGCGACCACGCCGGCCAGCATCCCAGCCGGCACAACCTGGGTCTACGACCACCCGTTCTTCATAATCATGAACGTCGCCGTCGGGGGCGGGTGGCCCGGCAACCCCGACGGCACGACCGTTTTCCCGCAGACAATGGTCGTCGACTACGTACGCGTTTATCAGCGCTGAGGCGCGACCACCGCTGCTACATCGTGAGCACCGCGCGGAAGCGCACGCGGTTCTCCATCATCTTCACGAAGGCCTGTTCGGCTTGTTCCAGCTTGAATGTCTCGATGCGTGGGCGCACGCCGGTGAGCGCGCTGAACGACATCGTCTCCTCCGAGTCGATCGCGGTTCCGCTCGGCCAGCCGGCGATGGTCTTGCCGCTCAGCAACGGGAACGCCGAGATCTGCATCGGCTCGAAGGGTGCCGCAACGAGCAGCAGTTTGCCGCGACCCTTGAGTCCGCCGAGCGTGCTCGTGATCGCTTCGTTGTTGGGGGCCGTCGCCAGCACCAGATCGGCGCCGCCGAGCTTCTGCAGCCCCTCGGCCGCGGGGACCTTGGCGGTGTCGATGTACTCGTGGGCGCCGAGCTCGCGCGCCAGCGCCTCCTTGTCGGCGCCACGCGAGATCGCGACGGTGCGAAAGCCCATCTGGCGCGCGAACTGGATCCCCAGGTGGCCGAGGCCGCCGATCCCCTGCACCGCGACGGTGTCGCCGGCGCGCGCGCCGCTGTTACGCAGCGAATTGTAGGTGGTGATCCCCGCGCACAGCAGCGGGCCGGCGCTGACCGCGTCGAGCTTCTCCGGGATGCGCGCGACTGCCTCCTGCGGCACCACCACGTACTCGGCGTACCCGCCGTCGTAGCTGATGCCCGTCACCTGCGCCTTCTCACAGTTGAGGAACTGGCCGTGGCGGCAGGCGTTGCACACGAAGCAGTGCCCGCCGTGCCAACCGACGCCGACGCGGTCGCCGGTCTTCCAATTGGCGACCTTGCTGCCGACGGCGTCGATGCGGCCGGCAATCTCGTGGCCGGGGATGCGCGGTAGCTTGAGCCCGGGATATGCCCCCGACTTCACGAAGACATCGCTGTGGCAAACGCCGCACGCCTCGACCTTGATGCGCACCTGGTTCTGCGCCGGTTCGGGGATCTCGCGCTCGACGGGCTCCAACGCGCCGCCGGCCTTGGAAATCTGCACCGCCCTCATCTTGGCCATGGTCGATCCTCCTGTTGCAAACACCTCGTCCGCGAGGCGCGGGGGTCTATAGCGCGCAGCGGCGGTGGCGGCAATCAGGAAGGGCCGCGGGGAACGGACTCGATCAGCTCTTGCGGGTGTTCGCGGGCGTACGGCACGTCGCACAGACGCCGTACAGCTCGTGCCGGTGCCGGTTCATGGTGAAACCATGCGCGGCGGCGATCTCGTCTTGCAGGCGCTCGACATCGGGGTTCACGAACTCGACGATCCGGCCACAGCGCTCGCAGATCAGGTGATCGTGGTGCGAGCGCCCTACCGCGACCTCGAACACCGTCCCCTTGGCGTCGCCGAACCGGCGCGCGTGAGCGACGCCTGCCTCTTCGAGCAGCTTCATGGTCCGGTACACGGTGGCGAAGCTGACCCCCGCGTGCTGCCGGCGCGCGATCTCGAACAGCGACTGGAGATCCAGGTGCGCCGACGTCCCCAGGAACACATCGACGATCGCCTCGCGCGTCCGCGACGAATTCAGACGGCGCGCCGCGACGAAGTCTCGCCAGCGGCTCCGGGGATCTTCGGGCGCACCAGATCTCGAGCGGACCTTTGGTTGGCTCGGGCGCGGACCCATGGACCCGAAGACTCTGGGACGTAGGCCCGACAAAGTCAACGGACCCGGTCGCAGGCACGGCCGGCGGCGGACCGTTTTCACAAATCCAGAGGGATGGCTCACGAGGGCGGGCCGTGTTTCAGCTTGAGTTGCACCGTGCGGCGGGTGATCCCCAGCCGGCGCGCGGTCTCCGACACGTTGCCCTCGCAGTCGGCCAGGATGCGCTGCAGGTGGTCCCACTGGACGCGCGCCAGCGTCAGCGTCGACGCACGCGTCGGGAGCGTCCGGCGCGAACCGATGAGCGCGTTCGAGAGGTCGGACGCGCTGACCGGCTTCGCGACATAGAAGTGCGCCCCCTGCCCCATCGCGTCCAGCGCGGTCTCGACCATCCCATGCCGCACCATGGCCACGATGCGGACGTCCGTGAGCAGGCGGCGGACCTCGGCGATGAGGTCGAGCCCACGCCCGCGCCGCGCGTTGACGTCGATGGCGGCGTATCTGAAAACGTGGCTGCGCGCGAGCTGGGCGATGCGCGGCGCCGTCGGCGCGCACACCACTTCGTACCCGAGACGCCGCAAACCGCGGGCAAGGTCCTCGCGCCCCTCGCGATCGTCGTCGGCCAGCAGGATCTCGCCCCCGGTCATTGAGCGACTCTTCTTGAACCGCGCGCTGGGTGCGATCTCATTGTCGTCGAGGTCGAATTCGTAGGCTTGTGCGTCCGCCACTTCGTGCGCGGTTTGGAGCTCGGGCGGCATCCCGCCGAACGGCGCGGGCCTCATCGGTCCTAGTGGTTACGATAATTGAAATTCATAGTCAATATCAATACGGAACCGGCGAACCGATCCCGACGCGGCGTCCGCCGCTACGGTATAAAGCGCGGCCATGGATCTCGGGCTCGCCAACAAGACCGCGCTCATCACCGGCGCGAGCCGCGGAATCGGACGCGCGATCGCCCTCGCGCTGGCCGGAGAAGGTGCGCGCGTCGTGATGTGCGCGCGTGGCACCGACGCGCTGGATGCGGCGGTGCGCGACGCGCGCGAGCGCGGTGGCGGCGAGCTGGCGGCGCTGGGTGTCACCGCCGACGTCACCACCGCGGCGGGGGTTGCGGCGCTGGTCGACGCGGCGCTCGGGCGGTACCGCGGGATCGACATCGTGGTCAACAACGTCGGCGGATCGGGCGCGCGAGACTTTGCCGCCACCGACGAGGACGATCTGAGATCGATCCTCGATCGCAATCTCTTCCCCGCGTTGCGCGTCTCCCGCGCCGCCCTGCCCCACCTGCGCGCGCGCGGCGGCGGCGTCATCGTCATGATCGCGTCGATCTACGGCCGCGAGGCCGGCGGCGGCCCCAGCTACAACGCCGCCAAAGCCGCCGAGATCAGCCTGGCCAAGGCGATGGCGCGCGACCTCGCCCCGCAGGGCGTGCGCGTGCTCAGCGTGGCGCCCGGGTCGGTGCTGTTCCCGGGTGGCGGCTGGGAGCGCCGCCAGCAGGCCGACCCGGCCGGCATCGCCGCCTTCGTCGCGCGCGAGATCCCGTTCGGGCGCTTCGGGCGGCCCGAGGAGATCGGCGACGTCGTGGCGTTCCTGTGCTCGCCGCGCGCGGGATGGATCACCGGGGCGTGCATCCCGGTCGACGGCGGGCAGTCGCGGGCGTTCTGACAGCGACTGAAAACCGGTTGCGGACCGGCGAGCGCGACCCCGAGCCGCTGCCTTCCGTGAAGCAGCGGCAGGGCCTATAGTCGTCCCGTGGTCGGGCTACCCGAATTGCATGGTGAGCTGCTCCTACGGATCCTGCTCGGGACCCTGCTGGGCGGCGTGATCGGCTTCGAGCGCGATCTGCACGGGCGCCCGGCGGGCCTGCGAACGCACGCGATCGTCGCGCTGGCATCGGCGACGTTCATGGTCGTGTCGACCCAGTTCACGTATTGGCAGCACTACAAGGAAAGCGACCTCATACGTGTCGACACCTCGCGGATCGCGGCCTCGGTGGTGTCCGGCATCGGATTTCTGGGCGCGGGCGCGATCCTGCGCACCGGGATCACCATCCGCGGGCTCACCACCGCCGCCGGCCTGTGGCTGGTCTCGGCGATCGGCATGGCAGCCGGCGGAGGCATGTACGTCGTCGCGGCGTTTGCCACCCTGCTGGGGCTGGTGACACTGACACTTCTGCGGCGTCTCGAGGACCGCGGTGAGCCGATCGCGCGCCAGCGGATCAGCGTGCTTCTCGACGAGAAGAGCTCGCCGATCGCGACGATCACCGAGGCGCTGGGACGCCAGGGCGCGGTGTTGACCCAGGAGATCTACGAAGGTCCGCTCGAAGGCGGCAACGTGCGCATCACGTTCGAGGTCCGCTCACCCGCTCCGGTGCACAGTTACGACCTCGCGCGCGCGCTCGACGGCCTCGGTGGCGTCAAGCACGTGCGCATCGAGAAAGTATAACTTCAGCCGAGCTGCTTCAGGATCGTCGCGGCGTCGCTGACCTCGAACTTGCCGGCCTCCTCGACGTTCAGCTGCTTGACCACGCCGTCGTCGGCCAGCAGCGAAAAGCGGCGGAAGCGCGTGCCCATCCCGGCTTTGGTCAGGTCGACGGCCAGGCCCAGCTTGTTGGCGAAGTCGGCGTTGCCGTCGCCGAGCATGCGCACTTTGCCGATCGCGCCCTGCTCCTTGCCCCAGGCCGCCATCACGTAGCCGTCGTTGACCGACACGCACCAGATCTCGTCGATGCCGTGGGCCTTGAGCGCGTCGAGGTTGGCCACGTAGCCGGGCACGTGCTTCGCCGAGCAGGTCGGCGTGTACGCGCCGGGCAGCCCAAAAATCACCACACGCTTGCCCTTCGTGGCCGCGGCGACGCTGATCGGCTTCGGCGGCACGGGACACGCCTCACCGAACTCGACCGTCTCCATCAGACTCGCATCGGGGAGCGACTCACCAATCTTGATCATGGGCCGCATCCTGAAAGCTTCGGATGGAAAGTTCAAGCCGCTTTCGCGCGCCTATAATCTCCGAGATGCACGATCTTCGAGGAGCCCGACGACTCCTCGCGCTCTTGACGACGTTGCTGGGCTCATCCGGGCTGATCGCCTGCCATCAGACGCCGGAGCAGCGGTTGGTGCGCGAGTTCACGGGCGCGTACCCGACGGAGGCGCACCCGACGGGACAGGTCCGCACCTTCGAGATCGTGGCCGCCGAGAGCGAGCTGCCGCCGCTGGAGGGCGATCGGCTGCGTGTCTGGGCCTACAATAGCCAGGTGCCGGGCCCCACGCTGCGCGTCCGGCTGGGCGACACCGTGCACGTCCATTTCGTGAACCATCTGCCGCAGCCGACGACGATCCACTGGCACGGCGTGCGCCTGCCCAACGCGATGGACGGCGTCCCCAACCTGACCCAGCCGCCGGTCATGCCCGGCGAGTCGTTCGACTACCAGTTCACACCCAAGGACGCCGGAACGTTCTGGTTCCACCCGCACGTGCGCTCGAGCGAGCAAGTGGAACGAGGACTCTACGGCGTGCTGATCGTCGAGGACCCTCAGCCCCCACCCTACGCCCAGGATCTGCTGTGGGTGCTCGACGACTGGCTGCTCGACGAGCACGGCCAGATCTTCCCCGAGTTCAACACCCGTCACGACCTGGCGCACGACGGGCGCTGGGGTCGCGTGATCACGGTCAACGGGCACACGGCGGAGCGCCTCGCGTTGCGCGCCGGCGAGCGCGTGCGCTTGCGCATCGTCGATACGGCGAACGGCCGCGTGTTCAAACCCGACTTCGGCGCGCTCGAGGTGCAGATCATCGCGGTCGACGGCCTCTATCTGCGCCAGCCGATCCCCTACCGCGGCTTCGAGATCGCTCCCGGCAACCGGCTGGATCTGGACATCACGGCGCCGTCGGCGAGCAGCGGCACCTTCGTGGTCACCGATCGCTTCTACCCGCCGATGCCGCATGCTCTCGCCACGGTGGTCATCGACGGTATGTCGCCGCCGACGCCCGCCTTCCCATCGCCCGCGCGCGCCCACGTCCCGGTCTGGAGCGAGGGGCTCGCGGTTCCGGTCACCAAGCAGTTCCGCCTGAACGCGCGCCAGGGCGGCCCGTACGGCATCGAGTGGACCATCAACGACCAGGCGTTTCGCCATGACGACGGTACGCACCCGGCACCCGACCACGACGCGGACGTCGACAGGGGCGACGCCCACGCTGGGCACGCCATGCCGCCGCCGGCGCTGACGATGCGCCAGGGCACATTCCAGCGCCTGCAGTTCGTCAACGAATCGTACCGGCTCCATCCGATCCACCTGCACGGAATGTTCTTCCGCCTGCTCGCGCGCAACGGCGTGCCGGTCGACGAGCCGTTCTTTCGCGACACCGTGCTCGTGCATTCGCGCGAGACGATCGACATCGGTCTCATCCCCGAGGACGTCGGCCTCTGGATGATGCACTGCCATATCCTGGAGCACGCCGAGGCCGGCATGATGACGACGCTCCGGGTCCAGGGAACGATCTAGGCGCGGTGATCTAGTCGCCGGCGCCGAACAACGCCGTGAAATCGCCGATGCGCGGCACCGGAGACGCGGCGAGCGCGGCGCGCTGACGGCTGACCCAGTCGGAGGTGTCGACGGTGAAGGTGCCGCGCGTGCGCACCGCCAGCTCGAGCACGAGTCCCGGCCGGCGCCGCATCGGCCCCCCGGTCACCGCCGTGACCAGCCCCGCGGCGGAGATCGGGGCGCCACCGAGGTAGCGCTGCCCCGCCTGGAAACGCGACGCGGCCGACGACCACCAGCCGCGGAGCGCCGGACCGTCGGGCAACGGAAGCTGCTCCTCCGCGGGCGTGGCGCGCGGAGCATCGCCATCGTCGCCCGCCCCATCGCCGTCATCGTCATCGTCGTCATCGTCGTCAGGCACGCGGCGCGCGTACGCGCCCTCGATCGCCAGGCCGGTGATCGCCGAGAACGCCTCCCCGGCCACACGCGCGGCGGCCAGGTCCCGGTCGGCCATGTCGATGGTCTCCAGGCACAGCTCGGCGGCGCGACGCCGCCCCGAGAAACCGAGCGCGAACAGAGCCGACCGTCGCGAGGCGGGCGACTGCAGCGCCCGTTCGACCGCCGCGTGCTCGGCGGCACCGCCCAACGTCGCAAGCGCGATCAGATCTTCGACCGCCGGGTCGGGGCCGGTCGCGGCCTCGACACAAGCGTCCCACGCGTCGACCAGGCCGAGGCAGAGGCCGGGACGAATGGCGGCGGAGACGATCACCGGGTCGTCCCCGCGCAGATGGCGCTCGAGCAACTCCGCCCAGGAGGTCAGATCGCCGCGCAGCCCCCGTAGCGTTCCGCTAATCAGCGGCGCGTCGTCGCTCGCGAGCCAGCGCCGGATGTCGCCGGATCCCTCGAACCAGCGAGTCAACGTCCGCGCCGCCTCGGCGCGCGCCGCCGGCGGCAGGCCGGGTAGCGATTGCACCAGACGATCGCTGGGCGCGTGCGAAGGAGCCAGAGCCAGTGCACGCGCCAACTCCCGACGCCGCGGCTCCCCGGCGGCGGCGAACGCCGCCACGACGGCATCGTCGAAGTCACCCTCCTCCGAAGCCAGGAGGCACCAGGCGGCGGCAAATGCCGTCGGCGGATCCTCGTGATCGAGCGCCGGCACCAGCACCTGCTCGGCGACCGGGCGGCCGCCGAGCACCAGCGCGTCCAGGTGCGCGCGCAAACGTTCCTCGGGCCCCTCTTGCACCTCCGCCGCGGTGTAATTCGGCGCGCACAGCGCCACGTCCCAGCGTCTCCGACAGAACCCCGCCTCGTCGAGGTGTTCCATCGCAACGTCGCGCGTGAACGGGCGCGGCTCACATATCGCCTCCGGCGCCGGCTGCTCGGGGCCGGACGGTTCCAGAGATTCGATGGCGACCGGCACCGGCGTGGCACCCGGCCCGCCCGGCACCACCGAACCGTCGACCACGCGCCCGAGCTCGCGCGCCAGCGCCGCGAGGTCCTCGCACGCCGCCACGTCGGCATCCGATGCCTCGTTGCCGCCGGCGGCGAGGCACTGGCCAATCTTCTTGAGTGCCTTGACCAGCTGCGAGACATCGACGTCCGACCCAGCGTAGGCGCGCACGACCGATCGCGCGATCGACGTGAACCCGGCGGTGAGCGACGACGAAAGCCCGTGGTGGCGACTGGCTGCCGACAGAATCTCATCGATCGCCGGCGGAATGGACAGCGTCGGCATCGCGCGCGATCAGTAGTCCGACTTCGACAGGGTCACGGTCAGCGGTTCCGATACTTGATCGCCTACGAACAGCAAGAAGACCCAAGCCCCCGAGATCTCGCGGCGGTTCATCCGATCGCGATGGAAAGAAGCGAACGAAACCGTCGACTCGATCGCGCCGGTAGTCGACCCCGGCAGCTGGGGCGTGAACACCGTGCCCACCGCACCCCCGTGAGTCTGCAGGTGGAAGCCGACGATGGTGAAAAACGGCTTCGCCGCCTTCGCCGGCGGCGAGCCGTGTGCGGGCGCCGATGGGGGCAGAATCACTCGCAGGAAATCCCGTCCGCCGAGCTCACCGATTTCGAGCATCGGCCGGGCCGGCGGAACGAACGGGGGCGCGACAGCCGCCGCCGCCACCGAAACCGGTCGTTGGTCGACGGGCGCCGGGCCGGCAGGATCGCTGATGTGAACCGTCTGCGGCGCCGCCCACCACTTCGCGAATCCGCCAAGCAGGAAATAGCGGCCGCTCCCGCGGTCGACGAAGCCGTGGCCGAACATGGATTCCACCATCTCGCCACTCGTGTCCCTCGGGTCGTGCTTAGGGTGAGGATCGGGTGGCTCGTGCTCCAATCCCAACACCGAAGACCTATCGTCGCCCAGCCCAAGATCCTCGGGATATCCGATCTCGTGCAGGTTGTAGGCGCCACCGAGAAACACGCCCGGTCGGTCCTGGCGTACGAGCACCAGCGAAACGGCCTGGATCAGATTTCCCCCGAGCGCGTCGTCGGTATGCATGCCAGCCTCGACGTCGATCTTCAAGGGTATCGGACGCGCCGGGGACAGGTGGTGCGGGGCCCGGATTACGATACCCGGCTTGTCGAGCCACAAGACATCCGATCCGTCGCCTTGGTTGGTCGTCATCATTGTCATCACCGAAATTGCCGCGAGCGCGGCGCTCACTGTCATGTTCACGCCGCCACCTCAAATCCACTTCAACTTCGAGAGGTCCCCCGCAAGCAGATAGTGCCTGCAGTTTTTCGACGCATGGCTCGTGCAAAAGGTGTGGGGCGCGCCGTGTGCGCTGAACCACATCACGCATGCGGGCGAGCCGTCAGCGTGCATATGGTGGCAATGCTTGGGGTTGTACGGCTTGTCCCGCGCAGCGGGATCGGCCCACGAGGCGCTGGCGGGCACGAGACCAAACGCGTGGCCGATCTCGTGAGTCATGATGTGGCAAAGAATCGGCACGAGCTCATGCTCCGGATACTTCTTCCGCACATAGCCGACGCAGATGCGGAGGACCCCGTCGGTGCCACCCCACCCCGCCGGCGACGGACCGGCCTGAATCAGGTAGCGAAGGCGGACCAGAACCTTCCATCGATGTGGATGCGGAACGCGGGCAGCGATGACCGCCGTTCCTTCAGCGCGATCAATGACCCTCAGATCTTCGAGCGGCCGAGGATTGTCAGGATCCTCGTGCGTCGCGAATGTCGCCTCCTCTGGCCGAATGGTCCCCCCGTGTTTCCACTTGAGAAACGGCTTGGTCTCGATCTGCGCTGATGCATAGACCTTGTACCGCTTCCACTGCGCCCGCTCGGCCATGTCGATTGCGACGATGTGCAGCTTGAAGGGAGAGCGATCGTCCTTGATTCCCGCGTTTGCCGTCGCGGCGTACTCCGAGCCTGTGGCCACGTTCGGCAGATACGGCGTCGTCGCGCTCGCCTTGGTCCCTGGCTGCAGATCGATAAACACAGCGGCCAGCCGCTCCCCCAGCGCTTCCATCAACCCATCGGGCACGTCGAAGCGACGGCCGTCGGGCGCGGGCTCCATCGTGGTCAGCTGGTAAAAAATTCGGCGCCAGACGGTGATCGGGGGGCTGAGGAAAAACGGTCCGCTCACCGCCCGCGCCGAAACCTGAAAACGCGCACCGCCGTAGATCGGCAGCTCGAGGTCGACCTTCACGACGCCCGCGGCGTCCGAGCTCGCCGCGGTCGCCGCGAGCTCGGCGCGCGCGTGCCTGAGGGGATTGTCCGCATCCGGGAGCAGACGGAACGTGACCTCGCGTCCGGCGGCGCGCGGCTCGACGTGGCCGACCAGCGTGACCCGGCGACCGCAATCCGGTCCCCAGTCCGCCGGCAGGTTGACCCACTGCCGCTCGTTGACCCGATCCCATACGAACACGTACGCCGGCTCGCTCTGCACCGGCGCCGCATCGACTGCGACGACCGCGTCCAACTGGCCCGCTTCCTCGCCGTCGAGCACGGGCGGCCCCATCGGACACGGTGGCTGCACCTCGGGAAATGCCGCTGTGTTCGCGCCGCCGAGCTCGTTGTGGGTCATCGGATCGCCGAGCCGCGCAACACATTTTCCGTCGAGCTTCACGTCGAAGGAATAGTTGACGAAGCGGGCCTTGCCTTTGGTCGTCGCCGATGCGACACCGCCCGCGCTCCCCGCTTCGTCGCCGGTGCTGGTCGCGAAGACCGCGCCTTGCACCATCACCGGATGGCCTTCGATGAGAACCGACTTGGTCCCCTGGGCCGTATCCGCCGACCGCGCGAGGTTGGGATAGGGAACCGGGATCGGCGGACCAACCGGCGACGGCGTGAGACACACATCGGGGAACGAGGGCGCGACGCCGTCGCTGCCAGCGTGAACCACCGTGAGCGCGTTGACGTTGACCTGGCTCGCCAAGGGCTAACCCTCGGTCCTGGGCGCTGGCGCCAGAACGCGCACCGCCGCCCGCGAGCCGCCGTCGCAGCCGGCCCACAGCAGCGCCTCGGGGGCCGGCGCGTAGCCGCGCGCGAAGCCCGCGATCGCCTGCGCGATCATGACGCCGCCGATCGCGGCCCCGATCTCGCCCACACAATCGGCCGCGTGCGAGATCCGCGCGCCCGCCCCCAGCTCGCGCGCCAACCGCACGCTGGCGGTGCCCCATTCGACCGCACGATAGGGCTCGCCGTTCAGGTTGCACAGGATCCACCGCGGCGCGTGGGCGGCACCGCCGGCCAGCGCCGCCCGCAGAGCGTGGGTCAGCCCGCGACCGCTGCTCTCCCGGTCACCGCCGCTGGTCTGGGGCTCGTCACCGGTGCCCACCTCACCGAACGTTGCCAGCATGCGCGCGCGCCGCCGAATCGCATCCGCGGCCCCCTCGAGCAGCAGCGCGGTCGCCCCCTCGCCCGGGATCATCCCCGCGCTGGAACGCGCGCTCTTGACCCGATGATCTCGATCGAGCAGCGCCAACCGATCCCGATCGATGAACGTGTCGGCGCCCACCACCACCGCGCGCGCGAGCGACCCGCTCCGGATGGCCTCCGCCGCGTTGCCCAGGATCGCCAGCGATCCGGCACTACCCTGCGCACTCACCGCGGCGACCGCAGATGACCCATCGCCGAAGCGATCGAGCAACGCCGGCCCCAGCGCCTTCGCGAGGCCCCACGACGCGGTGACCGGATCCTCCTCGGGAAGCGCCAGGAACCAGCCGGTCACCTTCCCATCGGCGCGATCAGCGCCGCCGGCGAGCGACTGTTCGCGCAGCAGATCGCGCACCGCGCGCACCGCGAGCTCGAAGATCCGCGCCGCGCCCACCGCCGACGGCGAAAGGGTAGCGACGGCGCTGGCCGTCAACGGCTCCGGCGGATCGCCGCCCTCCGCGCCGATCGGTTCGTAGACCCCTTCCTCGCGGAAGCGGCAGATCCCCGCGCGCACGGACGCGGCGGTCTCGATCGCGCTCACACCAATCGGCGTCACTGCGCCGATACCAGTGATCGCAATGGCTCCCCGGGCGCTCATGCACGCCCCCGCGCAACGTCCGCTCGCCGGACCACCACGCGCCGGATCCGGCGAAGCCTCCGCCCGCAGAGAAAAGTGTCGCGCCAGCAGAGCGTCACCCGTTCGAGATCTGGTTCGATGACCACCGTGTCTAGTTTCGGCGCCCGCTGCTCCGCGGTTGCGTCGATCGCGAGCTGGATCCGAAAGTCCACACGCGGGAGCTCGAACGCCACCATCTCGTCCGGCATCACCTGACGCAGCCGCACCGGCTCACCGCCCGTCAGGTGGGGCGTCACGACCTGATCGGCGGGCGCCCCGTTGAAGAACCGCGCGTCGAAATCGTGCGGCAACAGCGGCGCGCGCTCGCGCGTCCACGCAGCGTCGAACGTCCCGCCCAGAAGACGGCGCGGCAGCCACGCGCGGCTCACCCAGCCGAGCCCAGCGACCGGCGGCCGATCTTCCCAGCTGGTGATCGGCCGCGCCGGATCTTCCAGATTCGGCAAGCGCAGCCCCTCGAGCCTGTCTCTCCGACCGGCGAGCGCGAAACCGGTGCCGGCCGGGTTGCGTTCGTCAGCTCCCCGGCGCGCGGGATCGGGATCGGCGAGATCGGTGCCGCCGAACGCACGCTCGTAGACCAGGGGCAAGCGCTCGAAGGCCAGCGGGCGCGACGCGATCCACTCCACTCCCGCGCGCGTCCAGACGCGATCACCGAACACGCGCACGACCTTTCGCAGGGGGCCCACCTCCAGCGACACGTCGACTGCCGTGCGGGCCTGCGCGTGGGCATGCGCGTGACCGAGCAAGACGACGTCGGTGCCAGGCTTCAGCGGAGCAAGGTCGGACTCGTGCCGCACACTGGCCGTCGCCTCGGGCCCGGTGGTCTCGTCGGCCTGACGGATCGGTACCTGCTCATCGGCCCAGACTGCCGGACCGCCGCGCCTGGGGATCCGGAACGTTCCCTTCAAGAGCAGCGTCAGCTGAGCAACGTCGTCGCGATCGAGCCCCGGAATGAGCGCGTGCAGAAACGGTGTGCGGTTCACCACCTCGAACATGATTCCTCCCCGTTATCGTCCGCCCCCCGCCCGAGTTGCGTCGCCACACCGACCGCGCGCATCTAAGCGCAACTGTGCCGGTCTGCGACTCGGGACTACCCCCGATTCTTGGCTTCGGTCATCAGGCGGCGCCACTCGCGCGTCGGATCGTCGTCAGGATCGGGCGTCTCCTGCGGTGGGCGCAGTGCCTCGGGCACGTGGCGCAGATTGATGCGGATGCGGGTCCAGGTCGACGACCGGCCGCGCATCGAATCGACCAGCACGTCGTCCACCGCCAGGTGGCCAGCCGCCACGACGTGACGCGCCTTCCAGCGCGCGAGCCCGTCGAGCGCGGCCTCCTTGCTCGGGGAGTTCGCGATCGTGATGAGCGGCATCTTGCTCGCGCGCCGGCCACCGTTTGCGCTCGCCCCCGGGCGCGCCGCCGGCGTACCGTCGCCCGCCGCCCGCGGCTTGCGTGCGCGCGACGGCGCGACACGCGGAGCCTCGCCCTCCATCTTGCGAAAGTGCGGCGGCCAGGGCGCGTCGCCCAGCCCCGCCGCCTCGTCGCGCGCCGCCAGCTGGAGCAACCCGTCGAGCGACGCCGCGCTCCCGTCGATCTCGGCGTGCGGGTCGCCGCGCGACGCGAACCGCGCCGGCATGGTGGCGACGGTGAAGTCGGCCGGATCGCAGGCCGCGACCTCGTCCCAGGCCAGCGGCGCCGAGACGCGCGCGTCGGCCAGCGGCCGCACCGAGTACGCCGACGCGGTCGTGCGGTCCTTCGCGTTCTGGTTGTAGTCGAGGAACACGCCGTGCCGCTCCTCCTTCCACCAGCGCGACGTCGCGAGCGACGGCGCGCGCCGCTCGATCTCGCGCGACAGCGCCAGCGCCGCGCGCCGGACCTCGGTGAACGTCCAGCGCGGGAAGATGCGCGCGTTGATATGCATGCCGCGCGAGCCGCTGGTCTTCACGAAGCCGCGCAGGCCGACCTCCTCGAGCAGCACCCTCACCTCGAGCGCCACGCGCCGCACGTCGTCCCAGCCGACCCCCGGGCCGGGGTCGAGGTCGACGCGCAGCTCGTCGGGGTGGTCCAGGTCGGCGGCGCGCACCGCGTGCGGGTGCAGCTCGATGCACCCGAGGTTGACGATCCAGGCCAGGCCGGCCGAGTCGTCGACGACCACCTCCTCGGCGGTGCGGCCCGACGGAAACGACAGCACCACGGTGCGCAGCCAGTCGGGCCGTTTGTCAGGCGCGCGCTTCTGGTAAAACGCCTCGCCGTCCGCGCCGTTGACGAAACGCTTGAGCACGATCGGCCGGTCGCGGATGCCGCCGAGCGCGCCGCCCGCGACCGCCAGGTAGTAGCGGACCAGGTCGAGCTTGGTGAGGCGCGCCTGTTTCGTAAAATAGAGCTTGCCGGGATGGGTGACGCGTACCTCGCGCCCGCCCACGTCCAGGATCTCGGCATCCTCTTTCTTGCTGTCTTCCTTCCTCACTTCCAGAAGGCTACAACATTCGTCATGTCCGACACCAAACAGGAGATCCTCGACATGCTGCGCGACCTCGCCGAGGTCACCATGCTCGAGGAAGGCGACCCGCAGTCGTTCCGTGTCCGCGCCTACGAGAGCGCGGCGCAGGCGATCACGGCGCAGGCAAACGATCTCGGGCAGCTGGGTGTCAAGGAGCTGCAGAAGATCGACGGGATCGGCAAGAGCACCGCGGAGAAGATCCGCGAGCTCCTCGAGACCGGCAAGGTCGCGAAGCTCGAGGCGCTGCGCCAGAAGCACCCGCCCTCGGTCGTCGCCCTGCTGCGCATCCAGGGCCTGGGCCCGAAGGCTCTGCAGCGGCTGCGCGCGGAGCTGGGCGTGCAGTCGATCGATGACCTGCGCCGCGTGCTCGCCGGGCACCAGCTGCGCGCGCTCAAGGGCTTCGGGCAAAAGTCAGAGGAGAAGCTCGCGCAGTCGCTGGCTCGCCTCGAGGAGCAGGGCGCCGTCGGGCGCACGCCGATCTCGGTCGCGCTCCCCCTCGCCGAGCGCATCGTCGCGCACCTGGCGGCGCTGCCCGGCGTGACGCATGCGTCGACCTGCGGCTCGTTGCGCCGCTTCTCCGAGACCATCGGCGACGTCGACATCCTGGTCTCCGCCGCGGATCCCGAACCGGTGATGGAGGCGCTGTGCGCGATGAGCTTCGTCGACCGCGTGATCGGGCGCGGCGCCGCCAAGACCAGCGTGGTCACCCGGCGCGGGACGCAGGTCGACCTGCGCGTGGTGGCGGCGAATCAGATCGGCGCGGCCCTGCTCTACTTCACCGGATCCAAGGGCCACAACATCAAGCTGCGCATGCGCGCGCTCGCGCGTGGCTGGACGCTGAACGAGTACGCGCTGTCCGAGCTCGAAGGCGGCCGTGTCGTCGCCAGCGAGACCGAGGAGCAGATCTACGCCGCGCTCGGCCTGCCGTTCATTCCGCCAGTGCTGCGCGAGGACGGCGGCGAGATCGAGGCGGCCGAGCGAGGCGAGCTGCCGCGCCCGATCCCGCGCGTGATCGGCGACTTCCACGTGCACACCACGGTGTCGGGCGACGGGCGCTCGACGCTGGAGGAGGTCGTCGCCGCGGCGCGCGCCCGCGGCTACCGCGTGCTGGCCATCACCGACCACGCCGAGGGGACGCTGTCCGGCGTCAGCCGCGATGCGCTGCTCGAGCAACGGGCGCGCTTCCGAGCGGTGCAGGCGGAGCTGGGTGATTCGCTGCGCCTCCTGCACGGGGTGGAGCTGAACATCGGCGCCGAGGGCGAGCTCGACTACGATCTCGAGTTCCGGCGCGGGTTCGACTGGTGCGTCGCCTCGGTGCACGACCACTTCGAGCTCGACCGCGCCGCGCAGACCCGGCGTGTGATCGCGGCCATGCGCGACCCGTCGGTGAGCATGATTGGCCACCTGTCGGCGCGGATGATCGGCGGGCGGCCGCCGATCGAGCTCGACATCGACGCGATCGCCGCCGCCGCCGAGGAGACCGGCACCGCGCTCGAGGTCAACGGCGCGCTGCCGCGCCTGGACATGTCGGTCGAGTCGCTGCGGCGCGCGCGCGGGCGCGACGTCACCTTCCTGCTCACCAGCGACGCGCACCGCGCCGACGAGCTCGAGCGTGTCCGCTATGCCACGCTCAACGCCGAGCGCGCCTGGGTCGATCCGGAGCGCATCGCCAACACCTGGTCGCCGGAGCGGCTCATCTCTTGGATCACGGACAACCGGGCTCCGTGACGCCCGACGAGCACAGCTCGCATGAAACCTGACTGTTGAGGCCGCTCGGCGGTGTGGCCGAGCCGCGGTTGACTTGAAGCACCTTGCCGTTCGGGCAGTGCATGGCGTCGTCGGCGAGCACCCAGCACGGCGGGGTGTTGTTGTTGGAAGCGCAGGACGCGACGGCGCTGGTGATCGTCTGGCCCTGCATGACATACGAGTCGGTGACGGTGCAGATCGGATCGAGCGCCGCGGTGCTCGGATCGCCGTCGCGGAGCGTACCGTCGATGCACTGCGGACCGAGCAGCATGCTGAGCTTGGTAGCGATGGTCATCAGAGCCGGCGCGAACGAGTCGGCGCAGATGGTCAGGAAGAGGCCGTTGCTTCCGAAGGCCTGGACCCACTGCAGGATGCGCACCGACGGGTCGCCGTATTCGCCGCTGTTCTCCATGCACGAGTGCTCGATGTTGGCGATGTTCTCGTTGGTCGCCGGGTTGGGGATGAGCTGGATACTGTAGGGAGTCGCCGGACCGGTGATCGCCGCCACCATGATCTGGTTCGGGTCGGGCTTGAGGGTCTTCAGAAAGGCGATCTCGTCGGCGACGTGGGTCAAGCGACCGGTCGATGTCTCGTTGGAGACGCAACCCTGCAGGTCCATCGCTATTCCGCGCGGCGGCGGCGACAGCGTGCCATTGATGTTGCAGAGGTGTCCGAACTCGTTGCAGCGGAACGACCAGAACGGGCCCAGCGGATCCGACATCAGCGTCTGCGTGGGATCGATGAGAGTGCTGTCGTCTGGAACCGAGCAATCGTCCTCGTTGGTGATCAATATGACGGCGAGATAGGCCTCGGGGCGCAAGAATCCCTGGTTACCATCGGGGACGTTGTTGGGATCCAGCGCCCAACGGACGGCTTTCAATTGACCCTCGAATCCGCAGCCTTGATCACCCAACTGAGCAATGCAGGTGAACGCGTCGGAAATATCGCCGGTGTAGTTCTTGACGGTCTGATTGTTCGACGCCGACAGAAACGTCTGGCCGGGCATCAGGGGCGATGCCGTACAGGACCCCGTGGGCTGGGACTGAAACTGCCCGTGATCTCCGTCGAACGGACAGTGGTATTGAGGCAAGTCGAAGACTCCCGCGCCCGTGTTCTGCGACACGACCGCGATGTGCACGTCGGGCAAGCCCATCGGCAGCGCCTTGAGCACATTCATGAAGACCGGGAAATTCGCGAGCAACTTGGCCTGGAGCGGAAGCATCGACGGCGAGTCGTCGATCATGAACAGGATGTCGATCTCACGGTTCAGCGTCTGCTGAAACGTCTGCGTTCCCACCTGGACCGGATCCGGCACCGGCGCAGTGAGCGAGCGTGCATTGCACGCCCACAACACGGGAAACGTGATCAACAAAGCAACGATCCGCCGATATCCCGACGCAAGTGATTGAACGAACCGAATGCTCGATCTCATTGCTGACTCCTGGGCTGCAAGACAACATTGTTTGACGCAAACCAAGGGCCATTTGGTTGCAAACGACAACGCTTGCTGCGCGCGGGCTTCGCGAATGACGGCGACAACGGCGTTGGCGTTCGACGATACGGCGTTGGCAGCGGCGGTCGTTCATGCGGATCGCGTGCTAAGCTGGGTCCGTGACGACCACCGCGATCCCGCCGGCAGCCGTGTTCCCGTCGACACGTGACGACGGCGACGGCGATGTCGCGCGCGATGTGAGAGCGCTCGTCACTCTGCTCGCGGGCCGCAGGCTCGTCGCGCTCACCGGCGCGGGCTGCAGCACCGAATCGGGGATCCCCGACTACCGGGGCCAGGGTCGCAGCCCGACGCGGATGCCGATCCAGCACGACGCGTACCTGCGCCGCGCCGACGTGCGCCGCCGCTACTGGGCACGCGCCACGGTCGGCTGGGCGCGCTTCCGCGGCGCGCAGCCCAACGCCGCGCACGACGCGCTCGCCGCGATGGAGGCCGCCGGCGCGCTGGTGGGCGTGATCACCCAGAACGTCGATCGCCTGCACACCGTCGCCGGAAGCCGGCGCATCGTCGAGCTGCACGGCGCGCTCGACGAGGTGCGCTGCCTCACCTGCGGCACGTTGGAGTCTCGCACCGACGTGCACGAGCGACTAATCGCCGCGAACCCCGGCTGGCTCGAGCGCGTCTGGGGCGAAGCTCGTCCCGACGGCGACGCCGACCTACCCGAGGAGCAGATCGCAGATCTGCTGGTGGTCGACTGCGCGGTGTGCGGCGGCGTGCTCAAGCCCGACGTGGTGTTCTTCGGCGGGAACGTGGGCGACGCGACGCTCGCGGCTGCCTGGCGGCTCTTCGACGAGGCCGAGGCGCTGCTGGTGGTCGGCTCGTCGCTGGCGGTGTGGTCGGGCTATCGCTTCGTCCGCCGCGCCACCGAGCGCGGTGTGCCAGTCGCGATCGTGAACCTGGGCCCGACACGCGCCGACGCCGAGGCAACGCTGCGCGTGCCGGCGCGCGCCGGCGAGGTGATGCCCGCACTCGCGCGAGCACTGGAGGTCCGGTCCCCTCTCCCGGGTTAGGGAGACGGCGACGGTGGCGCGATCCGCGCGGGCGCGAAGCGCATGGGCAGGTGGCGCAGCCACTTGTCGACGGGGCGCACCACCCGATCCACCACCCACGGCCAGGTCGGAACGCGCGGCACGATGTAGGGCCGCGCGAAATAGCCGCCGCCGACGAGCGCGGCCAGCACCGCGACGCGAGTCACGAACCGCGTGAGCGCGCGTCGCATCGGACTGACCGGCGGGTAGTGGGAGAGCAGGGAGTCCTCGGGGGACAGCACGATCTTGCTCGCGAGCTGGCTCTCCTCGTCTACCTCGGGGCTCTCGGCCACGCGGCTCCGGAAGTCGGCGCGCGCGGCGGCGGCGCGCGCGGCGTTGGCGCGCGGCGCCTCGACGCTCTCCTCTTCGTCGCTCTCCGCTTCGACGCTCTCCGCCTCGTCGTTCTCCTCTTCGGCGGCCTCTTCTTCGAAGCGCTCTTCGACGGGCGGTGGGGCCACCGCGAGGACCGCTGCCGGCACGCGAGCGATCGGCGCGTTCTCGAAGGCGGGCCGATCCTCAGCGCGAACCTGCGCGGGCCGGGCGTCGATCTCGACGTACGGCTCGGGCGTCCCGGCCATCGACTCCCCCAGCATCGCGAACAGCGGCACTGGGCGCGTCGGAATGTCGTGCGTGTTGTTGCCCGGGTTCACAACCTTCGTCGCCGGCCCGGCCAAGCTGTTGTCGACGATCGTCGCTGCGCCCGTCCCCAGCGAGCCGTTGCCGGCGGTCCGCGCGGCCGGCGCGAACGCAGAAAAAGACCGATAGCTCGACAGCGCCGTGGCCGGCGCCGGCGCCGACGAGATCACCGCATCGCCGCCCGCGGCCGCGCGTCGCGCCGGCGCGGCCACCTCGCCCGACCCGGTGTCGTGCAGCTCGAGATCGCCGGTCTCGAGCTCGATCGTACCAACCGGCGTCTCGGTCGCCGGCGGCGCGATATCGCCCGGTGGCCGCTCGCCGTCCCGCGCGCTCAGGGCGTCGAGCCAGCGCTTCAGCGCTGCCGGGCCACTCACCTGCCCCAGCTTGATCAGGATCGCGTCGAGCCGATCCGCCATCTGCTCGGCCGACTGCCAGCGCCTCCCGCGATCGGCGCGCAGCGCACGCGCGATGAAACGCTCGACCTCGGGGTTGAACTCCTTGTTCAACACGGTCGGCTTCTCGTAGCGCGCGCGGCGCACCTGCATCAGCACCTCGACGTCGGTCGGCGCGTCGAACGGCTTGCGACCGGTGGTCAGGATGTAGAGCAGCGTGCCGACCGAGAACAGATCCGACCGCGCATCGAGCGCGCCACCGATCGACTGCTCCGGCGACATGTACGCAAACTTGCCCTTGATGATCCCGGTCGCCGATTTCTCGCGGCGGCCGACCGCCTTGGCGATGCCGAAGTCGGCAAGCTTCACCTCGCCCTCGCGCCCGAGGAGCACGTTCTGCGGGCTGACGTCGCGGTGCACGATCCCCAGGGGCTTGCCGTCGCGCTCGCGCTGATGGACGTACTGCAGGCCGCGGCACAGCGACGAAACGACGTACAGAGCCAGCGGCAGCGGAAACTTCAGGCGCGCCTTCTGCGCGCGCCGGCGCACCTGCTCCAGGCTCCAGCCGTCGACGAACTCCAGGACCAGAAAGAACTGACCGCCCGACTTGCCGAGGTCGAGCACCTGCACCAGGTGGCTGTGGTTCAGGCTCGACGCGATGTGCGCTTCGTCGACCAGCATGCGCACGAAGTGCGGGTCGGCGGCAAACGCCGGCAGGATGCGCTTGAGGACGACGGGCTTCTGGAAGCCCTCGGCGCCGGTCTGAACCGCGAGGAAGATCTCCGCCATCCCGCCGTGGGCGATCTTGCGTAGGATGCGATATCGCACCGCTCTCGGCATCGTAGGAGGATACCCGGAAGCACCCAGGATGTGCCTGCCAGAATCGCGGTCCCCGGAATCATGAATCAGATCGGCGACGAACACGCGCCGGGTGCGCCGCGTTGGCATGCCTTGTTACGAAAACGAAACGCCGCGGGGCGGCGGATCCTCGCTGGACAGCGGAGCGCGGTCAGGCAAACGCTCTCAGGGAACGATGATGTTGTCGATGCAGGCGAGCGTGGTCTCGATGTGGAACGTCGATCCGACCACGTGGCGCTCGGCCTGGAAGATGTCCATGCGATAGGTCTTGCCGGCGGCAATGCCCAGCGTGCTCGCCATCTGATCAAGATCGACCGAGCCGGTCTCAGCCTCGTGAACCCCGCCGAGGTCGATCGCCAGGTTGCCGTTGACGAACGCCCAGACGTCGTCGTCGCCGCGAAAGGTGAAGACCTCGCCGCCCCGGTACGGGAAGTTGAAGTGGATCTCCGTGGTGAAATCGTAGTTGTGCGGCTGGTACTGGTCGCCCCAGCCCTGATTGTCGATGGGAAAGTAAAGGTCGTTGTCGTAAACGTAGACGCCCATCCGGCTGGGATCGGCGGTCAGCGGAATGCTGACATTGTCGAAGCGGACGTTGACGCCGTCGACGTCCCGGTACCACTGATTGAAATAGTCGGCGCCGTTGGTGACGGAGGTTGGTCCGGGGGGTGCGTAGACCGGTTTCTGATCGGCGCCGAGCTGCGCCTTGACGATGCCGCTCAACGAGCCGACGTTGTACTCGAAGTCGGGGTGCTTGGGCATGGACTGGACGACGGTGAATCCGCGGAAGTCGCGGATCGTCGCCAGCACCTCCTGGCCGCAGGTGCCAGTCCCCTGCCCCGGGTCGACGCCCTGCCCCCCACCGCCGGGATTGCCGCTGCCCCCGGGACCGTCGCCGGTGCGAACTCCCGCGCATCCCGAAACAAGGAAGGCTGCCGCGCTGACCACCGCTGCTGCGACCATCGGCGCCCCAGCGGCCAGCAACGGAGCCACGCGCCGCTTGACCATCGAGGGATCGTTAGCACAGGCCTGCCGGCTCTCGTCAACCCCGATTCTGGGGTTGTGCCAGGATCGAGCGAGATTCGTGACCTACGTGGTACCCTTCGACCCACGTTGCCATGACATCGAATCAAACCACGGGCGGCACGTCGGGCCTGATCGACGACCGCGAAGAGATCCGTTTCGTCTGGATCGATCTCGAGATGACCGGGCTCAACCCCGAGGTCGACAAGATCCTGGAGATCGCCGTCGCGGTGACTGGCCCCGACCTGAAGCTCCTGGGCGAGGTCTCACGCGTCGTCCACCAGCCCGAGGGTGCGCTCGAACGCATGAGCAAGGTCGTGCAACAGATGCACAGCAAAAACCGCCTGATCCAGGAGGTGCTGGCGTCGACGATCACACTGCGTGAGGCGGAGCGCGTGGCGATGGCGCTCGTGGTCGAGCACTGCCAGCCCGGCGAGGCCTTTCTCTGCGGCAACGGCGTGCACCACGATTGGCGATTCCTCGCGCGCCACATGCCGCGGCTGGAGCAGTACCTGCACTACCGTCAGGTCGACGTGTCGACGATCAAAGTCCTGGTCCAGGCCTGGGCGCCCGACGTCACGTACGACAAGGAGATCTCGATCCACCGCGCGATGCCCGACGTGCACGCCAGCATCGCCGAGCTGCGCTTCTACTGCGAGAAGGTCTTCCGCGCCGACTTGCATCAACTCGCACAAGCGCGGCGGTAGGATCGCTAGAGCTATCGCGGCTTCGAGCTCACTGCCGCGATCGGGTAGAGGCCGAGCGCTTCATTCGCGATGAAACGGAACTGCTGCAACGGCGCATCGTCGCCCAGCTCTTCCGCCAGCGCCAGCAGCTTGGTCAACGCGGCGCGCCCGCGCCGCAGCTCGAAGAGCAGCCAGCGCACGTCCTGCGCGATCTGATCCTGCCCCATACCGTGCACCCGTTCGATCTCGCTGGCGCGCCATTCGACGAGCACGTTGTTGGTCGGAAGCACGCCGGCGCCGCCGCAGTCGGGGCAGGCGGCCGGGCCCGCGTCCGTGGGAACCTGACCTTCGCCGTAGCAGTTTCCACACGATTGACCGACCGACGAGCTGGGCACGTCGCGAGTCTGCCAGAGAAGCACCGCACCTGAACGCAATTTTCAAGAGCCAAGTCACCCTCTCCTGTACTCGGGAGAGGGCCGGGGTGAGGGCAGGCCTTGCGAGAGCCAACCTTCAACCACTTCGCACAATGAATTAACCACTGCTTGAACGTCTGGAAACATCGTCGCTGGCACGCTCAGCGGCATGAGCGAAGAGATTGGTCACGGTGGGCTCCGGAGGGCGGCCCGCGACAAGGACGCGACGCGGGTCCTGATCTTGTCGACGGTGTCGTTCACGTTGCTGTTCGCCGTCTGGTTGATGTTTGGCGTGCTGAGCGTGCCCATCAAGGAAGAACTGCACCTCGACAAGATCCAGTTCTCGTGGCTGACGGCGATCGCCGTGCTGAGCGGGTCGATCTGGCGCCTGCCGTTGGGCATCCTCACCGACCGTGTCGGCGGACGGCGGCTCTTCATCGCGCTGCTTCTCGCGACCGCGATCCCCTGCTTTTTCTGCGCATACGCGACCACGTTCAGGGGTCTTCTGATCTGCGCGCTGCTGCTCGGCGTCGCGGGCAACGCGTTCTCCGTCGGCATCGCCTGGAACGCCGCGTGGGCCACCCGGCAGAGGCAGGGGTTCGCGCTGGGGACGTTCGGCGCCGGCAACGTCGGCGCATCGGTGACCAAGCTCGCGGGGCCGGCGCTGATCACCATGGTACCGGCGACCGGCCTGCTCGGCGGGCGCATCCCCGGCGGCTGGCGCATCGTGCCGGTGCTCTATGCCGCGCTGTTGCTGGCGATGGCCGCGGTGGTCTGGATCGCGGCGCCCGCGCACGACCGCACGCCGGGCTCGGGCCGGCCGCTCCGGGCGATGCTCGCCCCGCTGCGCCAGGTGCGCACCTGGCGCTTCGGCCTCTACTACGGCGTGGTCTTCGGCGCCTACGTGGCGTTCTCTCTCTGGTTGCCGAGCTACTACAAGAACATCTATCACCTGACGCTCGCGAAGAGCGCCCTTCTCACTGCGCTCTTCATCTTCCCGGCCAGCTTGCTGCGGCCCGTCGGCGGCTGGCTCTCCGATCGGTTCGGCGCGCGCCCGGTCACCTACGCCGTCTTCATCGTGATGCTGCTGGCATCAATGACGCTCGCCGCGCCGTCCCGCGCATTCGGAGGTCACCTCGGCCTGATGCCGTTCTTCCTGCTCGTCGAGCTGCTCGGCATCGGGATGGGCCTCGGCAAGGCGTCGGTCTACAAGTACATCCCCGAATACTTCCCCAACGACGTCGGCGCCACCGGCGGCCTGGTCGGCTCGCTGGGGGCGTTGGGGGGATTCTTCTTGCCCATCAGCTTCGGCTATCTCGAGACCGCAAGCGGTCATACCGAGAGCTGCTTCTGGCTGATGACAGCGCTGGTGCTGGCGAGCTTGCTCTGGCTACATCTGGTGGTGACCGACATCCGGCGACAGCGCAGTCGCGCGCGCGCGACGGGTGTGGTCGCGCCGGTCGTCGTCCCTGGCTTCAGCTCGGCTCAGGGAACAACCGCGAACAGATCCCAGTCCTGATTCGAAGTGCCGTTGTACGTCGACGTGTCGAGCCCGGTGCCGCTGGTCTTCTTGCCCGACGGCGTCTCCAGCGCGTCCGACGACGCCTTGTTGACCAACTTGAAGTGGCCGTTGTGGTCGTCGATGCCCCACTGCTGCGACGACGCGCCGGAGTAGCTGGTCTGCTGCACGGAGCTGCCGTTGCTGCTACCGGTGCCCGCGATCGACTTGCCGCTGTGGAGCGCGATGAGCTTCCAGGTGCTCGACGCGGTCGCCACGATCTGGAACTGCTGGTTGGTCTTGGTCGTGCTCGGCACGTACTCGAGCACGCTCGCGCCGTTGGCCGTGCTGGACGCGGCGACGTCCATCGCCAGCCCGCTCTGCGAGTTGATGAAGCGGTAGGCGTAAGCCGGATCGAAGACCGGGCGGTAGCTTGCCGCGCGCCACACGGTGATCGGGTGGGTGTAGCCATTGCACGACGCGTAGCCTTGCCCTCTGCTCGATCCCGGCGCGGACGAACAGTGCGCCGAGCAGAGCGCGCCCGAGCCAAACGGGTTGGTGAAGACGCCGGCGGCGCTGGTCGTCGCGCCGAGGCGGCCGGGTACAATCCCGTTGGCGAAGCCCGCGCCTTCGCAGTAGTAGGCGGGGATCTTGCCGTTCGAGGTGGTGAAGATGTTGCCGAAGAACGTCCCCTCTTCGTTGGGGTAGCTCGAGCTGCTGCCGTAGCCGATCGCCGAGATCGGCGAATCGAGCCAGATCGGAACGTGCACACCGGCGACGTTCAGGTGCGCCATCAGGCAGGCCGAGACGCTCTCCTGGCACGTGGTGTCGCACGCGTTGTTTTCCCAGCTCGGCGCGACGCCGATCTGACCAGCGAACGTGTACGAGGTGCCGTTCTGATCCTTCTTGGTGATGCTGTGCCCCTGCGGCAACGCGCAGCGCACGAGATACGAGACCGTGATGCGCCCCGACGTCGTCGTCATGAGCCCGCTGGTCGAGGAGAGTCCGGTGCTGCTCGAAAGCCCGTTGATCATGCTGAGGCCGTTGCTGCTGCCGAGACCATTGGTCGCCGACAGGCCGTTGATCATGCTCAGGCCATTGATCTCGGACAGGTTGTCAGCGGTCGAGTCGCTCAACGGATCATCGCCCGGCTGGCATCCGAGCACGAGAGCCGGGACCAGTACCGCACCGATGAAGACTCGGGAGCCGAGCATACAGATATACAAAAGCAGTAATCATGCCCACGGAATAGATACATAAAATAATACAACCATCTGTAATTACGGCGCTCTCTGGGACGCTGCAAGAATCGCCCTGTTGACCAATGGGCAACTCAGCCGTTGCCTGGCACTCAACAAGCGATCGGCAAAAAAATGGCCCGGTCGGGGTCCAGCCGACCGGGCCGTCATGGGACGGAAGGAGCTTGTTCGTTACCAGGTCACGCTGTCGACGTACGCCGTGAATGCGCCGGCGGTGTTGAAGTCCACGCCGACCTGGTTGGCGGTCACGCCCGCGGGCACGGTGATGTTGACGACGTTCCACGAGCCGCGCAGGAAGCTGCCGAGCGCCATGGGCGCCTTCGCGGTCGCGCCGCCGTTCTTGCGAACCCAGGGCGTGACGGTGTTGAGGATGCTGTTGCTCGGGAAGTAGAGATAGAACGTCACCTGCTTGCCCGCGGCAATCGAGAGGTTCGTCGCGCTCTGCATGGTCACGGTCGTCGAGCCGCTGTTGTAGTTCACCTTGAGCGTCTTCGAGCCGGTCTGCGCCTTGACGTCCGACGACGAGGAGATCACGAGCTGGCTGTTGCCCGAGGTCCAGCCGCCGGTGTCGGCCTCGAAGTCGAACTGCACCTTGCGTCCGTCGGCGGTCGTGCCGGCGATGATGTTGCCGCTGGCGTCGTAGCCCACGTTCTGGCGCCACACGGTGATGAGCTGGTTCCAGGTGTTCATCGCGCCGTCGCCCATCGTGCAGACCTTGTAGCCGTCGGACACGTTGTTGGTCTTGATGTCCGACGCCATGCAGCCGTTGATGTTGCAGTAGCCGCTGGCGAACAGGTCGCGGTACGGCGCGCCGACCTGGTTCGAACCGATGCGGCCGTCGACGACCGCCTTGTTGAAGCCCGGGCCCTCGCAGTAGTACGCGTCGGTGTGGTGCGCCTCGTTAGTGGTGAAGATGTCGCCGAAGAACGTTCCCTCCTGGTTCGGGTAGGCCGACGACTGGCCCCAGCCGAGGTGGGTGTTCTGGCCGACGAGCCAGATCGGCACGTGGATGCCGGCGGTGTTGACGTGCGCCAGCAAGCACGCCGAGTTCCAGCGAATGCAGTCACCAGTGCAGGTGCCGGTCTCCCACTCGGGCGTCAGTCCGATGGCGCCGGCGAAGGTGTAGCTGGCGCCGGTCGAGTCGGTCTTGGTGATGCTGTGGCCCGCCGGCAGCGCGCAGCGAACCAGGTAGGCCAGCGTGCTGCGGCCCGCCGCAGAGTTGATGAGGCCAGTCGACGAGGTGATCGCGGTCCCCGAGAGCGGATCGACCGCCAATGCCTGACCGAGGAGCCCGTTCCCGGAGAGGCCGTTGGTCATCGACAGACCGTTGGTCATCGACAGGCCATTGGTCATCGACAGGCCGTTGGTCATCGACAAACCATTGGTCATCGACAGGCCGTTGATCATCGACAGGCCATTGGTCGATACGAGCTCGCTCTCATTCGTCGTCGCTCCGGCGTCCTCGTTCGAGGGCAGCTGGCATCCGGCCAGCGCCGAGGCGAGAGCGAGCGAGGCCGCAATCCAGGTGGTCTTCTTGGTCGCGTCGGTCATCGTAGGTCGCATTTAAAGCAGTAATCATGCCTACAAAATTATCGTGACGCGTCTGTCATCAGGGGCTCGTTCTCGCGGTCTCGAGACGCGCCGTCCAAGAGGTCCTGTTGAAGTCCCAACAACAGTCGTTGCTGCTCGTCTGGCGACGCGCATCTATACCGACAAGACCTGCGATCTCCGGCATTTGGGCCCTGTCGCACCACAAAGAGAAAGGGTCCGGTCGGGGGATGCCGACCGGGCCCTTCGAGGCAGGATGCGGATCAGAGGGGGCGGATTACCAGGTCACGCTGTCGACGTACGCGGTGAAGGCGCCGCCGGTGGTGAAGTCGACGCCGACCTGGTTCGCTGTCACGCCGGCCGGTACGTTCATGCTGACGACGTTCCACGAGCCCTTGAGCAGGTTCGTCACCGGCGTGGCGACCTTGGTCTCGGCCGAGCCGTTCTTCTTCACCCAGGGGGTGATGGTGGTGAGCTTGCTGTCCGCCGCGAGGTACAGGTAGAAACTCACCTGCTTGCCCGCCGCGATCGACAGCGTCGTGGCGCTCTGCATGCGCAGGGTCGACGCGCCGCTGGCGTAGGTGACCTTGAGCTCGCCGGTGCCGGTCTGCGCCTTGACCTCGGTGGTCGACGAGATGACGAGCTGGGTGTTGCCCGAGGTCCAGCCGCTGGTCGTCCCCTCGAAGTCGAACTGCACCGCGCGCCCGTCGGCGGTCTGGCCCGCGACTACCGTCCCGGTGGTGCTGTAGTTCAAGTTGTTGCGCCACACGGTGACCATGGTGTTCCAGGCGCTCATCGCGCCGTCGCCCATCGCGCAGGCCTTGTAGCCGTCCGAGACTGTATTGGTCTTCGCGTCCGACGGCGTGCAGCCATTGATGTTGCAGTAGCCGCTGGCGAACATGTCGCGGTACGGGGCGCCCACCTGGGTCGAGCCGAGGCGGCCGTCGACGACGGTCTTGTTGAAGCCCGGGCCCTCGCAGTAGTACGCGTCGGTGTGACCCGCCGTGTTCACCTGGAAGATGTTGCCGAAGAACGTGCCTTCCTGGTTCGGGTAGTCGGTCGACTGGCCCCAGCCGAGGTACGAGTTCTGGCCGACGAGCCAGATCGGCACATGGATACCTGCGGTGTTGACGTGCGCGAGCATGCAGGCCGAGATCCACTGCTGGCAGGTGTAGTCGCAGACGCCGGTCTCCCACTGCGGGGTCAGGCCGATGCCGCCGGCGAAGCTGTAGCTCGCGCCGGTCGAATCGGTCTTGGTGATCGTGCGGCCGGCGGGCAGCGCGCAGCGAACCAGGTACGACAGGGTCGAGCGCCCCGCCGCCGAGTTCATGAGGAAGGTCGACGAGGTCAGACCGGTGGTCGACAGCGGGTTCAGCTGCAGGCCGTTGCCCGAGAGACCATTGCCTGACAGACCATTGCCCGACAGGCCATTGCCCGACAGGCCGTTGGTCAGCGACAGGCCGTTGATCAGCGACAGGCCATTTGCGCTGACGAGCTCGCTCTCGACCGTGTCACCGGTCCCTCCTTCTTCTCCAGGAACCTGGCAACCGGCGAGCGCCGCAGCCAGAGCCAGCGACGCCGCCAGCCAAGTTGTCCGTTTGGTCGTGTCAGTCATTTTCGTGTCCATCCTTCGGTAGCCCGGCCGACTCGTGAGTCCCGTGGGCTTTGCGTCACCCGGTCACCCGGGTTTTGCCTTTTTCGGGAGCGGATACCCTCCGCCCTACGATGCGCTAATAGAGCAGTAACTGTGCCTACAATTAATTTGTGAAGAGACATTCTAACCAATTGAATAGATTGAGTGTAATTGCGTTACATACCTGACGACCTGTTGATGTTGCAGCAACAAGGCGTTGTCCCGATTGGGTGGGGCAGTCCCCAGGCTGGGGTGCTTGGCCCCCGGCCCGCCCAGCCGGCTCGCTCCGGGGAGACGACCGCGCACGCCAGAAAAGGAAAAGGCCCGGTCGGGGTCGCCGACCGGGCCTTGCGGGTGGGGAGCTAGCGAGGGACTAGAGAGGAAGGATGTTCCACTTCTGGATGTCGGCGGTGCTGTAGGTGACGGCGGCGACGCCGGCGCCATCCAGCGTGTTGCCAGCGGCCGGCCAGATGGTCGACGCCATCTTGGCCGACGGGGTGATCTCGTAGTTGCCGGGCTGGACGCTGATGGACTGGAACGCCCAGAGCTGCGACGCCGCGCCCGAGTACGTCGACTGGATCAGCGTGGTGCCGTCAGCCGGCGAGCCGCCCGTCAGGTCGAGAGCCTTGCCGCTGTTCACGTTGACCACCTTGTACTTGCCCGTGGACACCATGGTGATGGTCCACTTCTGGTTCGAGGCGCCCGAGTACGTGCGGCTCTGAATCGCCGCGCCGGCGGAAGTGCTGCTGCCCGCGACCTCGAGGACCTTGCCGGTCTGCCGGTTCTGGATCTTGTACTGGGTGTTGACGTCGAAGTTGCGCCACACGGTGACCACGTGGGTGTAGCCATTGCAGGTCGAGTAGCCGTCGGCGACGCCATTGGTCGCCGAGGACGACGCCGTGCACGACGGCGAGCAGGGGCCGGGCGTCCCGAACGGGTCGCTGTAGGGCGCATTGGATTGGCCAGCACCGAGACGCCCCGGAACCGTGCCCGAATCGAAGTCACGGCCGTTGCAGAAGTAGCCCTTCGGCGGGTTCACGAAGATGTTCCCGAAGAACGAGCCCTCCTGGTACGGATAGCTGGTGTTCTGCCCCCAGCCGATCGCGCCCTCGCTGTCGAGCCAGATCGGGATGTGCACGCCCGACGTATTCACGTGGGCGAGCAAGCAGGCCGACATGCGCTCCTGGCAGGTCGTGTTGCAGGTTCCCGTCTCCCACTCGGGCGCGGTACCGATCAGGCCGGCGTAGGTGTACGAAGTGCCGGTGCTGTCCTTCGCGGTGATCGAGTGCCCGCTCGGCAGCGCGCACTTCACGATGTAGCTCATCGTGGTGCGGCCGTCGGTCGTGTTCATCATCGACCCGGTCGTGAGAACGCCGGTCTTGAGCGCGTTCATCAGCAGGCCATTGCCCGACAGACCGTTGCCCGACAGACCGTTGCCCGACAGACCGTTGCCCGACAGACCGTTGGTCAGCGAGAGGCCGTTGATCAGCGACAGGCCATTCTGCGACGCGAGCTCGCTCGCGGCCGACCCGCCCTCATCCTGCTGATCCTCTGCGCCGGGCTGGCAGCCCATGAGCGCGGAGGCGAGAGCCAGCGACGCCGCCAGCCAGGTCACCTTGTTGTTCAGCTTCTCGATCATTTTGGTTTCCGTCCTTCGGTAGCCCGGCCGACTCGTGAGTCCCGTGGGCTTTGCGTCCCCCGGTCACCCGGGGTTTGCCTTTTCGGGAGCGGATACCTTCCGCTCTACGATGCGCATAGATAGCAGTAACCGTGCCTACAATTATTATATTGATAGACAACTTAAGTACCTTGAATCATTGCGTGTAATTGCGTTACATACCTGGAACTTGTTGATGTTGCCGCAACAAGGCGTTGTTCCCGCTGGGTGGGGCAGCCCCCGGTCTGGGGTGCGCGCAACCCAGTCCGGCCCCGCTCGCGCCGGAAAAGGAAAAGGCCCGGTCGGGGTCGCCAACCGGGCCTTGCGGGGAGGGAGCTATCGAGGGACTAGAGCGGACTGATGAACCACTTCTGCGCGTCGTTCGTGTTGTAGGTGATGGCTTGGATGGCGGCGCCGTCAGTGGCAACGCCCGACGCCGGCCAGATGGTCGACGCGGTCTTCGAGGCGGGGCTCACCTCGTAGGTGCCGAGCTGGTCGCCGAGAGACTGGAATGACCACTGCTGGGTCGCCGTGCCGCTGTACGACGCCTGGATCAGCGGGGTGTTGTCGTTCATCGAGCTGCCCGTCAGGTCGAGCGCCAGGCCGCTGTTCACGTTCACGACCTTGTAGTGCTTCGCCGAGATCTGCGTGATGGTCCACTTCTGGTTCGTACCCGACGCAAACGTGCGCTGCTCGATCGCCGCGCCCGCCGTCTTGCTGCTGCCCACGACGCCGAGGCACTTGGTGTTCTGCTTGTTGCAGATCTTGTACTGCGTGTTGACGTCGAAATTGCGCCACACCGTCACCACGTGGGTGTAGCTCTGGCACGAGGTGTAGCCGTCAGAAACGCCGTTGGTCGCAGACGACGAAGCGGTGCAGTATCCCGCGCAGGGGCCGGGTGAGCCGAATGGGTCACTGTAAGGCGCATTGGCGTTGGCGCCCAAGCGGCCCGGCACCGTCGCCGAGTCGAAATCGCGGCCGTTGCAGTAGCGCGCAACCGGCGGGTTCACGAAGATGTTCCCGAAGAACGAGCCCTCCTGGTACGGGTACGAAGTGCTCTGTCCCCAGCCGATCGCGCCTTCGCTGTCGATCCAGATCGGGATGTGCACGCCCGACGTGTTCACGTGGGCGAGCAAGCAGGCCGACATGCGCTCCTGGCAGGTCGTGTTGCAGGTTCCCGTCTCCCACTCGGGCGCGGTGCCGATCAGGCCGGCGTAGGTGTACGAGGTGCCGGTGCTGTCCTTCGCCGTGATCGAATGACCGCTCGGCAGCGCGCACTTCACGATGTAGCTCATCGTGCTGCGGCCGTCGGTGCTGTTCATCATCGTCCCGGTCGTCAGAACACCGGTCTTGAGCGGGTTCATCAGCAGGCCGTTGCCCGACAGGCCGTTGCCCGACAGACCGTTGCCCGACAGACCGTTGCCCGACAGGCCGTTGGTCAGCGACAGGCCGTTGATCAGCGACAGGCCATTCTGCGACGCGAGCTCGCTCGCGGCCGACCCGCCCTC
>Ga0265342_10000063_pt1 | contig 114505 bp, 94 predicted proteins | sample 4CB327metaG_FD_203125 | JGI IMG/M metagenome (GOLD analysis project Ga0265342, IMG submission 203125) | Rhizosphere microbial communities from Carex aquatilis grown in University of Washington, Seatle, WA, United States - 4-CB3-27 metaG | ecosystem: Host-associated > Plants > Roots >...
GGTGCGACCGCCGCGGGCGCGGTGACTGCCGGAGCCGGAACGGGCGCTGCCGGAGCAACTGGTGCCGGGCTCGCCACCTGCGGCTCGGCCGGGCCATTCGCCGGGCCATCGGCCGGAACGCCACCGCGCTCGAACGGGCTGCTCCACGAATCACCCGTCGCGAGACGCACCAGGCGGTGCTTTCTCCAGACCTCGACCACGCCGTCGTCGACGGCGACAGCGACCTTGACCCCCTCGACGTGCAGGCGGAACTTCGTGCCGATGACCACGATCCGATACGGACCGGCCACGACCGAGAAGTTGTGCCCAGGCGCCTGATGAGGAACACTGAATGAAGCGTCGCCCTTCTCGACGGTGGGGCGATCGGTTCCATCACTCAGGGGCGTCACAGTCATCGTCGATGCCTGCGACAGGCGTACAGCGGTCCCACCGCGCAACGCGAGCCGACGGATCTGCCCGGCGTTGGTGTGAACGGTCGTTGCCTTGCCTACCGGCGTCGCTGCGACTGGCGCCGCCGGAGCGGGCCCCACCGGCACGGGCGCGTCGCCGGCAAGCTGGCTGCCCGGCTTGCCCGGGTGAGCGGGCACGACGATATCCGGCGCGTTCGCCGGAGCCTGGTTCTCAACAACCGACAGATCGACGTCGCGGAAGTGCAGCCGCGCGTGCGGAAGGGCCGGCAATACCCAGATGCCGACGGCGACCGCGAGCGCAGAGCTGGTGACGACGCCGCCGACGAACCACGGCCAGCGCGAACGCGTCGGTTGCTCGATATCTGGGCTCGCGACCTTGCTCCAGAGGCGGCGCATGGTCACCTCGTCGGGCGTGCGCGCGCGTGCCTCTTCGAGAGCTGCCGCCAGATCCGCCTCGACCTGATTCGCCGGCTCGCCCAGCCAGGGGCTGGCCGTGCGATACGTTCCGGAAGACGATCCCTGCGAGCTCACTGGGCCCTCTTGCTGGCCATCTTGGTCAGCTCGGCGCGCGCGTGGTGCAGGCGCGACCAGACGGTATTTTCCGGGCAGCCGACGATGCGAGCGATCTCGTCGATCGGCAGACCCTCGATCTCGAACAGCACCAGCACCATCCGCTTCTTCGGGTGCAGGCGCTTCAACAGATCATCGAGCAGATGCACGCGCGCCGTCTTCTCCGACGGATCGGGCGCGGGGGCTGGCGCCGGCTCGCGCAGCAGCAGCGTGGAGAGCAGCGCGTTCAGGCGACGCCGCTGTACCATCCGGTTCGCACCGCGCGCGGCGATGCGATAGATCCACGTCGAAAGTCTTGCATCTCCCCGGAACCTTCCGAGGCTCCGGTAGATCGCCATGAAGACTTCCTGGCAGGCGTCTTCACGCTCGTGCTCAGGGACGCCTAGCGCGCAGATAAAGCGATGCACCGTCGGCGCATGTCGCTCATACAGTTGACGCCAGGCCCCTCGATCCCCCCCGCGGCACCGGTCGACAAGGTCACTGTCCGAAGGGGCACTGACCGAGGCGCGCCGCGCTGTATTTGTGAGCTCCACCGTTCTCAAGGTTATTTCCTCTACGGATAGGTTAGAGACGGGCGGCCGAGTTTTCGTCATTGAAAAGAAAAGCCCAGTTCTAATCCAGACTTGATGTAGGTTTTGGGCTCAGTAAAAAGCTGGCTCAGCGTCCCATCCTGGTTCTTCACATAGTAGCCGAGTCCGGTGCCGACCGCCCCGCCAATCCGGGCGAAGAAGCGGCGCAACATGGTGACGCGGTAGCACAACGCCAGCTCGACGCGGTAGCTCCAGTAGGTCTGGTCCTGTGCGGAGCCGCCGGGGCTCAGTGCCTCCAGCCTCGAAAACAGCCAATCCACTCCCGCGCGCACGCCCGGCTCCAGCTGTCCGGGCCCAGCATGGATCGGTAACCAGAATCCGATACGCAATGGCATGCGGTGCATCGTCGCAATCGAGCCGTCCGACGCCGTGGCGCTGCGAGTCGCCGAGGTACCCAAGGTCAAAGTGGCCGCCAATCGATGCCCGGCAATACCCCGTTCGAATCCCACGCCGAAGCCCAGCTCGAAATCGCTTTCATCGGTCGACCCACCGCGCCACGAGCCGCCCGCAAACAGATCAAAGCGTCCGGGTAAGTCAGCCGCCGGCGGCGGACCTCGCGACAGGTTGGCGTCCGGACCTGGCAGCGGCGCCGGCAGGGTCGGCGGCGCCTCGTAACCCAGATCGTGGAGGAACCGGTCGACGATCAGCGCCACCGTTTCGGCAAGCGCCGTGCAATCGCCGCGGCTGTGCTCGGCGACGACCAGGTTGCGATAGAGGCGCGCCTCGCCCCCCTGGTCGGTCATCTCGATGCGCAGCGGATCGGAGCCGCTGCCGCCCGACACCGCCAGCTTCAGCACACCCGGGTTCGACGCCTCACTGCCGGAGACGACCACCGCCGGGATGCGCGCCATCAGCGCATCGGTGATCTGATGCGGCGACGGACAACCCTGTTCCGGGCCGGAAGGCGCGGCGACGACGACCGCATAGGCCGGAACGAGGAACACGGGCGCATTATGGTACAGAATCGCGACAGCGCGCGACGATCACCGCGATTCCGCGATCGAACGCGTCAGGCTCTGGCAGCAGGCTGACGACCAGGTAGGCCCCCGAGGGCATGTCGAACAGGTAGCCGGGGTGCACCAGCACGCCGTCCTCGACCAGCAGCCGCAGCGCCCACCGCTCGTCGCTGCCGCCGTCGCCGGAGAGGTCGGGCACCCTGAGAATGGCGGTCCACCCGCCCTGGGTGTTGAGACAGGTGCAGGGGCTCCCCTGCCGAAGCGCCGCCAGCAGACGGGACCGGTTGCGCGACACCCGATCCTGGATCGCGGCGCGCACGCCGGCGCCGAGCTCCAGCAGCCGCGGCAGCGCGCGTTGAACGGGGCCGGCTGCCGAGAGATAGGTGTCGTTGATGAGCTCGAGCCGTGACAGTGCGTCGTGGGTCAGCTGAGGGGGACCACCGACGGCGATCCATCCGAGCTTGAGGTGCGGCAGGCCGCTCGCCTTCGACAACCCGCCGAGGCTGAAGGTCAGCGCTCGCGTCGTGATCGCGGAGGCCGCCGCCAGGCACGTCGCGGACGGCGCCCGCGCGTCGGCGAAACGATAAGCGGCGAAGACCTCGTCGGAGATCACCGCCAGGTCGCCGTTGGCGGCGACTTCGGCCAGCCGTGCGAGATCCGAATCCGCCACGTACGATCCGGTCGGATTGTTCGGATTGACCACGACGACCGCGCGCACCCGTCTACCGCTCGCCCCGTCGCCCGCCAGCGCTGCGGCGAGGCTCTCGAAGTCGATGTGCCATTCGCCGTCGTAGATCAGCCGGTACCCGATTGGCCGGACCCCCTCCAGGTGCGCCAGGTAGTCGAACAGGGGGTAGCTCGGCTCGGGAACCAGCACGGCGTCTCCGGGATCGCACAGCAGCTTGAACAGCAGCGCATACGACTCGCTGGAGCTGGCGGTGACCACGATCTGACCGGCGTGGATCGAGCCTGCCACCGCACGGTAACCACGTGCGATGGCTTCGCGCGCCGACGCGAGGCCGAACGGCGCCGGATCGTAACCGTGCATCGCACCTGCGCCGAGCGCTTCGCGTAGTGCTTCGGTCGGATAGGGGAGGCTCACGCGCGTCGGATTCGATTCGGTCAGGTCGATGATGGGCTCACCGGCGGCGCGGCGTTCGCGTTCGCGTTGCGCGAGCACGTTCTCCGGCCGATCCCAGGCTAGCCGTGCGGAAAACACTGCGGCAGCTTACATCCGGTCGAGTGGGGGCGCCTTCCGCCGGCGACGGCGCCTTCCGTTGCCGTCCGGCGTCGCTATTCATGAAGAGGTGCGGTACCACGCGCTCGCCTGCGACTACGATGGAACGCTCGCGTCTGGCGGCCGCGTTGCGCGCGAGACGGCGCGCGCGTTGCGCCGCCTGCGCGAGAGCGGGCGGCGCCTGGTGATGGTGACCGGCCGGCAGATGGTTGATCTGCTCGCGGTCTGCCCCGAGATCGGGCTCTTCGACCGGGTCGTGGCCGAGAACGGCGCGGTCGTCTACGCGCCCGCGAGCGGGCGCTGGCGAGCGCTGGCCGAGGCTCCACCGTCGGCGCTGGTCAGTGCGCTGCGCCGGCGCGGGGTCACGCCGATGTCGCTGGGGCAAGTCGTGGTTGCGACCGAGCGGCCGCACGACGTCGCGGCTGCGCAAGTGATTCGCGCCCTGCGGCTCGACTGGCGGATCATCTTCAATCGCGAGGCGGTGATGATGCTCCCCTCGCGCGTCGACAAGGCCACCGGCCTCGCGGCGGCTCTGGAAGAGCTGGGCATCTCGGCGCACAACGTCGTCGCGGTCGGTGACGGCGAGAACGACGACCGCTTGCTCGCTAGCTGCGAGTGCGGCATCGCGGTGGCGAACGCTGTTCCAGAGCTCAAGACACACGCCGACCTGGTGACCTCGGCCGAGAGCGGCGATGGAGTGGTCGAGCTGATCGATCGGCTGGTCACGCTGGATCTGGTCGAGCTGGAGCCGCGCCTGCGACGTCACGACATCCCGGTCGGCACCGACGATCGCGGTGCGGAGGTGCGCCTGCCGGCGCACGGCACGACGGTGCTGGTCGTCGGTGCGCCCGCGGCGGCAACCTCGGCCATGGCGGCCGGTCTGGTCGAGCGAATCGCCGCGTGCGGGTACCAGGAAGGGATCGTGCTGCCGACGCGCGACGACGCGATGTATCCGGGGGCGATCGTCGTCGGCGATGCGGTGCACTTGCCTCGGCCGACCGAAGTCGCGGCAGCACTGGATCACCCCCTGCAGAACGCGGTTCTGCGGCTGCACGCGGTCGCCGCCGCCGATCGCCCGCGCCCTTTCGAATCGCTGCTGTCGCAGCTGTTCGAGATGCGCGCGCGCACCGGGCGGCCGCACTGGATCGTGATCGACGAGGCCGATCAGCTGTGCGCCGCAGCGAGCTTCGGCAGCGCGCGCCGCCCCGAGGATCTGCTGGGGTTGATCCTCGTCGCCGCCGAGCCGCGCGACGTCGCGCCCGCCGCCCTCGCCGCCGTCGACGTCGTGGTCTCGGTCGGAGAGTCACCGGGGGCCACGTTGCGGTCGTTCGCCGACGCCGTGGGTGAGAGCGCACTCGCGCCGCTGCCGACCGACGTCGGCGCCGGCGAGGCGATCGCCTGGTGGCGGCGCCGCAGTGAGCCGCCCTTTCGGCTGCGCGACCTGGGTGCCCCCGCCACTCCATGATGTTCCCGCGCCGAACCCTCCGAGTTCCGAGTCTTATCGACGGGGTCGACGAAACCACCTAAGATGACCCCTCTCGATGTCCCTCGATCTCCGTGACCTTTTGCGGACTGAGTTGCGTGTGCATTCGCGGCTCAAGCAGCAGGGACTGCTCGCGCGACCGGACGAGGGCGCGCGCCTCGCGGCGACGCTGCCGCCGCTGGTTCCGTTCGGAAACGCGCAGTACGCCGCCGCTGATTGGCTGGTCGACTGGGATCATCGGCTGCCGTCGCGGCAGTCGGTCCTGCGCCTCTACGCGCACTATACCGACGATCGCCGGCGCGAGGCCCAGCGCGCCGTCGACGATCGCCTCGCCGAGATCGCGAAGGCCGATCTCTTTCCCGAGTTCGACGTGCCCGACTTCGTCGGTCTGCCCGCGGACGAGGCGTACGAGACCGAGATCGATCTCAGCGGCAATCCCTCGCGCCTGCGCCTGATCAGCGACTGGCGCCGCGAGATCCAGCAGGCGCCCGGCGAGCAGGCGGTCGAGATCGTACGCACGTCGGAGCCGTTTCGCGAGCTGCGCGCCAAGGCCAAGATCCGGCCGGCGGCGCTCGGCGATCTCGAGCCGGCGGAGTGGTCGCCGCCGTGCGAGAGCGGTCACGTGCGCTGGGGCGTCGACGTCTGGTACCTGCTGACGTTCAACGGCATGGTCGGCGAGGGACGCGCGTTCCTCGTCGATCTCGAGGAGCGCGCGGTCGTGCGCGAGCGCGACTTCCAGTTCCGGGCCGGCTAGGCGCAGTCGGGCGAAGGCGCCGGTGTTCGGGATTCCCCCCTCGGGGGTGCCGGCGAGCCGGCACCAGAGCGCGACCAAATTGCGTTCATCCGGTGGCCCCTGCGCGTGCGAGACTTAGACTTATAGCGTGGGCGACAAACGAAAAGAGGACGAGCTCATCGACGAAGCCAGTGACGAGTCGTTCCCCGCGAGCGATCCGCCCAGCTGGACGATGGGGCGGCGGCCGTCGTCGCGAGATCAGGTACCCCGGCCCACACCGGGGACCCCTCCCAAAGCGGCGGGCCCGGCGCCCGAGCGGACGCAGCGGCCGGCGGGCAACCCCGTCGAACCGGCGCCGCGCCAGCGTCGGTAAAAGCACCGGTCAAACGGCTTCGGGTGTGTTAGGCATCCGAGGCTCGATGAACCGAGATCTGGCAGTCGAGACCGACGGGCTCAAGAAAAGGTACGGTGATCTGACCGCTCTTGCGGGGGTGTCCCTGTCGATCGAAGCGGGCGAGATCTTCGCGCTCCTTGGTCCCAACGGCGCCGGCAAGACGACCTGGATCTCGATCGTGTGCGGCCTGGTGCGGGCGAGCGCCGGGCATGCGCGCGTGCTGGGGCACGACGTGGTGCGCGACCCGATCGCGGCTCGCAAGCTGGTCGGGTTGGTCCCTCAAGAGGTCAACTTCGATCCGTTCTTCACGCCGCGCGAGGTGCTGTCGTTCCAGATGGGCTACTACGGACAGCGCCCGGACTCCGCGCGGATCGACGAAGTACTGCGCGCGCTCGATCTGCAGGCCAAGGCCGACACCAACACGCGCGCGCTCTCGGGCGGCATGAAGCGGCGGTTGCTGATCGGCAAGGCGCTGGTGCACCGGCCGCGCGTGGTGTTCCTCGACGAGCCGACCGCCGGCGTCGATGTTGCCCTGCGCCGCGATCTCTGGAGCTACGTGCGGCGTTTGCGGCAAGAGGGAACCACCATCGTGCTCACGACTCACTACCTGGAAGAGGCGGAGGCGCTCGCTGACCGCGTGGCCGTGATCGATCACGGGCAGCTGGTCGGTCTCGACACGACCGCGGCGTTGCTCGCGCGCTTTGGCAACAAGCAGATCCGCGTGCGGCTCACCGCGCCGGTTGCGCGCGTGGGCGAACCGTCCTCGGCGGCGCTGCCGTCACTTCCCGACTGGCTCAAGGAGCTGGGAGCGACCGTCGACGTCAGCGGGCACGTGGTCACCTGCCCGCTCGGCGGCATGGCGACGGCGGCGCTCCTGGCGCGGCTCGGCTCCTTGCAGCCGGCGGTCGCCGACATCGATACCGAGCAGCCCTCGCTGGAGCAGGTCTTTCTGGCGCTGACCGGCACCACCGGCGCGAGCCCGGCGAAGGCGCCGCAATGAACGCCATCGGTTTTCGTACGCTGTTCACGAAGGAGACCCGCCGATTCCTGCGCGTGCCGGGGCAGACGCTGGCGCAGCCCATCGTCACCACCGCGCTCTACTTCCTGGTGTTCGGCTACGCGCTGGGCGGCCGCGTGCGCGAGGTCGACGGCGTGTCGTACATCCGCTTCATCGTGCCCGGCCTGATGCTGCTCGGGCTCTCGCAGAACGCGTTCCTCAACACGTCATCGTCGATGTTCATCGCCAAGATGCAGGGCACGATCGTCGACCTGCTGGTGGCGCCGCTGGGCGTGGTCGATCTCCTGTTGGCCTATATTCTCGCTGCGATCTTGCGTGGGGTAATGGTCGGCGGAATCGTGTGGGTGATCTCGGCGCTCTTCACCGGCTTCTCCGTCAGCCATCCGCTCTGGGTGCTGCTGTTCGGCGTGCTGGTCGGCGCGACGTTTGGGCTCGTCGGCCTGGCCGTCGCGATCTGGAGCGACAAGTTCGAGCAGCTCAACATCGTGCCGACGTTCATCATCACGCCGCTCACCTTCCTGGGTGGCGTGTTCTACAGCGCCAACATGCTGCCACCGCCCTGGAGTTACGTCAGCCGCGTGAACCCGGTGCTGTACATGGTCGAGGGCCTGCGCTATGGCGTGGTCGGCACGTCGAGCTCGTCTCCGTGGCTCGGCCTCGCGGTGACCGGCGGCATCGGCCTCGTGTCGCTGGCGATCGCGGCGTGGATGCTGCGCACCGGCTACAAGCTGCGCAGCTAGGGACCGGCCGGCGGCGGCTTCAGCGCGCGCAAACGCAGTCGCACGTAGTCGAGGGTCCAGTCGCTGCCGTCGTAAAGCCGCGGCCGGCAGCGTGTCTCGACGGCGCCGACGAAGGCGGGCCAGGCGGCGGCGAGGTGGGTCGCGAGCGGCGCGAGGAAGATCTGTAGCCAGTCGGCGAGCCCGTCGGCGCCGGAAAGGCGGGTCGGGCGATCGAAGAGCGTCATGGTGCGCGGCTCGAGCCCGACCGACTCGAGCACGGATGCGTAGGTCGCGACGGTCGGGAAGTACCAGCGCAACCAGCGTGCCGGATCCTCGCCGCGCGCGGCGAGCTCGCCGGCGACCGCGGCGCACACGGTGCCGACGCAGCCGGCGCCGCCGAATTCAGCGACCAGACGGCCGCCGGGCTTCAGCGCCCGCGCGATCCCGCGTGCGGTCGCCTCCGCGCGCGCCATCCAGTGCAACGCCGCGTTCGAGAACACCGCATCGAACGCACCGTCGAACCCCAGCGCCTCGCCGTCGCCCACGAGCCACTCCAGCGCCGGCGCGCGCTCGCGAGCGACTGCGATCATCTCCGCCGAAGCGTCGAGGCCGACCACACGCGCGCCGCGCCCTGCAATTGCCGTCGCCAGCTCTCCCGTCCCACAACCGAGATCCAGGATGGCTTCTCCGGGGCGCGGCTCGAGCCAATCGATCAGATCGCTCGCCGCCTGCGAGACGAACGCCGCACGGCGATCGTAGAGCGCCGGATCCCAGCAGTTGGCAGGTTGGTTGCTCATGTCCCGGATGTACGCGCTGCGGACACATGCATCAAATGATTCATTCTAATTGGTTCGATTCATCGGTTTAATGCGCGACGTGGAGCTGCGTGACCTGAACTATTTCCTGGCCTGCGTCGAGCACCGCAGCGTGACGGCGGCGGCGCGCGCGATTCACGTCGCGCAGCCGACGCTGTCGCACGCGCTCGCGCGTCTCGAGCGCGAAGCCGGCGTGCGCCTGCTCGATCGCCGGCCGCGCGACGACCTGCGCCCCACGGCGGCGGGCCGCTTGTTGCTGGCGCGCGCGCGCGATGCCCGCGCGGCCATCGACGGCTTCGCGGCCGATCTGGCGGCGCTGCAGGGCCTGACGCGTGGCGAGCTCCTGGTCGCTTCGATCCAGAGCCTGAACGCGACACTGCTGCCGGTGCCGATCGCGCGCTTCGTCGCGCGCTATCCGGGCGTGGCGCTGGGCGTGCGCACACACCCCGCCGAAGCGATCGCACAGGCGGTGCGCCACGGGCGCGAGGAGGTCGGCTTCGTCGCCGGCGCGCCGCCCGAGACACTGGTCGGCCTCTCCGTTCGCCGGCTTCATCAAGAACGCTTCGTCGCGATCATCCACAAGTCCGATGCGCTCGCGCGCCGGCGCAAAATTCCGATGGCCGCATTACGCGACCGCGCGCTGGCGCTGGTACCGGCCGGCGGGTATACCGCGACGGTGGTACACAGCGCTTGCGAGCGCGCCGGCTTCGTTCCGCACATCGCGGTCACGCTCGATTCCGGCGAAGGCTTGCGCGAGATCGTGCGCGCGGGAAAGTTGATCACGATCCTGCCCGAGCGTTACTTGCCGAAGCACGACGATCACCTGAGCGCGGTGCTGCTCACTGACCCCACGCCGATGCGCGATGTGCTCGCCCTTCGCAATCCGGCGCGGCTCGGCACGCGCGCGGCTGACACGTTCCTGTCACTCGTCGAAGCGCATGTGTCAGAAAGACGCTAGAAAACACGATCCATGAAAATCCCGAACGTTTGTGAGCGCGTGGGACATGTGTTGTTTCGTCGATGTGAACATCGGGAAAAGTTGTTTGCGTCGACTGGAAATTACGAATTTCCTCCCTCAAGATGGACGGTGCGGGTCCGATGTGGAAGGCCCGAGACGAGTCGATCTCGAAGGTGAGCTGAAGCGATGAAGGCAGTGGTGGTGGGGGTATTTGCGCTGGCAAGCGCGCTGGTGCGTGAGCGTGAGGACGCGGTCCGGGACTGGAACGCACGTGTGGAGGAGTCTCAGTCTTTCGCGATGCCGCGGGTCGCCGACGGCGAAGTGGGCGGCGAGCCGACAGTCGCGACGGTGGCGGGCCCGAGGAACGACGACAGCCAATCAGGCAACGTCGGACAGACCAGCCTGGTGTCGCCTTCTTCGTCAGAGGTTGCGGTGACCGCCTCCGCTGACGAATCGTCGGACGACGCTTCGGTTGGCGGCCAGTGGCAGATCGCTTGCGAGATCAAGAGCGGCAGCGCGCTGGTGTTCGATCGCGCGTCCTTGCGCGAGTACGGCACGATGACATTGTTTCGCTGGTCGGCGCCGCGCGCGCGCATCGCGGGGCCGGGCGACCAGATCTTCACCGCGGTCGTGAACTGCCGCGAGAAGACCATTGAAGCGGCTTGGCCGGGTCGCCGGCGCGAAACCTACGCCGGGACGTGTGGCCGCGGGCTGGTCGAAGCGGTGTGCGCCGCTTCAGAGCAGGCGACCATCACACCGAGTATCCATGGTCGCTCTTCCGGCGTGCGTCACGTCGGAGGTACGACGCCGCGTCGCTGAGAGCAAGGCGTCGTACACCGGCGCCGGCTTGGCTACACGCCGGAGCCGGCGGCTCGTTTGACGGCGACGTGCGCCAGGGCGAGGTCGTACTGCGCGCGCGTCAGGTTGAGGCGCGCCTGCGTCAGCTGTGACTCCGCCTGGAGCAGATCGGTCGTCGTGGCCGCGCCGGCCTTGACCTGCGCCTGCGTCTCGCGGAACGCCTCCTCGGCGCTGGCGATGGTCTTCTCGGCTGCGACGATGGCTCCGCGGGCCTCATCGCCACGGGCGAGGCTGATCGCGAGATCCGACTCGATCTGGCGTTCGGTGGCTTCGAGGTCGCGGCGCGCGGCCGCCGCGTCGGCGAGCGCGGCGCGACGCAGGTGCTCGCTCGCACCCCACTCCCAGATCGACCACTCGGCTTTGACACCGACGAAGGCGGCGTTCTTGGGCGCGAACACCTGGCCGTCGGTGCGGAGGTAGGCTCCCTCGGCGTTGACCTCGGGCAGCAGCGAGTAGCCGCGCGCGCTGGCCTGCCGGTCGGCGGAGTCGACCAGACGCAGCCGCTCGACGATCTCGGGGCGGCGGGCGCGCGCCTGCGGCAGAAGCGCGTCGAATCCCTGCGGCGGATTGCGCGCGGCTACGAGCAGCTCGCGTGGTTCGAGCAGCGTCACGCCGGCGTCGGACGCGCCGACGCCGATCAGCATCAGCAGGGTCGCACGCGCAGTCTGTGCCTGGTCGATGGCCTGCAACGACTGCTGGTGAGCGTTGGCGACCGCGACCTCGATGCGCAGCTCATCGCCGCGCGTGATCACGCCCGATGCCAGGCGCGCACGCGCGACCTCGACCTCGGCGCCGAGCTCGCGCTCCGATGCGTCGGCGATCTCCTTGAGCGCCAGCGCCTCGAAGTAGCGCAGGAACTGCGTCTCGACGTTGAGGCGGAGATCCGCCTCGGCGGCGGCGATCTGCGCGCGCCCTGCCTCGGTACGCGCCGCGTCCGATTCGTGCTCGTCGTCGAGGTGAATGAGGCCGAGCAGCGGCTGCTGCACGGACGCCACGAAGGTGTTGGTGCGTTGTTCGCGCGCGAGGAAGGACATTCCGCCGAACCCGACCGAGAAGCTGTCGTTCCATTGCTGCCACTCCTCGGACAAGTGGACCAGCGGCAACATGCGCCGCGCCGAAGACGTCGTCCGCTCTTCGCTGCCGCCGAGACGGTCGCGCGCGGCCAGGATGCGTGGGCTGCTCTTGATGGCCAGATCCACCGCCTGCTCGACGGTGAGGCTGCCGGGCGCCGCCATTGCGGGAGACGCGAGGGTGAGGCTGGTCCCGGCGGCGAGGACGACCAGGCCGCGACGGATCGCCGAACTGGGAACCCTCGGAGGGTTCCCAGACCCTCCCGCGATGGGCTCCGGCGGGGGACCCGCCTCCGCCCCACGCGTCGATGTGAAGGAGGTCATTGGCCGACAGTCACGGTCACATCGGCCGACAGGCCGGCTCGCAAGCTCACGTCGGCGGGCGGGTTGACCCAGGCGATGCGCACGGGCACACGCTGCACGACCTTGACGAAGTTGCCGGTGGCGTTGTCGGCGGGCAGCAGCGAGAACGCCGCGCCGGTGCCGCCCGCCAGGCTCTCGACCTTGCCCTCGAACTTGCGACCGGGGAACGCGTCGACTTCGATCTCGGCGGACTGGCCGGGGCGCATGCTCCCGATCTGCGTCTCCTTGAAGTTGGCCAGCACATACGTTCCGGTGGGAACCAGCTCGACGACCGGCTGGCCGATGCCGACCAGCTGTCCGTCGTGGACCATGAGCTTGGACGCGAGGCCGTCGGCCGGCGCGAGCACCCGCGTGTAGCTGAGCTGCAGCTTGGCCAGCGTGAGCGCGGCCTCGGCGCTCTGCACGCGTGCGTTGGCGAGGTCGGCGCCCGCGCGCGCGGCGGCGATCAGCGGCGCGACCGGTGCGTTCTGACTCACGTGGCCGCGTGCCTCACCGACGCGGCTCTCTGCGGTGCGCTTCTGCTCCTGCGCGAACGTCAACTGCGCCTGCGCTTGCGCGACGGCGGCGCGCGACGAATCGTCGGCGGCCTGCGCGGCGTCGACGCGTTCTTGCGTGGTCGCGTTCGCCTGCTTCAGCTCCAGCGCGCGCGCAAGGTCGATGCCGGTCTTGTGTGCGTCGGCCTGCGCGCGCGTCAGCGAGGCGCGCGCGATCGCGAGCTGTGCCTCCGCGCCGCCGACGCCGACGGTCGATCCGGTCAGCGCGGCCTGCGCGCTGGCGAAACCGCCCTTGGACGTCGCCTCGACGATCTGAACCTGCGCCTCGGCGGCGGTGGCCTGCGCCTTGGCGGTCGCGACCTCGGCCTCGGACTGCTGCACGCGCGCGGCGTAGTCGGCGCGGTCGATCTCGACCAGCAGCTGATCCTTCTTCACGAGCTGGTTCTCGGTCACCGCGACGTGCGCCACGGCGCCGGCGACGCGCGTGCCGACCGGCACCATGTCGGAGGTCACCTGCGCGTCGTCGGTGTTCTCGTGTCCGGCGGTCATCGTGCGATAGACGGTGATGCCGCCTAGAACCAGGACGGCGACGACTCCCAGAATGATGAAGGGGCGCCGGCTGCTGCGCGGTGGCGCGGTGGTGTTGGCAGGGGCGGGCGCGACCTCGACCGGCGCCTTCCCGCTGCTGACCGGTTCGGTGCTTCTCTGATTTCGTGCGGTCTCCATGATGCTCACATCTCCAGATGGACTTCGGGCTTGGGTGGGGGCGCGGCCCCCGGAGTCTTGAACTTTGGCCCCCTGAGGAAGTACACGAGCGGAATGATGAACAAGAAGGCGATCCCCGCCAGCATGAACATGCGTTCGAAGGCGAGAACGGTGGCCTGGCGCATGACCATGCCGCCCAGCACGCGGCCGGCGGCGGCTTGCGCCGAGGCGGGATCGTATCCCTGCGCCCCAAGGCCGCGCTGGATCATGCCGACGCGCGAGAGCAGCTCGGGCCGTCCTATGGGCAGGTGCGCCGCCAGCCCGTTGCGCGCCTGTACGATGAAGTGCGGCAGCAGCGTCGCGAAGGCGGCCAGGCCCAGCGAGCCGCCGATCTGCCGCAGCAGCGAGTTGAGCCCGGTCGCGTCGGCGAGCCGGTAGCGTGGGATCGTACTGAGCGCAACCGCGGTCAGCGGCACGAACAGCGACGAGAACCCGAAGCCCTGGACGATGATCGCGAACACCACCGTGTGGGCGCCAGTGTCGAGCGTGTAGTGCGACATCATGTAGGTGCTGAACGCCACCAGCGAGATGCCGATCAGGACCAGGATGCGCGGCTGCACCTTGTTGTAGAGGCGCCCGACAATCGGGATGCCGACCATCATCGCCAGCGCGCGCGGCATCAACGCCTCACCCGACTGGGTGGCGGTGAAACCCAGCAGATCCTGCATGAAGACCGGCAGCAGGAACGTGATCGACATCAGGATCGCGAACATCATCGCGCCGATCAACGTGCCCGACAGGAAGGTGCTGTCCTTGAAAAGCCGCAGATCCACGGCGGGGAACTCCGCGGTCAGCTCGCGGATCACGAAGGCTGCCAGGACGAACGCCGCGATGACCGTGCACACCACGATGGCGCGCGAGTCGAACCAGTCGTTGCGGCTACCCTCTTCCAGAACGTACTGCAGCGTGGCCAAGCCAATCGCCATCAACCCGATGCCGCTCCAGTCGATCTTACCGCGCTGGCGGCGCGCCGCCTCGAGGTTGGCCCGACGGATGTCCTCCGGCTCGTGCACGAAGCGCGTGACCATGAAGAGCGCGAGCACGCCGACGGGCAGGTTGATGAAAAAGATCCAGGGCCAGGAGTAGTTGTCGATGATGTAACCGCCCAGCGTCGGGCCGACCGCGGGGCCGACCACGACCGCCAGGCCGAAGAGCGCCATCGCCATGCCCTGCTCCTCGGGCGGGAAGGTCTGGCGCAGGATCGCTTGCTCGGTTGGTTGTAACGCTCCGGCCCCCAATCCCTGCAGTGCGCGGAACGCGACCATCATCGGCAGCGAGCGCGCGAGCCCGCACAGCGCGGAGCCGATGACGAACAGCACCAGCGAGAACAGGTAAACCCGCTTCTGGCCGAAGAGGCGGCCCAGAAACGCAGTCAGCGGCATGACCACGACCGTCGCGATGACGAAGCCGGTCGTCACCCAGGTCATCTCTTCGACGGTCGAGTTGAGCGCGCCGCGCAGGTGGGGCGTCGCGACCGCGACGATCGACGTGTCGATCGCGCCCATCAAGGTGCCGAAGGTCACCGACACCGTCACCAGCCACTTGTTCACCGGCGGGCGTGTCGGCGCGCTGTGGGGCACGCTCTGCACTGCGCTTCCGAGCGCGCTCCGTGGCGCCACACTCATATTCCTGCTCCCTGGAAAAAGAACGTCAGCAAGCGCTCCGCGTCGCTGACCAGGTCGCCGTTTCCGTCGACCTTGACGAAGGCGTCGCGAATCATGATCGAACGAATCATCCCCATGAACAGCACCGGCGCCAGGTCGGCGATGTCGGCACGCAGCGCGCGCGCGCGCACGCCCTGTTTCATGAGCTTGTCGAGGCGCGAGAAGACCTCCTGCATCGTCGCCGTCGGCACGTGACAGGCCGACGGAAACGTCTCCTGGTAGCGGCCGATCTCGCCCTGCATCAGGATCTGGAAGAACCGGCGGTGCGCCTGCTTGTGGGTCAGCACCGCGAGCAAGAACACACGCAGGCGATCGCGGAACCCGGTCGGCGTCGTGGCCGGGCTGGCGACGGCGCCCAGCGCGTCGTCGATGCGTGCGAGCATCTCGACGCGCCGGTCCTCGAGCAGACCGGCCAGCAGCGCATCGCGATCGGCGAAGTGGTTGTAGAGCGTGCCGACCGCGACGCCGGCCAGCGACGCGATCTCGCCCATGTGGGCGGCGTGCAGCCCCTTGTTGGCGAAGACCTCCTCGGCGGCGGTCAGGATCGCCTGCGCCGTGGTCTCACGGATGCGCTGTCGGAGGGCCGGTTGTTGACCTGGTTTCATAAAATGAACCGCGATTCAGTTTTTGAACGGTAACTCCAGGAGGCGGCCGAGTCAAACGCTTCTTGTGTAACAAGATGGTCAAGGCGCGGCCCTACCTGCGCTTCATAGCGGCGCGGACCTCACGTCATACGCCGGCCCCGCTGTCGCTGTCGCGACTACCCGCGGCGCAGGTGCTCGAGGTCCTCGGGACCGACCTCGATGTTCTCGACGTCCTCGAGGATGTCCACGACGAGATCCTGGAACTGGTCAGCCGAGAGACCGATCGCGGCCGCCACGCGGCGCAGGTGCTCGTCCTCGGCGAGATCGAGCTCGCCGTCGGCGGCGTGGACGGCCGCGCACAGCTCCAGCAGGCGGCGCTTCTGCGCCGGCGGGTCGCCCGCGAACGCCGTCGCGGTCTTCCCCAGGTCGAACGCCGACGGGGAGAACTCGTCGATGCGGAAATCGAGGTCGATCGGCAGGGGGCCGTTGCCGATGCCCATGATCTCCCGCAGCAGCTTGCGGACCGTCGCCTTCTCTTCGCCCGCCAGGTGGCGGTCGGCGTGGGCGGCATCCATCAGCAGATCAGCGACCAGGGGCAGGCGATCCTTGGATTCCTTCATGGAGGGCATGGGAAGCGCGCCACTATACTACGCGGCGGTCCGCGCGCCGCGGCCCGGTTGGACGGCGGCGATGAACTGCAGCTGCGGGTTGTCCTGTATGGCGTTGCGCATCGCCCAGTCGTTCGCGAACAGCACCAGCGGCCGCCCCTCGACGTCCAGCACCGACGTGGTCGAGCCGGGCCGCTCGAACTTGTCCAGGTTCGCCGGCCCGCCCTCGATCCAGCGCGCGTGCAGGTAGGGCAGCCGATCGAAACCGACGTTGACACCGTACTCCGATTTGAGGCGGTGCTGGATCACCTCGAACTGCAGCACGCCGACCGCGCCCAGCACCGGCTCGCGCTCGAGGCGCGTACGATCGAAGAACAGCTGCACCGCGCCCTCCTCGGACAGCTGATCCAGACCCTTTTTGAGCTGCTTGCGCTTCAACGGATCGGTCAGGCGCACGCGCACGAAGTGCTCGGGCGAGAAGCGCGGGATGCCTTCGAACTCGACCTGCGGCCCTTCGCACAACGTGTCGCCGATGCGCAGGTTGCCGCCGTCCCACAGGCCGATGATGTCGCCGGAGTACGCCTCGTCGATCATCGTGCGCTCCTGCGCCATGAACTGCAGCGGGCGCGTGAGCGCCAGCGTCTTGCCGGTGCGCACGTGAAAGACCTCCATGCCGCGCGTGAACCGGCCCGAGCAGATGCGGACGAAGGCGATGCGATCGCGGTGGTTGGGATCCATGTTCGCCTGGATCTTGAAGACGAACCCGGAAAATGTCGGCGCGTCGGGCGCCAGCGTGCCGGCCGAGGTGGTGCGCGCCCGCGGGGGCGGCGCCAGCGTCACGAAGTGATCCAGGAACGGCTCGAGACCGAAGTTGTTCATGGCGCTCCCGAAGAAGACCGGCGTCACGCCACCGCGCAGGAACACCTCCCTGTCGAACGCATTGCCGGCGGTTTCGAGGAGCGCAAGTTCATCGGTGAGCTGGCGATGGCGGTCGGCGCCGAGGGTGTCGGCGATGTCCTCGTCGTCGATCGCGCCCTCGGTCATGGGGGCGCGGCGCGCACCGCCGTCTGCGCGCTCGAAGTGCAGCGCGCGCTTGCGCCAGCGATCGTAGACGCCGTAGAAGCTCTGCCCTGAACCGATCGGCCAGTTCACCGGGCTGCAGGGGATGCCAAGCACGCGCTCGATCTCGTCGAGCAGGTCGAGCGGCTCCTTGCCGCCGCGGTCGAGCTTGTTGATGAACGTGATGATAGGGATGCCGCGCATGCGGCACACTTGAAAGAGCTTGATGGTCTGCGGCTCGACGCCTTTGACGCTGTCGATGAGCATGACCGCCGAGTCGGCGGCAGCCAGCGTGCGGTACGTGTCCTCGCTGAAGTCGTTGTGGCCCGGCGTGTCCAGCAGGTTGATCTGCCGCCCGCGGTACTCGAACTGCAGGACGCTGGTCGAGATCGAGATGCCGCGCTGGCGCTCGAGCTCCATCCAATCGCTGGTCACGGCGCGCCGGCCGGCGCCGGTTTGCTTGACCGACCCGGCGAGGTGGATTGCGCCGCCGTAGAGCAGCACCTTTTCCGTGAGCGTGGTCTTCCCGGCGTCCGGGTGCGAGATGATCGCGAACGTGCGCCGGGCCGCGACCTCCCGCTTCAGCTTTTCTACGTCGACGGACATGAAGCCGAACAGGATAGCGCAAAGTCGAAGGCCTCGGGCCTCGGGCCTCGGGCCTCAGGCCCCTTTGTCGAACAGCGTCGCTACGCCCGGCCGCGCATCTTCGCGAGCCACCATCGCAACCCGACGAACAGAAACCGCCAGTCCTTGAGGAACTCCGGCGGCTTGCGCTCGTAGGCGTGGCCGACGAACTGAAAGATCCAGCCGATGACGAACAGCGCCAGCGGCAGGCGCCACAGGCCGGGCACGATCAGCGCGGCGACGAACAGCGGCACCGAGAGCGCAATCAGCGGGATGCCCACGGTGTGGCAGAGGCGGTTCACGCGGTGCTGATGGCTCTGCGCGTACTCGCCGACCCAGTCGTCCCAGCTGCGTGAGCTCATCAAGGCCATCGCGACCTCCGACGCCTCGTTTGTAGCAAATTGGCGGAGGATCGGCCACCGGCGGATGGGAACTCGTGTTGACTCACGTTCGACCATCTGTACTCTACGGCGCCATGACGCTCCGAATTCAGAAATGCCTGCGCCGGGCCGCATCCGCACTCTCGATTGTTCTCGGCCTCACCGCGCTGTTCGCGGCCGCGCCGGCGCACGCCCAAAAGGATCCCAAGTTCGATTTCGGCAAGCCCGAAGAAGTGAAGGTGGTCGAGTGGAAGGCGCAAGCCAAGGGTGGCATCGCGATGACCACCGGCAACTCGCAGACGACCAACGGCACGGTGGCGGCCAGCGTCTCGCGCAAGGAAGGCAACAACAAGCTCGCGCTCGAGGGCGGCGCGGGTTACGGGCGATCGAACAACCGCATCGCGACCGTCGATCCGATGCTCGCCACGTACACCGTCGATCGCCAGTCGATCACCAGCACCAACAACTACTACGGCAAAGGTCGCTACGACCGCTTTTTCACGACGAACAACGCCGCGTATGCCAGCGGTCAAGCCGCGGCTGACAAGATCGCCGGCAAGACGTTCTTCGGCGGCGGCCAGGTCGGCTACAGCCGCCAGCTCTACAAGAGCGACATGCACCTGCTCGTGGTCGAGGCCGGCTACGACTTCTCCTATGAGCGCTACGTGCAGCCTGCGACCACGACGCTGGACCCCGTGTCGATCCACTCATTGCGCGTGTTCGCCGGCGAGGCGCTGAAGCTGAGCGCGGCGACGGGGATCAACGCCAGCGTCGAGGCGCTCTTCAACCTCAACAAGGAAGGCGCCGCGATCGACGTCAACACCAACATGCCGGGAGTCGACTCGTTCAAGGACACGCGCATCAACGGCAAGCTGGGGTTGACCACGACGCTGTACAAGCAGCTCAGCATCGGCTTCGGCTTCACTTTGAAGTACGACCAGAACCCGGCGCCGCTGCCTGCGCCGCCCAACGCCGGCACGGCGACTCCGGCGGCGGCCTACTTCGTCGACAAGGTCGATACGCTGAGCGAGGTCACGCTGATCATGACGTTCCTCTAGTTCGATGATCTAGACAAGCCTGCCGGATGGTGAGGACGCGATGAAGACCAAGAGCACCTACAAGTGGCGTTTCTTCCGCGCCGGCGGCTTCGACCAGGTCAAGCTGACCACGGGCGACGACTTCGCCCACCTCGACTCGCTCGATCAAAAGCTCTGGGTCGCGCTGGCGTCACCGACGTCCGGGCTGGACCTGGACCCGCGGACCGCGGCGCTGATCGACGTCGACAAGGACGGACGCATCCGCGTCGGGGAGTTGCTGGCGGCGGTGAAGCTCGCCTGCGCCAACCTCAAGCGCCCCGACGACCTGCTGCGCAGCCTTCCCGAGCTGCCGCTCGACTCGATCGTCGACACCACCGTCGAGGGCACCGTGCTGATCCGCGCCGCCCGGCAAGTGCTGGCCAACCTCGGCAAGCCCACGGCGACGGTGATCGCGCCCGCCGACTTCGCCGACCAGGCCAAGCTCTTCGCCGACACCCAGTTCAACGGCGACGGCGTGATCATCCGCGAGTCGGCCGATGAGGATGCGACGCGCACGCTCATCGACGAGATCATCGCGTCGGTCGGCTCGGAAGCGGACCGCTCGGGCAAGCGCGGGATCAACCAGGCCTTGATCGACGCATTCTTCGCCGAGGCGCGCGAGCACGACGCCTGGTTCAAGGAGGGCGAGGCCGACGCGCGCGTGCTGTTCCTGGGCTTGGACAAGACCGTCGCCGCCTCGACGGCGCTGGATGCGGTGCGCGCCAAGGCCGACGACTACTACGCCCGCTGCCGGGTCGCGGCGTTCGACCCGCGCGCGCTGCCGCTGCTCAACCGCAAGGAAGACGACTATCTGGAGCCGCTCAGCGAGAACCTGTCGGCTTCGGCGGAAGAGCTGGCGGCTTTTCCGCTGGCGCTGGTCGCTGCCGGCCGCCCACTGCCGCTGGGCGAGGGGATCAACCCAGCGCACGCGGCTGCCATTGCAGCGTTTCGCCGCGACGCGGTCGCGCCGGTGCTCGGCGATCGCGCTCTCTTGACCGGGGACGAATGGCGCCGCCTCGACGAGAAGCTGGCGCCGTGCGCCGCCTGGCGCGCCGCACAGCGCGGCTCGCGGGTGGCGGGGCTCGGCATCGCGCGCGTGCGCGCCATCCTTGCGTCGCCCGGCGAGCAAGGGCTGGCGGAGCTGATCACGCGCGACAAGGCGCTGGAGCCCGAGGTCGCCGCGATCGAGAACCTCGAGCGCCTCACGCGCTATCACCGCGACCTCTATCGCCTGTGCACCAACTTCGTCAACTTCAAGGACTTCTACGACGGAGGCGAGCCGGCGATCTTTCAGGTTGGCACGCTCTACCTCGATCAGCGCGCGTGCATGCTCTGCCTGCCTGTCGAGGATGCGGCTCGCCACGCGTCGATGGCGGGGCTCGCGGGAGCGTATCTCGCGTACGTCGACTGCGTGCGCAAAGCGACGAACGAGAAGATGCAGATCGTCGCCGCGTTCACCGCCGGCGACTCCGACAATTTGATGGTCGGCCGCAACGGAGTCTTCTACGACCGCAAGGGACAGGACTGGGACGCGACAATAACCAAGATCATCGATAACCCGATCAGCGTGCGCCAGGCGTTCTTCGCGCCGTACAAGAAGTTCGTGCGCTTCATCGAGGAGCAGTTCGCCAAGCGCGCGGCCGCCGCCGACAGCGACGCGCACAAGCAATTGAACGCCACCGCCGAAACCGCGGTCAATCTCGACAAGACCAAACCCGACAAGCCGGCACCGGCGGGCTCGAAGATCGACATCGGCACGGTGGCGGCGCTGGGTGTCGCGGTCGGCGCGATCGGCACGTTCTTGACCGCGATCATCGGTTACGCGACCGGCGTCTTCAAACTGGGCATCGCCGCGACGTTCGGTGCTGCGGTCGCGGTGATGTTGCTGATCTCGATGCCGTCGGTCGTGCTCGCTTACATCAAACTACGCAAACGAAACCTCGGGCCGATCCTCGACGCGAATGGTTGGGCGATCAATACGCGCGCGAAGATCAACGTACCGTTCGGCGCGACGCTCACGGCAGTTGCAAAGTTGCCGCCGGGCTCGCGCCGCGATTCGCACGATCGTTATGCGGAGCGTGGTTTTCCGGCGAAGACACTGTTCGCCGTGGCGGTTGTACTGGCTCTGGCTTGGAACTGGTACCAGGGTCGATTCGATCGCCACCTCCCGCCACCCGTTCGCTCGACAACAGTTCTGGGAACGTGGGCGCCCGCCGCGACGCCCGTGCCTGCGCCGGTCGCCGCACCCGCGCCCGCGCCGCCGCCGCCGAGCGCCAAGCCGTAGCGTCAAACGGAACTACGGAATCGACGCGCGAAGGCGTCGAAAGTAGTTCGAATTACCAACCGTTGTTCGGTTGTAGCCGTATTTCGGATCTCCACTGTTGGGGCACGCCATCGATTGGGGGCACCGTCCAACAGCAAAAATTGAGCTGGGTCACGGGGTTTTGCGCGAAAACCCCGAAAAAATGATGACTGCCGAGAAAATGACGACGGCGGCACGGCCCCTGCTCAAATAGGTCTCGGGAAGTTCGCTGTTCGCAGGACCCTCGGCGAAAGGATGTCTGACATGAGTGCAACGCCAGCCGCTTCGATGCCCGTAGTCACGGAGACTCATCACCGGTCCAAGTTCCTCCTGGCAGGCCCCAAGTTCCCGCTCCTCTTCTTGACGGCGCTCCCCGCTGCGGTGGTGGCGCTCTCGTCGGAGGGGCACGCGCAACAGGTCAGTGCGCTCATCGCGCTCGGGTGGTTCAGCCTGGTGCCCATCGCGCTCTATGAACGTTGGGTCGCGCTGGCGCTGCCGGTCGTTGCCGGAGCGTTCCTGGTGCTGACGCTGGCGGCGCTGCCGTTCAATTCGACGGCGCTGATCGTCGACGTCTGGACCTCGGCTGCGATGTTCATTCTTTCACTTCCGCGGCATGGGCACGGCCTGGCCGGGCGCCGCCCCAAGCTCTGAAGCGCGGGGATATCATGATGGGAACCCTGGGAGGGTTCCCACGCCCTCCGGTGTGAGCCGGCCGCCTGCGAGCTGCCAGCGCGTTGCGCTGAGCTCCTCGACCAGGTGCGCGTCATTGGTTGCAACCACCGTCGCTCGACCGCTCTGCCGCCGGTCGTCGACGAGGTCGCGGATCAACCGGGTCCCGCCACCGTCGAGCCCGTTGGTCGGCTCGTCGAGCACCAGCAGGGGCGGCGCACCGACGAGCGCGGCCAGCAGCAACGCCCGCTTGCGCTGGCCGAACGAGAGCGTGGCCAGCCGTTGCTGCCAGATCTCGTCGGCGCCGACGCGCGCGCGTAGCGTCGCGACCGCGGCGTCGCCGGTCGAGCCGCCGACGCGTTTGAACGTCTGCACGAGCGCGATCAGCTCGGCGACCGAGAGCTCGGGGAGCACATCGGTCGCGTCGGGCAGGTAGCCGAGCAGCGCGCGCGCTTGTCCTGAGGCGCCCGTCACGGGCAAGCCTCCGATCGTGACGTTGCCCCGATCGGGTTCCACCAGACCAACGGCAATGCGCAGCAGCGTCGACTTGCCCGAGCCGTTCTCGCCGGTGATCGCCGCGACCTCGCCGGCCGCGCACGCGAATGTCACGCCGGTCAGCACCGCCCGCCCACCGAGCCGCTTGTCGACCCCGTGGAGGCTCAATATGGGGACCCGATCGCTCACGCTTCGCCGCCGCCCAGCGTGACTGGGCCCGCCGCGTGCGCGCCGCGCGCGGGATACGGATCCGGGATCGCCAGCGTCAGGGCTGCGAATGGCAGCAACGCCGCGCTGGGAAGGAACCACGCACACGCCGCGAGCGCACCGCCGCCGACCAGCATCGCCAGCAGCAGCCGCGCGCCGTCCCGACCTGCGCCGCGGCAGGCCCAGCGCCCCGCGAGCGCGGCGGTCATCGCGCCGGCCAGCCCCGCTAGCCCGCCGTCGAGGGCGAGCGGTGCGCCCACCCGGAGCAGCGAAACCTGCGCCAGCGTGGCGCCCGCGATTGCACCCAGAATGGCACCAAGCCCGGCCAGCCCCAGCGCGGAGGCGAGCCGCCGCGTGAACGCCGGTACGGCATGAACATCGAGCAGCCAGGTCGCCTGGCGCAGGGCGCCCTGGATGCCGCCCACGAGGCCCGCCGCTCCCCAACCGATCGCCAGCGACGCGGAGGTCCGCCAGATCGCGCGCACCAGGCTCGGCTCGGTGATCCCGTTGTTGGCCGTCGCCAGGCCCGCCAGCAGGGCGCCGCCGCTGGTGAACCAGATCGCGCGCAGCAACGCCGGCCGCTGCGCCCGCGCGATCGTGACCAGGTGCATCTGCGCCATCGCGATTACCATGGACCGCCCCGCGCGCACCCAACGTCTGGCGCGCTGGACGCCGATTCGTTCGGGTGCGGCGATGAACGCGCGGCGCACCGCCAGCACCAGCGCCGGCCCGCTCGCCACCAGCGCCAGCGCCGGCCGCGACAAGATCGCGACCGCGATCAGCCACAGCAGCGCCGCTGCGATCTCGGCCGCCCCGCGTGGCCGCGCTAGCAACAGCCCGTGTCCGCCGAGCGCCAGCACCGTGGCGGCGGTGCCGGCGACCGGGCCGCCTCCTTTGAACCACAGCAGGAGCCACGGCACCTCGACCAGCACCAGCATCGCGGTCGTCACCGCCAGTAAACGAGCGCGCGGGATCGGCCAGGTTCGGATCAGGAACGCCGACGGCGCCGCGATCAAAGCACGCGCGCCCGGAAGGGACAGCAGCAGCCACGCGGCCAGCAGCCCAACGCGCGTCGGGGGTGACCCCTGTGCCAGCGCCACCACGTCGCTCGAACGCACGCCGTAGCCCGCAAAGAAGATCACCGCGAGGACGAAGAGACCCAGGTAGGTGGGCAGCGTGCGCCGCATCGCCGCCGCGCCGCTGGTGCGCGCCAGAACCAGGATCAGCGCTCGCATTCGCTGCCGCCCCCGCTGGGCTTCAGTTCAGGGGCAGCACGAACTCATTGCCGGGATCGGTGAGCGACTTGTCGAGCACTGGCGAATACGTCGACACCGCGATCGTGCCCGTCGACGGCGAGAAGCGAACGATGCGCAGGTAGCCGCTGCCGCCGTTGGCGACGCTGCCCTGGTACGAGAGGGCGCAGGGCGGGCCCGTGCAGGTCTGGTAGTTGGCGAGGATCTGATGCACGACGCTGCCGTCGGGTCGGGCGCTGCTGAGGAGACCGGTCGTGCCTGGCGGCAGATCGCCAAAGTTCACGTCGTGGCCCGAGAACACCATCTTCACGTTCTTGTTGGGGAGGATGAGCTTCTGCCACATCTCGGCGCCGTCGTTGATGGTGCTGTGTGGCTGCGGCATGGGGTTGTAGCTATGCGGATTGTAGTTTTGAGCCGGACCGTGCACATCGTACCGCGTGCTGTCGTGGTACAGGTAAGCGTGGGTGATGATGATCGCGGGATGGTCGTGGAGCGCTTGCAGCACTGAGCCCGCCCACGCGAGCGCCTCGTCGCGCGGGCCGAACTCCAGCGAGATCACCAGCCAGCGTGTCCCTCCCGCGGGGATCAGGCTGAAGCTGTTCTCGATGTGCCCGGCCTCGAACGTGTCGCCAAACCAGGAATACGCGGCGAAAGACGAAGGCGGAAAGTAGACGTTCGCCATGCCCGTGCGATCCATGAATGTCCGGTAGTCGTGGTTCCCCGCTGCGATCACGTAGGGGACGATCCCGTCGAGCATATGCAGGCTGCTCGACGCGACGGCCCACTGTTCGGGGAAGTCTTGGTCGACGATGTCGCCGGTGTGGAGCACGAACGCGATCTGCTGCGCCATGCGGTTCTCGACGATCCAGCTCGCCTGCCGCATGAAAATGTCGGGGAAGGCCGCCGCGTAGTACTGCGTATCGGGTAGGACGACGATGCTGTAGTCGGGCGGGATCGAGCCAGCGTCGGCGCCGGCATCCGCGCCGATGACGCCAACGCTGGTGTCGGCTGCCGTTCCCGCGTCCTGCGGTGGTGGCGGTGGATCGATCCTGGCGTCGGCGACCGGGTCGGGACCCAGTTGCGGCGCCTGATCGCACGCGGGGATCGCGAGCACGAACGCCGCCATCGCAACCATTGCGAAAGCAATGCGCGCAAACGAATGGGCGACGACTGAACCCAGACGATGTTGGAAGCGGGGGCTTCGCCGACCGGTAACTATCAACTGAACCAACCTAGCACTGAACCCGCCGCAGGTCAGCCCGCCGCCATCACGGAATTTTGGTGGGTGGCCGGCCGACACCGCTCCCGCGAACCCCCGAAAATCGGTCGCCGACGCGACCGGCCGCGGTCGCCGCCGATAACGAAAAGTGACTTCAATCGCCTTCACTGTCATCGTCGCTGTCGTTGCCGTCGGTACCATTGTCGAAGGGCCTGTTCCGTCCGTTGTCATTGGCCGGCACGCTGCTGGCCGTTGCCCTGTTGCTGGCGCGACCCGCGGGCGCGGCGGGGACGTTGCGGATCGATTTCATCGACGTCGGCCAGGGGGATGCGGCCCTGATCACGTCGCCGACCGGCAAGACGGTGCTGATCGACGGTGGTCCCAGCCAGTCTGCGCGGGCTTTGACTACATTTCTCGATGCCGAGACCGATCGGCCCCTGGACCTGATTTTGCTCAGCCATCGCCACGAAGATCACCTCGGCGGTTTGACCGCCGCGGTTCACCATCGGGGAGCGCGAATGTTCCTGGACGCTCCGGTGCCCCACCCCGGGCCGGCCTATTCGGCGCTCATGCTCGAGCTCGAGGATCGTCAGGTCGTGGTCCGTCAGGCGGCGCGCGGGCGCCGGATCGATCTCGGTGGCGGTGCGGTGATGACGCTGCTGGGACCACCCGCTCCGCCGATCACCGGGTCGCGATCCGACGTCAACGCGAACAGCGTGGTCGCGCGGCTCGAGTACCGGAAGTTCTCGGTGCTCTTCACCGGCGACGCGGAGGCGCCGACCGAGCAATGGTTGCTGGCCGTGGGTGCTCCCGTGCAGGCAACAGTGCTCAAGGTCGCGCATCACGGCAGCCGCTACGCTTCGCGCGTCGGGTTTCTCGCGCAGGTCGGCGCGCAGATTGCGGTGGTCAGCGTGGGGGCGCACAACGAATACCACCACCCGGCGCCCGAGACGTTGGAGCACCTCGCGCGCAGCGGCGCGCGTGTTTACCGTACCGACGTGGACGGCACGGTGACGCTGGAGACCGACGGCGCGACGTTGCACCTGCGCTCGACGCACGGGCGGCGCGAGCGGCTGGAGCTGCCATGAGCCCTAAAACCGAGACGAAGAGCGGGAAGAAACCGGACGAGAGGGGAGAGCGAAGGTCGGGCGCGAACGAGACGCCGCCGCTCCTCTTCGTCGACGCCGTCGAGAATGGACGCGCGCACTTGCTGCTGGGCCGCGACGCTTTCGACGTGCCGGTCGCGCTGCTTCCGCGCGGCGCGCGCGAGGGTAGCTGGCTGCGGTGGTCGCTGGCGCTCGCGCCCGCCCCTCCCGACGACGAAAAGGGCGCGGCGCTGCGAGCCAAGCTGGGCCGTGGCGATGACGGCGGCGACATCGATCTCTGAGCGCGCGCGAAGGTGCTACGTCTTCGCGCGCGCCACGTTCTTGGCGCGCTCGGCGGCGCGCCAGAGATACCAGCTGGCGACCGACCGAAACGGCTTCCAGCGTGCGCCGCGCCGCTCGAGCTCGGCGGCAGTCGGCAGCTCGCGCTTGCGAAACGTCACGGCGAACCCTTTGCGCACGCCGTAGTCGTCGACGGGTAGCACGTCGGCGCGGCCCAGCCGGAAGATCAGCAGCATCTCCACCGTCCAGCGCCCGATGCCGCGCACCTGGGTCAGCTGCTCGATGATGGCCTCGTCGTCGAGCGTATGAACGTCGGCCAGCGTCGGTAGTACGCCGTCGAGCGTCTTCTCGGCGAGATCGCGGAGGGACAGGAGCTTGTTGCGCGACAGACCCGCGCCGCGCAGCTTCGCATCGGACGCGCGGCGGATGTGCGCGGGGGAGAGCCCCTCGAGCGCGCGCGGGAACAGCGCCTGGACGCGCGCGAAGATCGTCGCTGCCGCCTTGCCGGTCAGTTGCTGGTAGACGATCGCCTCGGCCAGGGCGAGAAACAGGCTCGACGTGCGATCGATCCGCATGCGAAACGGTCCGACGCTGTCGATGAGTCGCGCGAGCGCGGCGTCGGCGTCGCGCAGGTGCGCCACCGCCGCGATGGGGTCATATCCCAGCTCCGCCGCGGTCAGCTCGGGCGCCGCCGTGCCGTTAAGCCGCGTGCCATCGCGCTCGATCGATAACAGGCGCAGCTTTGTCGTCACGCCGCCGTTCGCGGAGAACCCGCCCATGCGGCCGTCGGCGGCGAGAACGCGGTGGCACGGCACGACCAGCGCGAACGGGTTCTTGCCCAACGCCTGGCCGACCGCGCGCGCCGCTCCCGGCTGGCCGAGGCGCGCCGCCAGGTCGCCATAAGAGACCGTCTGCCCGGGCGCGATGCCGCGCGCCATCTCGTAGACCCGGCGGTGGAACGGCGGCACCTGTTCCATGTCGAGTGGGATGGCGCCGAGCTCGCTCGCCTCGCCGCGCAAGAGGCTCAGGATCTGATCGACGGCATGGCGAACCTCGTCGGGCATGGTCTGCTCGCTCGCGCCCGGAAAACGTCGCGCGAGACGCGCGCGCGCCTTCGCCTCGGGTCCCTCGGGCAGCTGAACCGCCGCGATTCCGCGCTCGCCCCACGCAATGCCGCAGCGTCCGATCGGGGAATCGAAGAGCGCGTATCCTGGTTGGGTCATGTGGGTGTGAGCCTAGCACCCGTGCCGCGGCCGAAAACCAGCGGATTTCGGCCGTGAAATCGGAGACGCCGCTGCGCGGACGATCCAGAATTACGCGCGAGGAGCGAACCATGGCGAAGAGCTGGAAGAAGCGCCTGCGCCGGGGCCGCCTGGCAACCTGGTTGGGACGAATCGAGGGCGTCGAGAGGCCGGCGCTGCTGGTCGGCATCGGCCTGGTGCTCTATCGGGTGTGGCGCAACAAGGAACGCCGGGTGGACCTCAAGACCCGCTGGCGCGGCGCGATCGATCGCGTGCGCCGTCGCTTCGGCGGTCGATCGGACGCGGTGCACACGACGAACGGCGCCGCCAAGTCGAATTCGACGACGACGCCGCCACCCTCGCCGCCAGCCTGATCGGCTAGCGGCGCGGCCCCAGCGCTTTAGCGGAGGAGGAAGTACCAGATCGCGCCGCCGGCGCCCGCGAGCGCCGCGAGGGTCAGGACCACACGGGCCGGCGATACCCGCCGGCGCAGCGAGACGGGCTGCTCCTCGGCTTCCGTCGGCACCGGCGCGAACGCGATCGGCGGAGCCGCTGGGACCGCTGCAGGCGTCGGCGCGCGAGGCGCGCGGGCGGGTGGTGCGGCCGGTGCCGGTTCCGCAGCGGGGGCAAGCGGTGCTGCCTGCGCCACCACCACCGGCTGTGCTGCCGCGGGCGGGGGCAAGGGCGCGGGGGCCGGCGCCGCGTGCACCGGTCCCGAATCCGGCAGCGCATCGATCACGGCCTGTGACGGGCGACCGGCAGGCGGCTCGTCGTGCCGGATCGGTCCCGATTCGACGTGGATCGCGAACTCCGGGACCGACGGGGTACGCGTCCGTTGGGGCGACGAGGTCGTCGCACCGACGGCCCGCATGGCGGGCGCCGACGCGCGGATCGGGACCGGTGGTGGGGTCGCCGGCAGGCGCGGCGCGCTCACGCGGGGCGCGGAGGCGGCGAGCGGCGTCGAGATCGGCTCGGCGGCGATCCCGTCATGCATGCCCGGCATCGGCGTGGGCATGTCCTCGTCGTCGTGCGTGAGGTCGGGCGTGCGGCTCGCGGGCGCGACGCGACCGGGCGGCGGCGCGACGTGACGGGCCGAGCCCCGATCCGCGACGGGCGCGGGCGTTGCCGAGGCGGCGATATGATGTCGTGCCGACTGGGCGTCGCTGACAGCGTGAGGCGCGCCGGCCGGGCGCGCGGCGGGCGCCAGGCCCGGCCGCGGCTGAGGTGCCGGCGGAGCGTTGACCGCCGAGACCTGCGGTCGCATCGGCGCGGCCGCTGCGGGTCGGGAAGGCGCCGCGGCTGCCACTGGCGTCGGCTGCGGCGTTTCGACGACCGCCGGCCTGGCCTTGGGGACGGGCGCCGGCGTCAGTCCGCGCCTGCGCGGTCCGAGGTTCTTGTTCGCCAGCGCGGTCTCGAAGTTCGCGATCAGCTCGCCGCTGACGCGTGATTTGAAGAGCGCGCGGCCCTCGGCGATCTCGTTGGTGAGATCGAGCCCCGCGGCGATCTTCTTCGCGTTGTAGAGCTCGATGTCGGAGATGATCACGCGTGCCAGACGCGCGGCCGCCTCTTCGTTATCGATGATCCCGCCGCGTGCCGATGGCGAGCGCGCCGCCGGTGCCGCCGCGGGCGCGGCGTTGGTGGTGGGGACCGGTGCGGGCGTGGCTGCTGCCGGTGCGGGTGCCGGCGCCTCGGCGATCGGAGCCGCCGGCGCGGGTGCGTGCGCGACCGGGGCGGGCGCTTCGACGGCTAGCGGTGCTGCCTGGATGATCGGTTCGGCGACCCTCTCGACGGCGGGTGGAGGGGGCTTCACCGGCTGGGCTGCAGGCGCCGGCTCGACACTGCGCTTCGGAGCCGCGGACGGCTCGGCAGGCGGTGGCGCTGCGGCTGCCTTCCTGCGGCTGGCCCGACGGTCCTCGAGGACCGCCGTGAACAGCGGCAGTAGCTCGGGCGCGACGCGCGAGCGGAAGAGCGCGCGCCCTTCTTCGATCGCGTGGGTGAGATCCGCGCCGGTGTGGAACTTGTCCTTGTTGTAGATCTCGATGTCCGAGACGATCACCCGGGCGAGCCGCTTGGCCGCCTCTTCGGTTTCAATGACCCCCATGGTCGGTCCTCTCGCGGTATTCCAAGGCACCTGATTGTATCGCCAGGTGCCCCGGTACGACAGAAAGCAGTTGCCCCGATTCGCGGCCGAGGTCCATGTCTGGACAACCCCCATCGGCAGACCACGCTCCGGACTCAAATGCCCGTCGCATCGTCGAGCGATCTCTCACCCTGGAAACGTGCCGCGACACCGCTGAGCCAGCTCAACTGAAAGTCTTGGCATCACGGAGATTTATGCCCGGCGCCCGCGGCTGAATCCCGGCCGCCGACGGTCGGGGGCCGGGACGCCCCGCGCATTTGGCAATTGACACCCACACGGCTCTGCCGCTAAAACGATTTTGATTTTCATTTTCAAAATCAATTGGTCGCGAGAACGCCGGTAACGCGTGAAGGAGAGCGAAGCGATGTCGACCCGAAATGTCCTGGCCCCGCTCGGGGTGTTGTTGATTGCCCTCGCGCCCGCGACGATCGGTTGCGGCACCGACAAGTCGGGGTCGCAAGAGTCGCAGGCCCAGTCTGCGGTGAAATCGCAGATCACCGGCCAGCTCGTGATCTGGTACAACGCCGCCGTCGCGTTGCGTGCCGCAGCGCCGACCCCCGACGCCGACGGCTGGAACGATCAGGCCGACGCCGCCGCGGTCAACGCGATGAAGACGCAGTGGGCCGCCACGCGCGACGCCTACGAGCGGGTCGAGGGCGCGATCGCCGTGCTCTTTCCCGACTACGACGTCTCGACCGACGAGCGCTACGACGGATTCCTGTCCGACACCGGGCCGGACAATGATCTCTTCGACGGGATGGGCGTCACCGGCGTCCACGCCATCGAGCGCATCCTGTGGGCCGGGCGCGCGCCCGCCGACGTGGTCGCGTTCGAAGCGGCGCTGACCGGCTACGTCGCCGCCAGCTTCCCCACCAACATGACTCAGGCGACCGAGTTCCGCGACGGTCTGGCGACGCGCCTGGTGACCGATGTGCAGGATGTACAGACGATGTTCGGGCCGTTGACGCTCGACACCGCGGCTGCGTTCCGCGGTGTGATCGGCTCGCTCGGTGAGCAGATCGAGAAGATCACCCTGGCCGCCGACGGCGAGGACGAGTCGCGCTACGCGCAGCACACTCTGGCCGACATGCGCTCGAACCTCGCCGGCGGCAAGAACACCTACGAAGCCTTCCGTGATTGGGTGCGCAGCGAGGCGGGCGGGACGGCGCTCGACACCGACATCTTGGCCGGGTTCGATCGCGTCTCGGCGCTGTATTCACAAGTCAGCGGCGACGCGCTGCCGCCGGTTCCGGCGGGCTTCAACAAGGACGCGCCGACGGCCGACCAGCTGGCGACGCCTTACGGGAAGATCTTCGCGGGCCTTTCGACCGAGAGCTCCGCCGACGATCCGAGCTCGCTGGTGTCGAAGATGAGCGCTGCCGCCGATCTGCTCGGCATTCCGCAGCTTCCGCAATGAGCGCGGCCCGCGCCGCCCGATCGCCCGCCTCGCGCGTCTGGCGCGGGGCGGTCTTGCTCGCGTTGATCATCGGGCTGCTGTGGTCGTCGGGCTGCCTCGACGACGAGATGGATCCGGCGCTCGCGGGCGGCAGCGGCGCCACGTTCATCGCGCTCGAACGCGACTTCCAGTCGTTCCAGAGCTGGTCGCGCACGCAGGTGGGCGACGCGGAGATCGTCGGCGGTCACGCGGCCGGGCCGCGCTTCGCCTACGTGAGCACGCCGCCCGCCGGCGGCAAGTTCCCCATCGGCGCGATGATCGCGAAGACCGTCGAGGTCGGTGACCCGACGACGTGGAGCATTCACGCAAAGGCCAAGCGCGGCGGTGGCTTCAACCCGCAGGGCGCGATCAACTGGGAGTGGTTCGAGCTGCGCATCGTCGGGACCAACGAGGTCACGATTCTCTGGCGCGGCGCCCAGCCGCCCAAGGACCACGGCTACGAATCCTTGCCCGGGCTCGGCGCTACCACGGCGATGGATGGCGACTGCAACACCTGTCACGCCGCCGCAGCCGGCACCGACTACCTCCTCTCGCCCGTGCTGCAAATGCAATTCGGTTTTTGAGGGTCTTCATGAACAAGCAGACACTCGGCTGGTTCACTCTCGCGGGGATCGTGTGGGTGGCGCTGGTGGCCGCGCCGGCCCGTGGCCAACCCATGATCGAGGTCCCCGCCGAGGCGCCCAACACCGGCAGCGTCGCGATGGCGCCGGCCAGCGCCGGTTCGACGGTCATCGGTGGCTACGGGCAGATGGACCTCAAGTTCCTGCGCACCGGCTTCGGCAACGACTTCGTCGGGCGCGCCAACGTGAGGCGCGTCGTGCTGCTGGTCGGCCACCAGTGGACCGACGAGCTCCGTTCCTACGTCGAGCTCGAATGGGAGAACGCCGTCGCCTGCGCCGCTTGCCAGGGCGTCGCCGAGGTCGAGCAGGCCTACGTCGACGCATCGCTGCTCGGGCCGAACCTCAAGCTGCGCGCCGGTCTGATCCTGGTACCGATGGGGATCATCAACCGCTACCACGAGCCGCCGGTCTTCTTCAGCGTCGACCGCCCGTCGTTCGATCAATCGATCATTCCGTCGACCTGGCGCGAGCTGGGCGTGGGCCTGGTGGGCCGCTGGCGCGACATCTGGCACGGCGAGCTCTACTTGATGACCGGCCTCGATCCGACGCACCTCGGGCCCGACGGCATCGTGGGCGGGCGCTCGTCGGGCGTGCTCACGCCCGTGCGCACCGGCGCGCTCGTCGGCCGCGTCGAGGTCGAACCGGTGCTGGGGACGATCGTCGGTGCTTCGGGCTACGCCGGCGACATGGGCCCGAACGGCGACTTCTACGACGCCAACGGCACGCACGTCTGGCCGCATATCCCGCTCTTCGGCTGGTCGTTCGACGCGCGCGCACGCCGCGCCGGGTTCGAGCTACGCGTGGTCGCCGCGCAGTTCTTCATGCCGCGTTCGGGGGCGCTCATGGACCTGCGCCGCTCCGACGGCTCGCTCTACTATCCCGACCCGGGGACCACCGGCGCGGTCCCGAACCGCACCCAGGGCGCCTACGCCGAGCTCGGTTATGATCTGTTTCGCCTGCTCTGGCCGCGCACGTCGGCGCAGCTCCTGGCCTTCGCGCGCGCCGAGTATTACGACACCCAGGCGGCAGTGCCGTTTCCGTTCCGCCCGCAGGGGCAGTTCGACGTCAACGAATTCACCGCCGGGTTGTCGTTCCTGCCGATCCGCCAGGTGGTCGCCAAGGCTGACTTTCAGCTGCGCGACCGCCACTACGGTCTCGACGAGCTGGGGATCAACTTCGGCATCGGCTGGCTGTTTTGAGGTAGCGTCGCGCGCATGCCGACGCTCGACGAGCTCACCGCGGCGTTGCGTGCGTTCGCCGACGCGCGCGACTGGCGCCAGTTCCACGATCCGAAGAACCTGGCGATGCTGGTTGCGTCCGAAGCCGGCGAGCTCTGCGCCGAGTACCGCTGGGTACCCGGCGGCGAGGCTGACGCGCGCTCGAGTGAGCCGGCCGCGCGCGCCCGCATCGCCGCCGAGATCGCCGACGTCGCAATCGCGCTCCTCCTGCTGTGCGATCGCATCGGGCTCGATCTCGGCGAGGCGATCGCCGACAAGGTGAAGCGAAACGCCGAGCGCTACCCGGTCGAGACGTCGCGCGGCCGCGCCGAGCGCCCCGGCGATTGAGGCTTTACGCCGCCGACTGCGCGAACGACTTCATGAAGTCGGCCAGGGCGCGCGCGCCGGCGACCGGCATCGCGTTGTAGATCGACGCGCGGATGCCGCCGACCGTGCGGTAGCCCTTGAGCGCCACCATGCCGTTCTTGGACGCGTCCTTGACGAACTTCTCGGTAATCTCTTCGCTGGGCAGCAGGAACGTCACGTTCATATGGCTACGCGCCGCCTTGTCGGCGACGGTGCCCTTGTAGAATCCACCCGAGCCGTCGATCGCGTCGTAGATCAGCCCCGCCTTTTCGGCGTTGTGCTTCTCGATCGCCGCCAGGCCGCCCTGGCTTTCCATCCACTTGAACGTTTCGAGCAGGAAGTAGACGCCGAAGGTGGGCGGCGTGTTCAGGCAGCTCTTGGCCTCGGCGAGCGCGGAGAAGCTGAAGATCTTGGGCACGCTCTTCGCGATGCGCGCGTAAAGATCCTTGCGCACGATCGTGAGCACCACGCCGGCCGGGCCCAGGTTCTTCTGTGCGCCGGCGTAGACCAGCGCGGTGCGCGCGATCGGGTGCGGGCGCGACATCATCTCCGAGCTGGCGTCGACCACCAGGTTCGGGTGCTCGGGCCACTGCGCCAAGCGGTGGCCGTGCACGGTCTCGTTCGAGCAGACGTGCAGGTAGGCCGCGTTGGGATCCGCGGTCCAGCCGGTCGCCGGGCGATCGAACTTCGTCGATTCGCTCGAGGCGATGACGCGCACCTTGTCGCCGTAGGCGCTCTGCGCCGCCGAAGCCGCTTTCTTCGACCACTCGCCGCTGACCACGTAGTCGGCGACGCCGTTGAGGAAGTTCATCGGGATCGTGTTGAACAGCTGCGTCGCCCCGCCCTGAAGGAAGAGGACGTCGTGGGTCTCGGGGATATCGAGCAGCTTGCGGCAACGGGCGATCGCCTCGTCGAGGACGCCGTCAAACTCCTTGCCGCGGTGGCTGCACTCGGCGATGCCGAAGCCCTTGCCCTGATAATCCAAGAGCGCCTTCGCCGACGCCTCGAGAACCTCGACCGGCAGCATTGCCGGACCTGCGCTGAAGTTGAACACTCGGTTGCTCATCGCCGTCTTGTTACCGCCTGTGCGGCGAGAGTTCAACTGAGATTTCAGAAACCTGCACCGAGGGAGCTATTGACTGGCGCCCCCCATCATGCCGGCGAAGGGTCGGATCAGCTTTCCGATGTTGTCGAACGTCACGACGGGGATGTGGAATTCGTAGGCGAGGTTGGGCCCGCCGGTCGCGGCGAACATGAGCGGCGTCCGCGTCGTCGCCAGGCCGGGCAGCGCACGCAACATCGCCGCCGCCTGGCGGGTGCGCGCGTCGGCGGCGTGCCCGAGCATCGTGAACACCAATACCAGTGGATCCATCAGCGTCCCCAGGCTGTAACCGTGCATGCGCGCGAGCGCCTGCGACATCAGCGGCGGGCGCGCCGGTGCCGTGCCTTTCGGCTTTGCCCCGTCGGTCCAGGCCTGCAGCTTCGTGCGCGGCGAGCCTCCCTGAAACTGCAGCAACCGATCACCGCGGATGGCGGCGGCGTACTTCACCGTGTCGCCGCCCATGAACGAGCGAATGGTCTGGTACTGTTCGGTGCCGATCGACGTCGGGGCCAGCGGCCGTTCGAATTCGAGCACGCCGTTGCGGATCTGGGCCGCCTTCCGGTGGGGCAGGCCCACGACGTCGGCCTCCCAGACCAGCACGGCGTTGACGAGATCGGTGTAGCGGCGAAGCGCGGTGCGCGCATCGGCGCCGGCGCGAAGCGGCAGGCTGCACACGGACGACGGCGGACTCTCCGCGAATTCGAACGTGCAAGATCCGGCGCCGCTGAACGCGCTCAGAAAACCATCGACCGGCGAGGCGGCGGGTGCGCTGCCACCGTGGGCGGGTGAGCCCGGCAGCAGCATCCGCAAGAGCGGCGCGTAGACGTCCAGCGAGCCCCATCCAGTGAAGCCGGTGCGGTCGTCGCGCACCGGCAGTCGGTCATCGAGCGTGAAGGTGGTTGCCGCTGCCACGCTCGTCGCGAGCGGAGTGCCGGCCTTCGGCTCCAGCGCCGTGCTCATGACCAACCCGTCGGCCGCCGACACGGCGATGCCCATGCGCGCGTGCGCGGTCTGCGACAGCAGGAACGCGACGCCATCGCCGAGCTGGCTCATCATCCTCTGCAGCACGGGCGTGGCGGGCGTGCCCGGCCTCTTGTTCGCATTCGCGGCGGCCAGGACCTCGGGATCTTGCGCCAGCTTGCGAATCTCGGCGGCCACCTGGTCCCAGGTCGAGCCCGTTGCGGCGCGCACCGCTTCCGGGTCGACGCTGACGGTGACCTCGTCGGCGGGAACGGGCCGGCGCGTGGCGGCGACCGCGCGCGAGCCGATCGACCAGAGATCGTCGTACGTCCTCGAGATGACCAGCGCTCCGTCGCTGACGCCGGTCCAGAACGACGTCGCTCCGTGGCGCCGCTCGACGGCGCCACCCCGGCGGGAGGTCGGGGTTCCCAGCTTCGCGACCAGTCGGCCCGCATCGGCCGGCCGAGCCAGAGGCGCCGCGGCACAAATGCCCGGTGGCTTTCCCTGGCCGCGCGAGGCCACGATCATCGCCAGCGGCCGGTCGGTTGCCAGCGCGGCCACAAGCTCGGCATCGAGGGGGAACTTCTCTTCCGCGGCCTTCGACAGAAGCGACTGCAGCACCTGATCGCCGAGGCGCAACGGCAGCTCGCGCCCGAGCGTGTTCAGATCGGCGACGACCCGCGCCATCGGCGCCATCGCGATATCCGCCAGCGTCGTCGTCGGGGAGGTCGCCGCCGGCACCGGCGCCAGCGCGAGCGGTTCGGGCGGGACCTCGGCCAGCGCGGCACCGGGCGTCATGGCGTTCGCCCACGGTGCCCGCTCGGCTGGCGCGGTCGCGGCCGTCGCGGGCGCGGGTGCGGAGCCAGCCGAGCGGCATCCTGCGGTTGCGATCGTGAGCCCGGCGGCGATCCCGATCCCGCACGACCAGTGCCACAGGATCGAAGGGCGAGCCCTGAGGGGGAACATCACATGATGATAACAGCGGCCGCGTCGGCTTTTGAGACCCGTCCCGCTCGCGGCTCGGGTAGGCAGATCGGGTTGATACAAAGCTTGCGCGGGGGTTCCTGCAGGATTCGACGTAGCCACCTTTATTTATGTGGTGTTTTTCGATGTTCTGATGGGGATCGTGATCCTGGCTCAGCCGGGCGCAGTCACTGGCGCTGCCGCGGGGCTGCCGGTGACCGCGACGCCAGCTGGACCACCGGTGACCGCGACGCCGATGGGGCCACCGGTGACCGCCACGCCTATGGGAGCGCCGGTGACCGCGACGCCGTTCGTCCCGCCGTTCATCGAAACTCATACGCCGCCCCCCGAGGCGGCACCGCTGCCCGTGACCGCAGCGCCATTCGCGACGCCGGAGACCGAAGCGGGGGTTGCCGCGCCGGAAGCTCAGACGCCGGAAACTCAAACAGGGGTCCTACAACCCTCGCAAGCCGCTGTGCCTGGGCTCGTGGCGACGCCGACACCGGCGCCGATCGTTCCGGCCCCGGTTCTGGTACCAGTGGTTCAACCAGTTGCCATTCCCTCCGCGGCACCCTCTTCGGAGGCGGCGGCGTCGCCGGCGCCGGCGACCTCCGCTCCGCCCGAGGCAGCGACATCGAGCGCGTCGACGCCGTCTGCTCCGCCGGCAAATCCGGCCTGTGCGACACCGGCGCCGGCTTCGAATCCAAGCCAGAGTCCAACCGCGCCGGAGAACACCAGCACCGCGTCAGCGCCGCGGATGCTCCCCGAGCTGGGTAACTAGACCGGCCTCGGCTCACTCAGGGCGGGAGACTCTCACTCGCTTTGTCGCGCGGGCTGGCCCCCACAGCCTTCCTTTCCGCCGCTCGTAGCATCGCCAGCAGCGGCTCGACCTCATCCGCTCGCGCGCCGTCGAGGATGTCCACGTCCAACCCGCGCCTCCGGACCACGACCATCGTGCCGTCGGGCCGCCGGATCGTCCATCGTGTCTGGCCGTCTCCCTCGGGCACCGGGGCGGTCGTCGTCACCCGCGTGACCGCGGTATTGAGCGTGGAATGCTTGGCCGGCCGCCGGTCGAAGCGCTGGGCGAGCGACAGCCGGTATGCGCCTTCGAACTCGGCGGCGTCGGTGGGCGTGTCCCAGCGCGTGGCGATCGCGGCGACGGCCTTTCCGCCGCGCTCCCACACCGTCACCAGATCGCCGCCCCAACCGTCGGCGGCGCCCTCGGGATCGGGATCGCCCCAGGTCTTGAAGTAGCACCGCCAGTCGAGCTCGCCCGCGGTCTCTTGCAGCAGCGGCTCGGAAGCGGCGATACGCGCCGCGGGCGCTGCCAGCGAGGCCGCGGGCGGCAGGCGGATCAGGATCGGGGGATCGCGCTTGTCGAGCAGCTTCTCGATGGGATGCAGCACCTGCTCCGTCGATTGCGGTGGCTCGTGGTAGAGCCGCGCCACGCGCGTCCAACCGCCCCGCGCCCAGGCCTCCGACACGAGGAAGGCGCCACGGATGTAGGGATCGACCATCGCCAGCGCGACGAGCGGCGGCAGCCGCGCAAGCGCGTCTAGCGATTGCTTGGCCTCGGCGTCGAGCTTGGCCGATTCCTCGCCGGTGCGCACCAGCGCCAGCACGTCGGCGTAGTCGACCGCCGAAAGCATGGTCAGCGTCATGCGCACGCCCGCGACCTGCAGCGGGCCCAGGTGGCGCTCGGCGCCGCTGCCGCTCGCGGCCTGATACGCGAGCATGACGAACGTCGCCTCGCCTTCGACGACGTAGCGTCGCGCCGCGCGCTCGTCGTCGGACAGGTGCTGCGCGTTGTCCGGTCCGCCGTCGTAGGCGATGAGATCGAAGTGCTGGTGTTGCAGCGCGTGCGTCAGCTCGTGCGCGACCACGCCGTCGCGCTCATCGCCATCCGACGCCGGGGCGACCGTGTGAAAGCGTCCGGTGTGCGGATCGTAGTAGGCGGCGACCTGCGTGGTCTCCGCCTCCTCGAGCGTGGCGGCGAAGTCGAGGGGCTGCGGCAGGAAGCCGGTGTGCGCGAGCGCTTTCGAGAGCGCGGCGTTCTTGCTCGGACCGAGCTCGTGTGCGAGGTCTTCGCGCACGAACGCTCGGAACTGTTCACGCGTTTGCGGCGCGGATGGGACCGCCACGCGGAAGGGGAGGCCGCGCAGGGCCGCGACCGCGGCCTGCACGCGTGAGATGTCCGCGGTGCCATCCCCTGGCGGGGCGGACTCGGCCGCGAGCTGCGTCGTCGGAGCCGGCGTCGCTGCATGCACGCCGCCGTCGGTGCGGACGCCACCGCAGCCGGCGATCGATACGACGAGCAACGACCAGGCGCGCAACGCGAAATTCCGGTGTGACGCAGATCTCGATTTTGCGGTCTGGATCACGGTCGTCTTGCTATTGTCCGCGCCGATCATTTCTTCTGCCACTTCGGAGGAAACCCGATGAATCGAAACCTTCGCATCATGACCGCGCTATCAATCTTGTCACTGGTGGGCGCGTGCTCGTCGGGCTCCTCGGGAGGGGGAACCGGCGGAGCGGGAGGGGCGGCGACCGGAACGGGGGGGAGCGGCGCCGGCGGGGCCACAACGGCAGGCACAGGCGGCGTGACCGCTGGTACCGGGGGCGCCGGTGGCAGCGGCACCGGCGCGGGCGGTGCGACCGGCGCTGGCGGCGGCGCGGCCGGCATGACCGGTACGGGCGGCAGGGGCGGGGCCACCGGCGCCGGCGGTGCGCCGGGAACCGGCGGCGCGCCTGGCACCGACGGTGGCACTCTTGGCGACGCTGGCGTCTCGGCGCAGATGAACTTCTTCGTCACCAGTCGCGGTCCTGGAAACGGCGGCAACCTAGGCGGCCTCACAGGCGCCGACGCGTTCTGTAAGATGCTCGCGAACAACGTCTCGACGGCGCAGGGCGCGCGGACCTGGCACGCGTATCTGAGCACTACCACCGTGAACGCCCGCGACCGCATTGGCCAGGGGCCCTGGCGCAACGCCGTTGGCCACGTGGTCGCGAACAACCTGACCGACCTCCACGATCAGCTTGCGACGAACGCCGCGCTCAATGCGACGTGGCCAATAAACGATCCAACGATCGCCCTTGACGAGCATGGCGCCCAGGTGCCGATCGCTGGGATGCTCCAGCACGACATCCTCACTGGTTCGCAAACCGACGGCACCTTGATGACCGGAATGAACTGCAACGATTGGACATCCTCGGCGACAACGGACGTTGCTCAGGTGGGACACAGCAATCGCTTCGGTGGTAACCGCCCCGTGTCTTGGAACTCCGCCCACGCCAGCACCGGTTGCGCTCAGTTCACAGCCGACAACCAGGCGGGTACCGTGAGCTCAGGCGGAGGACGAGGCTCGATCTATTGCTTCGCGGTTGACTGAGAACAGACTGGTGGAGCGTTCTGGGTTGGCAGCAACTGGGACCGTTGGCGGCCGATAAGTGGGGGAAAATGCGAAACGAGGTCGTTCTAGTACTCCTTTCCGTCAGTTCTTTTGTGGGCGGCTGCAAGACCTATACGGCCATTCCATTTGATGCCGGAGACGGGAACGGCGACACCGTCTTCGGTCTATCCGGAGATGGAGGAGCTGATGATCGACCCACCGATCAGGTTGTAGACCAGCTCGGTGGTGGCGACGCGCCGGATATCGTAACTGGTCCACTACCCGACGGAAAGCCATGCGCCTCGAACGACAATTGTGAATCGAAGGCGTGTGTGGACAACGTCTGTTGCGAAGGTTCCTGTGTCGGTCTTTGTCTGGCGTGCAGCATCCAGAAAACCGGCGTCGCTAGTGGCCATTGCAGTACGATTACCGCTGGTACGGATCCTGATGCCGAGTGCTCCGAGGACATGATCAATCCTTGCGGCCAGGACGGGACTTGTGGTGGTGGGGTCTGTCGGTTGCGGGTCCAAGGAGCGGCGTGCGGTAACGCGACCTGCAGCGGCTCGACCTTCAAGCCTGCCGACGCTTGCAACGGCGCAGGCTCGTGCGTTCCCGCCAACTCGATGCCATGCCCCGGCGACTTCGCCTGTGCGAGCTCGAGTACCTGTGGGACGTCATGCACCGATCGAAGCGTGACCGGTTGTGCAGTGGGATTCGAGTGCGCGAACTCCGCTTGCGTCCAAGCAACGGTTGCGTGCCGTGGAGTCAACTGCCCGGTTGGTACCGGGGGCCAGTGTTGTTGGACGCTACCCGATTTCCCCGGTACCGCGACTTGTCTCGGACCGGGAGCGAGCTGTCAGAATGGGTCGTCCGTGTTCTGTGACAGCCAAACAGACTGCCCATCAGGTCAAATCTGTTGTGCCGTGGGTACCGGCGACGTGATTGGACAGTGGTCGATATCGTGTATGCCAGCAGCCGACTGTCGCGATCAGCAGGGAGGGGTGGTTTTTGGACAGCAGGTTTGCGATCCTGCGCTCACGCCCACCGAGTGCCCCGGTTCAGCAGCCTGTTTGTCGAGCTTCTTCAACGTCAACTATTCCTCGTGTTGAATCGGGCAAGGCGCCCATCCGCGGGCCAGAAGGGCCAACGGATGGGCCTCTGTGGTGTCGCTAGAACATCAAGTTCCCCTGGCCCAGGTTGAACGTGATGTTCGCGCCGATCGGGTCGCGGGCGTTCTCGATGCGGGAGACCGCGTTCGAGATGTGGCCGCCACGCGACGACGCGGGTGAGGTTATGGCGGTTTCGATCTCGGTCTTGGCCAGGCCGATGCGATCGACCGACACCGGGTAGAACGGCTGCGTGGTCCTGTTGCTGCCGAGCACGAACAGCGCATCGTCGAGCTCGTTCTCCGCCAGTTGCAGGAGCTTGATCTGCACGTCGACGCGCGTGTCGCGGAAGCGGTTGAACAGCGTCAGGGCGGCGCGCGCGCGCTGCTTCGCGATGTCCAGGTTGAACGCCACGTTGAGCGCGCGCAGGAAGCGGCCGATCGCGAACCCGTCGGGGGTCGAGAAGTTGATCGGCGTTCCGAAGCGCTGGGTCAGCAGCGCCGCCGCCGGCGAAGTCGTGAACGGTCCGAGATAGAAGAAGACCGCGTCCTCGATCTCCGAGCCAAACGCATTGTTGTGGAAGAACGGCGCGGTGTCGGCGGCCTCGATCAGCGGCGGTGGGCTGAACGTGCCGTTGCCGAGCGAGTTGTTGAAGCCGAGCCCAAGCGCGTCGAAGTTCGGGTGCGCCAGGCCCTGGCCGCCGAACCCAGCGTCGAAGAAGGGCAGGCCGTCGAAGGTGCCGACCTGGCCGGCGGTCGCGATCCGCGTGTTGGTGTCGAAGTTGCGGTTCTTGTGCGTGTCGATGAAGTTGGCGCCGGCGTTGTTGTGGCAAATGTTGCAGCGGCCGCGCTGCGGGTCGAGGAACGCCTGCCGCCCGGTGTTGGCCTCGGCGTCGAACAGGTTGACCTGGGTGAGGTCCAGCTCGTTGAGGCGGCCCAGCGACATCTGAAACGCCAGCGTGGCGTCGAGCTCGTCGGACGTCGGCAGCCGGAAGTCGACGCCCGCCACGCGCGCCAGCGTCTTGGTGTAGTGCTGGGTGACCGCGCCGGTCAGGAACGAGCGCAATGATCCGTCGCCGGTCGATCCGTCGCCGCCCCAGCCGGTGCGGTCGTTGGGCGGGATGGTCGTCGAGGGGTCGAGGTTGTCGGCCGCGATGCTGGTCGCCAGCGACAGCACGTGCGGCACCGAGCGCTCGACGAACTTGTGGGTCGGGTCCTCGAATCCGTCGACGTTCTCGCGAATCACGCCGTTGTTGAGCAGGTTGTCGATGTTCTCGAGCTCGGTCAGCGCCGGGTTGGTCTCGGACACGAACAAGGGATCGTTTGGATTCTGCGCGTGGCGCGCGGTGGCGAATGCGCTGTCGATGGTGGTGTTGTTCTCGGCCGGGTGGCAGGTGCCGCAGGCGCGGCCGTTGCCGTTGAAAGTCTCGCGGAAGAAGATGTCGGCGCCTGCGCAGATCTGCGCGGTCACCAGGCCAGTCACGACGCGCGGATCCTGCGCGCAAGCGGCCAGGCGCTGCTGCACGGTCAGCTCGCTGTGGGTCTCGGCGACCGACTCGGTCTCCGGCGCGCCGCAGCCCACGCTCACAGCGCCGGCGAACAACGAAGTCAGGATCGTGAGCCGGAAGCTCCTCGCGAGCGCCGGCGTCGACGTCAGCATCAACATGGTGTCCTCCCTACCACGCTCGGTGTAGGCACCGACCGCACACCCCGAGCCGGGCGCGCGGTCCGGAGGCGGTCCCTGCGCCGATCCCCCGCGCGAAACATAGAGTCGGCGCGGAAGCGATCCCCTCAAAGAAATCGACGCGGGTGGCGCGAGAGCGCTGTTGGCGACTACCAGCCGAGGCGCGCGCGCAACAGATCCGCCAGCGCGTCGCCCATGGCCTGATGCTTGGCCGCGTTGGGATGGCCGTCGCAACCCTGGTCGTCGTCGGTGTCCTCGGGCCAGTCGAGGAGCTCGATCTGATCGTCGCCCGCAGCGTTGCGCGCGTCGATCGCCGCGCCGACGTAGGCGACCTGGATGACATGGTTCGCGTCGCCGAGGTTGGGCCCGGTCGTGCATACGATGTACGCGCTCGGATAGCGTTCGCGCAGCGCGCCCGTGAAGGTCACGTAGGCGTCGACGAACGCTGGTCCGGGATCGCCGACCGCCAGGTCGTTCTTGCCGAGGTTGATCACCACCACCTGCGGCGTCACCCGAAAGTCCCACGCCGGTCTCGCCGTCGACGCGAAGATGCGCCCGTAGATCTGCGGCATGGTGTCCGTCATCGTGCCGTCGGAGTTGCGATAGACGCCGCGGCCGGAGATCGCGACCACGCTCAGCTCGGCGCCGACGGCACGCGCCGCGACCGATTCGTACGCATCGAAGGCGCTCTCGGTCGGGAACGTGAAGCCGCACGGCGCCGTCCCCAGGTTGCCGTAGCCGCAGCTGACCGAGGCTCCGACGACCTCGATGAGCCGCGGCGCGGCCGCGGGCGGTGGCAGGAGCGTCCCGCCCTCGACGGTGAGCGCCAGGAGCTGCGAGATGCCGTACCAACCTTCGGTCTGGCGATACAGCGCCACGGTGTGCGTCCCGTCAGGCAGGCCTTCGGCCAGGACGTAGGTCCCTTCGCCGGCGGTGACCGCGAACGGCGGCTGCGGCTCGCCGTCGATGACCGCCTTGAACATGAACGGGCCGTCGTTCTCGAGATCGACCGAGAAGGTGCCGCCGGTGATGGTGGCGACGAAGCCGGTCGCCGACCAGGCGAAGCGCGGGTGATCCGGGTCGGTCACGGAGTCCACGCGCCCGAACCAGCGCACGCCGGCGGCGATCACGCTCTCTGCACCGACGCCACCGCCGCTATCGTCGCCTGCATCCGGTGCCGCGGCGTCGGCGACCACCACGCCAGTGTTGCCACCGAGGCCTGTGCCGCCCCCCGGCACGCCGTCGTCCGCGGCGCCGCACGACGAGACGCACGAGGGCTGCGCTGCGAGCAACCCCGCGACGCCGAGCACGCCGAAACAGGAAAAAGTCCGGCAACTCCACGCACGCCCCGTGATCGGCTCCTTCACGGGCAGATTGTGCGCATTGGGCCGAGATCGTCAACTCGTGGATTCGCGGGCCAAATTGTTACCGTTTCTTAAGCACGGTCGTGCGCGCCGCCGCGTCGGTATGATTGCGTGATGGGTGTCTCCTCGGGTGGCGGGCGGTCTGCTCCGCTGGTCCTCCGTCTTTATGCGATCGGGATCGTGACGGCGCTGGTCATCGCCGGCAGCTGGTTTGCCGCGCATACGTTCGTCCGCACCAGGTGGCCGGCGGGCTCGGCGATGGCCCTGGAGATCTTGCGCGACGTGCCCGATCTCTGGGCGCACGGCCAGCTGGAGGAGACGGTGGATCGGCTCGGCCGCTTCATGAACGTGTCGATCTACGACACGCAGGGCGCGCTGGTGGCGACGAATATCAAGCCGCCGCTCCCTTTCCCGACGCCTGACGAGCAGCGGCAGGCCGAGGAGGGGCCCGTGCAGCGGGGCGGGGGCATCGTGGTGAACCGCGTGCAGCGCAAGCAGAGGCTGCTCGGATACGAGGTGCTGACACCGGCCTTCCCGGCGCCGCCGTTCCGCGGCGTGATGATGGATCTCGGGATCATCAGCACCTGGATCTGCATCGTCGGTCTACTGATGTGGCGCACGCTGGTGCGGCCCCTGCAAGAGATCGCCGCCGCGGCGCGCGCGTTCGGCGAGGGGAACATGGCGGCGCGCACCGGCGTCGATCGCCCCGACGAGATCGGCCAGGTCGCGCGCGCGTTCGACGAGATGTCGGAGCGGGTGGCCCGCTCGCGCGAGGCCGAGCGCGAGCTGCTGGCCAGCATGTCGCATGAGCTGCGCACGCCGCTGGCGCGTATCCGCGTGGCGCTCGACCTGGCGGCCGAGGGCGACGCCGCGACCGCGCGTGCGTCACTGGCCGATGTGAGCGAGGACCTGACCGAGATGGAGACGCTGATGTCGAGCATCTTCTCGACGACGCGGCTGGAGATGGCGGCCGCGGCGGGCGACGGCCCGGTGCCGTTGCAGCGCGGCGATGTCGATCTGCCGGCGTTGGTCGAGAAAGCGGTCGGGCATCAGCGCGCGCAGCACCGCGGGCGCACGTACACCCTCAACGTGCGCGCGCGCTCGACCGTGCGCTGGATCTGCGCCGACGCGATCCTGGTGCGGCGCGCGATCGAGAACCTGCTCGACAACGCACACAAGTATTCGCCCGCCGGCGCTCCGGTGGCCGTCGATGTCACCGAGGAGGCGGGCGCGTTTCAGGTCGCGATCACCGATCAAGGGTTCGGTATCGACGCCCGCGATCTGCCGCGCATCTTCACACCGTTCTTCCGCGCCGATCGCAGCCGCGCGCGCGCGACCGGTGGCGTGGGCCTGGGGCTGGCCCTGGCGAAGCGCGTGGTCGAGGCGCACGGCGGACAGATCGCGGTCTCGAGCCAGCTCGATGTCGGGACGACCGTGACGTTCAGCTTACCGATCCTCGAACGTGCCGCGTAGCCCCGCAGCCCCTACGGACGTGCAATGAGACGCAGCAGGCGTCCGGTCCAGGTCAGCGGCACGAAGCTGCCGGCGTTCACGACCAGCGAGATGCAGTTTTCTCCTGCCTCCACTTTCTGGCCATGGCGCTCGCCCGGCTCGCGAAACAGGACGTCGCCGCGCGCGAGCCGTCCCTCCGCGTCGCGCAGCGCGCCCGTGAGCACCAGCGTCACCTCGAGCGCGCCGTGGTCGTGGCGGGGGATCGCCAGCCCGGGCTTGAGACACAGCAGCTGCGCGGTCGCCTCTCCCGAGCGCACCGGCAGATCGATGCCGCGCACGCCGGGAGCGACGTAGCGCCAGCGCGTCGGCGGAAGCTCCGCCACGCGCCGCCGCAGCGGCGCCGGCAGATCGAGCCCGGCGAGCGCGCCGCCGGTTGGCGCGGCGACCGGGTCCGGTGCGCGCGGCGCGTCCTCGGGCCGGCGTTGCTCGTCGAGGCGTGCCAGCGCCTGCGCGAGCGCGTTCGCGTCGAGCTCGCTGGGCGCCTGACTCTCCAGCAAGGCGCCGCCGATCGCGTCGAGCCGGCGCACCTGCGCGCGGCAGGCCCGGCACAGCGCCAGGTGGCAGGCGACCGCCAGCGACACCGCTTCGTCGCTGGCGCCCACGGCGTATTCCATGAGCTCCGCGTCGCCCACGTGGTGAGCGGGCTCGATCGGCGCCCGAGGCGTTTGATTGGCGGCAATCATCGTTCCCACCGACCTTCCAGGATGCCTCGCAGGCGCGCGAGCGCCAGGCGAGCGCGGGTTTTCACGGTGCCAAGCGAGACTTTGCGTTCTTCGGCGACGTCGCGCAGCGTTCGTCCGGAGAAATAGGCGCCGCGCAGCACGTCGTATTGCTCGGGTGGCAGCGCCTTTAGCGCCGATCCAAGCACGCGGCGCCATTCCATCTGCAGCGCGGCTTCCTCGGGGCCGCGGTCGCCGACCACACCGGCCTCGTCGAGCCCGAGGTCGGCGTCGAGATCGACGTCAGCGCTCGGCTGCTCGGCGCGCTGGGGCGCGCGCCGGTGGCTGACCAGCGCGTTGCGCGCGATGGCGTGGATCCAGGTCGCCGCCGAGCCGCGTGCAGGGTCGAACTGCGCGGCGCGCCGCCATACCTTCAACATGACCTCCTGAACCAGCTCCTCGGCGCTCTCGCCGGCGCCGGCCAGCGCCAGCTGCGCCTTGACCCGCGGCGCGAACCAGTTGAAAAGGCGCGCGAAGGCGTCGCGATCCCCGTGCTCGGCGATCGCCAAGATCCATCGCTCGCTACCGGGGTCGCCGTCGGAGCTGGTGCCTTCCACGGTCAACGCGACCTTAGCACGGGGGCCGGAGCCGCCGCCTGACGCCGCGTGCTGGCGCAGCGAGCGGGAGGGGGCGGCGGGGAGCATCTCGAGAGTGCTACGCGCGGCTCGGGCCCCCGGATCTCTCGTCGATGCATTTTCTTTGTGAGTGCGGTCGATTGGATCCAAAGCGCGCCTCGCGACGTATCGGTTGGCGAGATCCCCTTCACGACCAAACGGAGGAATGCATGCAGACCAGGCTCGGAAACGCGATGATGATGATTTCGATGTTCACCTCGATTGCGATCACCTGCGTGATCGCCACCGCCTGCTCGTCGAGCAGCGGCGAGAGCACCGGCGCTGGCGGAGCCAGTGGCGCTGGCGGCGGGGCCGGAGCGGGTACCGACGCGGGTTACGGCCCGCTCTACGTCAAGTACGGCGCGGCGATCCCCAAGGTGGTCGACGACGCGGTCGCCGGCGTGCTGGCGGACTGCGTGGAGACCCCGTACTTCGCTGTGGTCGGGACGGGCGGCCACGACAGCGTCGCGCGCATCAAGAGCTGCCTGCGCCTGCAGTTCACCGCGGTGATGGGCGGGCCCGCCACCTACCCTGGCGTCAACGACATGGGCGACACCTGCGCCGACATGCAGTCGATCCACAACGGCCTCGGGATTCCGGGCGAGGTGTTCGACAAGTTCGTGATGGACCTGGGTGGTGTGCTCATCGCCGACGGCGTCAGCCAGGAAGACGTCGCGACGATCGCCGCGGCGGTCGCGCCGCTCAAGGGCCAGATCGTGGCGGCGACGCCCGTGACCTACAACGCGTGCGACGGCGGGACCGCCGACGCCGCCGCGGGACAGTGAGGGCCGCCATGCAGACCGAAGCGCTCGCGTTCCCGGCGCGGCGGCCATCGCGCGGGCGGTGGTCGTCGCGCGCGACACTGGCGGTGCTGCTGGCGACGGCGGGCATCGGCCTCCTGCACACGTCTTGGGGCCGCCCGCTTCTGATGCGCGTCGGCGGCTGCCCGGCGGCGCGCGTCCTACCCGCCGAGGTCGACCGGTTGCGCATTTCCGGCTTTCACGCGATCCAAGGGGCGACCCGGGCACCGGCACGACCTGCGCTGGGCTTCCTGCTCGAAGAGACCACGCCGGACGACGTCCGGGCGTGGGCGGCACGCGCGCGGGTCGAGTGCGAGGCGCGCGAGCGCGGGCTCTTGTCGCTGCGCTGCCGCCGGGTGCCGCGCGACCGTCTGCCCGACGCCGCGCGCGCGGCGAACCCGTCGGGCGGGCCCAAGGAGGAACAGCTGGTGATCGACGAGCTGGCGCTGACGTTCACCCCCAGAGGCCGGCTCATCTCCGTCGATGCCTTCACGCCGCGTCTGCCGGCCCGCAGCGCGGCGTCGTCGTTCGGCGCCGCGACGGCCCGGTTGCAGGCCCAGCTGGGGCCGCCGGCCGACGAGCTCGGAGACTCAACGCCGGCGGCGCTGGCGCGTGCACCGCTCGCGACCGCGCGAGCCCGTTATCGCTTCGACGACTATGTCGCGATCATCTCGGCGAGCAACCTGTCGTCGGGCGTCGCCGTGCGCGAGCAGTATCTTTCGGGCGGCTGACGTGAAATGAGGAGAAACTCCGCGGCCGGCGTGACGTAGATCGGGGTGTGTGTGCTCTTGATTCGAGAATGGGGATCGTTCCGCTCGCTGTCCTTGCGGCCGCGCTGACCGCAGCCGGGTGTGGCGGCAGCTCGCCGCGCCCTGCGACGGATGCCGCGGATACCGGTGCCGGCGGCGCGCCTGATGCTGCCGGAGATGTCCAGTTCGACACAGTCCCGGACGCGCACGGTGACACCGGTCCCGGTCTCGACGCTGGCGCAGCCGACACCGTGGTCGATGCCGGCGCGACCACGGACGCCGATGCCGCGACCGGCAGTGATGCCGCCAACCTCGGAGATGCCGCCGACGCGGGCGCTGCGACCGATTCCGCCGCTGCCGATGCCGACGATGCAGGCAGCGACGCCGGTCGGCCGGAGATCCTGGTGGTTGCGACTTACCTCGGTGGCATCTCGTCGCTGCGGATCGACCCGGCGAGCGGCGGGCTGACGCCGGTCACGAGCTCGCTCGATTCGGGCGGGCAGCTCTACGGCGTGGCGGCGCATCCCTCGGGCGACTTCGTATACGCCGCCGACTTCCGGGGGCGCGTCTACGGCTATCGCGTCAACCGCGCCGACGGGTCGCTGGCGGCGCTGGCCAATCTTCCCCTGATGATCGGCGGCCAGGCCATCACGCCGGCGATCGATCCGCAGGGCCGCTTTCTTTACGTGACCAACAGCGGCGACGACTCGCTGTACGCGTACCACATCGACGCCGGCAGCGGCGCGCTGACGCCGGTCATGGATTCGCCGTTCATGCTCGGCGCGACGCCGGCCGGCGTTTGCTTCCATCCGAGCGGCGCATTCGCGTACGTGTCGTCGAGCGCTTCCTCGGCGACGACGCAGGGAGGGATCCGGGTCTTCAGCGTCGAGGCGACTTCGGGCGTGCCGAGCGAGATCACTGGGTCGCCATTCGCGACGACGATCTTCGGCGGCGCCCTGGCCGTGCACCCGAACGGCAACTTCCTGTTCGACAGCTCCTTCGGCGTGCACGTGCTCGCGATCGATCCGACCACGCGGGGCGTGCACGAGCTCTCCGATTCGCCCCGCCCTGGCCCGCAGTCGGACAACCAGGCGGTCGACATCGCCGTCGATCCGCTCGCTCAGTATCTCTACGCCAGCAGTAACCTCGGCACGGTGACGGCCTATCGGCTCGATGCGACGACCGCGGCGTTCGGCGGCGTCGACGGCTCACCCTACCCTCTGCAGGGGATGCCGTACTCGGTCGCGATCGATCCCACCGGGCGTTTCGCCTACGTCGGAAACGACGACGCCGACCAGGTGTGGGCGTTCTCGATCGAGCGCTCGACCGGCAAGCTGCAAATGATCGGCGCTCCGGTGACCGTTCACGGCCTGCAGCCCGAGATGGTCGTCATTGGTCCCTGACCGTAGTCGTTAACGTCGACAGCGTCGGGTACTGCCCCGATCGGCGGTAGTCCCGGGGACATGCGGTAACACCCTAGAGGGTCGTTGTTTCTCAATTGCGACCGTTTTGAAACGAAGGGCCCCATTTCGCGACCGATCCCCGATCCCGCGGCGGCGGCACCGCTCTTGAACAGCCAAGAGCGAGACCGTCGCGCGGCGGCGCAACCGTCCAGAAAATCGGAGGGGCAGATGTCGATTGCGGGAAGAGGCGGGGAACGAATCTGGGCTCTGATGGCTGTTGTCGCGATCGGCCTCGGTGGCGCGAGTTGCGGTTCCAGCCACAACAACTCCGGCAGCTCGGGAGGTGGCGGCGGCAATCAACCCGGCGCCGATGCCAGCGTCAATCCAATCGACGCCAATCACATGCCGGCGGGTGTCTCCAATCCGCCTTTGACGACGCCAGCCGTGGCGCTCGAGGGCGGCGCGGCAACCTCGGCCGGAGGTCAGGCTCAAGCGGGCGGGCTCGCGCACCTGGTCTCGGGCGGCGGCATCACGATTGGCCCTGATTTTCAGGCGCCGGCGATGCCGGCGAGCCAGTCGGCTCCCGCGGGTACGAGCCCGCTCGACCCGGCGAGCCTCAGCGCCGACGTGAATGCGCCCGGATCGATCGCAATCACCGGCAACGTCGACTCTGGCGGCAGCGACAACCTGCGAAGTATCGTTTCTGCCGGCGACATCTTCATCGACGGCACGTTGCGCGGCGCCGATCTCGGCGGCGCGCGCCAGGGGCTGAGCTTGAAGGCGGCCGGGACGATCTATGTCTCGGGCGATCTCGACACCAGCGGCGCCGTCAGCGGGGGCCAGGCGGGTGGTGCGCTGACGATCATTGCGCAGCAACTGGTCGTCACCGGCAATATCACCACCGCCGGCGGCAGTGGCGTGACCGGCGGCGCCGCCGGAGCGCTGACCATCGACACGACGGGTGGTGCGTACTTTGGCGGCACCCTCGACGCCTCGGGCGGTGATGCGTTCGGCGCTCCGAACGTGGCGGCGGGCCGAGGTGGCGACTTTTCGTTGCAGGCGGGCGGCGACGTGCTGTTCGCGGGCAGTGCTTCGTTCCACGGCGGCGCGGCCAGTACCATGGGCACGAACGCCGTGCAGGGCGGGAGCGCAGGTAACGTCACCGTCGACGCGTCCGGTGCGGTCGCGTTCACCGGGACGTTCGACGAGCGCGGCGGTCTGGCCGCCGGCGACGCGGGCAGCGCGTCGGTCGTGGCCGGCGCGTCCGGTGCGCTCAAGGTGGGCGAGAACACGCGGCCGACGATGATCGGCATGACCGTACCCCTCTCGCTCAAGGGCGGCGCCGGCCAGGCGGCCGGCGGTGGCGGTGGCACCGTGCAGCTCGAGCCCCACGGCGGCGACCTGCGCGTGAGCGGGCTGGTCGACGCGAGCGGCGGCGACTCTGCGGTGAAGCCGGGGGCAGGCGGGCCGATCGACGGCCATCCGGGACCCAACCTCGCGACGGCGAACCTGGACGTGTCGGGCCAGATCGTCTCCAACGGCGGATCGATCACGAAGGGCGGCTCGGGCGACGGTGCGACCGGTGGCACGATCAAGCTGGTGCAGCTCGCCACGACCGGCAACATGACCCTCGAGGCCAGCGGTCAAATTCAGACCGACGGCGGCAATTCGGGCGGCACCGGAACGGCCGGTGGTGGTGGCCTCCTGTACACGTTCACCATCGACGGGAATTTCTCGGGCCACGGCAAGCTGCTGGCGCGCGGGGGCACCGCCCCGGATTCGGGCGGCACCGGCGGTGAGGGCGGGCTCATTTACGTCTTTACCGGCGACGGCCACATGGATCGCATGAGCGGCACGCTGATCATCGAGACCGATGGGGTCATCGACGCCTCGGGCGGGGCTGGGACCATCGGTGGCAGCGCGCGCAACAACGGAAAGGCGGGCGTCGGGTTGTTTCCCTCCGTGCAGACCGACGAGTACGACGTCGAGAAGATCGCCGTGCTGATCAACAGCGACGGCGTGCACGGCTCCGACCACGGATGGATCGACAATCGCGGGCAGATCATCGCGCGCGGGGGGAAAACCAACGGCAACGGCGGCGACGTGGCCTTCCATGGCCGGCAGCAGAACGGCAACGAGACGCCGCTGCCCGGGAAGATCGATCAGTCGGGCGACGGAACCGGCACGACCGGCAGCTTCGCGGGGGAGTGAGGACGGCGATGCGCAGGTCATTGTCAGGAATCGAAACGACGGTGCTCGTTGGTTGCTTCGCCGCCGGGGTTTCGGCGCTCGCTTGTTCGAGCTCGAGCTCGTCCACTTCCAATCAGAACACGCCCGACGCCGGCGCCACTCCCAACCTGGGCGTCGCGGCCGATTCCGGCCACATGACCGACGCGAGCGCTGACCAGGTGACGGCGGACGCAGGTCCGTCGGTCACCGACGCCGCAGTCGATCGCGATCCGTCCTGTGTGGCCGCCGGGCCGGAGATCTGCGACGGCAAGGACAACGACTGCGACGGCGTCGTCGACAACGGTTTCGACTGGCAGGGGACGCCGGTCGGGGATCAATGCTCCGCGGGTTTCGGCGTCTGCATGAAGGTCGGCACGGTCATTTGCGCCAGCACGACGACCTCAGCATGCTCGGCCTCGCCAGGCTTACCGCCGGACGATGCCTTCCACACCGTCTCGGGGACTGGTGGCTCTTGGGACTGGAACTGCAACAACAACATCGATCGCAAGTACCCGCTCGCGGCCTGCGAGAGCTTCACGGCGGCCAACTGCCCGGCGTCGGGCTGGGCGCCGGTGGCCGGTGGATCGGGCGATTGCGGCGAGATGCTGATGCAGTCGTCTTGCTCGGCGACCGCGTCGGGTTGCGTTGCCAGCCCAGGTGGGCACAGCGTGGTCGAAGGCTGCAAGTGATTCAGGTCGGGATCTCGACCCGCTTGAACTTGCGCACGTAGTCGGGCGCGATCTGGATGCCGAAGCCCGGACCCGACGGACACCGCACCAGACCGTCCTTGCACTTCAGCGTCGACGTCTCGCACGCGAACGGGATCGCCGTCTCGCCCTTGAACTCCTGAAACGGCCCGGGGTCGTCGACGTACGACGCGAAGTGGAGCAGGTTCAGGTAGCCGAACCCCGACTCCGACAGGTGCAACGTGCACGGCAATCCGGCGGCGGCCGCCATGCGTGCGACCCTGGTGCACCGGATGTAGCCGCCGAAGTAATGCAGGTCGGGCTGCACCACGTCCATCACTCGGTTCTCGATCTGCCACCGGAATCGCCGCAGGCTCGACTCCTGCTCGCCGAGCCCGACGGGGATCTTCATCGCGTCGGCGATCTCCTTCGTTGCCCAGAGGTCGTCGAACGGGCACGGCTCCTCGAACAGCGCGTAGCCGTGCGCCTCTAGCTGGTGGCCGATGCGCAGTGCATTCGGCACGTCGTACGAGCTGTTGGCGTCGGCGTACAGGGTCATCGCGTCGCCGAAGGTTTTGCGAACCAGAGGAATCAGCGTGTCGGTGCGCCCGGGCAGCGAGTCGGCGTTCAGGCTCATGCGTCCGCCCAGCCGAAACTTGATCGCCTTGGATCCGGTCTCGGACTGCAGCTTGTGCAGGTAGTCGATCTCTTCCTCGGGACGATTGCCGCGCTTACCGCTCGCGCGATAGACGGCGATGTCGCGGCGCCGGACGCCGTCCTTGCTCAGGAGCTCGCCCACCGCGTGCTTGGAGGTCTGGCCGATGAGATCCAGCAGCGCCATCTCGACGGCGGCGACGCACACCCAGAACGACAGCCCCTGAAGCTTGTAGTTGCTGTCCTGGCGGTAGAGCTCCCAGAGCAGCGATTCCAGATCGCGCGCGTCCTTGCCGACGAAGAACGGCGCGATGCGCGCGAGCAGCAGCGGGTAGACGTCGATGAGGTGCGCGACGTTGGGGACGGTCACGCTCTCGGCGCCGTCGCGCGAGCGGGCGCGCACCAGCAGGGTCGGTCCGTTTCGCAAGAGCTCGATCGACGCGACGGTGATCGGTGTCTTCAGGAGATCGGTGCGCAACACCGGCTCGGCGGCGATGCGATCCAGCTCGCCAGGCGCCGGACGTTTCGGCGATGGCGCGGTGGTGGCGGCCGCGCGCGCCGGTCCCGCATCGGTGGCAGCGAGCAGGCCGGCGCCCAGCGACGTCCGGAAGAATGCGCGGCGCGATCCGGTCATGTGAATCTCCCGCCGCGCAGCCTACTGCCGAATCCCCGCAAAATGGGGCGAAAATCAGGTCCCCTCCCCCCGTGGCAGTCACTCCAAGACCAGTCGGCCGGGCACGGCTGCGCCCCAGCTGCCGCACGCGCGCTTGCCGGCGCGCGCGACCTCGCAGCGGCGGATCGAGAAGGGGAGCCGCAGGCCGGCGCCGGGGTTGCTCACGCCGAGCGCCGCGAACGGCACGGCCATCTCGACGACCCACTCCTCGTCGTTGTCGCCGAGCTTGTTGAGCGTTCCGTCGCGATCGACGGCGACCTCGGCGCCGCTCTGCCAGCCACTGTCGCAGGCGCGCGACGACGCAGGGCCGCGGCAGCGCGCGTCGGCGATCGTGCCCAGCACCGAGACCGACACCACGCGCGTGTCCTCGGGGTCCCCGAGCTCGATGTGGAACGCGTCGTCGCGCTCGACGTCGCCGTCGGGCTCGCGCACGCTTCCTTCGAGATCGAGATCGCCGGCGTAGAGCATCAGGTACAGCTTGCCGTCGCCCCAGCGGGCCTTGGCCTCGGTGTACGGCACCATCCCGTGACCGGCGCCGTCGACGAAGTTGTGCGTGGTGCCGGTGTCGGCCTCCCAGACCCTCTTGCCCTCGAGCTCGGCGTCGATCTTCACCGGGGTCGTGACTCGTGGGACGTGCAGCTCGACGGCGGCCGGCGCCGGCAATGCGTGCGCCGGCGCGAGACTGCCGCCCGACGCACGCTTGCACGCGACACAGGCAAACATCAGCCCGAGCAGCGCGATCGATCGCCGGTTGCTCACGGCAACGTCGTGTTCGAGTTCGACGTGCCGTTGGGGTTCACCGCGAACCGGAAGTTGGTGTCGGCGACGTTGGGCACAATCGCGGTACCCGAGCTATCGGCCGACTGGTAGGCCTGGACCACGATCGCGCCGTCACTCGCGCGGCGCGTGGCCACGGCGTACCCGTAGGCGGGGCCGGCGTCGAGCGGCGCGCCACCGCAACCGATGATGGTCTCGTAGGCGAGCGTCGAGCCGAAGGTGTCGCCATAGGGTTGTGTGCCGCCGGGCAGCTGGATCAAGTGGGTGTGCCCGGTGAGCGACAGCGTGAGATTGCCGGCGCTGAAGGCCGACGACATCGCGCTCTCCGACGGCGTCACGCCGGGGGCGCGCGCGTCGTTGGCCGGTTCGTGGCGCACGATGAACGTGTATGTCGTGTGCACCGCCAGCGTCGACGAGAGCCAGCTCTGTTGGGTGGTGTTCCAGGCGTTGGCGGCGACGAAGATCAGCTTGGCGCTCCACGAGCCGTCATTGGCCAGGTAGAGCGCGGAGAACCAGGGGTTGGTCTGGCTTGTCGACGGCGAGACGATCGTATTGACGTAGTCCTGGGTCATGCCGGTGTACGAGCCGGGCGGGCAGTTGCTGTCGGTGAAGCCGTTGCACTCGTGGTTGCCCATGGTCGGCAGGAACTTTCCGGTGTAGTGCGCGCGCGCCGCCATGTAGTCCTGGTACTGGGGCACGGCGCTGCCGGCGCCGGTGCTGGAGAACGCGTAGTCACCGGTGCCCACGACGAACGACACGCTCAGCGTCTGCAGGCCGGTGAAGATGCTGTTGATGATGGTGTTGACCGTCGATGGATAGTGGCCGGTGGTGCTGGACGCGGGCCGCGTGTCGCCGACGATTCCGAAGCTGAGGTTGGCCACGTGAACCGCCGCCAGCGTCGGCGACGGCAGCGCGATGGCGCCGCCGCTGCCACCGGCGCCGCTGCCACCCGCGCCGCTACCGCCCGCACCGGTGCCACCGCAGCTGTGCGCCGTCGTGGCCGAGTTGCGCGGCGCCACGGTCCCGGCGGTAAAGTCAGAGGCGTTGTTGTCGGTGTCGGTGCAGCCGCTCGCGGCGCGCGATGCCGAGGTGGTGTTGGTGAGCGTTGGCGTCGGGCCGCTGCCCTCGAAGCTGTTGGCGGAGCTGCCGTAGCCGACGAAGTCGGCGATGTTGCTGTTCGGCACGCAACCAGTGTTGCAGGTGAGCGCCGTCTGATTGCGCACCAGCGCGACCTTGGCGCTGGAGAGGCTCATGCTGATCGTTCCAGTCGCGTCGGGCGTGGGCAGGTTGGTGGTGCCGCCGCCGCCGGCCGCTTCCTGGATCAAGTAGTAGTGCCCGGGCTGGACAGTGCCCGAGAGGTTGGTGACTGACCAGCTGGAGCCGGTGGATGACGCGTACTGGACCGACCACCCATTCACGCTGACCGCGGTCGCAGTCGGGTTGAAGATTTCGATGAAGTCGTTCTTGTAAACGGTGCTGGCATTTCCGCCGCCGCCGTAGATCTGGCTGATCACCAGGTTGGTCGAGCCGAGCGCGGAACGATGGACCTCGAGATCCGACCCGGTCTGAGGCTCGCAATTCGCATTTATCAGGGCCAAGCAACCGAGCGCCGTCATTGCCAATGAACGTTGATAGCCACAACCGATCGTCCGCATCGCCATCTCCATGCTCTAGGGGGTGAATTGCGCAGGGGCGAAACCGCGGTCATCGTGCGCCTCGAGAGGCATCAAGTGACGTGCCGAGTCGGCAACGTCTTGGCGGCGCGCGCAGGCGACGCGTAACGAAGACGTTGCGCCTCATCTCTGCGAGTGGTGTTAGTGATGTTCCAATGGGCGTTGGCGTGATTCCGATCCCAGTCCGCCGCGAGCAGGCGCGCGTCGCGAAGCGCACGCAGTACGCGCGGCTAGCGCTGCAAGGAGCGGCCTCATTCGTCTTGTTTCTGGCCGCCTACTCGGTGTTGCAGCTGCTGCATGCGCTCGGGCGAGATCCGGCAGCGGTGAGAGTGCTGACATCGATCCCTCTCTTTGCGCGCTTCCTGGTGAGCGCATCGATCGCTGGCGCGCTCGGCCCGATCGTTGGTCTCGTTCCCGCCGATCCTGAGCGCCACCTCCGCCAGATTCCTGGTTCCTTGGTGATCGCGATCGCGTTCTTTTTTGCGGTCGCCATCGTGTGTCCATGAGCGCGCTCGTCGTCCGCAGCCTGCAACACGTGCACGGCCACGTTGGTTGGTTGGCGGCGCTGGCGCTCGCCCATCCCGCCGTGTTGTTGCGCCGGCCAGAGCGCCGCGTGTTTGGCGCCGCGTTCGCCAGCACGATGCTGGTCACCGTCGCCGCGCTGATGGGGGCGTTGATCTACCCGAGCTACCGAACCGTGGTGAAGCCCGGCATCTTCAGCGCCGCCCCCGCCATCGGAATGCTGTTCGAACGCAAGGAGCACCTGGGAATCGCGGCGCTGGCGCTCGCCTGGTGTGGCTTGACGATGTACCTGCTGGCGCACCGGCGCGAGGCGCCGCGGTTGGATCTCGGGCGAGCGGCGTTCGTATCGTATGCGGGCGCGGCGCTCGCCGCGACGCTCGCGGCGAGCGGCGGCCTGATCGTTGCCTGCTACCGCTCGTTTTGAGCGGCCGACCGGCTAGATGATTCGATCTCCGTGACCTCGATGCGGCCGTCGAGCAGAAGTGGCAGCAGGTCAATGACCGACGCGTCGACATACGAGGCGTCGACCGAAGTGCGCCCGTTGGTGGGATCGACTTCGTGCCACCCGTTGCCGTCGTGAAACTCGGCCCAGGCGTGGGCGACCATCGTTGTTCCGGCGACCAGCATACCGGTGCGAAGACGCGCCGGTACGTCGAGCGCGCGGAGAAGCGCGACGGTCAGCTGCGCGTACTCGGTGCAGTCGCCGTGCTTCGTCCCGAGCAGCGTCACGTCATCGACATAGCGGGGTGTGATCTCGTACGTCATCTCGCGGTGCACCCAGCCGACCACCGCGCGAGCGCGATCCCAGGCGGACGTCGCTGCGCCGACGATGTCCCGCGCCGTTGCGCGCACTGGAGGTTTGGACGCCGCCGGGTCGTCGGCAAAACGCCTCCGATCGCTCTCGGCGAGCCGCGCGGCCGTTCCGGGCGGCGGCGCAGGCAGCACCCGCACGCGAAAGAGGTGATCGCCCGCGTCGGTCACCGAGAGTCGGTTCGATCCCGGAAACGCGCGCCGCACGTCTTCGGAGCGGCTCGCGCGAATCAGCAGGACGACGGGGTTCGCGGCACGCTGCTCGTCGATCGCGCTCGGCAAGCGCAGCGTGTTCTTCAACCGCCGGCTGCGTAGCCATTCGTCGATCGAGGCGGCGCCCCGCGCGTCGGCGGGGAACGACGTGCGCAGCCAGGTGTCGCTGGCGAGGACGCCATCGTGCGAGGTCGCGCGGGTTTCGAACGACCCGATCATTGCGGCGAGCGCCATCCACGACCCGAGTTGAACGGCGCTCCTCGAATCGGGGGGCGCGCGGTGCAGCCGCCGTTCGATCGCTGCCACCAGCGCCGGGCCGCTCACCGACGCCGCGATCGCGGGCGCTGCAGCGGGCGCGCCCGCGGGAGCGCGCACACCCGACAGGAGCGCCGCGCTCGACGCCAGAGCCAGGAGATTCCCGTGGCGCACGAAGTGCAAATCGCCCGCGTAGTCCGGTCGCGTACTGGGCGCGGGCAAGCCGTGCTCCGTCCAGGCACGTTCCAGCGCTGCGCTCCAGGGAACGGCCGCCGCCCACTGCTCCGGGCCGCCGCTCGGATCCGCCGGGTACCACCCGGATGCGATCGCCTCGACCGCGCCCCAGAGCCAAAGCGGAGGCGTACCCTGAGCGGTCTCGGCGACGTCGCCCGGCGGGTGAAACCTCCAGGTCGGCAGGTCGGGCAGGTTCGCGGCGACGACCTGCGTGATCGCCCCCGGAGGCAATAGCCCCACGAGACGACTCGTGTCGGCCGGCGCGCGGCTCAATGTCGCGCGGCTGCGGATGTGCACCCCCTCGGACGTACTGTCGAGCTCGGTGAAGAATCCATCGGGGGCGTCGTCGTCTTCATTGGCTGGCCAGAAGGCTTCCACGGTGGCGGTGGATCGCGCCGGAATCACAGCGACGGCCGATGTCGCCGCGGGCGGCCGCAGGGAGAGCCAGATGCGGGCAGTATCCCGATCCGAGAACATCCACATCCGTCGCCGGCCTACCCACGTCATCGTCTCGTTTCCGTGGACGACGTGCTCCGCATCGACGCTCAGGTCGGTGGTTCGTTGTAGCTCGATCCCGCCTTCGTGAATGCGATCCTGAACTCTCTCCTTCAGGAGCCAGCCGTCCTTTGCCGGCGGCTCCTTTCCGAGCGCGTGTGCCGGCCGCGACTCTCCACTCGGCAGAAGAAACGGCAAGAAGACGTTCACCGTCGGAAGCAGCGTCGCGAGGCCGCCTCCGCTCCACGGCAGGATCAATCCGAGATCGCGGCCCGTGCCGCTTCCCAGGCGCCGATCGAGCGCGGCATGATCGAGGATGACGGCGGAGCATGCCCACTCGGACGCATCGTCGGTCGAGATGGCGCATTCGAAGGGGCTGTCGGCGTCGAGGCCGGAGTCGCGCAGGTGATCGAGGCCGTTCGCCGACAGCAGGCGTGAGATCATCATCGTGGCGTTCGCCAACCGCGGGTCCTGGGTGCGGGACGCGCCCCGCGCCAGGTCTCCCAGCGCTGCGACGAAGACGCCGGGTTGGCCGACGCGAAAGTAGCCCCAGCCGTGCTCTGGGAGCCGATCGCGGATCGGGCGTTCGAGGTCGCTCGCGATGGTCTTCGACTTCGCCGCCTCGGTGGCGGCTCGCCAGCGGGCCAGCAGGATTCGCGCGCTGGTCGTCGGCGTGTCCGCTGAAGAGGCGGCGTGGTGGGCGTCGATGGCGCGGGTGACGAGCTTGGCGGTTTGATCACCGTCGTCGGCCCGTTCCGCCAGATGCTTCCGCAGCCGCGAGAGCCGCGGACCATCCGCCGGATCCAGCGCACGCGCCACGCTGGGCACCAGCATCATCGTCACCTGGTGTTGCCCGGTGTGTGGCGACTCCGGCGTGGCGTCGAGCCGCGCGCGCGCTGCTTGCAGCAGGTCACCGTCGAGGATCGGAGGCAGGCCGGCCGCCAGCACCGCCGCGTCCGCATCCGAACCGTGGCGCAGGATCTCGGCCTGCTCCGCAGCCGGTAGCGCGTCCGGCGACCAGTGCAGCGCCGCGAGGGCCAGTGCACGCAGCGCCGCTTCGCCGCTCGCCGCCAGCCGTTGTGCCAGCGTGCGCCGCTCGGTGGCTGGAAGCGCGATCAACGCTTGAATGATTCCCAGCTCGAGCTCGCTGCGCTCATCGAGCGCCTCGTCGCCGCGATGCTCGGTCGTGAGATCGACGCCCTTCTCGAGGGTCGACACAGCGGACTTCGCGGTGCGCGTGAGCAAGTGTTGTCCGACTGCGGCCGCCTCCGGCGCGGAGTCCCAGAGCGCGGCGAGGGCGAGCGCGGCCGAGGCATCCTTTGCCGGCGAGACGCAGGCGAGCAGACGTACCCGGTCTGCGGGATCCCGGGTGGCGAGATAGAGATTTGCGATCAGATCGCTCCGTCGTTGCGTCGGCTCCAACTCGGCGAGGGCGCTCGTGATTGGGCATCCCGTTCCCTTGGCAGCCGCCATCGACAGTCGTGCGCGAGCGCCTGTCGCCGGCTTCGTGGTGTACGCGTGAAGCTCGGGCCGCAGCCGGGCGGTTCGCTTGGGCCCGAGCGCGGCGTCCGGTGTCCGAAACGTGTCGAGGAAAAAACGGATTGCGGGCAGCGCCTCCGCCATCTGGTTCGGGGGGCCACCAGCGGAGAGGTAGAAAACGTGGGGGCCGGCCGGAACGGCGACCACCAGCAAGATGCCCATCGGGCCTTTGAATAGCCCTTGTTGACCCTCGCCAATCGGCAGTCGAGCGGGGTGGGACCAGACCTGCTCGATGTGCTGTTGCTTCAACACGGCGGCGATGTCGTCGAGGCAAGCGGCGGGTAGACAATGGGTCATCCGCGGAGCCCGGTATCCGACCAACGTCAATCCATTGCGGCGGAATGCAAACTTCTGGACGAGGTCGGCATTGAAGCCGTTCGGCACGTAGACGTCCATCGCGTCGTTCTGGTCGCGCTCGAAGTGCGGCGCTTCGGCCAGCAATGCCTGCGGATCGGCGCGCGCCAGCGCATCGCCAAGCGCATCCGGTGTCGCTGCCCACTTGGGCACTTCGACGGGCTTTCCGCCGGTCACCGCGCTCAGCGCATCCAGCCGCTTCTCGCCCGGGTGGCGGGCGCGCAGCTGCGCGACCAGCGCGGCTGCCTGGTCGGCGTGATTGCTCAAAAGCAATGCCGCGATCACCAGGCCTTGTACCGTCAAGTTGTCCGGGAACGCGTGCTGCAACGTCGTGATCAGAGGTGCGGGCGGAGCCTGGGCTCGAGACTCGGTCAACGTGGCCGATAGCGCGCCGAAAAAGAGCGAATTCGGCGCGCGGCGCAGCAGTCCCGGAAGCGACGCGGAGAGCGTGCCGTCGAAGTAGGCATCGACGCCGTCGAGGAACGTGGCGGGATCGACGTGCTTCTGCGCCAGATCGAGACGAGCGACTTCGATGAGGTCGCTCAGCGTGTCGACCCAACCCTTGTGCTGGTCGGTCAGCGGAGCGTCCGCGTTGCGCGTCGCCTGAAGGTGCGCGGCCGCCGTGTCGAGATCGCCTGCCGCCATCGCCAGCGCTCCCACGCGCATGTCGCGGTCAGTGCCGTACATCGTTGCGCTCTCCTGAACGCGCGCGAGCAGAGGTTGCCCGCGCGCGAGCAGGAAGGCATGGATCCGGCTCTGGCCTGCGTCGAGCTCGAACCCCGCGAGCCACGCTTCCACCTCCAGGTTGGTGGCGTCCTCGCGGCGATGCAGCTTGGCCAGCCACAACGCCTGATCGTGGAGAACCTCCGGAGGAAGACCAGCGCCCAGCGCGTCTCGCGCCTCCCGAAAGAAAGTCTCGCTGTTGAAAGCCTCGAGGCGCGCTCCCTCCGGATCGCCGGCCGTGAGCCCGGCGAGCCGTTTCGCGATGATCGGCGTGCGCGCTCCCTTGTTCCAGGCCACCGTGCACAGAGAGATCGCCTGTCGGACCCGACCGAGCTCGGCTGCGCCCAGACAGGCGAGCTGCTGCAACGCGGCTGCGTCCTTTGGATCGCGCGCGCCGCCGGCGCGCGTGGCAATCTCTTGCGGCCAATCGACGGTGCCGATCTTGCGCCGTTCGAAGAGACGGAACATGGCCTGGCGAAACGCCACGTCGGGCGCGTCGCGCAAGCCCAGCAGCAGGGTCTTCGCCTGGATGTGGCGGGCCCGGTTCGTCGGGAGGGAGCGGCGCTTGCCGCGCGCGTCCGGATCCGCATTGCGATCCAGCGCGCGCGCCGCCGCGGCCGCGTCGCCGGCCAGGTAAGGCGCCCAGAAACGCAGCGAAGTCGCGGGCGCGTCCTTCGGTGCGTGCGCCAGATAGGCAGCGACTCGCGCCGCGAACGCGCCGACCTCGCTGGCGGGCAGGGCGTCGAGCCGGCCCAGACTCCACCAGTCGAGACGGTACTCGTCGGTGGATCTCAGCGGCGCGTCGAGCAGCCGCTCGGTCTTCTGCTCACCGTCGACGATGGGCGCCAGCTCGGCGCGCGAATGCGCCGGGCCCTGGTCGAGCGCGTCGGCCAGCCACCGCCACAGCAGGGCGCCCCCGGCGCCAGCGGCACGCTGGATCCAGGTCCGTTGCGCTGCGCTCACCGCCGCGGCCGGCGCCGCACGGACCCACGCCATCGCGAACATCTGACCCGCGGCCGACGACGACGGGGCCGCGAGCCAGAAGCGCGCCGCCGATCGGAGGGCATCGCCGGCACGCCCGCGCGAGAGCGCGAACGCTGTCTTCACGCGCAGCGCCGGCGCGCTTGCCGGCGCGGTGCGCTCGAGCCGCATCATGGCTTCGCGCGCCAGCGCGGTCTTGCCAGCTTGCTGCGCGGCCATCCACGTCCAGGCAGCGAGGTCCGCGCCGGTTGCGCCGTCGTAACGTTTCCAGACCTTGGCGAGACGCTCGAGTGTTCGCTGTGGATGGTCCTTCCACTGATACAGCACCTGGTTCAGCTTCGATGGCTGGTCGTCGTCCGCACGTTTCGAATCGTCGTCGTCCTCGTCTTCTGTGTCGTCAGCCGCGGCGGCGTCGTCCCCCGCGTTGTCGTCTGCCTTGGGCAGGAGTTGATTCGCGGCGCTCAAGAGAGTCGAGATCTGTGCCGGCTTGGACTTGTCCGCGCCGGATTTGTCGGGCCCAGGCTTCGACTTCTTCGCCTCCGCGTCGAGGACGAGGCGGATCGCCAGTTGTTCGTTCGCGCTGAGCACGGCGCCCCACCGGTCCAGCACCGCGCGCGCGGCTGGCCAGTCCCGGCGAGCGCACGCGACGGCAATCTCGAGGTTGGTGAGGTCGGGAGTTCCCAGGTAACGCTCGGTGCGCAGACGCGCGAGCTTGGGCTCGAGCGCGCTCAGCTTGACCGGATCACCGTGAGCGAGGGCTGACAGCCAGCCTGCGTGCAGGTCGGGGAGACGATCGATCGCGCCGGCTGGATCGTCGACGCTCCTGGCGCCGTCTTCGTCGTCATCTTCCTCCTCGGCGTCGAGCGATTCGAGCAACAGCAAGCGGTTCTTGCATTCGTCCGCGGCGATGGACGTAGCAAGGCAGACGCGCAGCTGCCGCTCGGCCGGCCGCCTGGATGCGTGCAGCACCGCGAGGGCGCGTTCGCGCTGATCGTGATCCTCGCGGTCGTTGAGGCTGAGCGCCGCATCGGTCGCTCTCTGGAACTGCAGTTGGGCCAGCGCCGGCGTGAACGGCTCCGAGAAGATCCGCCGCAATGCTGTGTGTTCCAGCGCAGTCGGCGGTTTCCATGCGTTGGCCGCGTACGGGGCAACGTTCGTGCGGCGCGCAATCACTCGGCTCGCGAACCAGAGTGATCGTTCTGCACCGGTGCTCTGGCTCCAGCGCTGCAGGTCGGCGTCGCGCCGCAATTCGAGATCGGCAAACGCGCCGATCTCCAGCGCGGTTGCGCGCAGCTCATCGCTCGCGCGCGGAGCGCGGGCGATGCGGTCGATTTCCCGGCGTGCGTCGGCGAAGAGATGCACGGTGTGCAGGCGATACGCAAGCGCGATGGTTAGGGCGAGCACGTCCGGGTGCGCCTTCTGCAGGACGAGCAGCTTTGCGATGACCGTGCTGGAGGCCGGCATCTCCGACAGCACGGCCGCCGCCTCTTTTGCGGTCAGCAGTCCGGCCGCCTGGGCATCGCCGAGCAGCAGGCGCGCGACCCGGCCTTGCAGGTGCTGCGGTTCGGCCTGCCTCAGCTGTTCCGCGAGAGAGAGCGCGCGCGTGAGATCCTCGTCGCGAAGCGCGCTCGACAGGCGCTCCTCGAGGACCTCGATGCCGAGCTCGCCGGCTTTACCCAGATCGGCGTCGTCGATGAGCGGCGCCTCGGTATTCCACTGCTCTTCCAGGTAGGCCCGCCATGCCGGATCGGTGCTCAGCGCCGGCCGCAGCTGCGCGCGCAGGTCCAGAGGAACTTTGTGCGCGTTCGGAAGAACCACACGGCGCACGAGATCGAGGTGATTCGCCGCCTCGGCCGGCTCCCAGGTCAGCGCGTCGATCACGAGCGACCCGGCGCCCGCGCCATCGCCGCGCGCGATCGCGCGCAGAACCGCGTCGTGCAGGCGCGCCGCGGATGCGGGCGCCTTCGGGTCTTCGGTCAGCGCATCGATGAGCGCGCTGATCCCGGCGTTGCGCAACGCCAGCGCTTCGGCGCGCACGGCGAGGTCGGCGTTGCCCGCGCTCTCTTCGAGATCGGCGAGCCGCCACGCCACCGATACGCGGGTGGCGGCCGACGGCGCCGCTTGCAGCTCGGCGGCCAGCGCGCCTCGCCGCTCGGGGATCGTCGACGGCGCTGGTGGCGTCGACGATGTCGCGCCAGTCGCGACGCCTGCGCCTGCGAGCACGCTGGCGACCGCCGCAGCAAGCGGGATCGCAAACCACGCCGCGGGAACACCTGAATCGCTCGCCCGCTTTCGATTCGCGACGCCGACCTGGCCCACTCGCCCGGCATTCTACGGGGCGTCGAGAAACGGATCCACGGCGGCGACCAGCCCGGGCGATTCGAAGACGTTATAGTGGGTCCGGCCGGGCAAGATCGCCAGGCGGGCGCGCGGGGCGGCGCTGCCATCCCAGCCCGCATCGCGCAGTCCGCCGCCGAGGAGCTCGAAGAAACGCGCGATGTGCGCCGGCGGCATCGAGTCGCCGTCGGCGAAGACCAGCATCACCGGCATCGCGAGCTTGGCGATGTCGGCGGACCAGTCGTAGCCGCGGGTCTGCAGCTCGCCCATCTTGTCGAGCAGCTGGGGAAACCGCTCCGGGTGCGGTGCGATGGCGGCGTAGGTCTGATAGACGGGCGACGGTCGCATCGGCTCCGCGAGCGCGCGCCCGACATGCTTGAACCCCTCCTGTACTTCGGGGTGCCAGCCGCTGCTGCTGAACGGGCTCGAGACCACCACCAGCTTGCGTAGTCGCGCCGGGTGGCGGATGGTGGTCTGCAGCGCCACGCCGCCGCCGAACGAGTAGCCGAGCAGATCCACCTGCGCGAGGCCGAGCGCGGCGAGTAGAGCGGCGATGTCATCGGCCATCTGCTCGTAGCGCAGCGGGCGCTCGACGTCGGCGGTGCGGCCGTGCGCTTGCAGGTCGACGGCGATCACTTGCCGGCGCCGCGCGAGCTGTTCGGCGACCGGCGCGTCGAGCGCGGTGTTGTGCAATCCACCGTGCAGGAGCACCAGCGGCGTACGGTCATCGCCGCGTGGCTGGCCGCGCATTTCGTAGTAGAGCCGCAGCCCGTTGACGTCGGCGTATCCTGATTGAACGGGCGTCTTCGCTGTCTCGGTCATGGAAGGTCTCCTCGATTTTGGATCTGCTAAGAGGTGGGGCCGGCCGCGCCGGCGCTCAGGATCAGCGGCAGGCCGAACTTCTCGACCAGCGTCGGCATGAAGGTGGTGATCTCCGCGATTGCGCCGTCGCGCAGGCGCAGGACGTCGATCTTGAATGCGCGAAATTCGCTGTCACCGGGCCGGCGCAGGTAGCTGACCGCCGCCGGCTGGCGGTTCGCCCACGCGGCGACCAGCCGCCACTCGCCCATCGATGCGGCCTGCGCGAACAGCGGTGTAATCTTGGCGATGCCGTCGTACAGGAACGGATGCGGCGGCATGGTGACCCGGATATCCTCGCGCATGAGGGCGACCGACGACGCCTGATCCATCCGCTCGTGCGCATCGATGAACGCGGCCAGCAGCGTGCGTTCGCGCTCCGTCGGCTCGGTCGCGCCGGCTCGGTCGCCGCCGGGCGCCGCGCCTCGCTGCATCGTGGCCCGCGCACGTTGCAGCCCGCTGTTGGTCGCGGCGACGCTGGTCTCGAGCAGCGCCGCCGTCTCCGCCGCCGACCAGCCGAGCACGTCGTGCAGGATCAGGATCGCGCGCTGCCGCGCCGGCAGGAGCTGGATCATCGCCAGGTAGCCGAGCGCGATCGTCTCGCGCTTCACCGCGACGTCGTCGGGCGTCTCCGGGGCGGCAAGCTCGTCGAGCAGGCAATCCGGATACGGTTCGAGCCACGGTAGCTCGGCGAACGACGTCATCACTGCCAGGCGCCGCCGCTTGCCCTTGAGCGCGTCGAGGCAGGCGTTGGTCGCGATCCGGTACAGCCAGGCCCGAAATCCTGGATCACCGGTCGATTCGTCGTAACTGGACCGGCTCTGCCAGGCGCGCATCAGCGTGTCTTGCACCAGGTCTTCCGCGTCGTGGAACGACCCGAGCATGCGATAGCAGTGCACGTGAATCTCGCGGCGGTGCCGTTCGGTCCGGCTGCGGAATTCTCGTTCGTCCGTCGTCATGTTCGGATCCTTCCAGCGCGGCTCCAGGGTTTTCAAGCCTGGCGCGCTCGCAGCGCACCGCCCAGCCACGCGCAGGGCAGCGTGGTCACCGCCAGCGCGACTGGATACCACAGCGGACCCATGTCGTGCGTGAGGGTCGCAACGACGCCGGCGAGGCTGGCGACGAAGCCGATCGCCGCGGCCACCCACACGTGGCGCCACGGACGGCTCGGCGCCAGACGTGCGACCAGGTAGAAACCGACGATGGCGAGGATCACCCGGTAGGTTGTGGCTGCCACGAAGCGCGGCGCTTCGTAGGTCACCTGGTTGATCGGCGGAAAGAGCCCGGTGAGGTGCAGGACCTCGTCGGTGCCGAGCGCCAGCGCCGCGCTCGCGGCCATGCCGCCCAGCACGGCACCCATGCTGCGGGCCCAGCGCCACGCTCGGGGCGTGGATTCCGGGGTCGTCGTCATCGTCATTCCGGTTGTCGCCGTCATCGTCGCGTCGTTAGTCATGGTGACCTCCTTTGCCAGGTAAAACGACGCGCGCGGCGGCGATCATCGGTCGGCCGATGATTTTTCTCTTTTTTTGGAGGAGCCTGGCGAAAGCTCCGAATATCCGCGCCTTTTGCGAGCTAGCGCTTGGCGAACCGCGCCTCGATCGCCCCCAGGACGAACGCCCAGCCCTCGCCGTGCGTCCGCCCGAAGTCGTCGTCGGGGACGCCGGTGTGGTGGAGCGTGACCAGCGTGCCCTTGCCGTCCGGTTCGAACGTCAGGGTCACGACCGATTCGATCCCGCGCGTCGCCTCGGACATCCAGGTGTGCTCGATGCGGCGCGGGCGATCCAGGGTGACGAACCGGCCGTAGTGCGCCCACTCGCGTCCCTCGTGCGAGACGCAGTGATAGAAGAGGCCGTCGACCTTGCTGTCCATGAGGACGCGCTTCGCGCCGAACCAGGGACCGCCCGGGCTCTTCGTGTCGAGCCAGACGTCGTAGACCTCGTCGGGGCGGGCCGGGATCACGCGCGTGATCGTGAGCTCGGTTTGCTTCGGTGCCGTGTAGTTCATCGCTTGTGCTCCTTGTTGATGTCGGCAAAGAACTTTTCCAGACGGTCGAATCGCTCGGTCCAGTAACGCTCGTAGCGGTGCGCCCATCGCGCCACCTCGCGCAAGGGGGCGGCATCCAGCGCCAGCAGGTGCTCGCGCCCGCGGCGCGCGCGCCGGACGACCCCCGCCTTTTCCAGCACCTTGAGGTGCTTCGAGATCGCGTTCAGCGACATCGCGAACGGTGCCGCCACGTCCGTGACGCGGGCGGGCCCGCGCGCCAGTTGATCGATGATCGCGCGGCGGGTCGGATCCGCGACCGCCGCGAGCGTCTGTCCGAGCGAGTCAGTCATAATTCAACCTACGGGTTGAATATAGTCGGCTGGCGAGCTTGTCAAGGCACGCCTCGGGGTGACATGGCTCCGGCGCCGTCGTGTGGCGGCGGGCATGGTAAGAATGGCGCGGTGAAGCTGTTGATCACGGGCGCCGCGGGGTTCGTGGGCAGCCGCATGGCCGAGGAGCTGAAAGCCCGGCGCGGCGATATCGAACTCTGCGGCGTCGACAACCTGTCTCGGCGCGGCAGCGAGACCAACCTACCGCTGCTCGCGCGCCTCGGCTGCCAGGTCTTTCATGGCGACGTCCGCAACGACGAAGATCTCGCCGAGCTGCCGCGCGTCGACTGGGTGATCGATTGCGCGGCCAACCCCAGCGTGCTCGCGGGCGTGTCGGGCGGCACGCGCCCGCTGGTCTCGCACAATCTGGGCGGGACTCTGAACCTGCTGGAGAAGTGCCGCCGCGATGGCGCCGGGTTGATCTTGCTGTCGTCGAGCCGCGTCTACTCGATCGATGCGCTCGGCAGCCTGCCGCTCGACGAGGACGGCCCGCGCCTGCGCCTGCGTCCGGGCGCCGCGCTCCCCGCGGGCATGTCGCCGGCCGGCGTGACCGAGCGATTCTCGACGGCGGCGCCGATCTCGCTCTACGGGGCGACCAAGCTCGCCTCCGAGATCATGGCGCTCGAGTACGGCGCGACCTTCGGCTTCCCGGTCTGGATCGATCGCTGCGGCGTCATCGCCGGGCCCGGCCAGTTCGGCAAGATCGATCAGGGGATCTTCTCGTTCTGGATCTATCAGTGGCTGCGCGGCCGCCCGCTGTCGTATATCGGCTACGGCGGGCGCGGGCAGCAGGTGCGCGATCTGCTCGCTCCCGGCGATCTGGCCGAGCTGCTCGACCGGCAGTTACGCGCCGGTGCTCGGAAGGCGCCGCGCGTGGTCAACGCGGGCGGCGGCAACGCGCGCGCCATGAGCCTGCGCGAGCTGTCCGACTGGTGCCGCCAGGCGCTGGGAACGGAGCACCCGATCGGCAGCGTCCCCGAGACGCGCCCCTTCGACATCCCCTATTACGTCACCGATAACGCGCTCGCTCAGGAGACGTGGGGATGGCAGCCGGTCGAGCCGCGCGACGAGACCCTGGAGCGGATCCTGCGCTGGGCGCGGCAGAACCCGGCGGCGCTGGAGATCTTCGCGCCGTGACCACCGGCGATACAGGGGTTGTAATGAAGCTCTCAGTGGTGATCCCGGCGCACAACGAGGAAGGTTGCGTGCGGTCGACAATCGAGAGCCTGTACCACGCGTTGGTTGCGGCCGCCATTCCCCACGAGATCCTGGTCGTCAACGACAACTCCACCGACGCCACCGAAGAGATCCTGCGCAGTCTCGCTGAAGCGCTGCCGACGGTGCGCTACGTGAACAACGCGCCGCCCAACGGCTACGGGTTTGCGGTGCGCCGCGGGCTGCTCAGCTACACCGGTGACGCGGTGGCGATCTATATGGCCGACGCGTCCGACAGCCCGGCCGACCTGATCGCGTTCTACCGGCGCATGATCAGCGACGGTGTCGATTGCGTGTTCGGCAGCCGCTTCATGTCGGGCTCGCAGGTCATCGATTACCCGTGGCCCAAGCTGATCCTGAACCGTCTGGCCAACACGTTCATCAACGTGCTCTTCGGCCTCGAGTACAACGACATCACGAACGCGTTCAAGCTGTTCCGGCGCAGCGTCATCGACGGGCTCAATCCCCTGATCGCGCACCACTTCAACCTCACGGTCGAGCTGCCGCTCAAGGCCATCATCCGCGGCTTCAGCTTCTCGGTCGTCCCCAACGCGTGGACCAACCGCAAGGCCGGGCTTTCGAAGCTGAAGATCAAGGAGATGGGCTCTCGCTATCTCTTCATCGTCCTCTATTGCCTGATCGAGAAGTGGCTGGCGCGCGGCGACTACATGCGGCCGCGCGAGCGCGCGCTGGAAGCGCCCGCGACCGAGCGATCGCGTCCGATCACGCCCTGAGCGGCCGTCAGCTGCGTCGGGCCACGACGAAGAACTGCGCGCCGAACACGCGCCAGAGCGGCGGCAATTTGAGGTAGAGCGCGACCAACCACGGCCAGCTCGGCAGCTTGCCGCGCATGGTGAAGGGGAGCGAGCGCGGCCAGCAGCGTTCGATTTCGAAACCGGCGAGCACCAGCGCTTCTTGCATCGACTGATCGGTCAGCGGCAGGTGATGATCGAAGTAGTCGAAGTAGTTGCCGGCGCAATAGCGGAAGTTGGGGCCGAGGATCAGGAAACGCCCCCCCGGGCGCAGGACTTGCCGGGTCGCGCGCATGATCTTCAGGATCTGCTCGCGGCTGCGACAGTGCTCGAAGAAGTTGCTGGTGAACGCGACGTCGAAGTGTCCGGCAGGCAGCACCTCGCCCAGATTCTCGGCGCTGGTGTTGTGGATGGTGATCCCGGGCGCCGCGAAGGAGGCTGTATCCTGGTTGAGGTCGACGCCCACGCGCTCTTGCCGCGGGTCGAGCGCATTCAGAAACTCGCAGTAGCCCGGTGCGATCTCCAGCACGCGGTCCTGCGGGCCCACGAACCTCGAGAACCAGCCGCGATGAAGCGTGCGCCACAGCGCCAGGCGGCGCTCGCGCGTCGCCGCGGGGAAGCGCTCCCGGTACATCCCCGAGAGCTCACCGGTGAGATCCCCGGCGGTCAGGTCCGACTGCGCCATTGCCAGCTTTCGATCATCTCTCCGACGATATCGCGCAACGAGATCTCGACCTTCCACCCCGGGTAGTGGCTCTCGAGCTTGCGCAGATCGGAGATGTAGCAGATGTGGTCGCCGCGGCGAGCGGTATCGACGTACTCGGTCCGCAGGCGGCCGCCGCCCAGCTCGGCGACGAGATCCGCCGCCTCGAGCAGCGAGACGCTGTTCGCGCGGCCGCCGCCCAGGTTGTAGACCTCGCCCGCGCGCGGCGCTTCGCAGAAGCGATGCACAGCGCGCAGGACGTCGCGGCAATGGATGTTGTCGCGCACCTGCTTGCCCTTGTAGCCGTAGATTCGATAGGTGTTCCCGGTCATGGCGGTCTTCACCAGATACGACAGGAACCCGTGCAGCTCGACGCCGCTGTGCTGCGGCCCGGTGAGGCAGCCGCCGCGGAAGACGCCGATCTTGAGGCCGAAGTAGCGCCCGTACTCCTGGGCCATGACGTCGGCCGCCACCTTGGACGCGCCGAACAGCGAGTGCAGGCAGCGATCGATGCGGCACTCCTCCGAGATGCCCGGATAGTCTTGGTCGCGCGCATACTCCCAGCGCGTCGGCATCTCCTTGAGCGGCAGCTCATTGGGTGCGTCGCCATAGACCTTGTTGGTGCTGAGCAGGATGAAGACCGCGTCGGGCCGATGGCGGCGAAGCCCTTCGAGCAGGTTCATCGTGCCGCCCGCGTTCACGTCGAAGTCCTCGAACGGCATCTTTGCCGCCAGGTCGTGCGACGGTTGCGCGGCGCAATGAACGATGAGGTCGAAGGGCTCGGCCGCCAGCAACCCGAGTACCTGGTCGCGGTTGCGGATGTCGAGCTCCACATGGCGGAAGCGTTTCACGTCGCGCTCGAGCCGCTGCTGATTCCAGCGCGTATCGCCGTCCGGTCCGAAGAACACCGCCCGCATGTTGTTGTCGACGCCGAGGACGTCCGCCCCCAGCTCGCTGAAGTACACGACCGCCTCAGACCCGATGAGACCGTTCGACCCGGTAACCAGAACCCGCATGGTCGGCGGACTATAGCGTCGGGCCAGGACGGTGGCGAGGGGCCTTCCATGGGGGGCATTTGAACGAGGTCGAGGTCATCCGTCTCGGCGGAATCTCACCTCGTACGGACCGAATGTCGCCGCTGCCTTGTATTTTGCGTCGAGGTACGTATCGAGGAGCTTCGCGCCCGGCTTTCCGCTGTCGTTCTGGGGTTCCGCCCACCAAGGTGCCCGCGTCAGCACCACCAGATGGGTACGCAGCTTTTCCAGCGAATCAATTATCTCTGTCTGAACCTCGGCCCGCGTCACCATCCCGGGGTCGAACTGCAAGTAGCGTGTCGCCGAAGGGCGGTCGAGCACGAAATAGAGATCCACTTCGTTGGCCATGACCGAGGAATGGTTGAAGGCGCCGATGTAAATCCGTTCACCCGTCGCGGAGTGTGACTGGACGTATTCCCTCAGGTCACGCCGCGCGGCAGCGCGGTCGTCGGGAATGCCCCGCGTGAACGGGGAGCCATCGAGCTTTGCGTCGCTCACGCCAGCGTCCGACGTCTGGAACAGCGGGCTTTGCGGGGGAAGGCCGGCGCGCAGTGCCCACAGGAAAAAGGCGGTCACGACGAGGCCAGAAAGGCCACCCCGCACTGTGAGCTGGCGGCCGAAGCTCACCGCCAAGCTGCACGCCAGGATCAGACCAGGCGCGAGTCCATAGATCGCGTGGACCCAGTCGGAGCGCCCCGTGGCCTGCGGAATCACCGCCAATGAGAGCGCCGTCAGCATAGCCACGGTGACGCGATCGACGCGTGGCCGGTGGGCTCGCCAGGTGCGCACCAGTCCCAGCGCAGGTGCCCACAGCACCACCGCATACACCATGCAGGTGATGTCGGTCAGGAAAGCCGGCAGGCGTGTGCGCGTCAGCGGCGCCACTACCTTCATTGTCCAAAGCGGTGGTACCGGCAGTTTGCGGCTCGGCATCACGTACCGCACCTCATCGATCAAGCCGTCGTGCAGGATGAGACTCCACTTCGCCACGATCAGCGTTGGTACCCAGAAGAGCACGAACGGAATGGCGGCGCCGACGGCAATCCATCCGATCAGACGAAGGGTTTGTTGGCGGCCAAGAGCTCGGCTGCGGACCCAGAGAAAGGCTCCCGGGCAGAGCGCGGCCACGAAATACACGAACAGATCGTGCCGAAAGGCGAGGGTCAAGCCGAGCATCGCCCCCGCCACCATCCAGGGTCCGCGTGCCCGCGTTTCGACGGCGTACGAGAGCGCGATGATCGACGCGAGCGCGAACATCAGGGCGACGAGCCACGCGTACGGCGAGGGCGGCAGCCGCGCAAGAAACAAAAGGAGCAACCCTGCAGGCAGCGCGGTGAACCGGCGGCCCACGGTCCGCGCGCCAGCGACGCCCGCCATGAGCGCAACGCCCAGGCGAATGCTGTGTGTGAAGTAGCGGACGACCAAGACCTGGGTACCGAATAGCTTCCACAGGGCGACCAGAACAAAGAACAGCCCCGGCGGATACTGCGAGAAAAAGTCGCGGTACGGCCAGTAGCCCCACGACACCATGCGCGCGTGGCTGAGGACGATCCCCTCGTCATAGAAACCGAGGATGTAATGTGTTTGTTGGAAGATCTGGTGCGCGCCGACCAGCAGGGCCAGCACGCCGACGGCGTCGAACACCAGCGGCGCGAGGGATGAGAGCCGATCTCGCACGGCCATCAGCGGCGACCTCTGGCGCCCGTTCGCGGGGGGGCCAACACTACCGCCCGAAGATCTCGATCTCGGTGAGCGCCACGTATTTGTCGGACGCCACGCGAACGAAGCGGACCCGTGCACCTTGCGCCTCGATGACCCACGGCTTGCTGGCTGAGAACCCGGTCGTGCGGCGCGCGATCTCCTTCCACTGGCGACCGTCCTCCGAGGACTCGAGGCGCAGGGGCAGAGCCTCGTCGAACCAGCCGTCGGCTCGGTTGAAGACCTTGATCTGCGAGACACGATGGACGGCCTCCAGGTCCACCATGACCCAGCCACCGCCGCCGTTGGTGTGGACGCCGTATGTGCTCTCGATTCGACCGTTGACGACGCCACTATTGTCGGGGGGCGCGGTGCTGGCGGGATGCCGGGAGCTGATGCTGACCGGCCGATGCAGCGCGAGATTCGGGAGCCCGACGAGCTTCCACGCGCCGAGCACGACGACCGCAGCCGCGATTGCGAAGAGCAGTGAGACCCGCAACAGGCGCTCGGCGCGGATCACCCTCAGCGTGCGCGGATCGATGAGTCCGCGCAGCCAAGCCAGTGCCTGCTGTATCGTCTTTCGCTGGGCCAAGAGCTGTTCCGGAGGCGACTCGTCGAAGATCAGCGGCTCGTGCCCCGAATCCAGGATCTTCCGAGCGGCCCCCACTTCAGCCGGCGGCTCGGCGATGGCCGCGCGACGCGAGAGGCTGGCCAGTGCTTCCCAGGGTGAATCTGCCTCCGCCAACAACGCGCGGGGATCGGAGGTGGGGTCGTGCGCGGTCACCGCGGCGACGATGAACAGGCGAATGGCGTCCCGATAGAGGAGCATCGCCGAGGCGATGCTGCGCGAGTCGGAGAGCTCATCGGCGACAGACGTCCTGCGAACCGCCGCTCGATGGTATCTCGCCGCGACGTCCTGCCGTTCGGGGCCTCGGGAGCGAACCTGCTGCTCGACGTCCTCCAGGAGGAACCGAGACCGCGCGCGGCGCCATATTCCTGCGCCCGAGGGCTGACGAGCGGACATCAGACGGTTCGACCCGGTAACCAGAACCCGCATGGTCGGCGGACTATAGCTGCGGTGCGCGACGGCGGCGAGAGGAGCACTGCGGTATGACGGCTCAGCACCGACTCGTCGAGCCGAGGCCCGAGGGACGGCCCTGGTGGGCGCCGCCTTTTCGGAGTCCGCTGTGGCAAAATCACCGTCGGCCGTGCCGTCATGCCGACGCTCCTTGCATTAGACCGCGTCTTGACGCGGCCCACGAACCAAGCCCTCGGGCGCTACCAGCTGCTCGGACGCCTGGGCGCGGGCGGCATGGCAGAGGTGTTCGTCGCCCGTTGCGGCGAGCTTGTCGGCATGCAGTCGCTGGTCGCGGTCAAGCGCATCCTGCCTCATCTGGCCGAGGACGAGGGCTTCGTGGCGCTCTTCCGGCGGGAAGCACAGATCTCGCTGCGGCTGCGCCACCGCGCCATCGCACGCGTGATCGAGGTCGGGCGCGCCGAGAGCGCCTGGTTCCTGGCCATGGAGCTGGTGCCGGGCGAATCGCTGGCGCACCTGTTGGTCGCCGAGCGCGAGAGCGGCATCGCCGCCGATCCGCGCGTGGTGGCGTGGGTGGGAGCGGAGATCGCGCTGGCCCTTCACCACGCGCACACGTTGAGCGAAGCTGGTGCGCCGCTGCCGGTGATCCACCGCGACGTCAGCCCGCAAAATCTATTGCTGGGCTTCGATGGCGCCGCCAAGCTCATCGACTTCGGCGTGGCGCGTTGCGCGCAACTGTCAGACATGACCCGTACCGGGACTGTGCGCGGCAAGCTGGCGTATGCCTCGCCGGAACAGCTCGCGGCGCGGCCACTCGACGGGCGATCGGATCTGTTCTCGCTCGCCGTCGTGCTGCACGAGTGGCTCGCGCGCCGTCCGTTGTTCGTACGCGACAATGACGCCGCGACGGTGCAGGCGGTGCAGGCGGCGGACGTGCCGCCGCTGCCGCACGCGCCGCGGCTCTCTGCGGTGATCGCGCGCGCGTTGTCGCGTGCGCCGGAGCATCGTTATCCCGACGGTGAGGCGCTGGCCGAGGCGCTGCTCGCCGCTTCGGGCGGCCGCCCGCCCGCGCCGGAGCGCCTGGTCGCGGCGCACCTGCACGCGCTGTTCCCGGATCGCGAGGCGCGCTGGCAGGCGATCGTCGCGGGGCGGTCCCTCGCCGGCATGGAGGGCGCGGCGCGCGCCGTTGGCGGAGAGACCCTGCCGTCGGGCCCGGTCCTCGAACCGGGCTGGGCGCCGGAGTCGGTGCTCTCGGGTCGTCCGGCGGGTCGCGCGGGAACCCTCACGATGGGTACACGCGCGCGCCATCGCCGCCGGCGCGCGGTCGCGCTGGCGGTGGCGGGCGCCGCGGGATTCGCGGCGCTGGTCTTCGGGTGGGTTCGCCGGGATCCGGGCTCGCCCGCGAGCGGCGTCCGCGCGGTGCCCGTGATCTCCGAGGCGCGGGCGGTGGCGCGTCCGGTGGCGCCGCCCGAACCGCCGGCGGCGGCTCCTGCGGCGATTGCCGGCGAAAGCGACGGCCCAGGTGCGGAGGTGGCGGCGATCGCCGTTGCGCCGTCTGCGGCCGCGCAGCGTACGAAGGCGCCGCACACGCACCGGCGCATCAACCGGGCTCCGACGGCCGCGCGGCGCGCCGTCGTCGACGAGCTCGAGCCCAGCCCGTACAAACGTTGATGGCGCGCACGGCCGGCGGGCGCATCGCTGCGGGCTGGCTGTGGCTGGCCGTCGTCATGTCGATGCTGGCTCTGCCGGCGCGCGCGCAGGCGCAGACCGCCGATGTCTGCCCGCGCGTCCCCGCCGGCTTGCGCTGCGCGCCGCTGCCCAGGGATGGGTGGATGCGGCGCGAGGCCCTTCAAGCGCTGGACGCTGAAGGACGGCGTCGTGTTGGCCGCGGTGACTACGGTGGCGCGGCGCAGGTGTTTGGTTGCCTGGTCGAAGGCGATCCCACGCCCGAGTCGGCCGGCAATCTGGCCGTCGTCCTGCGCGAGCACGGCGATCTCGGCGATGCGCTGCTGATGGCGCGGTGCGCGGAGGATCTGGCGCCGCCGGGCCCCACGCGCGATCGCGCGCGCACGCGGCGCGAGGAGCTGGAACGCCGCCTTGGTCTTCCGGCAACGGCTGCGCGCGAAGGGGGAGACCCGCAGCGTCTCGCAGTCGCGCCGCCTGCGCCGCTCCCCTTGTCTCCGGCCGGCCCGAGCGCGTCGGGCGCCACGCCCGGCGCGCTCGATCTGAGTGCGTCCCCGGCGCAACAGCCGCAGGTGTCACGTCACCGTGCGGCCCTCGCAACGCTGGCCGCCGGTGCCGCCGCGCTGATCGCGGGCGGTGTGCTCTATGCGCTCGCGCGCGATCGCGCGCGCCAGTTCGATGAGGAACAGCAATCCACTGGTTTCACCGACCGCGCGCGCACCTTGCGCGGCGACGCTCAAAATCTGCAGACCGCATCCTGGATCACCGGCGGTGCCGGCGTGGCGGCCGCCGCCGTGGGCGGCGTGTTGTTCGCGTTCTAGCGCGGTCAAAAGTCGGCGCGCGTCAGCTGCGACTCACGGACATCCGGCGCAGCTCGCCACGCCCAGCAGCAAGCAGCAGGTCTTTTGCATTCCGCCGCAGGAGCACGGGCAGCCAGGCATGCAGGCGAAGCAGCCGCCGATCTGGGCGGGGCAGGTGATCACTGGTGGTCCGTCGCTGGCACCGGCGGCGTCGCGATCTGCGCACTGGTCGTGGCAGATGCCGTCGCAGCAGAGCATGCCGCCGGGGCAGTGGCCCGCGGTGTCGCAGGCGATCCCTTCTTTCCACGACAGATCCAGGCAGGAGATCGCCGCCAACGCCACGGCGATCGCAGCGGTCGCCATCCATGCTGCTGAAGCGCCGGAGCGCGCGCGTTGTCGAGCCACCGTCGATCAGGATACCAAACCCGTCTGACCCCGGCGCGATCCGCGCACCGCGTGATCGTCGCACGCTGTATCACGAGACGTCTCGATACACCCTGATACAGTCGCGAATCGCGGACGAAACGCGACGAATCGCGGACTTCGCTGCCTCGAAAACCGGCGCGCGCCTTGCTCTTCCCCCGATGGCTCACCCATCTCGGAGGTCATCGATGAATCGCTTCGCCCCCGCGTTCGCTCTCGCCGCCGCCCTCGTCTCGCTACCGTCGTGTACGGGCACGCCGCCGCCTGGCGCGCTCGATGCTGGTATCACGTCGCACATCACCGACCCGGGCGTGCCGACGCGCATCGCGAATCCGGGCCTGTGCGCGCCGGCCACCGCGTTCAGTTACGCGCTGTGCACCTGCGAGAACCTGACCCAGGTCGGTTTCCTCAAGGTCGGCACCGGCCCTTCCGGCGATGGCTCGGTCGGCGTCAACGGCTTGAGCTCGGTCGCCAACGACAGCCAGGTCGCAGGCTCGTGGGTCTCGTGGCAGCAGTGGACCGCCGGCACCGGCGCGCACATCGGCGGCGCGTTGCGCAGCGGCGCCGATCTGGTCGTCGCGGGCGCGGTGTGGGTCGGCAAGGACATGGCGGTGAAGCAGAACCTGACCGGCGCCGGCTTTCTCTCCATCGGCGGCGCACTGCGCGTTGGTGGCAACGACATCTTTCTGGGCGTGCGCAACGTCGCCGGCGGGCGCGCCGCGTTCGACGCGCCCACGCAACCGCCGTGCGGCTGCGATCCGTCGACGCTGTTCGACGTCGCGGGTGCCGTCGCGATGGCGCGCACCATGAACGACAACGCCACCGCCGGGATCTCGCCGGGCGCACAGCTCGACATCGGCGTGCAGCGCATGGTGCTCGACACCGGCCGCTACTACTTCCAGGGCATTCACAACATCGGTGCCGGTGTGCTCGACATTCGCGGCAACGTATCGATCTACATCGACGGCAGCCTCGACGAGATCGGCGCCGAAGCCATCAAGCTCGAGACCGGCGCCACGCTGGATCTGTACGTGTCGGGCGCGGTGCGCCTGGTCGGCTTCACGCCCGTCGGCAGCCGCACGTCACCGTCGTCGTTTCGACTGTTCGTGGGCGGCAGCGATCGCCTGTCGGTCGGCGCCGGGCTGCAGGAGTTCTTCGGATCGATCTACGCGCCCACCGCCGACATCGCGCTCGCGGGCGTCACCGTGGTGTGGGGCTCGCTGTTCGCGAGGAATATCATCGACGCCGGCGTCCTGGCGATCAATCACGGCGGCGCGATCCCGACTTGCACGCCGCCCGTGACCAGCAAGCCCGACGCCGGCACGCCCCCGCCGCCCATGCAGCCGCAGCCACCGCCGACGATCGTGCCCTAGCCGAGCTAGGTACTACCGCCGCGGAAACGTTCGGCGTCGATCTGCCAGCGCTTGAGCCAGCGGTGCACCTGCATGCGGGTGCACCGCATGGCGCGCGCGACCGCGCTGATGTTGCCCTGATGGCGCTCCAGCAGCTCCAGCAGCTCGGCGCGCACGCGATCGGGCTCGCGCGCCGCCGCCGCCGGCGCACCGAGCCCGATCGTGGTGTCGGCCAGCGCCTCGCGCCGGAACAGCCGCTCTGGTCCGGCGAGCGCCAGTAACGCCAGCAGCACCTGCTCGAGCTCACGGATGTTGAGCGGGTAGTCATGCGCGACCAGCGCTTCAGCGCAGCGACGATCGAAACGGTAGCTCGCCGCTTCGGCGCCGGCGTGTCGCGCCAGCAGCGCCGCGATCAAGATGCCGAGATCCATGCGGCGCGCGCGCAGGGGAGGTAGCTCGAGGTCCAGCCCCCGGATGCGTGCCAGCAGGTCGGCGCGGAAGGCGCCGCGCGCGCCGAGCTGGTCGAGATCGGCGTGGGTCGCGCACACCAGGCGGAAGTCGACGCGCACGGCCTCACCGTGCGCCGCGCCCAGCGGCACGACCTCGCGCTCCTGCACGGCGCGCAGCAGCTTGACCTGCGCCGGTGCCTGCAGCTCGCCGACCTCGTCGAGCAACAGCGTGCCGCCCGCGGCGGCGGCGATGACGCCCGCGCGATCCTGCGTCGCGCCCGAGAAGGCGCCGCGCCGATAGCCGAAGAGCTCGCTCTCGATCAGGTTCTCGGGCAGCGCGCCGCAGTTGACCGCGACGAAGCGTCCGGTCCGTCGCGACAGCGCGTGCAGCGCGCGCGCCGCGACCTCCTTGCCGGTGCCGGTCTCGCCGCGCAGGAGGATCGGCACCAAGCTCGTGGCGGCGCGCGCAAGCTTGTCGTGCACGCGCGCGGCCTCGGGCGACAGCGTGCGTAGCTCGGGCGCGCCCGCGACGTCGAAGACAGCGAGAGAGGGGCCGGTGCGGACGCGGCGCTGGAAAAGCAGGACGGTGCGGCCGACGACGATCGTCTGTCCGTCGGCGACGGCGGCGGTGTGGATCGGCTCGCCGCTGGAGAACGATCCGTTGAGCGAGCCGAGATCCTCGAAGCGCAGCTCGTCGCCCTGCCGCTCGACGACAGCGTGCCGCTCCGAAACGCGCGCGTCCGGGAGGCGCAGCCAGACTTCACCGTCGGAGGAGCGAGGCTCGACCACCAGCGAGGGGCCGCGCGCGATGACCACGATCTGTCCCGGAGCAACCTCGACCACGGCGCCGCCGGCCAACGGCTGGTCGCCGCACAGTGCGACGTGGATGAGGTCACGCTCGCGCTCGCCGGGCGCGCGCTCGTCGCCGGCGTCGCGCAAGGTCCGCACCGTCCGCACCGTCGGATCGTCGACCACGTCAGCAAAGAATAGCGCGAACCCGCTGCAGCGGGGCGTGATATGGGGAGGAATGGCATTGTCTCGCTCCGTCGTGGCGCTGGCGACATCTCTGTTTGCGGTGCCGTTCGGCGCCGCGACCGCCGCGGCGCAGCCGATTGAACCTTTGCAGAGCGCGGGTCCGACCGTTCCGCCGGCGCCCGCCGATGTCGCGGCGGCACCGGCCCAGGCAACGACGACCGCAAGTGGGCTGGCGTGGAAGGTTCTCGCGAAGGCAGATCAAACAGGGCACCCTGGTGCCCACGACAAGGTGAGGGTCGTGTTCACGGCCTGGACACCCGAGGGCGAGGTGATCGACAGCTCGATCCCCGACGGGGAGCCGCGATCGTTCCTGATGGACGACGTGACGAAGGGGCTGGCCGAAGGGCTGCGCCTGATGGTCAAGGGCGAAAAGCGCCGGCTCTGGATTCCGGCCGCGCTCGCGAGCTCGGGGCGCCCCAAGCGTCGTGGAGAGGCTGGCCCCTGCGTGATCGACGTCGAACTGGTGGACTTCGTGAAGATGCCCGACCCCATTCCGGTGCCCGAGGACGTCGATGCGGCTCCCACGGACGCGAAGCGGACGTCGTCCGGGCTGGCGTACAAGTTTCTCAAGCACGGGAAGGGGAAGCAGCACCCCAAGGCCGACAACACCGTCGAGGTTCACTACAGTGGTTGGACGCCCGACGGGCACCTCTTCGACAGCTCGGTGCGGCGCGGGCAGCCGATCTCCTTTCCATTGAACGGCGTGATCAAAGGATGGACCGAGGGCGTCCAGCTGATGGTGGTTGGTGACAAGGCGCGCTTCTGGATTCCGGGCGCGCTCGCCTACGGTGACAAGCCAGCGCAACCAGGCGCTCCGGCGGGTCCGCTGGTCTTCGACGTCGAGCTGCTGTCGATTCAGTAGCGCGCGTCGCTCACGGCGCCGGAGGTCGCAGCGCGTAGAGCTTCTCGGCGGACGCGACGTAGATCCGATCGCCGGCCAGCACGGGGCCTGCGACGATGCGCGCCGGGGGATGCCACAAGATCAAGTGGCGCCCCTCCGCGGTGACCGCGTCGACGGTATCGGTTGCGACGAGCAAGAGGCCGTTTGCGCTCACGCTGCCGCGCGCGTCGGACGCGCGCGTCTGCTGCCAGAGGATCTTACCGTCAGGCGAGATCGCCAGCAGCGAACCGGGCGGCGTCAAATAGACCTGACCCGCGGCCGCAATGATCGGCGGGCCGGAATAATTGTATTCGCTCGACGGGAGCGCCAGGTCGACGATCGGCTTCCCACCAGGCGGAATGATGCGCAAGCGCGTCTGGAAGTTGTCGTTGACGATGACGTGGGCGCGTTCCTGGTCGTCGACGGAGATCGTCCAAGGCGTCCCCGAGCCGAGGCTCTCGTGCAGCGGTCGCAGCTGCCAGTCGCACCAGAGCACGCCGGCATCGGTTGCGATGATCGGACCGGTGCGGCCGGCGGCCGCGACGACGGAGTCATCCTCCGAGCGCGTGATTCCCGCGAGCGGCTCGACGCCGTAGAGGATGTCGTTCTTGATCTTGCCGTAGTCGCGTACACGCATCGCGAGCACCTCGGCGCGCGGCGAGCCGTGCGGCTGCCGCTCGACCGACAGGAACGCGAGCACGCCGGGGCCCTGCAGGATCTCCCGGGTCGAGCTCGGTTCCGAGAACGAGAGGAAGAGGGAGGCCTCGCGTTTGGCGTCGGGCGTGTAGGTTGCCACGCCGCCGCTGGCGCCGGCGAGCAGGCGGCCGCCGTCGAGATCGAGGAGCGCGGTGCCCCCGGTGTCCGGGATCGATCCCAGTGCGCGCCCGTCTTCGGTCCAGACACCGCGCTGGTCCGCGCCGTTGACGACGACGCGGCCGTGCCCGACGAGCAAGCTCCGTGGCTGGCCCACGCCGCCGAGCGGCGCCTCCCAGAGCGGCGACCAGTTGTCGTGCACCAGCGGCGTCGCCGAGCGCCCTGTGCGCGCCGCGCCGCCCGCCGCCGAGGGCCAGGTGCCGGGCGGCGGCGCCCAGGGCGCGTACTGATCGAGCCCGTCGAACGACGCGGGCGGCACGTCCTTGAACGTCGACAATGGACGAAACAGCGTGGTCACGATCGGGCGAGCCTCGTTGCGCGGGCGGTGGTGACCGCACGCGAGCGCGCAGGCCGAGATCGCAAGTAGCAGCGCGACGCGATCATTTCTTCTCCGGCTCGACGGGATTCCAGACGCCCGGACGGCTGAAGAAGGGATCGAATTGGCCGGGGAAGCACTGCAGGAAGACCGGCGTGCAGAGACAGTTGCGGTCGCTGCAGCTCCAATCGAGCTTTGGAGGAGGACGTCGGCGCCGAGCATCCAGCAACTCTATAACGGTCTGATCTTCTCCCATACCATCGCCCGTGCTTGCCATGTATTGGGACCCGAGCCATTCACTTTGTCCGCCGAGGGGGCAATCTCCCGGCACCTTGGCCGCGTATCTGAGGCCCCAGTCCTTGTCGGGAATCAGCGCGAAGACCTCGAGGACCTTGGCCGGGTCGGCCTCGGGCACGCGGCCGATCGGAAGGTCCTTCATGAGAGCGTCAGCCTTCTTGCGTCGCGCTGGTCCGGTCAATCCACGTGCGATGCAGCCGGGCGCTGGCCGCGGATCATCCGCCGGTGGGCAGGGAAGGGGGACCAAGATCGCGCTCATCTGCACGGGATCTGGCGCCCCTCGGGTTATGTATGCGGCCACCACGTGAGTGGCCTTGCTGCAATCGCCGGCGATCTCATCGGTTCGGAACAACACGCGGTTCGTGGCACGAAAGCGCCAGGATCCATTTCCCTTGGCCTCGACATAGGCCCCGCCCAGATGGCACCGATCGACGACACGCGCACTCGTGCCGTTCCAATCGACGGCCACCGTTCCCTTCGCCGCGCTCGCGAGGAAGGTCGTCAGGCCACCGTCAGCGAGGCTCTTCTCCGTGACGCGGGGGAGGTGCCCCGCGCCGCAAAGATCGATCTGATTTGTGGGCTGTGGCGACTGGTCTGGTGCGAAGGCCGGCGCCGGAGCGGGCTTGGGCGCGGCAGCACAGGTGCAAGCGATCAGGAAGGCAATCGCCCAGGTAGCCGCGATCCTCATCAAATCGCCTCGGGAACGGCTGACGAGATGTCGGGGTTGAACGACGTCACCAGCGCATCGGCCAGGGGTTTGAAATCGGCGCCTGTGCGTGGCGCTCCGCCACTGGCGCTGCCGACCATCTGACCAAACATCGATACGGTGTCGTCGTCGAAGTGTGATTCGGTAAAGATGAGCAGGAAGCTCCCGTCGTTGCGAACCAGCGCTTGTCGTGGCGTTCCGGCGTGAACACCCGGCGCTCCGTCGGCGAGGCGCACGTTCACGTGCACGCCATCCGAGCCGATCAGACTGGTCACGCGCGCGGTGTAGTCGCCGGCGGTGAATGGTTGGGGCAGCGCAGGGTCCATGCTCGCGAGATAAGTGGCCGAGTCGCCGCCGTGCGGGAACGTCGAGCAGATGAAGCGGGGCGCGAACAGCAGGCGGAGTCGAACGTTGCGCGTTCCCACCTTGGCGCGCACCGCAAAGTGCCTTGGATCGTTGAACCTCTGCTGGATGGCCCAATAGGCGCGCGACATGAACTGCGTGAGCTGGTCGAATTCATTCGTGGTCGTGACGTCCCAGGCCATCTTCACGCGCACGACCACGAAGCCGTCGTAGGGGCTCGCCGTGGCCGAGGGATCGATGGTCTCGCCCGTGAATTCGTCTAGTGCCCCGACGTAGACGAACAGATCGCACAGTCCGACCGTCGAAATCGCAACGTTGGATCTCTGAAACGCGGGAAATCGCACGCGACTCTGGTCTGGGGGAGTGATGTCGGCCGTGAATGTTCGCGGGCCGCGCTTGATGGCGAGGCTCGTGGCGTCTTTGAAGTAACCCTGGTCCCGCGCGAACAAGAGTAGGTCCCAGAAGTAGCGGCCCCTGACCTGGATGTTGGTGTTCATCATCCCCTTCGGATCGAGGCCGTAAGGCGCTCCCGCGCTTCGCCAGGATTCACTGATGTTGGGCTGCCGCAAAGAAGGCTTGAAGTCGCGGTTCAGGTATTCGTCAGGCTGAGAGAAGACGTGACCGAACTCGTGGGCTGCCGTGAACCAACCGTCGCCTCCCGATGTGAGATTGGACATCTCCCAGTAGCCCTCGGCTCCGCTCATCGAGGCACGTATCTGCTTGAGGACGTTGATCCGGATCTCGGGGGAGGGAACTTGTACTGCTGTTCCGCGCGGGCCTCTCAACAACAGGGCGTGGTAGCTGCCTCTCGCGGTGACCGGCGCTCCGATCTCGAATGTCGTGGGGAAGGTGTTGAAGGCATCCTGCCCGTTCCATCGCTTGGCGATCTTGATCAGGCAGTCTCTCGCTTGCGGAATCGCGTCGGGTGGCGGTGCCGGGAAAGGTATCGCAGTCCTCATGAAGGGATTGCTGGCCTGCAATGCTGGCGCAATCGTCGACGGATAGTCGAAGCTCACGTTCACGTACTGGATCACGTTGAATAACTCGACATCTTTGTCGTGTCCGCAACAGCGGAGAAACGCGGCCAGGCCTTTGCCCAAGCTGCCAGGGCTGCTGGTCGCATTGGGTTGCGGCGCTGCATATGGATTTGCGTACAGCGTGGCTGGTCTCAGAGTGTCCTGGCCAGTCGACATCTGCACGGCGTACCGCGCACCGACAGGAGCGCCCTTGAACATGGGAACCGCCTGCGTGCGTCTCGCAAACACGTCGTACACCACCGGGCCGCGCGCGATGAGCCGCGTGAACGGCGGAATGTCGCTGAGCACGGGGCCCTTCGGCTGCGGCTTCAGATCGCCGAGCTTGGTGAAGTACGATTCACCCGACGCATCGGGCTTGTAGACATTGATCTGGTTGTCGAACAGCGCGAAGCGGTTGGCGATGTTGGTGTCGTTCCACTGGATGGTCAGGTCGGGTTTGCCATCCCCTGCCTGCAACACGATCGTGTCGAGCGACACCACGTACGGCTTGTCGAGCGTGCTCGGATTCGCTTCGAGCTGCTCGAAATCGCGGATCTTGTCAGTGGTCTCGCCCTCGAGACGCGCGGGATACGCACGCGAGCGCCACTCCGCCGGAAGATCGTAGAGCCGCAAGCGCTCGGCGCTCGGCTTCTCTCGCGCGTCGTCACCGGACGCGATCGTCACGAAGCTCCGGGTTGCGTCGGGCGAGCTGCCGTCGCCCTCGGTGCGCACGAACAGAGCGGCGGTCCGAAACCGCGCGGTGCACTTGTCGTCGGGCAGCGTGCGCGCGGGGTTGTCGCCCTTCGCGACCTGCCGCTGCACCCAGGCCAGGCAGTGGACCGTGTTCTTGCCCGACTGCACGTCCCACGCGGTCTGCATGTCGGGACGGAGCGCGGTCATGTCCGCCTCGATCAGCGACGAGATCCCCTCCATCACCAGCGGCGGCGCCGCCTTGCCCGCGCCGTCCTGGCTGCGCGGCTGCGGCACCTGCGCCACCGATGACGTCCAGCGATCGAAGTACTCGAACTTGAAGTGCTGCCAGTGAATCGTCAGGCGCAGCTCCAGCGGCGCGCCCCGCTCGCCGATCTGGGTCTGGCGGTTGTCGATGTCCTGGAACGAGCCGTCCTTGAACGTCACGCCGGCCGACGGCGCCGGCAGGTCGAAGTATCCCTGCTGGGTGTTGAACTCACGCGGGAGCATGAAGAAGACGCGCCCGGCGCCGACGTCGTCCAGCGCCTCTTCCTTGTTCACGAGCTTCTGCTTGTCGAGCTCTTTGCGATCGGCGGTGACGTAGCAGCGGTCCTCGCCCGCGAGGATGCGCAAGTAGAGCCGGCTCGCCTTTCGCGGGATCACGAACTGGAGCAACCCGTCGTCGCCCACCTTCTCGTTCGGCTCCTGATCGACCTCCATCGATTCGGCGTCGGGATCGGCGCCCGGGGTCGGTTCGGGCGGGGGCGCCGGGGAAGCCCCGGCGCCGTCGCTGTCGTCTTCGTCGATGATCGGCGCCAGATCATCTGGCCCGCGCGGCGGTCCCGGATCGTCGGCCGGGTCGCCGAACTTCGCCTCGACCTCGAGCCCCTCGGGGAACGGCCGCACTTTTCCCTCAGGATCGACGAAGGTGAGCTTGAGATTCACCTCCGCGAGCGGAAGCCCCTTGGGGATCCCGATCGGATTTTCCCGCGGCGGAATCTTGATGTAGACGGGGCACTCGGCCGGTTCGCACTTTCCCGGCTTCGGGTGGCAAACCAGGCTGACCTCTTCGCCGGGATCGAAGAACAGGATCTCCACGCGTCGATCGGGCGGGTTCTTCTGCGGTCCCTCCAGGTGCTCGTCGGTTCCCTTCTCGAATGGATTGCGCCGCGCCGGATTGAAGGGGATGTGCTCGCCACAGCCGACGAAGTCGGTCATCCCCGACGGCGCCTTCAGCGCGGCCTGGATCTGCTGGAGCGCGGAGTAGCTCGTGAGCTCGAGCAGATCCATCAACTCGGACATATAAAGGTCGTAGATCGCGCCCCAGGTCTCGGCACCGGCCTTCTTGTCGACGCCGATCTTCTTCTTGAACGGTGAATCGAGGCCGGCGTTCGTCGCCTTGTCGACTTCCAGGTTGTAGAGCTCCTGAAAGCGGCCGACAGCGTCGCGTGTTTGCTTGCCGAGCTTGTTGTCGATGCCCCCCGGATCGCAGTCCCACCCGGCGCGATCGACCTGCCAGGTCAGCACCGCCTGAACGTCGTCGACTGCGTCGTCCTGCGCCGAGAGCTTGCTCCAATCGTCGCGCTTGCCGCGCAGGAGCAGCGACACGTTCTTGGCGCGCTCCTCCGATAGCTTCTGGTTGTAGGTGGCGGATCCGCTGGGATCGGTGTGACCGGTGACGAACAGCCCCTGCGCCGTGTGGCCCTTCGCGTGGTACAGCGCCGCGTAGATCACGCCGAGGCCGGTGACCCGCCGGGTGTCGAGGACCGGCGTGCTGCCGTCGACGCTGGCCAGATCGGGCAGAAGCACACGGCGATCGAAGTTGAAGTGCGAATCCTCGACGTCGAGCACGAAGACCTTCGGGCGGACGAGGATGAACTTGTGGATCTCCTCGTTGGCGAGGTCGAAGACTTTTCCGACGGCGTCTCGGAGCTTGATGCGGATTTCAGACACGGCGGAGGCGATCACGATACTCCCGACCCTCGGGAGCGTGCAACGAAGGGGCCCGATGAGGCGAGCCGCCAATCGGTCAAGCGTTGAGCGGGCGGTGGCAGTGTATGCCGGCATCATCGGCAAACTCACCACAACGCTGATCGTTGCGCAGCTCATTGCCATCGTCCTTGCGTTCCAGTCCTCGGTGATGGTCGATGTCGCTGACGCGCACCGCGTTCTTCTCGGCGGCGCCGAGGTCGAAGCGCGGGTCGGCGATCGCGTGATCAGATCCTGCACGGCGCCCGCGGGGCGATGCTACCTGCACTACTTGCCGATCGGGACACAGGTGCGCGTGTCCGCTCGCGCGGGCGGCGCCATCGGCGAAGCGACGGCCACCCTCGGGCCGGGCGTCAACGAGTTGCTGGTCCGGACGCACTGAGCCGGTCGGTCAAGACCCGCTGACCGACGTCTCCGCTTCCAGAGCCGCTCCAGCGTCACGCCCGCGGTTGCGGCCAGCAGGCCCAGCAGCGCGGCGGAATCTTCGAACAAGACGGCGAAGCTGGTTGGATCCTTGCAGACGCCGCGGTTCCATCAGGTGGGTGATCCCTTCGTAGACCGACATGCCTCCGCCCTCCGCAAAGACCAGAAGTAGACCTCTTTGCCATGCCCGAACGGGTGCCGCTCGTCGGGCGGGAGGCGGCCGCGGCGGAGTCCGACGTGGAGCAGCACACCATCGGCCGTATCGACCAGGGAGTGGATCGCCTCCGCGAGGATCGCCGCTGGTCGCGCATCGCTCCGCCGGCTAGAGTCGAGCTCTTCGTTGGACGCCGTCGAACAGTTCCCGTTGTCGATTGCACTTTCGCCGCAGGGGCATCTCCGCGTCGACACGCGCGCGGATCCCGGGCTGTCGCCGTATCTTTCAGGGCTCGCCGAGCAATTTGCACGTGGCGACGGCTTCGGTGTATTCCGCCTGGGCGCGGCGGAGGCCGACAAGGCGCTGCCCAGCGTCTTGAGCTTCTGGCGCGACGTCGGTCGAGCATTCGTCGTTCGGCTGTGTGCCACGGAGAACCTCGAGGAGCTTCGTGCGAAGGTCCACGTCGAGGTTCCGAGCGACGAGCTCGCCGCGTTGGCCGCCGAGGCGCCACCGATGCCGGGCGGCGAGTACCTGACGCCCGCGGTCCTTTCCGACCTCTGCGCGCGGATGGCGTCCGCCGTGCAGCACGAGCTCGGCGATTGGCAAGGCACGGTCGAAGCGTTCTTGCGGAGCGCGAGCCCGGCCTGGAATCTCGTCGGGCGCGTCTGCTTCCACCTCGCCGAGAACAAGAACGACCCCGACGCCCCTTTCGCCTTCCTCGCGACCTATACGACGCGACTGTCTGCGAAAGCGAAGGCGCAGCACCTCCCGCTCGCCCAGGCGTTGCGCGAATACGCGGGCGCGCGCAACAAGGCCGCGCTCCTCGCCTTGCTCGAGCCGGTGCAGCGCGCGTCGCGGTCGAGCGAGATCGTCAAAGAGATGGTGGACAGCGGTGCCCTGTTCGAGACGCTCGCCTGGACGCCGCCGGAGGCGCATCGATTCCTGTCCGATGTGCCGCGGTTCGAGGCGGCCGGTCTGGTCGTGCGGATGCCGGCGGCGTGGCGTGCGAAGCGTCCGCCGCGCCCCGAGGTGCAGGTGACGCTCGGCAAGAACCCAGGAAAAGGGGTGGGCGCGGACGCCATCCTGGACTTCTCGATCGCCGTCACCCTCGACGGTGAGGTGCTCACCGAGCGCGAGTTGCGCGCGATCCTCGAGGGTACCGACGGCCTGGCGCTGGTGCGTGGCCGCTGGGTGGAAATCGATCGCGAGCGCCTGCGTCACGTGCTCGATCACTGGTCGGTCTTCGAGGCGGCACATGCCCAGGGCGGCCTCTCGGTCGTGGAAGGACTGAGGCTGCTCGCGGGTGCCAACATCGACGAGACACGCGACGAGACGGACAGCTCTTCGCGCGAGATGCTTGCCGATTGGTCGAAGGTGGTCGCGGGCGAGTCCCTGTCAAAGACACTCGCCGGCCTTCGCAGCCCCGAGGCGCTGTCGGATCTCGACGCCGGGGAGCTGCTTCGAGCCGAGCTGCGCCCGTATCAAAAGATCGGGCTTCGCTGGCTCTGGTGGCTGCGGAGCTTGGGGTTCGGCGGATGCCTGGCCGACGACATGGGGCTGGGGAAGACGATCCAGGTGATCGCGCTCCTGGTGCTCCTCAAAAAGAAAGGTGGACCCGCCTACGGCCCCAGCCTGCTGGTTGTCCCGGCATCGTTGGTGGCAAACTGGTGCGCGGAGATCGCACGCTTCGCTCCTGGCTTGAACGTCCTTGCAGCTCATCCTTCCGAGATGCCGTTCGCGGAGCTCCAGGCATTGACAGCGGGCGAGCTCGATCGCCGAGACGTCGTTGTGACCACCTATGGCACCGTGCAACGCCTGCCGTCGCTTTCGTCCCAGTCCTGGAACGTCGTCGTGCTCGACGAGGCGCAGGCCATCAAGAACGCGGGCACCAAGCAGACTCGAGCCGTCAAGGCGTTGCGCGGGCGCCTGCGCCTGGCGCTCACCGGGACGCCGGTCGAAAACCGGTTGGGCGATCTCTGGTCGCTGTTCGACTTCGCCTGCCCCGGCCTGCTCGGTTCTTCGAAAGCGTTCGGTCGGTTCGTCCGCGCCGCCGAGAAACGCGGCCACGGCAGCTACGCTCCTCTCCGCGAGTTGGTCGGCCCCTATATTCTCCGGCGCCTCAAATCCGACAAGCGCGTCATCGCCGACCTCCCCGACAAGACCGAGGTTCGTGCCTTCTGCGGCCTCACGAAGAAGCAGGCGGCGCTGTACCAGCAGACGGTCGACGATCTTCGGAGCTCGCTGCAAGGGCTCGACGGCATCAAGCGGCGCGGAGTCGTGCTCGCGTCGCTGGTTCGGCTCAAACAGATCTGCAACCACCCGTCCCACTGGCTCGGCGACGGCGCATACGCTCCCGAGGACAGCGGCAAGTTCGCGCGCCTCGCCGAGATCGCCGACGAGATCGCGGCCCGGCAGGAGAAGGCACTGATCTTCACCCAGTTCCGCGAGCTGACGCGACCGCTCGCGGACTTTCTCGAGGGCGTTTTCCAACGGCCAGGCGTGGTGCTGTCGGGGGAGACCGAGGTCGAGAAGCGCAAGGGGCTCGTGGCGCAGTTTCAGCGCGAGGACGGGCCGCCCTTCTTCGTCCTCTCGCTCAAGGCGGGCGGTACCGGGCTCAATCTCACGGCCGCGCGTCACGTCATTCACTTCGATCGATGGTGGAATCCCGCCGTCGAGAACCAGGCGACGGATCGCGCGTACCGGATCGGCCAGAAGAGTGGGGTGCTCGTGCACAAGTTCGTGTGTCGTGGAACGGTGGAGGAGAAGATCGACGCGATGATCGCGTCCAAGCAGGATCTGGCGCAGCAGATCCTCGACGGCACGGCCGAGGTGAAGTTGACCGAGCTCGACGACGATCAGCTCTTGCGCCTGGTCGCGATTGACATCCGCACCGCGCTGGCGGAAGGCTGAGCAAGGAACGACGACGATGCCCTGGTACCGCGGCGGTTTCGAGTTCAAGGAGTACGTCTCTGTCGAGGAGAAACGCACCCGCGCCCGCGCGGCGGCGGAGAAGATCGCGCGCAAGCAGAAGCGCAGCCTGTCCCCGATCGGGCCGATCGATGGAAAAAAGATCGTCAGCACGTTCTGGGGAAAAGCCTGGTGCGACAACCTCGAATCGTACGGCGACTACGCCAACCGTCTGCCGCGTGGTCGGAGCTACGTCCGGCACGGCGCCGTCATCGACCTTCAGATCCTGGCCGGCAAAGTCGACGCGCTGGTCAGCGGTACGTCGACCTACCAGGTCGCCGTCGCGATTCGATCGCTCCCCGCCCAGTCCTGGGGCCAGCTGGCGGCTGAGTGCACCGGGCACATCGATTCGTTGGTTGACCTGCTCCGCGGCACCCTGCCGGCGCGAGTCATGGAGCTGGTGACGCGCAAGCAGGGTGGGCTGTTTCCTGCGCCGAGACAGATCTCCTTCGAATGTTCATGCCCCGATTGGGCCGACATGTGCAAACACGTGGCCGCCACGCTGTACAGCATCGGCGTTCGGCTGGACGAAAAGCCAGAGCTTCTGTTCGAGCTACGTGGCGTCGATCATACCGAGCTCGTCGGTGGTGCCGCCGCCGCCGCCCCGCGACTGGCGAGCGAAGCGAAGGGCCGCTCGGGTCGAAAGGTGGTGAAGGGCGCAGATCTCTCCGCGTTGTTCGGGATCGAGCTGGACGCAGCGGCCCCGGCGCCGGCAGGCAAGTCGGCGAAACGAGTGAAGCGACGATGAATGGCTCGTGTCCTGACCGAGGACGCTAGAAAAGCTGGTGGGCGACGTCGGTGTGCAGGCGCAGGCCGATGGTCGTGTCGTAGGAGGCGCCCCAGCCGAGCTCTTGCCGCTCGACCGCGAACACGTCGAGGCCGCAGGTCAGGAACAGCGCCGGTAGCAGCGGCACCGACAGCTTGCCGCTCGCGCGCAGCTGATGCTGGCGCGTGCCGGTCGGCTCGATGAAGTCATAGTCGACCATCGCCTCGAGCTTGATCGCCAGCGCGCCGAAGGTGGCGAGAGCCGTCGGATCGAGAGTGCCGCCCGCCTCGATCACCGCGCGCCAGTCGCCGGCAGGCGACGGCGCGAGCAGCTCGCTCTGCGCCCCGGCACCGGCACGCAGCTTCAGCCGCGGCGCCAGCGTGAACTGCGCGCCCGCCGTGTCGGTCAATTGCAAATGGTGATAGGTGCGGGTTTGTGTTGGCGTGACGGCCGGGCGCGTGAGCTCGGATTCGAGCCACACCCGCGCATACGGATCGGGGATGAACGGTTTGGGCACGCGCCGCCAGTCGCGCAGCCCTTTGTAGGTATAGGTCGCGGTCGCAGTGATGAGGTCGACCGTCTCGCCCGATACCTCGGCCATGCCGGGCGGCTGAGTGCGCGACCAGCCGTATTGCAGATCGAAGCGCCCATCGGCGTCGTGGATCGGGTGGCGCAGCTGGGTGACCAGCGTGGCCTCGGCTTTGAACGACGTCTGCCGCGCGCGGGCCAACTGCGTATCGCCGTAGCCGGGGCCGTTGGAGATCGACGTGCTCGAAAAATCGAGCTCACCGTCGGCCAGCGCCACCAGCAGCGGGCGCGTCGCAGGCGGCCGGCCGAAGTCGGTCTTGGCGCTCACGGTCGGATCACCGTCCTTGGCGGCGGTCTCGTGGGCGAGAAACGCCGCCAGCGTGTCGCGCAGATCGGGCGCGCCGGCCAGCGGTGCGAACGGCAGCGCGTGCGGTGCGAAGATGCCGTCGCCTCCCGCGGCGACGAAGGCGATGGTGGCGATACGATACGCACGCGCCTTGTCGAGCGGTCGCCCGTTTATCTGGAGTCCTGCCGCGCTCTTGGTCAGGCCGACAATGGCCAGCTTGGGATTGCCGAGAGCGGGCGCGAGCAGCGATTCGATCAGCGGTCCAGTCACGCGGGCGGAGCCGAGCACCGCGCGGTAGGGGATCGCGCGCTCGAGATCGCCGCGCGTGAGCGTTCCGGCGATCGGGAACGGCGCACGCTTCACGAACGGCGCGTTGATGAGGGCGATCTCGGCGCCGCTCCGCTGGCGCATCACCTCGAGCAGATAGTCGCGGAAGTCGTCGCGCGTGAGCATGCCCTTGATCGGAGCCGGGGCGACGGGCTGGGCAGCGCGCGCGCAGCTCGCGGCGGTCGCGCCGGCGAGCAGACGTTCGATCTCGGTGTCGCGCGCACCCGCCCGGGTCTCGACGACGTCAGCGGTGGTCAGCGCACCGCCGGCGGAGAGCTCGACCACCGTGAGCGCACCCGCGCCGGCCTCCGAGCCGACCACCGGCGGAGCCCCTAATCGACGCAACAGGCCCAGCGTTCGGCCGGTCTCTTCGTCGAAGAGGCCCGCCGCCAGCAGCAGATCGGGTGCGCTGGTCTCGCCCAGGTGGCGCTGCAGGGCATCGATCTCGCCGAGCGCGCGTGCGTCACGTGGCCCGTCGGTCAGGACCACGACCCGGGAGGCGCCGGCCGCGCGCAGCCGCTTGACGCCGTCGCGTATGGCGGCCAGCGGATCGCCGAGACCCAGCCCGGCCAGACGGCCCGGCGCGATGCCGGCGATCACCGATGGCGAGATCACGGCCAGCACGCCGACGACCGCATTCGAGCGCCGAACGAGGATCTCGTGCTTGATCGCCGCACAGGCCGGCCGGCGCGCGTCGCACGTGAGGTTGGTGGCGACCAGCGGTAGCCCCGCGCGGGCCAGCGCGGGCAAGAGCTCGTCGAGCAGCGGCGGCGCGAACGAAAGCTCGACGTGCCCCAAGGCGATGGCGTCGTAGTGGGCGCGAGCCAGCAGGGCCGCCATCGTTCGGGCACCCGCGACGCCGCTCGCCAGGATCTCGTTGGCCAGTGGATCCGGCCCGGACCAGTTTCCGCCGAGCAGAACGACCGGCGGCGGCTGGCCCGCGTCGCGCGCGCCGGCCCGCTGGAGGTCGATCCCGGCCAGCAGCCCGGCAAAGTCGCGCACCGCCGCCGCTGGCTGGCCACAGGCCGACGCGAACTGTCCGTCGAGATCGGCGTGGAACAGGATCTTCATCGTCGTCGGGGTCGACGCGCCCAGCGCTTGCGGCGCCGCCTCACGCGCGATCAACGTCGCGGTCGCGATCACGGCGACACCAAACGATCGACGGGCGCGTCCGCCCCGGGCCACGGTCATGACGGTGGCTACAACGTAGTGACGAGCCGCAGGACGGCAACCTTCCCGCGTTCGATGGGATGAGTAAGATGGATGCTCTATGATCCTGACCCACCCGCCGGGCGATCCGGCAGCCGCGATCTGGATCGATCTGTTTCACCCGAGCGACGAGGAAAGCGCACGGGTGCGCGACATCACCGGGCTGCGCGTACCGACCGAGAGTCAGGTGAGTGAGATCGAATCGACCAGCCGCCTGGCGTTCGAGAACGGCGCCTATTATCTGTCGGCCCCGCTGGTGGGGGCCACTACCGATGGTGACCATCCGCTGACGCCGGTGGGATTCGTCCTGTCGCCGCGCGTGCTGGTGACCGTGCGGTTCGCCGAGCTGCCGTCATTCGAGGCTGCGCGCAGCCTGTGCGTCGCGCAACCTCCCAGGAACGCCGAGGAGGCGCTGCTGCACATCTTCGAGACGATCGTCGATCGAGCGGCCGATGCGCTGGAACGGGCGGGCGCGGCTTGCGATGATCTCTCCAGCGCAGCGTTTCGCAGAAGCACGCGCCGCAAGACCGTCAGCGGCCAGCTGAGCGCGGCGTTGCGCCGGATCGGCGAGGCGGCAGAAAAGATCTCGCGCATTCGCGACGAGCTGCTGGCGCTGGGCCGCATCGGGAGCTACGTCACCGAGAGCGGGATCGAGGGCGCACCGACGGTCAACGCGGCGCGGATGAAGTCCATCCGCGCCGACGTCGCCTCGCTGGCCGACTACCAGGCCCACCTCGCCGGCAAGGTGCAGTTCCTGCTCGACGCCACGCTGGGATTCATCAACATCGAACAGAACGAGATCGTGAAGACCCTGACCATCGCGTCGGTGGTCGGGATTCCGCCGGTGTTGATCGCGGGCATCTACGGGATGAATTTTCGCGCGATGCCCGAGCTGCACTGGATGCTTGGTTATCCGTTCGCACTCGCGCTGATCGTGCTGAGCGGCCTGGTGCCGCTGTGGTGGTTCAAGCGTCGCGGCTGGATGTAGAGCCGGAAGCCCGCGGAAGCCGCATCGTGAACGAGGTTCCGTCCGAGGACGACGCGACGTCGATCGTGCCCTGGTGCGCGCACACGATCTCCCGCACGATGAAGAGGCCCAGGCCCAGGCCGGCCGGGCTCTTGTCGCCTCGATGAAAGGCGTCGAACAGGTTCGGAAGCTGCTCGGCCGGAATCGCGGGGCCGCCATTGCGAACCGCGACCTCGACGTGAGTGCTCGCTCGTCCCGACAGCACCAGGCTAACACCGCCCACGCCGTGCTGGATGGCGTTGACGACCAGGTTGGAGAGCGCCTGCTCGATGCGAGCGCGATCCCAGGAGCCGTGGAGCTCGCCGTCCATGCGGACCGCGATCCTCGCAGCCGGGTAAGCGGCCTGCAGCTCGTCGATGATCTCGCGACAGAGTGTTGCCAGGTCCACCTCCTGCCGATTCAGCGGAATGCCGCCGCCCTGCCGGCCGCGCGTGAAGTCGAGGATGTCACGGATCATCAGGCCCATCCGCTGCGCGCTGCGATCAATCCGGTCCGCGATCCGCTGCGCCTCCTCGGGAAGAGCGGGAATGCGGCGCAGCAGATTGGTCCCGATGATGATGGCGTTGAGGGGATTGCGGAGATCGTGCGCGAGCACGCCCATGTTCGTGTCCTGCCTTCGAGTGACCGCATTCGCCTCGGCGAGCTGCTGCTGCTGTTGCAACAGGAGCGCTGCGCGGCGCTCGAGCTCGATCCCTTGTTCGTACAGCGCCAGCAAATTGCGCACCTTGCCGCGCAGGATGTCGGGGTCGACCGGCTTGACCAGATAGTCGACCGCGCCGAACTCGTAGGCGCGCCGCATGGCACGGTCGTCCCCGGCGCCGGTCACGAAGACCACTGGCGTCGCGCGCCTCAGCTGGCGCCGCAGGAGCTCGACGGTCTCGAAGCCGTCGACGTCGGGCATCCGCACGTCGATCAGCAGCAGGGCAAACTGGCGCCCCGCCAGGTGCCGGACCGCATCCATCCCCGACGTCGTTTCGACAAGCTCGTGACCCAGCGGTTCCAGGACCGCGCGGTAAGCAACCAGGTTAGCCGGAGAGTCGTCGACGAGAAGCAGGGGAAGTTGTGCACATGCTTGATCTTGTACAACATTTTCCACCATCGCCGACTAAGGTGGCACGTGGCTCAACGGCTGGAAAGGGCTTCCGCGGTTGCAGGCGGCGCCACGGGCGACCTCATTGGCAACGGTGAGAGCCCCGTCACTTCGCTTTCGACCTCGCGGCGTGCGCGGCCTGATCCTGGGATTCGCAGTCTTTCAGCTTCTCGAGGTCCTGCTTGGGGATGATGGCCGCGACGGTCTTGTTGTAGCGCGTGAGCTTGACGCGCTCGCCGTCCCTCGTCCTGCTGAGGAGGTTGGCGAAGTTCTTGCGAGCGTCCGCGATCGGTATCCGTTGGGTCATGGTCCCTAAACTTCGCCACGCTCCGTTTGCCCGTCAAGCGCGTTACCCGGGAGGCGTCACGCCGAGCGGGTTGGCGCGCGCGGGGTGAGCCGCGCGCGGCGCGACGAGCCTGTCCAGGATCTGAGCCGCGAGCTCCGTCGAGGTGGGATGTGTCTGGTCGCGCGGTCGCGGAACGGCGACTCGCAACTCCAGAGCCACGCGTCCTTGGTCCAGCATGACGATCCGATCCGCGAGCGCCACTACCTCGTGAACGTCGTGCGTGACCAGCACCGCCGTGAAGCCTTCCCGCAGCCAGATCTCCTCGAAGAGCCGATGCATCTCGAGCCGCGTGAGCGCATCGAGGGCGCCGAATGGTTCGTCGAGCAAGAGCAGGCGAGGGCGGCTGAGGATCGCTCGGGCGAGAGACACGCGCTGGCGCTGCCCACCGGACAGCACGGCCGGCCTATCGCGTCCGCGACCTCCCAGACCCACCTCCTCGAGCACGCCGGCGATCGCGTCCGCGGAGGCGGTTCCAGGCGGGAATCCGATTGCGACGTTCTCCGCGACGGTTCGCCAGGGGAAAAGACGTGGCTCCTGAAACACCATGCGGACTTCCGGACGAATTCCTGGCGCTGACACGCCGTCGAGCATAACCTCTCCCACGAGCGGAGCCTGCAGCCCGGCGATGATCCGCAGCAGCGTTGTCTTGCCGCAACCGCTGCGGCCCACGACGCCGAGGATCTGTCCCGGCTCGAGCGTGAGGTTCAGATCCTCGAGAACGCATCGTTCTCCGAACGCGTGGCCGAGGCCACGGGTCGCGAGCGAGGCGCCGAAAACCATCACGCGGCCTGTTCGCCGGCCCAGCTGATGAGACGGTGCTCCAGCAGGCGCAGGGCGCTGTCGGTGAGCTTGCCGAGGAGCGCCAGCGAAACGATGCCCACGATCATGATGTCGGGGCGCAGGTTGTTCTGACCGTCGATCAGCATGAACCCCAGGCCCCGCGTCGAGGCGATGAGCTCGGCAGCGACGAGAAAGAGCCAGGCCTGACCCGCTCCGATTCGCAATCCGGTCAGCGCGTAGGGAGCTGCGGCGGGAAGAAAGATCCGGAACAACAGCGCGGTTCGCGACATCCCGAAGACCACGCCCACCTCCACCAGCTTCGGATCGACACGCTTGATACCGGCCACGACGTTGACGTAGATGGGGAAGAAGGCCCCGATCGCGATCAGTGTCACCTTCGGGAGCTCGTCGATCCCGAGCCAGAGCAACAGGAACGGGACCCAGGCGAGCGAGGGAACGTTGCGTAGCGCCTGCAGCGTCGGGTCCAAGATGCGCTCGGCGGCGCGTGAGGATCCGACGAGCGCAGCGCTCGGCAGCGCCGCTGCGATGCCGAGCGAAAAGCCGAGGGCGACCCGGCGCAACGAGGCGAGCACGTGGCGCTGGAAGTCTCCGCTTTGCACGAGCTCCAGGCCGGCCGCCCAGGTCTGGCCAATCGGGGGGAGCTGGTTCGCGGTGAATCGGTGCGCCACGTCCGTGGTCATCCACCAAAGTCCGATCAGGCTGGCGGGCAATGCGACTGCGGCCAGCCAGGCGATCTTGCCGGTGCGCGCGCCGGATTCGCGGCCCCCGCGCCACACGGTCTATTGCTGGCCCTTTTTGATCACGCGAGCGGCGAACGCGGGCTCGATAAGCCCATCGAGCGCCTTTGCCGGATCGGCCCCCGGCTTCACGATCTTTTCCTCGATCAGCACGGGAATCACGCCCTCGAGCGCCTTCTTGAGCAGCGGACCGGGAACGCCCACGCCCTGCGCGAGCTCGAGCCCGGTGCGTTCGGTGAGCTGGTTGCGCGCGATCGTGACGTCGACCTTGGCGGCCTCGGCGAGGATGTCCGCCGCCTCCTTCGGATGCGCCAGGATCCAGGTGCGCGCCCGCTCGTAGGCGCGGATGACGCGCTCGACGTAGGCCGGATACTTCTGGATGAAGTCCTCGCGCGCATTCAACACGCCGAACGAGTTGAACTCCGCCTTGCGGAACAAGACCCGCCCGCGGTCCTTGAGGAGCGCGCTGGCCAGGAACGGATCGAGTGCCGCCCACGCGTCGACGTTGCCGCGCTGCCAGGCCAGGTAACCGTCGGAGTGTTGAAGGTTCACGAGCTCGACGTCGCGGGCCGAGAGGCCGTTTTCGTGCAGGGCGCGCAGCGCCAGCGTGAAGGGGTCGGTGCCACGCGTCGCCGCGAGCTTCTTGCCGCGCAGGTCGGCGACGGTCTTGATGCCGGACTTCTCGGAGACCAGCAGTTGCGCCCATTCTGGTCGCGAGTAGACGTAGACCGTCCTCTGCGGCACGCCGTTGGCGCGGGCGAGCAGCGCCGCGGAGCCGGCGGTCGAGGCGAAGTCGGCGCTGTCGGATGAGATCAGCTCGTTGGCCTTGTTGCTGCCCGCGCTGAAGAGCCAGCGAACGGTCACGCCATCGGCGGCGAGATCCTTCTCGAGCCAGCCGAACTTCTTGAGCACGAGGCTGCTCGGATTGTAGGTGGCGTAGTCGAGGCGGACTTCCCCGGGCCTGGCGTCGTCGGCGCGGGCCAGGCTCGCCGGGAGGCAATGAAGCACCGCCAGGCCAGCGAGGAGGGAGACGCTCGCTCGCGCCACGGATTCGAGAGGCTTGCGCATGAATGGACTCATACCCGAGCGGTTGGTGTCTGTCTACTATAAGAGACACGAGCGCCGCGGTCGGCAACTGCTTCGTGGTGATCACGCGTGCTGATTCGCTGCTTCTGGCGCAGCAGCCGCCGCGCGGGCCTCCATGAAAACAGACGTCGATCGTGTTCGCCGCCGCGGCACGTCCTTTGCTCGATACGGCGCCGAGCGAACACGATGGATATTCAGTTCGGATATTGGATGCCGCTCGGCAGCGGCGGGATGGTCATCAGTGATCTTCCGCAACGGACCGACTGGACGCTGGAGTGGAATGCGCAGATGGCGGCGACCGCCGAGACCGTTGGCTACGAATACGGTCTCGCTCCGGCGCGGTTCATCGCCAGCCACGGCTGGGAGTTCCAGCAGGAACCGACCATCTGCACGTCGGTGCTGTCGACGCGCACCCAGCATCTCAAGCTGATCACCGCGGTCCACACCGGCCTTTGGCATCCGGCAATGATCGCCAAGCAAGGCGCCACGCTCGACGTGTTCTCCAAGGGGCGCTACGCGGTCAACATCCTGAGCGGCTGGTTCAAGGGCGAGTACCAGGCGTTCGGCGTGCCCTGGCTCGAGCACGACGAGCGCTATCGCCAGTCGGAGGAGTTCATCCAGATCCTGAAGGGTCTATGGACGGAGGACCGGTTCACGTTCCGCGGTGACTTCTTCCGCATCAACGATGCCTGGCTGGTTCCGCGGCCGGTGAGCAAGCCGCACCCCGAGATCTTTCAGGGCGGCAATTCCAAGGCCGCCCGACAGATGGCGGGGAAGTACTCGAACTGGTACTTCATGAATGGCAACTCCGTCGAGAAGGTGAAGGAGCAGATCGACGAGGTGTCGGCCATCGCGCGCCGGCACGGCCGCAGGGTCAAGTTCGGGCTCAACGGCTTCGTGATCCAGCGCGAGACCGAAGCAGAGGCGCTGGCGCAGCTGGAGACGATCGTCAAGAGCGCCGACCCCGAGGTGGTCAAGGCGTTCGGCGATCAGGTCAAGCAGGCGGGCGCATCGACCACCGACAAGATCGGCATGTGGGCCGACTCGGATCCGGCCAATCTGGTTCAGCCCAACGACGGCTTCAAGACGCGGCTGATCGGCACGACGGAGATGATCGTCGACCGCATCCGCCAGTACCACGAGGTGGGCGTCGATCTGATCCTGACCGCCTTCCTGCACTACCAGGACGAGCTGCCCCGCTTCGGGCGCACGGTCATCCCGCTCGCGCAGAAGGAACGCGCGCGCAAGCGCACCGATCACTGGGGCGGCGACTCCCCCATCGCAATCAATCAAGGACTGAAATCGTGAGCAAGAGAATCATCCTCAACGCCTTTCACATGAACTGCGTCGTCCATCAGTCACCGGGCTTGTGGGTACTGCCGGACGACAACATGGAGCGCTACACCGATCTCGCGACCTGGGTCGAGCTGGCGAAGATCCTCGAGAAGGGGAAGTTCGACGCGCTCTTCCTGGCCGATGTGGTCGGCGTCTACGACGTCTTCCGCGGCAACCGCGAGGCGGCGGTCTCGCAGGCGGCGCAGATCCCGGTCAACGATCCGGTCGCCCTGATCCCCGCGATGGCCTACGCCACCGAGAACCTGAGCTTCGCCTGGACCAGCTCGGTCCTTCAAAATCATCCCTTCGCGTTCGCGCGAACGGTGTCCACGCTCGACCACCTGACCAAGGGGCGGCTGGCCTGGAACATCGTCACCTCGTATCTCGAGAGCGGCGGTCGCAACTTCGGGCGCACCGGTCTGCCCCAGCACGACGAGCGATACACCATCGCGGACGAGTACCTCGACATCTGCTACCGGCTCTGGGAGTCGAGCTGGGAGGACGGCGCGGTGGTCAAGGACCGCAAGCGCGGCATCTATACCGATCCCAAGCGCGTCCACAGCGTCGACGTCGACGGAAAGTACTTTCAGGTCCACGGCGTTCACTTGGCCGAGCCTTCGCCGCAGCGGACGCCGGTGCTGTACCAGGCCGGTTCGTCGCCGCGCGGCCGACAGTTCGCCGCCCAGCACGCGGAGTGCGTCTTCGTGCTGGGACCCAACCCGGGTGTCGTCGGGCAATACATCGATGACACGCGCGTCAAGGCGCGCGCCGAGGGGCGCAACCCGGAGGACCTCAAGTTCCTCGCGTACGTGAAGGTCATCACCGGCGGAACCGAAGCCGAGGCGCGCCGGAAGTACGAGAGCTTCTACGAGAACATCAGCTACGACGCGAGCATGGCGCTGCTCTCGGGGTGGTCGGGGATCGACTTCGGCGAATACTCACCCGACCAGCCGCTCGAATACATCGAGACCAATGCCGTGCGCACGCTGGTGCACGGCTTCACCGCGGCCGATCCTTCGCGCCGCTGGACGCTGCGCGATCTCGCGAAATACATCGGCATCGGCGGCGCCGGTCCGGTGGTGGTCGGCGCACCCGAGCAGGTCGCCGACGAGCTCGAGAAGTGGATCGCGGCCGGCGCAGACGGATTCAACCTCGCCTACGCGATAACACCGGGCTCCTTCGTCGATTTCGTCGACGGCGTGATCCCGGTTCTGCAGCGGCGCGGGCTGGTCCAGAAGGAGTACGCGCCGGGCACCCTGCGACAGAAGCTCTATGGCCCGGAGCACGCGCGTCTTCTCGACCGTCATCCCGCGGCGAAGTACCGCCGTCTCCCCACCGCATCGCCGGTGTCATCGGGCGCGGCGGCCTGACCCTTCCACCCAACCATGAGCCTCCAGGAGAAATTGAAAATGACCACGATCGCGGCTGATTTTGCGAAACGACTGCTGCTTGCCGCTGGCGCGACAATGATCGCGCTCGCGCCGGCGTGCTCCCGTTCGAAAGCGCCGGCGCCGGCAGAGACCGTCGCTGCGCCTTCGGGCAACGCTGGCACGGCTCCGCCCGCAGGGGCAGCCGAAGCGCAGGAACAGTTCGTGCCGTTGCCGACGTTCCGGGTGGGGGCCTACGCGTCGAGCGGCATTCCCGTGTGGGGTGGCTTCATCGACTACCTGACGTACGTCAACGACGTCGAGGGCGGCGTCAACGGCGTGAAGCTGGTGTACGAGGAGTGCGAGACCGAGTGGTCCGCCGAGCGCGGCGTCGAGTGCTACGAGCGCTTCCGCAAAGGCAAGTACGGCCACCAGATCGCGGTCTATAACCCCATGGGCGCGCCCGCGGCCTACGCGCTCAGCGACAAGGCGGCCAACGACAAGATTCCGCTGGTCACGCTCGACTACGGTCGAACCGAGGCCACCGACGGATCGATCTTTCCCTACAACTTTCCTGTGATGCTGACGTTCTACAGCGAGGCGTCGGTGCTGGTGAACTACATCGCGCAGCGCGAGGGCGGGTTCGACAAGCTCAAGGGGAAGAAGATCGCGACGCTATACCACGACTCGGCGTACGGACGAGAGACGTTGGATCCGCTGGCGCTGCTCTCGAAGAAGTACGGCTTCGAAGACATCGAGGTGCCAATCGCACACCCCGGCAACGAACAGTCGGCGCACTGGAGCAAGGTAAACCGGCTCAAGCCCGACTGGGTCTTCTTGCGCGGCTGGGGTGTCATGACCCCCGTCGCGATCAAGACCGCGGCGCGCGTGGGATATCCCGCGGATCACATCATCGGCGACGTCTGGTCGAGCTCCGAAGAAGACGTCATTCCTGCGGGCAACGCCGCCAAGGGCTACTTGTCGATCACGACCTATCCCGCGGGCGCCGACTTCGAGCTCCACAAGCGCATCAAGGCCGCCATCGTCGACAAGGGGAAGAGCAACCTCAAGAATCTGAAGTCCTTCGGCAGCGTCTACTACAACTCCGGATTGATCATGGCGATCGTCACCGTGGAGGCGCTCCGCGCCGGTCAGGCCCACTACGGCAAGCGGCCGCTCAACGGCGAGGAGGGGAGCTACGGTCTCGAGCACGTCAACGTCGACGAGGCACGCATCAAGCAGCTGGGTGTCGAGGGGCTGCTGCAGCCGCTGGCTCTGTCCTGCTCGGATCACGAAGGCGGCGGAGCGGCTCGCATCCAGCAGTGGGACGGGGAGCACTGGAAGACGGTCAGCGACTGGGTGAAGGCCGATCGTCAGCTGCTGCGCCCGCTCATCGACAAGAAGGCGCAGAGCTACGCGCAAGACAAGAAGATCGTGCGTCGCGATTGCTCGCGGAGCTGAGCCCGGCGTCCCAGCGATGACGATGGAGCGACGAGGAACCGCGACATGAGCGCTGAGAGCCGAGCTCCCGATTCGCCGGCGGCGCCGCCTCCAGCGACGTTGCCCGAATACCTGGCGCACTGGGCCGCGGTCCGTCCGCGGGCGATCGCGATCCGTCACAAATCGCTGGGCGTCTGGGATGCGTGGACCTGGAGTGATCTCCAGGCACAGGTCGGGCGCGCCTCGGCGACGCTGGAGTCCCAGGGGGTGGACCCCGGCCATGCGGCGGCATCTTCCTCTGACCTATCCCCACGGGCCCTGGCGGCGGCGCTCGCGGCGCAAGCGCTGAGCGGCGCGGCCTTCCCCGTCTTGGACGGCGCGGAGGCGCTCACGCAGGCCGGCCTGATTGCCGCCGCGCGAACCTGGCTGGATGCCCATGGGGTCGGGGCGGAGGATCGCGCATTCACCGGGGAGGCGCCCACCACCGAAGCCACCGCGATCTTCATCGCAGGCTGGCTGGTCGCGGGAATCGCGTTGATCCTGCCCGAGGACGCGACGACCGCTGACGCCGATCGCCGCGAGGCTCAGCCGACGATCGTGGCGGCGACCGCCGCGTCCTACGAACAGCTCCGGCAGCGGATCGCCGACAACTTGCCCGCGGCTGGAACTCGCCTTCGCGCGGCTGTCGACGCAGGTCTCACCGCTTCGCCGAGGAATCGGGCACGAAGGGCTCTGGGTGGATGGCTGGTCCGACGCCCGCTGCGCGAGATCCTCGGCTTCCGGCGCGCGGCGCTCGCGCTGGTGCTCGACGAGGAGCCGCCACCCGTGGCGGCGCAGGAGTTGTTCGCGCAACTGGGCGTACCCCTGCGCGCGCTGACGCGGGAGCCGCGCGCGGAGATCGCCGGGAGGCTCACGTGAGCGGCATCGCGTCGAGAGAGCCGCTGCTTCGCCTGAGCGACATCTCGCTCTCGTTCAAGGCGATCCGCGCTCTCGCCGGGGTTGGCTTTGCTGTTCGCCGCCACGAGGTGTGCGCCATCATCGGGCCCAACGGCGCGGGCAAGAGCTCCCTGCTCAACATCGTCAGCGGTGTCTATCGCCCGCAGGCGGGCGAGGTGAGCTTCGACGGCCGCACCGAGCGCCAGCTGACGCCGCATCAGGCCGCCAAGTGGGGCATCGCGCGCACGTTCCAGAACATTGCCGTGTTCGGAGGTATGTCGGTGCTCGACAACGTGATCGCGGGCGGCAACCTAGCCTTTGGCAGCACCTGGATCGAACAGGCGTTCCGAATCGGCCGCGCCGCTCGCGCCGAGCGTGAAGCGCGCGAGCGGGCCGAGCGCGTGCTGGCTTTCCTTCGCTTGCAACGCTGCCGCCACCAGCCGGTGAGCTCGCTGCCGTACGGGCTGCAAAAACGTGTCGAGCTCGGCCGCGCGCTGGTCGCCAATCCCAAGCTGCTGCTGCTCGACGAGCCGATGGCCGGCATGAACGCGGCCGAGAAGCGCGAGATGAGCGAGCACATTCTCGACGTGAACCGCGATCTCGGTACCACGGTCCTGCTGATCGAGCACGACATCCGCGTCGTGATGGATATCTCTGATCACGTCGTGGTCCTCGACTACGGGCGCGTCGTGGGAGACGGAACGCCCGCGGACGTGCAGAACAGCCCCGACGTGATCCGGGCGTACCTCGGCACCAAGCGGGCGGCGGCCTGACGCGAGGAACGGACGTGGGATATCTGCTCGAAACGCTGGTTGGCGGTCTCTTGGCCGGGATCATGTACTCGATGGTGGCCATCGGGTTCGTGCTCATCTACAAGGCTTCTGGCGTCTTCAACTTCGCTCAGGGAGCGATGGTGCTCTTCTCGGCGCTCACCTTCGTGAGCCTGATCGAGCGCAACGTCTCTTTTGGATGTGCGCTGATCATCACCGCCGCGGTCATGGTGGTGGTGGCGGTTCTCGCCGAGCGTCTGGTCCTCCGCTTTCTCGTGAACCGGCCACCGGTGACTTTGTTCATGGCCACGCTGGGGTTGAGCTATGTCCTCGAAGGGACCGCGCAGGCGCTGTGGGGCGCCGATGTGCATGGCCTCGACCTCGGGATCGACGACGTTCCGGTCTCGATCCTCGGGCTGCGGCTCTCGCGCTTCGATCTGTTCGCGTCGGCGACCGCTGCGGTGCTGGTCGTGCTGCTATCGCTGTTCGCGAACCGCACCCGGATCGGGCGCTCGCTACGCGCCGTCGCGGACGATCCGCTGGCGGCGCTCTCGCTCGGCGTGCGGTTGCCCAAGATCTGGCGCTGGGTCTGGACGCTGGCCGGGCTGGTCGGCTTCATCGCCGGGCTGCTCTGGGGATCGCGATCGGGCGTGCAGTTCTCGCTGACACTGGTCGTGCTCAAAGCGATGCCGGTGCTGATCATCGGCGGGTTCGATTCGATCGAGGGCGCGATCGTCGGCGGCCTGATCGTCGGCGCGAGCGAGAAGCTCGCCGAGGTCTACGTGGGGCCGATCGTCGGCGGCGGGATCGAGAACTGGTTCCCCTACTTCCTGGCGGTGGGGCTGTTGCTGGTGCGGCCGGCCGGGTTGTTCGGCGACCGCGCAGTGGTGAGGGTCTGACGTGAGCTCGCGTTGGCCGGCTGCGATCAAAGCGTCCTTGCTCATCATCTTCGCCGTCGCGATCGTCCCCTGGGCCGCCGACGAATACTGGCTGTCGGCGATCCTGGTGCCGTTCCTGATCCTCTCCCTCGCGGGGCTGGGACTAAATTTGCTGACCGGATTCGCCGGGCAATTGTCCGTTGGCACGGCCGCCTTCATGGCCACCGGCGCGTACACCGCCTACAACGTCGCGTCGCGCCTGCCCGGCGTGCCGCTGCTGGTGGCCTTCGCCGCGGGCGGTCTCGCGGCGGCGCTGCTGGGCGTGTTCGCGGGGCTCCCCAGCTGGCGCATCAAGGGCTTCTATCTCGTCGTCTGCACGCTGGCGGTGCAGTTCTTCGTCGAGTGGCTGTTCACCGCGTTCCGCTGGTTCTCGAACGACAACTCCTCGGGCCAGGTCGAGGTGCCCCCCCTGCGCATCGCCGGTCACGACTTCAATGATCCGATCGGGCACTACTGGTTGGTGCTGGCGATCGTCGCGGTGCTGACCTGGGTCGCGCGCAACATCGTCCACAGTGAGCTCGGTCGCCGCTTTCTCGCCGTGCGCGACATGGACACAGCGGCGGCGGTGATCGGGATCCCCGTGCTGCGGACCAAGCTGCTCGCCTTCGGGATCAGCTCCTTCTACTGTGGCGTCGCTGGTGCGTTGTGGGGCTTCGTCTACCTCGGGTCGTTCGATCCGCGCGCCTGGGAGCTGGGGCGCTCGTTCCAGGTGCTGTTCATCATCATCATTGGCGGCATGGGCAGCATCGCGGGCAGCTTCGTGGGCGCGGCGTTCATGCTGCTGCTGCCGATCGCGATGAGTCACCTCGCCTCCGCCTGGCTGAGCGGCGCGGTCGATCAAGGGACGCTCTCGAACTACCAGAAGATCGTCTTTGGCGTGTTGATCATCTTCTTCCTGATCAAGGAGCCCCTTGGACTGGCCAGCATCGGGCGCGCGCTCCAGCGGCGCGTGCGCATCTGGCCGCTGCGGCAGTGGTGAGGATCGCGATCATGAACACTTTCGAGAACATTCTTGAGCTCCGCGACGTCGAGGCGGTTTACGGGCGCGCGGTGCTGGCGTTGCGCGGGATCTCGCTCGTGGTTCCGGCTGGCAGCGTGGTCGCGCTGCTGGGCGCCAACGGCGCGGGCAAGACCACCACGCTCAAGGCGATCTCGCGCCTGCTGGGCGCCGAGCTGGGGGACGTGCCCCGCGGGCGAATCTTCTACGCCGGGCGCGAGATCACGCGCGCCGATCCCGCCGACCTGGTGCGAGCGGGTCTGGTGCAGGTGCTGGAAGGCCGCCGGTGCTTTCCGCACCTGACCGTCGAGGAGAATTTGATGATGGGCGCCGACAGCCGCCGCCTGTCGCGCCAGGCGCTGAAAGACGAGCTGGAGGCAACCTACGCGCTCTTCCCGCGACTGCGCGACCGGCGCGGGAGCCTGGCTGGGTACACCTCGGGGGGCGAGCAACAGATGGTGGCCATCGGCCGGGCGCTGCTGGCGCGTCCCAAGCTGATGCTGCTCGACGAGCCTTCGATGGGCCTGGCCCCGATGATCGTCGAGGAGATCTTCGACATCGTGCGCGGCCTCAATCGAAGCGAAGGGCTGAGCGTGCTCGTCGCCGAGCAGAACGCCGCGGTCGCGCTCGATCACGTCGATTTCGGCTACGTCATCGAGAACGGACGCGTGGCGCGCTCCGGGACCGCTGTCGAGCTCAAGGCGCAGACCGACGTCAAGACCCTCTATCTCGGCGGCGAATCGACGGGCGCTCCCGCTGGCCGCGAGCGCCCGCGCAGGCCCGAGTTCGCGCTCGGGTCGTGACAGTCGGCGGTCAGCCGGCGTGCGCGGCGCCGCGCGGAAAGCGAGCAGCGAGACCGGGCCAAGAGTGTCTGCCAGCGTTCACCGCTGCTGATCGGGTGCGCGTGGAGCAGCACGCGTGCTCGCCGAGACCCGCTCTTTGCCGCTCGCCGTGGGCTGGCATGGAGCCTGCTGCTCGATGCGGTCTTCACCACCAGTCAACCGAGGAGCCACCTCCGATGAGCACATCCTCCGTGAGTATCCACGCACCCGCCGCCAAGGCCCGCAACGGCGCCCGCGCAGCACAGCCGATCCTGAAACTCGACTCGCCCGAGCTGCAGGCGCTGCTCGACGAGCTGGCCGCCGGAGCGTCAGAGCGCGAGGCCAAACGCATCGCTCCGCACGCGCAGATCCGACAGATCGCCGATGCCGGCCTGGGGCGGCTGCGGATCCCGGTCGCGGAGGGCGGCGCCGGCGTTTCGTTGCGCGAGCTGTTCCAGTTCCTGATCCGGCTCGGCGAAGCGGATTCGAACCTGGTTCACATCCTGCGCGTTCACTACTGGTTCGTCGAGGCGCAGCTGCAACGGGCGTCGACCGATCCGCGGCGCGCGCGCAACCTGGCGCTGGTCAACCAGGGTCACATCTTCGGCAACGGCTTCTCGGAGCAGAGCCAGCGTGCGGTCGGCCTCTACTTCGACACCACCATCTTGCCCGACCCGTCCGGCAAGGGTTACCGCCTCAACGGCAAGAAGTACTACTCCACGGGGAGTCTGTTCTCGAGCTACACGGCGATCTTCGCGTCGACGGCGGCCGGCAAGGTCGCGGCCGCGATCATTCCCGTCGATCGTGAGGGGTTGAAGCTCGAGGACGACTGGGACGGCTTCGGCCAGCGCCTCACCGGCACCGGGTCTACTATTCTGGACAACGTGTTCGTGTCCGAGGACGAGTTTGAGGAGTACGGCCATCCCGACGAGCTGCAGCCGCCGACCTATCAGTACGCGTTCCTGCAGCTCTATCTTCAGTCGGTCGCTGCCGGCATCCTACGCGCGGTGCGGAACGACGCGGTGGCGCTGGTGCGCCGGCGCAAGCGCAACTTCAGTCACGCGCAGTCCCAGGCGCCGTCGGCGGATCCCCAGGTGTTGCAGGTGGTCGGGGAGATCGCGGCCGATGCCTTCGCGGCCGAGGCGATCGTGCTCGCCGCGGCGGACGTGATCGAGAAGGCGGAGCACACCGTCAGCGACGGCTTGCCGGACCGGGCGGCGGCGGAACGCGCGCAGATCGCCGCGGCCCAGGCCAAGGTGGCGATCGACCGCTTCGCCCACGAGACCGCGAGCCGGCTGTTCGATGCGGGAGGCGCCTCGTCCACCCAGGCTGTCTACAACCTCGATCGTCACTGGCGCAACGCCCGCACCGCCTCGACTCACAACCCGACGTTCGCCAAGGCCACCGCCGTCGGAGATTTCTACGTGAACGGCAAGGCTCCACCGCTGAACGGCTACTTCTGAGCCGAGAGAACGCACTCTAGTTCTCGCAAGGCTTGCCCTCTCCCTATCCCTCCCCCGCGGACGGGGGAGGGGACCGGAGCTCATCGCCCCCGCCGCAATATCTTATTGTAGATATATGTCTCATATAGTAGATGAGTGGGAGCATGTCGGTTCTGACCCTGCCCAATGCCACGGGGATGGCCCTGAGCGTTCGCGCGAAGGCCCTGGTGTTCGAAGATCCGCTGTCACGAGCCCTGCTCGAACGCTTGCAGCGGATCGCCCCCAGCGATGCGACGGCCCTGATCGTCGGCGAGACCGGCACCGGCAAGGAGATCGTCGCACGCCACCTGCACAGCCTGAGCGCCCGCCGGGGTCGCGCTTTCGTGGCCGTCAACTGCGCCGCGCTGGCGCCGACGTTGATCGAGAGTGAGCTGTTCGGACACGAGAAGGGCTCGTTCACCGGGGCGCTGAGCGCGAAGCCGGGCTGGTTCGAGACTGCCGACGGCGGCACGCTCTTTCTCGACGAGATCGGCGATCTACCGATCCCGATGCAGGTGAAGCTGCTGCGCGTGCTGCAGGAGCACGAAGTCGTGCGCGTGGGCGGGCGGACGCCCATCCCGATCGACGTGCGGCTCGTCGCCGCCACCAACATCGATCTGGCGGACGCCCTCCGCGCCGGCCGGTTCCGCGAGGATCTCTACTATCGGCTCAAGGTCGCGGTCCTGTCGCTGCCGCCGCTGCGCGACCGGCCCGGCGACGTCCGGCCCCTGGCGGAATATTTCGTCGACATCTATCGGCAGCGCCTGGGATTGGGTGAGACTCATCTGGATCCAGAAGCGGCGCAACGGCTGGAGCGGCACAGCTGGCCCGGCAACATCCGCGAGCTCGAGAACGTCATCCATCACGCGTTGCTCGTGTGCCGCGGCGGTCGGATCGCGACGGCCGATCTTCGTCTGGGAGAGGCTCACTCCGTGAGCTCCCCGCCGGTGACCCAAGATCAAGATCGCTGGCACGCGCTCGACACGGCGGCGCGCGCGCTGTTCGAAGAGGGCGGCGACGATCTTCACCGCCGCATCGAGCACGCGATCATGCGCAGCGCGTTCGGCTTCTGCGATCGGAATCAGCTGCAGACAGCGCGGCTGTTGGGGATCAGCCGCAACATCGTCCGGGCCCGGCTGATCGAAGCCGGCGAGATTCCGTCGGGGCGCAGCGCACGCGAGGCGCAGACGCCCCCGCCCGAGGCGCATGCACCACCCGCCGCCGTCGCACCGCCGTCGAGCCCGACGGTGCGCGTCGGTTTCCAGCCGTTCGGCATCCTGTGGATGCTGCGCGCCGCCGGCGCGCTCGACCGGGCCTGGAGCGACCAGGGCCGCCGCATCGAGTGGACCGAGTTCGCGACCGGCCCCGCGCTGGTCGAGGCCGTGCGCCGCGGCTGGCTGGATCTCGGCGTGGTCGGCGAGACGCCGCCGCTGGTCGCACAGGCCGACAATGCGCCGCTGGTATATCTCGCTGCCGAACCTCCCGCGCCCGAAGCCGAAGCGATCGTCGTCCCAACTGGTTCGCATGTCGCCACCGTCGCGGAGCTTCGTGGTGGTCGTATCGCGCTCACGCGCTGGACCAATGCGCACTTCCTGCTCGTGCGCGCGCTCGAAGAGGCCGGGGTGCCGCTCGACGAGATCGACCTCGTCTTCGCGCCGCCCAAGGAAGCGAGCGCGCTGCTGGAGAGCGGCGCCGCCGACGCGTGGGCGATCTGGGATCCGCTGCTGGCCGACGCGGAGCTCGCGGGCCGCGTGCGCGTCCTTCGCGACGCGCGCGAGCTCGCATCCAACCGGACCTTCTACGTCGGGGCGCGCGGTTTCGTCGATCAATCGCCCGATCTGGTCGAGCAGTTCCTGGGAGAGATCGCGAAGCTGGGCGCCACCGTCTCCGCCAGCCCGCAGGCGGCGGTTGACCTGCTCGGCGATTCGGTCGGAATCCCACGGCCGGCGCTGCTGCGCGCGCTCTGCCGCAGCCGGTTCGGCCTGGTGCCGTTCGACGGCGAGATCACTCGTTCGCAGCAGAGCGTGGCCGATCTGTCCCTCCGCGAAAAGCTGATTCCGCACGCGATCTCCGTCGCCGACGCGCGCTGGGTACGCGCGCGTCCAGCGTCGCCTCCGTCGCGTTGAAGGGGGACACCGATGGGCGGCGCCAGGCGTGGTCTCCATTTCCGCTGGCGCCGATAGCAGACCGCGTGCCGATCGGGAAATCGGGGCTTTTCCGGCCCCGCGACGCGCGAGTTGCTGCTACCGCAGCAGCACATGCTGGGCGACTGCTGATCGGGCAGCAGTCGAGGCGATTCGCGGGCTTGGGTGCAGGGCCCGCGCTGGCACGCCCCCTGCTCTACGGTGAGCGTCATGCCATCCCCATTGCCCAAGGAGAGCCCCGCCACCGCGGCATCCCTCGTTCGCGCTGACACGTCGGCTGTCGACCCGGCTGACATCTTCGGCGCCGTCGACGCGCTGGCCGAGGCGCTGGCCGCGACCGCGATCGAGCGTGATCGGCGCGGTGGGACCGCGAAGCACGAGCGGGATCGGATCCGCGAGAGCGGCCTACTGGCGCTCTCGATCCCCGCCGAGGAAGGCGGGTGGGGGGCGTCGTGGGCGACCACGCTCCAGGCGGTGAGGCGCCTGGCGCGTGTCGACGGCTCGCTAGCCCACCTGTTCGGCTTCCATCACCTGTTGCTGGCGACGACGCGGCTCTTCGGCGACGCCTGGCAATGGCGGGGCGCGTACGCTGGAACCATCGCCGAGCGCTGGTTCTGGGGAAACGCGCTCAATCCACTCGATACGCGGACGACGATCCGGTCCGAGGGCGACGGACACGTCGTCAGCGGTGAAAAGAGCTTCTGCTCGGGCGCGCGCGATTCGGATCGGCTGATCATCTCGGCATTGGACGCGGACCGCCGCCTTGTGGTGGCGGCGATCCCGACCGCGCGGGACGGCATCGAGATCCACGACGACTGGGACAACATGGGCCAGCGGCAGACCGACAGCGGGTCGGTCACGTTCCGCACCGTGCGCGTCGCGGACCACGAGATCCTGCGCACGCCCGGTCCGCTCGGCAGCGTCTGGGCGTCGCTACGGCCTTGCCTGGCGCAGGCCATCCTCGGCAACGTCTTTCTCGGCCTGGGCGAAGGGGCGCTGGCGCAGGGGCGGGCATTCACGCGCGAGTCAGGGCGCGCGTGGGCCACCTCGGGTGTCGCCACGCCGTCCGAGGATCCATACGTTCTCCATCGCTACGGCGAGCTGTGGGTCGCAATCGAAAGTGCGCGCGCGCTGGCCGACGAGGCGGGCGCGGGGTTCGACCACGCCTGGACACGCGGCGATCGCCTCACGCCCGAGGAGCGTGGCGCCTGCGCCCTGTCAATCGCCGCAGCCAAGGTGGCGACGACGCGCGCCGGGCTGGACGTGGCCTCGCGGATCTTCGAGGTCACCGGCGCGCGCGCGACCGCCGCAAAGAACGGACTGGATCGCTTCTGGCGCAACGTCCGTACCCACACTTTGCACGATCCCGTCGACTACAAACTCCGCGAGCTCGGCCAATGGGCGCTGAGCGAGCATCTCCCCACGCCCAGCTTCTACTCCTAGGAATACGCATGAGCTTGGACCGCATCGAAGACGCCATCGCCGCCATCGGCGCCGGTGGCATGGCCGTGGTCGTCGACGACGCCGATCGCGAGAACGAAGGCGACCTCATCATGGCGGCGGAGAAAGCGACGCCGCAGGCGATCGCGTTCATCGTGCGCCACACCAGCGGCGTGGTCTGCGCGGCGCTCACCGCCGCGCGGCTGCGCGCTTTGCAGTTGCCGTTGATGGTGACCGACAACGCCGAGTCGCAGGGCACCGCGTTCACGGTCACCGTCGACTACCGGATCGGCACCAGCACCGGGATCTCTGCCGCGGATCGTGCGGCGACCCTGAGAGCGCTCGCCGATGCGAAGACCACGGCCGAAGACTTCGCGCGGCCCGGGCATATCTTTCCATTGCGCGCCCGACCCGGCGGCGTCCTCGAACGGCGCGGTCACACCGAGGCGGCGATCGATCTGGCGCGCGCGGCGGGCCTCTCTCCGTCCGGCGTGCTGTGCGAGATCGTCGACGAGGACGGCAGTATGGCGCGCCTGCCGTCGCTGCGCGTGTTCGCGGCGCGCCACCGCTTGCCGCTGGTCAGCATCGCCGACCTGGTCGCCTATCGCCGGCGCACCGAATCGTTGATCGCCGGCGTCACCGAGGCGCGCCTGCCCACGCACCACGGATTGTTCACCGCCCGGGTCTACCGCGATCACAGCGGCATCGAGCACGTGGCGCTGGTCATGGGCGAGGTGCGCGGTAGCTCCGACGTGCTGGTGCGGGTCCACTCCGAGTGCCTGACCGGCGACATCTTCGGCTCTTTGCGCTGCGACTGCGGCGCGCAGCTCGACGCCGCGCTCGAGCGCATCGCTGCCGAGGGTCGCGGCGTGGTGGTCTATCTGCGCGGTCACGAGGGACGCGGCGTGGGGCTCACGAGCAAGCTTGACGCTTACAAGCTTCAGGATCAGGGCCGCGACACGGTCGAAGCCA